>RCUM01001231.1_pt1 | contig 10660 bp, 8 predicted proteins | sample 2166141 | NCBI WGS metagenome assembly RCUM01 (sample SAMN09932756, study PRJNA488358) | compost metagenome | isolation source: compost soil in crotonic acid-enriched | place: Germany: Experimental Botanical Garden
GCTAAGCCATCGCTAAATACAGATTGCCATTTTCTCATGTCCGCTCCGTAACCTCATCCGGTGACGTTCTCTTGCCTCAATTATTCTGTATTTACATTACTATTTTATTTAAAATAACTTTATGCAGATAAAAACTATCAAGGTAGGGCGGTAGCGTGATTAAGATCCTTGAGTATGATGCATTTCTGGCGGAGGTGTACCACCTGAACCGGTAGTATGACTCGCGGGAGGGATGTTGCCTGTGTCCAGACCCGATAGGGCTGGCGGGGGGTATGAACCTTTATGCATATGCGTTTACCCCCTCACATGGATAGACCGTTGGGTTTATGTTTCAGTAGTATTAAATGGAAGAAATGGTAAAATATTTGGAAAAAAAGGCAAGCTAAGCGAGTGCTATAATATGCATATTGTGAAGCAAGGCGAGTTTGGAGATATTAGTATGAAGCAATACCATCAACAGATGGAGGGGTTTTAATTAGAGTTGTCTCCTGATTTCAAACAGGCGAAAATTGGTAATCAAGTAATAAAATTTGATCCGGGTTATAATAGAGTGCTTGTTGGGTATGCGAAAGATAGAGAGATCCTTTCATTCTACAAGTTACAACCTGACCTTGTTAAGGATAGTCCTTTTACAGATGCTATTAATGAGGCATTGCGTAAAACAGGACTTTCACAATCGGATGTAACTTACAAATGAAAAAAATAAGCAGAAAATTAGCGTTAACTCACTTGGCTATAATTAAAATAACACAATGCTCTGAAGAGGATGTTGATAATATTATTTCTGCTGAATATCTTAATGAAGATGGTGAGTCTATAGAGTATTCGGATATTTTTGATGACTCTATTCAAGAATTTTTATTGAATTATTTCATTGATGTAAAACTAAAAGGTTTTATTAATGAATATTTACAAGGATATCTCGAGGGTTTATATAAGGAGCCGTTTTCTGTTGTAGGCAAGGAAGATGATTTAGAGGAATGTCCTTGTTGTGGTTATCTAACCTTACCTAGTCGGGGGGATTATGATGTTTGCTCTGTATGTTACTGGGAAGATGATGGAAAGCCTAGCAGTGAGTTAGATAGCTATAGTTCTGTTAATCACTCAACTCTTAGGGAATATAGCGAAAAAGTCGGAGGAAAAATAGCAGAGTTAAATAGTATACCGTATAAATTAGGTAGTAATACCTTATAATTATAAATTAAACCGTAAAGTTCACTCCATATATTTAGGTCGTTTTTAAGCGGTGTTATGTTAACGTATTACCTTATGGTGCCAGAATAACTACTGGAAAATAAAAATGATATTTCTACGAAATATTTTAGTCCTATCTATTTATATGCTTATCGGATGTGAAAAGAAGGATGAAGTTAATATCGAACAGGAAATTTTCAATCTTATTGAGTCGAAGTGTGCTGCCAGTAGTAAGTGCTCAATAGATCTAAATGATCTGCCAATATCCAAGTGGGACGAAGCTTATATTTTTAGTAACGTGAGTAAAGGGTATATTCAAGAAAAAATCAAGTTACCATATACATTATATAAAGATATTGGTATAAAGATCATCTTTATCCATGAAGGTAAAATAATGCATTACACCGAGTTATTCCCAGCCTTGGATACCAAAGCGACAAAGAGTAAGATCACTTTCTTCTTTAATGATGATGTGCGGAAGAGTTTGCAGATGGTTGATTACTATATTTTGACCCCTGATAACGCTAAGATGGATGTGATTGAACAAGTATATAGTAATGATGGTGTTGCTAACATAGTCTCTTATGGTATTCATCCTGAAAATCTAAGTCAGATTGGACGGTAGAGAGAATCATGCTGAATTTGGCATAAAGATCGTTCCTTTCACCCTTAGTGTAGTTTGAGTTAAAGGCAGAAGGATCAAGGTATAGTTTTGACTATAATCTGAAAGGTATTTAACTCCAATGTAAGCTAAGGTGTTTTGATGTGAATTCACAGAGGTTCAAAGGTGGTAGGTGATGAAATATACTAATTGTCAAAACTGTTATTCTAACTTTGAGTTAGATTTGCAAAGATGTCCGGATTGCAATGCATCTCAAGGTGAAAAGGATGATGGGATAATGGTTTTTACAGAAGAAGCTCGTTCTGAAATATCCCGTCTGGGCGGTGCTGTGCATGATATTATTCATCTTGATGATGAATGTTATTTAATTCCATGTGAGTGGGGAGTGATTCGTTATGATAATGCCAATAATACTTTTTGGCATTATCTTTGTGGAGTTGTTGATTCGGTTGAGGTTAATGAATACGTGGAAATTACACATGGTGACAAAAGAGACTATCTGACACTTGACGATGGAAAATTAGTAAAGAGAAAGAGCGTTGGCTAACTCTTTCTCTGGGAGTTAAAGGAACCATTCTGGAATCTTCCTGCTATTTTTTATTTGTTATTACGCCAACACTTTACTCCTGCCCCCCCCTCAATGAGCAACAATATACAACTCCTTGCTATAAACATAATCCTGAGGGTTATGCGTAGGGAACCCACCCACATAAGGCTTTAATAGCTTAATCAGTGGCTGATAATAGATAGAAATAATTGGTGCTTGCTGGTTAATCCGTGCTTCGGCCTGCGAATATAATCCATCGCGTGTCACAGGATCTAGGCTGTTTTCTGCCTGCTTCAATAACCGGTCGTACTCGCTATCCTGCCAGTGCCCGACGTTTTCCACATTGGTGGATTGCAAGGTATTCAAAAACGTCGAAGGTTCATCATAGGTGGCATCCCAAGACTGTCGGGAGAGCATAAAGTTCCCGGCCCGTCGTGCATCCAGGTAGGTTTTCCACTCCATATTACGCAATGTCACTTGAGCTCCGAGCATTTTCTTCCACTCCGAAGAGAGTGCAATGGCGGTTTTCTCGTGCAAATCGTATTTGTTGTAGAACAGCTCAAACTTAAGCGGGTGCTGTTTATCATATCCCGCCTGGCGCAATAGTTCCTGCGCCGCTGCTGCGCGCTGGACCAGCGGTTGATTCAACTCATCCAATACCGGTGGTTTAAAGCCAGCAACTTGCGGTGGGGTTAAGGTGCTTGCTGGCTCACGCAGCCCGAGCACTTTACGTGCAATGAGATCGCGGTCAACCGTAAGGTACAAGGCACGGCGAACTCTCACATCGTTAAACGGCGGTTTGGTGGTATTAAAATTATAATATTCGGTGTTTAAGCGTGGGATAATCCGCAGTTCGCCGGGCAGATTCTTTTGAATATCCTTGATTTGATCTGCCGGTACCCAGGTGAGATCCAAATCCCCCGCACGATAGCGGTTGTAGCCAGCAACCGCATTATCGACCACCAAGTATTCAACCTGCGTCAGCACGGTTGCGGCCCGGTTCCAATAGTGTGGGTTAGGCTTGGCGACAATTTTCTCATTCACCACGCGGTTGCCTAGCACAAATGCACCGTTAGAGACGATATGTTCCGGGTTGGTCCATTTCTCACCGTATTGCTGCACCAGCTTATGGGGAACGGGGAAGGTGGTTGGCCATGCCAACATAGAGATAAACCACGGGGTAGGTTGTTCTAAATCAACCTGCAAGGTGCGCGCATCTATCGCCCGAACGCCCAACTCATTCGGCGGTATCTTTCCACTCACAATCTGCGCTGCATTCACCACGTGTGCAGAGGCTAAGTAGTCAGCAAATGGGCTGGCAGTCGCAGGATCAACGGCACGCTGCCAGGCAAAAACAAAATCCTCCGCCGTTAACGGCGAACCATCGGACCAACGTAAATTGTCGCGCAGGGTGAATACCACACGTTTGCCATCCGCACTGATTTTCCAGCTTTCGGCCTGGGCGGGCTGCACGTTGCCGTTACCATCAAGCCATACCAGCCCTTCAAACAAATCCAGCGCCACCTGGGCTGCGGTATTTTCTTCTATTTTTTGTGGGTCTAGCGTGCTGGGTTCACTGTGATTGTTGTAGCGAAATACTTGCTGGGTGGCTAGTGAAGTGCCGGTCGGGACTTGAGCGGCATACAGCGGTGCCACGCTCATCAGGCTGACCAGCCACAATGGCGACAATTTTTTCATGATATTCCCTTGGTTTTCCTAAGTGTAGGTAGTTTATCCCCGTAAACCTGCGCAAGCTATCTCCCCCCTCAATGAGAAGACAGCTCATACTTCTTTATCTTGCGATACAGCGTCGCGATGCCAATCCCCAGCTTCTCCGCCACCACCTTCTTGTTCGCATGTTGGCTCAGCGCCTCCTCAATCATCAGCTTCTCCATACTTTCCAACCCCGCCATATCGTGGTTTTCGCAACTCTCTGTGGCCTTATACGTAGGCACGCTGGCGCGAGCCTCCAGATGCTGCCCTCGGGTCAGATTAGGCGGCAGCAGATAGGTATCGATGATCTCACCGCTCGGTACCACGTTAACCAGATACTCCATCAAATTGCTCAGTTCGCGCACGTTGCCTGGCCAGCGGTGTCGGCGTAGCAGCTCGAGTACCTCTGCCGAGATGCCGGGGTAAATAATGCCGATCCGCTTGGTGTGCAAACTGAGGAAATAGTGCACCAGCAGTTCGATATCGCCTTCGCGCTCACGCAGCGGTGGCAGGGTGATGGGGATAACGTTCAGGCGGTAATAGAGGTCTTCACGGAACTTGCCTTCGGCAATGTACTGTTCCAGATTCTGGTTGGTGGCGGAGATAATGCGGATATCGACCGGGATCGGCTTGCTGGAGCCGATCGGCAACACCTCACGGGATTCCACCGTGCGCAGCAGCTTGGCCTGCAACATTAACGGCATATCACCGATCTCATCCAGGAATAGCGTCCCCTGATTGGCCGCCTGGATCAACCCTACCTTGCCATTGGCCGAAGCGCCGGTAAATGCACCCTTCAGGTAACCAAACAGTTCACTCTCCAGCAGTTGATCCGGAATGGCGGCGCAGTTAATGGCGATAAAGGGTTTATCGCTGCGGTTGCTCAGCCGGTGGATCGCCCGCGCCACCACCTCTTTGCCAGTGCCGCTTTCGCCAACCACCAACACGCTTGAAGGGCTGGGGGCAATACGGGTAATTAAATTTTTCAGTAGGCGCATCGGTTTGCTTTCCCCCGCCAGTTGCTCAATACGCGGGTCTTGCAGGCTCAGCGTTTCGTCAAATGAAGAATGTGACTGATGGAAGGCCATTAAAAATAATTGATGATCCTGAACCTGATGCAACTGGCCAATCATAATCTCCTGGTTATCGTCAAAGGAGAGAATATGTTGCAGATGTCCGCTGGTGTAATTTTGCTGGAAGGTGAGGGCGCGAATAGTAAAGGTTTTGCCGATAATATTTTCCTGCGGCATATTGAGCTGCTTTAAGGCCATCATATTGGCAAACTTAACCTGGCTCTTTTCATTGAGTATTAACACCCCCTGATCCATATTTTCAATCAGGCTGAAAAGCACTTTATTTAAGCCACCACTGCCGCCTTGCGTCTCCAATAAGTTGGAAACGAAAACGTTGGAGATATTGCGCACGTAGCCCGAGAACTCTTGCAGGTTATCCCGCAACCTTTGCTGCTGTTCCAGGGTGAAGGCCACCAGGCTGATCACGCCGATGCAGGCATCTTGGAACAGGATAGGAATGCCGAGGAAGGCCTTTTCCTGGCACTCATCTTTGCTGGTGCAGCCTTCGCACACCGGGTCGTAACGGGAGTGGGTGACTATTTTTTCGTTTTTGGTATCAAGCACATATTTCAACAACCAGGAGTTGCTGCCAAGCTTGATGCCAAATTGTTTGCCATAGGGGCCAGTGCCTGCCACGCGTACCAGGTTGGCATCGACAATCTCTACCTCCAGCAGCAACACGCTGGAGAGCATCTTGGTAAAGCGCAAAATTGTCGGTTGGATCTGCATAAGAGCCGACTGGGCAGTGGCCGGTGCTATCATCACGCGTCTCCCGTTATCGTCATTGAAAAAGAAACGATAATACACTACGGCCAGATATAATTTGATAGTCATCAAGCTAATCCCACAGAGAATAGAGATTCTGCTGTTAGCATCACATTTTATTATCAAAATGATACTGCGCGCTAATTCCTATCATTTTGGGTTGCGAGAAAGGCTGATAATTATAAATGGCAGGTTCACGCCGCAGGGAATTATCCCTTAACAGCAATATCCTGATTGGAAAATTCACCTTAACCGCCCCGAAACTCCCGTTTTATGTGATCGCCATCATAATAATTCGCAGTTTTATGTTACGTAGCTTAACTTTCCCCTTGTTGGCACGCTTATTGATTGTCCTGTAGCCAGACGCTGAAAAAAGCGTATTTGTTATTCCGAGGTTAGGCACTTGTTTTAACGGATCACCACCACACTCTCTATTTAGGGGCAAAGATGAGAACAGTTAACCAGTTAATTAAGGAAATAAGCGCGTTAAAGTCCAATTTACATCAAAAGGACTTTTTACTGACGTGGGAACAGAGCCGTGACGAGCTGGAACTGGTGCTCAAGCTGGCGGAATCGCTGAAAACCATGCGCTCAGAAAACATTGCCACCAAGATTTTCAACAGTGGCTTAGGCATCTCCATCTTCCGTGATAACTCCACGCGTACCCGTTTTTCTTATGCCTCGGCGCTCAACCTGCTGGGGTTGGCGCAGCAAGATCTGGATGAAGGTAAATCGCAGATCGCCCACGGGGAAACGGTGCGTGAAACGGCCAACATGATCTCCTTCTGCGCGGATGCCATCGGTATCCGTGACGACATGTATCTGGGAGCCGGCAACGCCTATATGCGTGAGGTGGGTGCCGCGCTGGATGAAGGGTTCGAGAAGGGCGTGCTGCCACAGCGCCCGGCATTGGTCAACTTGCAGTGCGATATCGATCACCCAACGCAGGCGATGGCGGATCTGGCGTGGTTACAGGAGCACTTTGGCAGCCTGGAAAATCTGAAAGGCAAGAAGATCGCCATGACCTGGGCTTATTCACCCAGCTATGGCAAACCGCTGTCGGTGCCGCAGGGCATCATTGGCCTGATGACCCGCTTTGGCATGAAGGTGACTCTGGCCCATCCGGAAGGTTACGACCTGATCCCGGATGTGATCGAAGTGGCGAAGAACAACGCCGCCGCTTCCGGTGGCAGCTTCCAGCAGGTGACCTCGATGGCCGAAGCCTTCCAGGGTGCGGATATCGTTTATCCGAAATCCTGGGCGCCGTACAAGGTCATGGAGCAGCGTACCGATCTGCTGCGTGCCGACGATCACGCGGGCCTCAAGGCGCTGGAGCAACAGTGTCTGGCGCAAAACGCCTACTACAAAAACTGGCACTGCACCGAAGAGATGATGAAGCTGACCAAAGGCGGCGAAGCGCTCTATATGCACTGCCTGCCAGCGGACATCACCGACGTATCCTGCAGTGAAGGGGAAGTCTGTGCCAGCGTATTCGAGAAGTACCGTATTGCGACCTATAAGGAAGCCAGCTGGAAGCCTTATATCATCGCGGCGATGATCATGGCGCGCAAATTCTCCAACCCGGGCCTGGTGTTGGATCAATTACTGAAAGAAGCAGAAAAACGCATTAAATAAATTTACCTGGTCAGGGATACCGGGCGGTGTCCCTGCATGGTGAAGATTAATGCGACCAGAAGAGGTAGCGGTTATGTCGGTTTTTTCATTGAAAGTGGCGATAGAGGATAACCGTTATTTTAACGGCGAAACCTCCCCTCTGTTCTCTAAGGCGCAAGCGCAGAAAGCGCGCGAGTTTCATAAAAAGATCGCGGGTTATCAGCCAACGCCGTTATGCGCGTTGGACGATCTCGCTCAGCTGTTTGGCGTGCGGAAAATCCTGGTCAAAGACGAGTCCAAACGCTTTGGTTTAAATGCTTTCAAGATGCTCGGCGGCGCTTACGCCATTGCCCAGCTGCTGTGTGAAAAGTACCAGATTGATATTAATGCGTTTTCTTTTGAAAAGTTTAAAACCACGGCGACCGAGAAGATGACCTTCGCCACCACCACCGACGGCAACCATGGCAGGGGTGTCGCGTGGGCGGCGCAACAGCTGGGCCAGCATGCGGTGGTGTATATGCCTAAAGGCTCGGCACAGGAGAGGGTGGATCACATTCTCAACCTGGGTGCCGAGTGCATCGTCACCGATATGAACTACGACGATACCGTGCGCCTGACCATGAAAACGGCTCAGGAACGTGGCTGGCAGGTGGTGCAGGACACCGCCTGGGAAGGCTACACCAAGATCCCAACCTGGATCATGCAGGGTTACGCCACGCTGGCAGATGAAGCGGCCGAACAGATGCGGCAGATGCAGATCGAGCGGCCAACCCATGTGCTGTTACAGGCCGGTGTCGGGGCGATGGCCGCGGGCGTGCTGGGCTATCTGGTCGACGTGTTTGGTGCGGATAAGCTGCATTCGGTGATCGTCGAACCCGAGCTGGCCGATTGCGTTTATCGCTCCGGGGTAAAAGGGGACATCGTCAACGTGGGCGGCGATATGGCCACCATCATGGCCGGTCTGGCCTGTGGTGAGCCTAACCCCTTGGGCTGGCCGCTGCTACGTAACTGCGCCACGCAATTTATTTCCTGCCAGGACAGCGTGGCGGCGTTAGGGATGCGGGTGTTGGGTAATCCGCTGGGTAACGACCCGCGCATTATCTCCGGCGAATCCGGTGCCGTGGGGTTGGGCGTGCTGGCTGCGGTACATCACAGCCCGCAACGTGCGCAGCTGATGCAAAAACTCGGTCTGGATAGCCAGTCGGTAGTGCTGTTGATCAGCTCCGAAGGCGATACCGACGTGAAGCACTATCGCGAAGTGGTGTGGGAAGGGAAGCATCCCGTCTGAGCATACCCGTCGTCTTTCAAGCTGCAGCGTTGTTACCTGCACTATCTCACCCCAGTCACTTACAAAAGTAAGCTCCTGGGGATGAGATAGCTTGGCGCCTAGCTGCAACTCGAAATCCATAGGGCATCAAGGCCGAATTCTGAGTTTACTCAACCTCTCGCAGTAGTGAGGGGTAATAAAAAATTGGAGAAAAAAATACAATGGCAAAGCAAATTCCTTTCGAATTGGTGTTAGAGAAAGCCTACCAATACAAAGATGAGATGACGCGCTTCCTGCGGGACATGATCGCCATCCCGAGTGAAAGCTGTGACGAAAAGCTGGTGGTGCTGTGTATCAAGAAAGAGATGGAGAAGGTCGGGTTCGACAAGGTTGAGATTGACCCGATGGGCAACATCCTGGGCTATATCGGCCACGGCCCACACCTGATTGCGATGGACGCGCATATCGATACCGTCGGCATCGGCAACATCAAGAACTGGACCTTTGACCCTTATCAGGGGATGGAAAACGACGAGATCATCGGTGGCCGTGGCGCATCGGATCAGGAAGGCGGCATGGCTTCCATGGTTTACGCGGGCAAAATCATCAAGGATCTGGGGCTGGAAGATCAGTATACGCTGCTGGTGACCGGCACCGTGCAGGAGGAAGACTGCGACGGCCTGTGCTGGCAGTACATTATTGAGCAATCCAACATCCGCCCAGAGTTCGTGATCAGCACCGAACCGACCGACTGCCAGATCTACCGCGGCCAGCGTGGCCGTATGGAAATCCGCGTGGATGTGCAAGGCATCAGCTGCCACGGCTCGGCACCGGAGCGTGGCGATAACGCCATTTTCAAAATGGGCCCAATCCTCAACGAACTGCAACAGCTGTCCGGCAACTTGGGCAATGACGATTTCCTGGGCAAAGGCACGCTCACCGTTTCAGAGATTTTCTTCACCTCACCTAGCCGCTGCGCGGTAGCAGACAGCTGTGCGGTCTCCATCGACCGCCGCCTGACCTGGGGCGAAACCTGGGAAGGGGCGTTGGACGAGATCCGTGCGTTGCCAGCGGTACAGGCTGCCAAGGCGGTCGTGTCGATGTATGACTATAGCCGTCCGTCCTACACCGGTCTGGTGTATCCAACCGAATGCTACTTCCCAACCTGGAAGGTCGAAGAAGATCACATCACGGTGAAAACCCTGAGCAAGGCCTATCAGGGCTTGTTCAAGAAACAGCCGGTGGTGGATAAGTGGACCTTCTCAACCAATGGGGTCTCTATCATGGGGCGTCACGGTATTCCGGTGATCGGTTTTGGCCCGGGCAAAGAGCCTGAAGCCCACGCGCCGAACGAGAAAACTTGGAAAGACCATCTGGTGACTTGCGCGGCTATGTATGCCGCCGTGCCTTTGGCTTATCTGGAAGAGTTGGATAAATAAGCGACCCCTCACCCCAACCCTCTCCCACAGGGAGAGGGAGCTGTCCGGAGTCTGTGGTTGGTCCGTGCAGCTTCGGAAAGTGGGGTGCAAGAGGAAAGATATTACACATAGAAATCAGCGGTCCCCACAGGGAGAGGGAGCTGGCACGGTGATGTTGTCGGGTCCAGGAGTTAATGTGTAACTATTTGATTTAAAACAGAGTTCTGTAACGAGTAGTAGCACGATCGGTTCCCTCTCCCTGTGGGAGAGGGTTAGGGTGAGGGGCCTATCCAGCACCCAACAAGCATCACACAGCAATATACCCGGCACCCTCCGCCGGATTTTTTTATGGAGTGCCAGCAATGAAGCAGCTAATTAAGAACGGCATTCTGGTTGATAGCGACGGGCAGTACGCTCAGGATTTGTTGATTGAAAACGGTGTAATCT
>RCUM01001235.1_pt1 | contig 10643 bp, 10 predicted proteins | sample 2166141 | NCBI WGS metagenome assembly RCUM01 (sample SAMN09932756, study PRJNA488358) | compost metagenome | isolation source: compost soil in crotonic acid-enriched | place: Germany: Experimental Botanical Garden
CCGCACCGATCCTGATCCAGAAAGATGAGCTGATCGTCGGCCATCCGTGCGGCAAACCGCGTGCCGGGGCGTTCTCACCGGATATCGCCTGGCGCTGGGTGCGTGACGAGCTGGATACCATGGGGACCCGTCCACAAGATCCATTCGTTATCTCCGAAGCTGACAAGAAGACGATCCGTGAAGAGATCGTACCGTTCTGGGAAGGTCGTTCGCTCGATGAGATCTGTGAAGCACAGTACCGCGAAGCGGGCGTTTGGGCCTTCAGCGGCGAAACCTTTGTCAGCGACCTCTCCTACCACCAGATTAACGGCGGCGGCGACACCTGCCCAGGCTACGACATCCTGCTGTTCACCAAAGGGATGAACGGCATCAAGGCCGATGCCCAGCAGCACCTCGCGGCGCTGAGCATGGAAAACCCGGCGGATATCGACAAGATCTACTTCTACAAAGCGGCGATTGAAACCTGTGACGGCGTGGTGGCCTACGCCAAACGTATCGCCGACAAGGCCCGTGAACTGGCTGCCGTTGAGCAAGATCCGGCACGCCGTGCGGAGCTGCTGACCATCGCAGAAACCAACGAGAACGTCCCTGCCAACCCACCGAAGACCCTGCAAGAAGCGCTGCAAAGCATCTGGACGGTAGAGTCGCTGTTTGAAGTGGAAGAGAACCAGACCGGGCTGTCACTGGGACGTCTGGATCAGTATTGCTACCCGATGTACCAGGCCGATATCGAATCTGGCCGTCTGACGCAGGAACAGGCGTTGGAACTGTTGCAGGCCTTCATCATCAAGTGTGCCGAACTGATGTGGATGTCCAGCGAACTGGGTGCCAAGTACTTCGCCGGTTACCAGCCGTTTATCAACCTGACCATCGGCGGGCAGAAACGCAGCGGTGGCGATGCTTGTAACGACCTGACCTATCTGATCATGGACGCCGTGCGCTTTGTCAAAGTGTACCAGCCGTCGCTGGCCTGCCGTATCCATAACCAGTCGCCACAGAAGTACATGGAGAAGATCGTCGACGTGGTGAAAGCGGGTATGGGCTTCCCGGCCTGCCACTTTGATGATTCCCACATCAAGATGATGCTGCGCAAGGGCTTCGACTTTGAAGATGCGCGCGACTACTGCCTGATGGGCTGCGTAGAGCCGCAAAAATCCGGCCGCATCTATCAGTGGACCTCCACCGGTTATACCCAGTGGCCGATCGCCATCGAGTTCGTGCTCAACCGTGGCCGCATGGTGCTGTTCGACAGCTATCAAGGCTTGGATACCGGTGAGCTGAGCACCCTGAAAACCTACGAAGAGTTCGACAACGCGGTGAAGGCGCAGATCGCGCACATCGTCAAACTGTCGGCTATCGGTACCGTGATCAGCCAGCGTGTGCACCGCGACGTAGCACCAAAACCGCTGATGTCGCTGCTGGTGGAAGGCTGTATGGAACAGGGTAAAGACGTGGCCGCCGGTGGCGCGGTGATCAACCACGGCCCAGGGCTGATCTTCTCCGGCCTGGCGACCTATGTCGATTCCATGGCCGCGATCCGCAAGCTGGTGTATCAGGATGGCAAATACACCCTGGAGCAGATCCGTGACGCGCTGCTGGCCAACTTTGAAGGCTTTGAACAGCTGCGCCGCGACTGTCTGAATGCGCCGAAGTACGGCAATGACGATGACACGGTCGATCAGTACGCGCTGGACATCACCGAGTGGACCGAGCGCGAGTGCCGCAAGTACAAGATGCTCTACTCCACGCTGAGCCACGGCACCCTGTCGATTTCCAACAACACGCCGATCGGTGAACTGACCGCCGCAACGCCAAACGGCCGCTTGGCCTGGATGCCACTCTCCGACGGGATCAGCCCGACGCAGGGCGCGGACAAACAGGGCCCAACCGCCATCATCAAGTCCGTCAGCAAGATGAACGTGGAAACCATGAACATCGGCATGGTGCACAACTTCAAGTTCCTCAAAGGGCTGCTCGATACCCCTGAAGGCAAGAACGGACTGATCACCCTGCTGCGTACCGCGTCCATTCTGGGCAACGGCCAGATGCAGTTCAGCTACGTGGATAACGAAGTGCTGAAACAGGCGCAGGTGGAACCAGAGAAATATCGCGACCTGATCGTCCGCGTAGCCGGTTACAGCGCCTACTTCGTCGAACTGTGTAAAGAAGTTCAGGACGAAATTATCAGCCGGACAGTGATCGAGAAGTTCTGACTTTAGTCTTGGGTAAGACAGGGATGTCTTACCCCATCAGCCTTCGAAGAAAGGGGAAAATAGTATGGATAACACGCTGGAGAAAAAGGGTCGGATTTTCAATATCCAGAAATACTCGATCTATGACGGAGACGGTATTCGCACCCTGATTTTTTTCAAAGGTTGTAACATCCTCTGCGCCTGGTGCGCCAACCCCGAGGGGCTCACCAGCAATTTCCAGGTGATGTATTCACATGATAAGTGCGTTGACTGTGGGCAATGTGTCAGCGTCTGCCCGGTGGGGATCCACTCCCAGATCCAGAATGCACAAGGCGATCTCAAGCACCATCTCGATCGCAACATAGACTGCATCGGTTGCCGCAAGTGCGAAGAGGTCTGCATCTCTGGCGCGCTGGACATCATGGGTAAGGACGTCACGGTGCAGGAGTTGATGGATATCATCCTGCAGGACGTCGATTTCTATCATGCCTCTGGCGGTGGCGTCACCCTGGGCGGTGGCGAGCTGAGCCTGCAAACCGACTTTGCGGCCGCGCTGCTGACCGAATGCAAAAAACAGATGATCAACACCGCCATTGAAACCAATGGCACCACCACTTTAGCCAATTATGAAAAGCTGGCGACCTGCACCGATATGTTCCTGTTCGATATCAAGCATATCGATAGCGCACGGCATAAAGCGTTATTTGGCGTTGGCAACGAGGGCGTAAAAAGAAACCTGGAGCGCCTGGTGGAACTGGGCAGCCATATCGTGGTGCGCATGCCTTTGGTACGCGGCTATAACGATTCTTACGATGCCATCACCGGTGCCATTGACTATGTCATGGCCCTGGCACGCAAAGGCAATATCAGCCGCATCGACGTTTTACCTTATCACCAACTGGGTAAAAACAAATACCAGCGGCTCGACATGATCTATCCGGTCAAAGACGACCCAAGTTACAGCAATGAAGAACTGGACCAACTGGCGGCTTTTTTCCAGCGCTTTGACTTTGATATCCGCCTGGTAAGGCACTAAGGAGATTGAGATGAACTTAAGCCTGGGAGTGATTGAAACCTATGGTCTGACCGCCGCGATCCACGCGGCCGATGCGGCCTGTAAATCCGCTGCGGTAACGGTGCTGGGGTACAAGAAGATTGGTTCCGGCCTGGTTAGCGTGTTCTTTGCCGGGGAAATCAGCGCGGTGAAAACCGCCATCGACAGCGGTGTGGCAGTGATCAAACAACCGGCGTTTATCAAAGGCCAGTTGGTGATTGCCCGCCCGGAAAAACAGGTTGTCGCGCTGCTGACCGGGCTGAAAGGCAAGGAGCTTACGTCGCCAGCGACCAAAGTACAGCAAGAAACGCCTGCGCCAGTAGCAGAGGTGGCCGCCCCGCAGGCAGAGGCCGCAGCACCGGTAGTCGAAGCCCCTGTTGCCGACAACAAGCCCGCCCGCACCGGCGGCAAGAAAGAGTCTAAATAACCGTACAGCTTCTGAGATCGGGTAGGAATAACAGTATGTTTAATGAGTCGTTACTGGAAAGGATCCGCCATAACCTGGCAGAGAACTATTCTTCTCCCACCGGCATCGCCATCCCGGTTGGGGTTTCAAACCGGCATGTCCATCTGTCGCAGCAGGATATTGAAACGCTGTTTGGTGCCGGTTATCAGCTGACGCCATGCAAAGAGCTACGCCAGCCTGGGCAGTTCGCCGCGAAAGAGTGCGTGATGATCGTCGGCCCGAAAGGCTCGCTCTCCAAGGTGCGGGTGTTGGGGCCAGCACGTGATTGCACTCAGTTGGAAATCTCCAAGGCGGACTGCTTTACCCTGGGGCTGAAGGCTCCGGTACGCGAATCCGGCAATCTGAACGCCTCCGGTGACGCCATGCTGGCTGGCCCGGCAGGCTACGTTTCGCTGCATTCACAGGTGATTTGTGCCCAGCGCCATATCCATATGAACCCGCAGGATGCCGCCAGGTTGGGCGTGCAGAACGGGCAGAAGGTGCGGGTGAAAGCGGCAGGCATACGTGGGCTGATCTTTGACGAAGTCATCGTGCGGATCAAAGCCAGCTTTGCGCTGGAACTGCACATTGATACCGATGAAGCCAACGCCGCCGGGCTAGCTTCCGGTGACAACGTGGTTATCGTTCCCTAAGGCGGCAAATATGATGCAGCGTGAAGTCATCGACAAGTTGGTCAATGAAGTGCTCTCACGGATGCGGCCACGGGCGTTGGTGCTGTTAACCGCAGCGGATGGTTACCACGAAATTATCCGCGCGCGCTTGCAGCACTGCCAAGCGTTCTCGCCAGTGATCCTGTTTAGCGATAATGCCCAGCAGTTTCACGCAGAAGCAGATTGGAGCCAACTAGGGCCAATTACTTCGCTGGCGGAAATCAGTCAAACCGGCGCACTGGATAATATTGAGCGGATATTAATTCCTTTTCTCGATTTCGCGACGGCGGCGGAAGTGGCCAACGGTTTATTACAGTCTGACGCTGCACGGTTTATTCATCTGGCTCGCATGAGCGGCAGGCCAATAATGGCACTGGATTATAACTGCAACCCGACCAGCGAATTAAATCAGCTGAAAGGCCTGAGCCGCGCAGGGGAAAACGCCCCCCAGGCAGATTATCTGCCAAAGCTGGCGGCACAGGGCATTGAGCTCTGTACGTTGGATCGGATGTTATCGGCCCAGCCCGCAGCTACGGAGCCGTTGGCAGCACCGACGCAGGCCTACGTAACGCTTAGCGAACTCAAGCGGCTCAATGGTCGTTCACCACCGGGAGCCAAGCTGACCGATTTGGCATTGGAATATAGCCGAGGGAAAAAATAACCAAGCTTCAAAATTTCACTTTATATCAATAATTATTAATCAGGAGCGAACTCTATGTCTACCAAGGCAAAAGCATGGGTATGGATGTTATTGGTCATCTTCTCCGAGACCTCGGCCACCTCTACCTTAAAAATGTTTGATAACAGCGAAGGTACCACCAAGACGTTATTACTCGGCTTGATCGTCGTGTTGTATTGCATTTGTTATTACTCATTATCCAACGCAGTGAAATACATCCCTGTCGGCCTGGCTTACGCCACCTGGTCAGGCACCGGGATTTTACTGGTCTCAAGCCTGGGTATGGTGTTTTACGGCCAGCACCCTGATATGCCAGCCATTATCGGCATGATCGTGATTGCCAGCGGCATCGTGATCATGAACCTCTTCTCCAAAATGGGCTCCTCCGAAGAATAAGGGTATCAACTATGTTTAATATTGGCTTCTTGTGGCTGGCACTGTCGATTGGTTCGGAAATCACCGGGACCTCGATGATCAAAAAAACCAACAACTTTAAAAAGCTGGGGCCTTCGGTGCTGGTGATTAGCGCTTACTGCCTGTGCTATTTCGCCCTGACCAAGGCGATGGGGTTTATCCCGGTGGGCGTCGCCTACTCGCTGTGGTGCGGCTTTGGCATCGTCGGGGTGACCTTCGTTTCCATGCTGCTCTACAAGCAGAAACCGGATCTCCCTGCCATCTTCGCCATGGCGCTGATCATCAGCGGCGGCGTCATCATGAATATCTTCTCACAGATGTAAGATCTTAGCCCCCAACAGCGCAGCGGCAACGTTGCGCTTTTTTTTTGATGCGCTATAGTTATGCGCATAAATTATGTTCAGGAGGTACTATGGGAGCCGTTTCAGTAATAAAAAAACGCAATACTAACGTATACTTGCGTGTCGACCTGATTGAACAGGCTAAAGCATTAGACCTAAACTTATCGGCTACACTAAACCACGCATTAGAACTCGCAGTGAAGAAGGGGCAACGTGAACGTTGGTTAGCGGAAAATCGTGCTGGTCTTGAAGCATTGAATGGCTTCGTTGAGGAGAACGGTCTTTTTTCTGATGATGCTGACTTTGGTGTCCTGTAATGAAACAATTTTCTGTTTATAAAAATCAATCTAAAAACAAAAAAGCCTATCCTTTCTTTATCGTTGTTCAGTCCGATTTACTCGATCACCTTAGCACTCGTTTGGTCATGCCCTTGGCTTTAAAGCATGCAACAAACTCACAGGTCAAAGCACTGACTCCTGTTTTGTCTGTGGATCAACAAGATTACGTGATCCTTACTAGTTTACTGACGACTACGGATGTCAAAAATCTTAATGCAGATTGCCTAGTTACCAATGCAGCCCATCTGCGTGATGAGCTGGTTGCGGCCATCGACCTGTTAGTTTTGGGCATTTGAAAAACTGCCCCACTGACTATGAACAAATTGGGCCTGTTCAACAAAGAGGTGGAAGCAACCGTTATTTCTGTTTCAGCAACAGGCCTGAAAGCAACGCCCCAAGATCGGCGGCATGCTGAATAGAGGTATATGCAGGCTAATGATTTGATACCGCATAATCCTGTCATGTAACAGTTGCGGCAACGTATTTTGCAAGACAATATCCAATTTCGGAACACTGTTTCATTATTAGGGATAAATCATGCAAAGAAATATCAAGTCATTATCAGCTATGGCGATTTTTCTGCTGGCCCTGACGGGTTGTGATAACTCGGATGGTAGTATCGCCTCTCCTGTTGAGCCAGTTAAACCCGTTGTTCCCCCCGAAACTGAGAAACCTGTCGCTGACCGCAGTGGTACCTGGCCAGCCTCAGCCCTTAACGATCCAGAATTGGCCGGGAAAGAACCGGTAATGCCTGAAGTCTGCCAAACACTCTCAGCCGAACTGAACCAGAATGCCAAAGGGCTACTGGATGAAGCCATTGATGCTGACGTGAATAATTCCCAACCCGATACCCAACGTATTCAAGCCGCGATCGACGCCTGCACCACCGGTGCCGTTAAACTGGTCGCTGGCAGTAACGAAGAGAATGCGTTCTTGAGCGGTCCACTTACACTAAAAAGTAGCGTCACGCTCTGGGTAGATCAAGGGATCACCCTGTTTGCCTCACGTAGCCCAGTGGATTACCAGATTGCCGGTAAGAATAACTGCGGCGAAACCGCCAGTGCCGATAATGGCTGTAACGCATTGATTACCGCCACCGATGCGATAAACAGCGGCGTGATTGGCGAAGGTATTATCGACGGACGGGGGGGAGCAGTGCTCACCAGCGGAAAATATGCCGATATCCTAACCTGGTGGGATGTGGGCGCATTAACCAAAACCGTTTCCGGCGCCAATCAGAACAACCCGCGGCTAATTCAGGTCACCAACAAGAATTCCGCCAAGCCGACCAGCCAGAACTTCACGCTGTATAAGATCACCTTACAGAATGCGCCCAAATTCCACTTTGTCCCCAGTGGGGTCAATGGAGTGGTCGTCTGGGGCGTGAAGGTGTTAACTCCTTCACTGGCCTATACGGTTCCAGGCTATGATTGCCCTAAAGGGACAACCCCTGCGACATCGGGTTCCCCTAACTATACCCGAGCAAGCACCTGCTTTACCCCGGATACGACCAAGAACACCGACGCGATCGATCCTGGCCAATCGCAGAATGTCCTGATTGCCTATAACCACATCAGTACCGGTGATGACGGTATCGCCATCAAAGCCCATAGCAGCAATGCCTGTGTCCCACCGATTGCCGAAAAGTATGCAGGGCAGTTGCCTATTTATACCGTCAGCAACGTCAAAATTCTGCATAACCGCCTCTACTTCACCCATGGCATGTCAATCGGCAGTGAAACCGACTGCGCGGTTAAAGACGTGGAAATTCGGGATATGAGCATTGACGGCCATGATGCTGACTTTGCCGTCGGCGTGCGTATCAAAACCGATATGAGCGTTGGAGGAGAAGTGAGGAACATCAACTATGATGGTATTTGCATCCGCCGCGCTCAGGAAGCGCTGACCATAGATACCTACTACAGCAAAAAAACCGGACAGGCCTACCCCGATATTCAAGATGTCACCATCAAAAATTACCACTATGTGGATACGCCAGACTCCATTTATAACGGAGATAACGTTCGGGTCACCTTACGCGGCTTCAGCTCTGATGGCCAAGATCTGCCATTAAGAAATATTGTGCTCGATAACACCGTGTTTGACAGCTCACCACAGTTGGCTAGCAAAGCCTCGGCAACAATCCCTGCCGCGCCTTCTTATGCCCAGATCCTGATGGGACCTGGCCCGGTATCCCTGGCGGATCTGCTGTTGGAAGCCGCGGACAACGGTGCCGCAGAGTTTGAAGTGCTGGATAGCCGTAATGGATCCGAAGAGCCTTACGATTGCAGCGAAGCTTTTGCACTGTTCCCTTCTAGCGCCTCTGCACTCTAAGCGAAAAACGGGTAGGATCTCTCCCACCCGTCTTTCCTCTGCTGCGGTGACTAACACATCGCGGCTTTGATTTGCATACAGGCCCAGTCTATTGGGCCTGACTATTTCCGCTTCAGCAGCAGCACAAGGCTAATTAACAGGAACAACATGCTTGGCAACAGCGCCCCCAGAATTGGCGGCATGCTGTACACCAGGCTCAGCGGGCCGAAGATCTGATCCAGCACGTAGAACAGGAAGCCAAAGCTGATACCGATCACTACCCGCACACCCATCGGCACGCTACGCAGCGGGCCAAAGATAAACGACAGCGCCATCAGCATCATCACCGCCACCGACAGCGGCGAGAAGATCTTGCTCCACATATTCAGCTGGTAACGGCTGGCCTCCTGGCCACTCTGCTTGAGGTACTTCACATAGTTGTGCAAGCCGCTGATGGAAAGCGAATCCGGATCCAACGCCACCACGCCCAGCTTGTCCGGTGTCAGGTTGGTTTTCCACACCCCGGTTAGCGTCTGGGTACTGGTGACCTGATTCGGATTGGTCAAATCGGAGGTATCCACCTGCGAAAGCTGCCACGCGCCGTCTTCAAAATCTGCGGTACCGGCATAGCGAACCGTCTCTAACCGGCGCTGATCGTTAAAGTGGTAAATGTTGACGCCAGCCAGCTCTTTTTCACCTGCCACCCGTTCGATGTAGATAAAGTCATTGCCGTCCTTCGCCCACAGGCCGCTCTTGGTAGAGAGCAGCGAGCCACCATACATCTGCTGTGCGCGGTAGTTACGCGCCATCTGTTCGCCCTGCGGTGCCACCCATTCGCCGATTGCCATTGTCAGCAATACCAGCGGAATAGCGGTTTTCATCACCGAACCGGCAATCTGCAACCGGGTGAAGCCAGAAGCTTGCATCACCACCAGTTCGCTACGCGTAGCCAGGGTGCCCAAGCCGAGCAATGCCCCCAGCAGCGCCGCCATCGGGAAGAAGATCTCAATATCCTTTGGCACGCTGAGCAGGGTATACACCCCCGCACCCAGCGCCGAGTATTCACCCTGCCCGACTTTACGCAACTGATCGACAAATTTGATGATGCCGGAAAGCGATACCAGCATGAACAGCGTCATCATGATGGTGTTGAAAATCGTTCTACCGATATAACGGTCCAGTACACCAAACATCAGGCCGCTCCTCTCAGGCGTGCACGCAGTTTGCGCATCGGCACGGTATCCCACAGGTTAAGTGCCAGAGCAATCGCGAAGTACGCCAGGTTCACCAGCCACATCCACACCAGCGGATCCAGCTTGCCCTTACCGGCATTGGAACGCAGCGAGGTCTGCAGCAGGAAGAAGATCAGATACAGCAGCATCGCTGGCAACATGCTCAGCACACGGCCTTGGCGCGGGTTGACCACGCTAAGCGGCACCACCAGCAGCGCCATCAGCACCACGGAAACGACCAGCGTCAGACGCCAGTGGAATTCGGCACGTGCATCCGGTTCATTCGATTCCCACAGCGTGCGCATCGACATCTGCTCAGACTGGGTATTATCGACAGTGACCGACTGATGGCCGATAACCGCTTTATAGTCGTTAAAGTCGGTAATGCGGAAGTCACGCAGCAGCGCGGTGCCTTCAAACCGGGTGCCCTTGTCCAGCGTGACGACCTGCGATCCATCGCGGCCCTGGTTGATCACCCCATGCTCGGCCACCACCACCGAAGGGCGTTGGTTGCCGCTCGGGCGTAGCTGCGCCAGGAACACGTCGTTGAAAGTGTTGCCCTTTACGCTGCCGACAAACAGCACGGCGTTACCATCCTGTGAGGGCTGGAACTGCCCTTCAGCCAGCCCGGCAATGCTGGGGTTGGCTTTGGCTTCAGCAATCACTTCGTCCTGATGGCTGGCCGCCCATGGCCCGACCCAGAAGACGTTTACCGCAGCCACCGCCGAGGTAAAGATCGCCAACACCATAGCGGCAATGATCAGGGTCCGTTTCCCCAGACCGCAGGCGTGCATAACGGTGATTTCGCTTTCGGTATACAACCGACCAAGCGTCATCAAGAGGCCAAGAAACAGGCTTAAGGGCAAGATTAGCTGCGCCATCTTCGGCACACCCAATGCAAGCAGGGATAAGACTAAATTTGTCGGGATATTGCCGTCTACCGCATCACCTAACACCCTGACCA
>RCUM01001240.1_pt1 | contig 10614 bp, 9 predicted proteins | sample 2166141 | NCBI WGS metagenome assembly RCUM01 (sample SAMN09932756, study PRJNA488358) | compost metagenome | isolation source: compost soil in crotonic acid-enriched | place: Germany: Experimental Botanical Garden
TGCTCGCCAACGCCGACCGCTGGCAGCTCAAGCCCGGCAAGCGGCCGGCGAAAAAACCACGCAAGCGCTCTGCACCTCAACAGGCCAACGAAAGTGACTGATCAAACTGCACCCGGCGCGCTGGTACATTTGCGACACCTTCACTTCATCGGCAGCCAGTTGCAGCACGATGCAAAGCCATCATCCCATGACCGCTTCCCGTAGTCCGCCCATGTAGTGCTCCAGGCGACTACGCAGCCAACGCTCGGCCGGGTCGCTGTCGGTGGTGCTCAACCAGACCATGGCCAGCTCCAGTGCAGCAGTCTCGAACGGCAGCGTCTCGGCCTGCAGGTTGCCCCAGCGTTCCATACCCTGTGCGGCATAGTCCGGGCAACAGGCCAGCAGGTCGGTACCGGCCAGAATCGCCGGCAGCGAACTGAACTGCGGCACCGACAACACCACCTTGCGTTCACGGCCGATGTCTTTCAACCAGTCATCGACCACACCCTGGGTGTTGGCGGTTGGCGAAACCTGGACATGCGGGCGTTGGCAAAACTCATCCAGTGAAAGCGGCGTGCTGGACTTGTCGGCCCGCACTACCCTGGCTTGCAGGGTGCGTAGCACCTTGCGTTTGGCATTGGCGGGCAGGCCCTTGGTCTGGCTGATACCCACCGTCACGTCGCCCGCCGCCAGCAGGTCCGGAATGCGCCAATAGTCCACATGCTGCACGACCACCACCACGTTCGGCGCCTCCACCCGCAGCGCCCGCAACAGCGGCGGCAGCAGGCCCGACTCGACATCATCGGACAAGCCGATGCGGAAGGTCATCTTGCTGGTCAGCGGGTCGAAATCATGGGTCATGCTGAGGGCGACAGACATCGCATCCAAGGCTGGCGTGAGGTACTTGATCACCTCTTCGGCCCTGGCCGAGGGCTCCATGCGGTTGCCCACTCGAACCAGCAACGGGTCGTTGAACATCACACGCAACCTGGCCAGCGCGGCGCTGACCGTGGGCTGGGCGACGAACAGCTTCTCCGCGGCACGGGTGAGGTTGCGTTCCTGCATCAGCGCTTCGAACACCACCATCAGGTTGATATCGGCTTTGCGCAGTTCGTTGCGGTTCATGGGTGCTCCCGGGCCGTGCTTGTTGTTCGGGTTCAATTCCGGCATCGACATGCATCCTAGCCGAGTCGAAACTTGCACTGCACCCTATGCGATCGCCATTGCCCCCTACTGCGCGACCGGGGTAATCTTCCGCGCTCTTCCCTTCCGGCCTCCCCTGCCGTGCACCGCCCAGGCGTTGACTCGCGAAGCGGTCATTCATGATGCCGACACTTGCATGGCCGCCGCTCACTGGCGCGCCCATCCGCCATCAATACACTCAGGATGACACCATGATCATTCGCCAAGGCATCGCTGCAGACTACCCGCAGCTGCTCGACATCTGGCTGCGTGCTGTTCGCGCGACGCACCACTTCCTGCAACCCTCCGACATCGACGCACTGTTGCCACAGCTGCGCGACGTGTACTTCCCGGCCGTCGAGCTGTGGGTTGCGGTAGACACCGATGACCAGCCACTGGGCTTTATCGGCTTCAATGAAAACCATGTGGAAATGCTCTTCGTCGACCCAGCGCACCACCGCCAGGGCATTGGCCGTGCACTGCTGGATTTCGGCCGCCAGTCACGCAGTGCGATGAGTGTCGATGTCAACGAGCAGAACCCACAGGCAACAGCGTTCTACCAGCGCTATGGCTTCGTCCAGACCGGCCGTTCACCGCTGGATGGCGAAGGTCGCCCGTTCCCTTTGCTGCACATGAGCTTGCCCACCCGGGCGTGAGCAGGAGGCACTCACCGCGATGGCCCGTAAAGCGAAGCCCCTACCGCCGTCCGACTGGGTCATCCGTAGTGCCCAACCGGGCGGTATCGAGCGTATCGAAGCCTGGTTCGGTAGCCACGGCTACGACCCGCATCGCCACGATACCTATTCGATCGGCCGCACGCTGGCCGGCGTGCAAAGCTTCCACTACAAGGGTTCGCTGCGCCACGGCATACCGGGCAACACGCTGGTGTTGCACCCGGACGAACTGCATGACGGCATGGCCGGCACCGACGCAGGCTTTCGCTACCGCATGGCCTACGTCGACCCGGCACTGATCCAGAACGTGCTGGGTGGTCAGCCTTTGCCCTTCATCGCTGGCGGGCTGTCCAGCGACCCTCGCCTGTACCACGCCAGCGAAGCGTTCGTGCAGGCAGTGGACCACGCGCTGGAGCCATTGGAAGAACAGGACGCCCTGTATGACCTGGCGATCGCCTTGCGGGCCGTCGGCGGCAAGCCGCGCGGGCGCAAGCGCCTGGATTACCAGGCAGCCGAACGCGCCCGGGCCTTCATCATGGAACACCTGCATGTGGGCATAACACTGGACATGCTGGAACAGGCCAGCGGCCGCGAACGCTGGAGCCTGTCGCGTGACTTTCGCACGCTGTACGGCACCAGCCCCTATCGCTTTGTCACCCTGCGCCGCCTCGACAGCTTTCGCCGAATGATCCTGGACGGCTTCACCTTGGTCGAGGCAGCCCTTGCCGCAGGCTTTCATGACCAGAGCCACATGACCCGGCACTTCACCCGTTGCTACGGCGTACCGCCCTTACGCTGGCTGGAGCGTTTGCGAGCGTCACGCTGAGAAACCGCAGTCGCCCGCGTATCCCGTGGGAGCAGGCGTGCAGGATCGTACAAGAACCGGACTCGCCCGGCGCGATAGGCTGACCACTCCACTTTCCGAGGAACTGTCATGCCTGAGTCCCGTCACCCACACCCCTCCCTGCCAGTGAACCTGGTCCACAAGGCAGCGCTTATCGAACAGCAATGGAGCCCCAGGGTCGTTGCCGAGATGAACGATTACCAGTTCAAGGTCGTGCGCATCGAAGGCGAATTCATCTGGCACGCGCACCCGGAGACCGACGAAGCATTCCTGGTGCTGGAAGGCACGCTGCGTATCGACCTGCCGGATGGCTGCGTGCATGTGAACCCTGGGGAACTCTATGTGGTGCCACGCGGCGTCGAGCACCGGACCGCCGCGCAAGGCGAAGCGAAACTGATGATGATCGAACCGCGGGGCATTCTGAATACCGGTCATGAAGGGGGGGATCGCACAGCAGAGAGCGATGTCTGGATTTAACAACACTCACAACTTTCAAGCTGTAGTCGCTGACTTCACAGCAATAATTAACCATAAAAAATCGCCTTACAGCCATTTGTAACCATGGCAACTCACTCGCAGCCCACACTTCGCAACCCGGGACAGGTTCGCCTCGATATAATTGGATCCAATAACGAGGGTGGCCTGCATGCAAGCACTGGAAAGGGACTACGGACACGGCGATGAAGTGGCCAGCCACTGCCACGCCGAAGACCAGCTGATTTACGCCGCCAGCGGCGTGATGCGGGTCAGCAGCGAGGGCGGCAGCTGGGTGATCCCCGGCGGGCATGCCTTGTGGATGCCCGCCGGGGTCAGCCATGCCATCCGCATGGAAGGCGTGGTCTGCATGCGCACTTTGCTGCTCGATGCCCACATCGAACGCTGCCAGGTCATCGTCGTGTCCGGCCTGCTGCGCGAACTGATCCTGGCGGCGTCACGGGTGCTGAACCTGCGCGACGGCGCGCATGCTCGTGCGCTGATCCTGTACGAACTCGCCGCCGCCCGGCGCATCGATGCCTTCGTCCCTACGCCGCAGCACGCACGCCTGCGTGCCTGGTGCGAGCGCTTCCTGCAGGACCCGGCCCAGGACCTGACCCTGGAGCAATGCGGCGCACAACTGAACATGAGTGCCCGCAGTGTGGCCAGGCTGTTCCAGCGCGAGGTGGGCATGTCGTATGGCCAATGGCGCGCCCGTGCCCGGGTGATGCTCAGCCAGCAGTGCCTGGCCGATGGCAAGCCGATCCTGAACGTTGCGCTGGAGCACGGCTACCAGAGCGCCAGCGCATTTACTGCCATGTTCAAGCGCATCCTCGGCCATGCACCGAGTGATTGGCAAAACGGTACCGCGCGCGAGCACTGAGCCTCAGGTTGTCCCGCTTGCGCGCAGGGTTGTCCCGCTTGCGACAGCGACGCCCATGCAACCCTCGTTAACCTCGTATCACGACCCTTGAGCGACAATCGTGATGCCCTTACTGCACTCATTTCCCGGCCCTGCCCGGCTTGCCACAGCCCTCGGCATGCTCGCTGCACTCGCGGCGTGCGGCCACCAACCAACACCTGCCGAACCCGCTGTAGCGCTGCAGGCAGACCCGCTGGCGAACATGCCGGCCAGCGTCAGCAAACAGCCCCTGCCCGAACGCTGGTGGGCACTGTATCAAGACCCCCAACTCAACCGCTGGGTACAGCAAGCCCTGGCGCACAACCAAGGCCTGGCACAGGCCGAGGCCAACGTGCAGGCCATGCTGGCCGGCATCGGCGAGTTCGACGCCAGGCGCTGGCCGTCTACCGACATGGGCGTTGCCGCTACCTATGGCAGGCGCGCCGATGACCAGACGCTGGCCGAGGCGACCGACAGCAACGCGCCGTCGCAATGGCAATTCAACCCGGGCATCGAGCTGGCCTATCAGGTGGATATCTGGGGCCAGGTCCGCGCCGCCATCCAACGTGCCCGGGTGCAAGCCGAAGCCAGCGCTGCGGCGCTAGACCTGGTACGCCTGCAGGTAGTCGCCCAGACCACCCGCGCCTACATCGACCAGTGCACCTACGCGGCGCGTCTGGAGGCAGCGAAGCAGGCCTTGCAAACCCTCGACCACAGCGTGCAACTCAGCCAGCGCCAGCACCAGGCCGGTGTGGCCACTGCCCTCGACAGCGAGCGCCTGTTGGGCTTGCGGGAACAGGTGCGTGCGCAACTGCCGATGCTCTCAGCCCGGCGGCAGATGGCGCTTTACGAACTGAGCATGCTCAGTGGCCAGGCCTCGGTGGACGAACCCACGACCTGCGTAGCCATCCCCACGCTGTCGGCGCCGCTGCCGGCTGGCGATGGCTGGCATTTGCTCGAACGCCGGCCAGATGTGCGCCAGGCCGAACGGGAACTGCAGGCGGCCACCCTGGAGACCGACATCGTGCGGGCTGACCTTTACCCAAAGGTCAGCTTCGGCGCTTCGTTGACGTCTTCGGACCATCACCTTGCCAACCTCGGCGCCAGCCGCGCGGTGATGTTCGGCATTGGCCCGCTGATCCGCTGGGAGTTTCCCAACCTGAAGGCCAACCGCGCACGGGTGAGCAAAGCCGAGGCATTGCAGCGGGCGCAGGTCGCCCGTTACCACGGCGTGGCGCTGAGCGCGCTGAAAGACGTGCGCCAGGCACTGGCCCGCTACGACGGTGAGCGACAACGGTTGCAGGCGCTGGACGCAGCCCTGGCGCACAGCCAGCACAGCTTTGCCCTGGCCCAGGGTAACTACCGTGCCGGCACCGTGGACGGGCTGGCCCTGCTCGACAGCGAGCGCGAAATGATCAGCCTGCGGGCCAGCCACACAGAAGCCCGAGGGCGCCTGGCGCAAGCGCAGGTAAACCTGTTCCGCGCGCTGGGCGGGCGGTGGTAGCGAGACGCAAGACCAGCAGCGAGCACCGCCCACTGTAGGAGCGGGTTTACCCGCGAAGAATACACCGCGGTGGATGGCACGGGCTTCGCCCGTGTTCGCGGGCAAGCCCGCTCCCACACGGATCGCGCCAGCTTTTAGAAATTGAGCAAGACAGTGGCTCCCACAACCGACAGCCAGCAGGCCCAATTCGAGAATGGAAACCAACCATGAATGTTGCCGTAGACAAACCCTCACCCGCCGAAACTGAACAGCGGCCGAGCGCTAAAACCCGTCGCCGCCTGGCAGTCATCGCCAGCGGCAGCCTGGCCACAATCACCCTGCTGGCCTTCACCAGCTACTGGTTCAGCACCGGCCGCTATCTGGAAACCACCGACGATGCCTATGTCCGCGCCGACTGGGTGGCCCTGAGCCCACGCGTGCCGGGCTACGTAGCCGAGGTCGAGGTGGCTGACGACCAGCCAGTGAAAGCCGGTGATGTGCTGGTGCGCCTGCAAAACCGCGACTACCGCGCCCGCCTCGACCAGGCCCGGGCTGGCGTGACCGAGGCACAGGCGGCACTGGCCGCCGCCCAGGCCAGCCAACAGGTAGCGACCGAGCGCATCGACCTGCAACAGCAAGCCATCCTCCAGGCTGAGGCCGTCGTGCGCAGCGCCACCGCCGAACAGCGCCGCAGTGAACTGGATGTTCAACGCTACCGTGGCCTGGTGCGTGACGATGCAGCGACCGTGCAACGCCTGGAAACCGCCAGCGCCCATGCCAGCCAGGCACAAGCCGCGCTGCAAGGTGCCCAGGCCGCGCTGCGCCAGCAACGCGCTCAACTGGCCATGGCCAAGGCCCGGTCAGCCCAGGCCGAGGCCGAACTGCAACAACGGGCAGCGGCCCTGGCACGCGCCCAGGCCCACCAGCAGCTCGCCGAGCAAGACGAACAGGACACGGTGATCCGCGCGCCGATCACCGGCGTAGTCGGCCAACGCCGCGTGCGCACCGGCCAGTACGTGGTGCCGGGCCAGCCGCTGTTGGCCGTGGTGCCCCTACAGCAGGCCTATGTAGTGGCGAACTACAAGGAAACCCAACTGGCCCGCATGCGCCCCGGGCAACCGGTAGAAATACGTGTCGACAGCTTCGCCAGCCAGCCACTGCATGGCCATGTGGCCAGTTTTTCGCCAGCCTCGGGCAATGTCTTCGCCTTGCTGCCGTCGGACAACGCCACCGGCAACTTCACCAAGATCGTCCAGCGTTTCCCGGTGCGCATTTTGCTCGACAAACCGTTGAATGGCCCGCAGGTACTGCCCGGCATGTCGGTGGTCAGTACAGTCGACACACGCCCCGCAGAGGTTGCCGATGCGCACTGAGCAAACGGTCTCGCTGCGTGCCTGGGTAGCGGTGCTTGGCGGCCTGTTCGGCTGCTTCATGGCGGGCATGAACGTGCATGTCACCAGCGCCGCCCTGCCGGAAATCCGCGGCTCGCTGGGTGCCAGCTTCGAGGAAGGCTCATGGATTTCCACCGCCTACCTGGTGGCGGAAATCGTGATGATTCCACTGACGGCCTGGCTCGTGGAAGTGTTCTCGCTGCGACGGGTGATGTGGACCGGTTCGCTCATCTTTCTGATCGCCTCGGTGGCCTGTTCCTGGGCGCCCAACCTGGAGGCGATGATTGTAATCCGGGTGATCCAGGGGGCTGCGGGCGCGGTGCTGATTCCCCTGTCGTTCCAGTTGATCATCACCGAACTGCCGGCCAGCAAGATGGCCATGGGCATGGCGCTGTTCAGCCTGGCCAACAGCGTGGCGCAGGCCGCCGGGCCGTCGATTGGCGGCTGGCTGACCGATGCCTATTCGTGGCGCTGGATCTTCTATCTGCAACTTTTCCCCGGCATTGCGCTGCTGCTGGCCATCGCCTGGTCGATCGAAGCCAAGCCGATGAAGCTCGAACTGTTACGCAAAGGTGATTGGCTGGGTATCGCGGCCATGGTGATCGGCCTGGGCGGCTTGCAGATCGTGCTGGAAGAAGGCGGTCGGCTGGACTGGTTCGGCTCGCCGCTCATTGTCGGCATGAGCGTGGTCGCTGCCATTGCGTTGGTGGTGTTCGTGGTGACCCAGCTGTTCGGCCAGCGCGCGTTCATCAACCTGCGCTTGCTCGGGCACTACAACTTCGGCGTTGCCAGCGTGGCGATGTTCATCTTTGGCGCTGCCACGTTCGGCCTGGTGTTCCTGGTGCCCAACTACCTGTCGCAGTTGCAGGGGTTCAGCGCGCACGACGTGGGCGTGGCGCTGATCGCCTATGGCGTGGTGCAGTTGCTGCTGGCGCCGTTGATGCCCCGGCTGATGGGCTGGACCAGTGCCAAGTTCATGGTCGCCAGCGGCTTTTTGATCATGGCGCTGGGCTGCTGGCTGGGGGCTAGCCTGAGCGCCGACAGTGCCGACAACGTGATCATCCCGTCCACGGTGGTGCGCGGTATTGGCCAGCCTTTCATCATGGTTGCGTTATCGGTGCTGGCGGTGGCCGGGCTGGACAAGCGTGAAGCCGGCTCAGCCTCGGCGGTGTTCTCGATGTTGCGCAACCTGGGTGGCGCCATCGGTACGGCCGGGTTGACGCAACTGGTGGCGACCCGTGAACGCTTTCACAGTGAGCGCATTCACGAGCAGGTGACGCTGTTCGAGCCAAGCGTGCAGGCGCGTATCAACCAGACGGTGCAAAGCTGGCTGCCGCCTCAGCAGCAAATGCTGGAAGCGTTGGCGGCAACCATTCGACGAGAGGCTTACCTGATGGCCTACAGTGATGCGTTCTACCTGGCGTGCCTGGCATTGGTCGGGTGTGCCCTTGCAGCGTTGCTGCTGCGGGCCAGACAGCAGCATTGAAGGCAGTATCGACCTCTGTGGGCGACCGAAGCGTTCGGCATTCGGCCGCTGTTACACTGTCAACCGATGAAATTGGCGAACCCGAGCAAAGGTATGAACCCGACGCGCTACTCCACCGTGGCAAAGGACTTGATGCAAGCGATTGCCAGCGGCCGCTACCCAGTAGGCAGCCTGCTGCCGACCGAGTTCGAGCTGTGCGACCTTTACAATGTGAGCCGGCACACGGTGCGTGCCGCTATCGACCAGTTGCTCACCCAAGGGCTGGTGTCGCGGCGCAAGCGCGTGGGTACCCGGGTGGAGGCCAGCAGCCCGCGCGGCGGCTATTCGCAGTCGTTGGCCAGTGTGGCTGACCTGGCGCACCTGGCAGACACCCAGCAGCGGGAAATCCAGAACGTGCGCCACTTTGTCGCCGACCTGAGCGAGGCGGCGAGGCTGGGGCTGGTGCCGGGGGAGCATTACTTCTGCGTATCGAGCATCCGCGTCGACAGGCAGCACCCTGCCGCGCCGCTGGGCTGGACCGACGTATATGCGCAGCGCGACTACACCGCGGTCATCGAACTGGCACGCGAGCACCCCGACCAACTCATTGTCGGGTTGATCGAACAGCACTATGGCCGAGCGATCGCAGCGATCGACCAGCAGGTGCGCGCGGTGTTGCTGACAGCGGAAATGGCCAGGGCGCTGAAGGCAGAGGCGGGCTCACCGGGGCTGAAGATCATCCGCCAATACCGCGAGGAAAATGGTGATTTGATGGCGGTCTCAGAGACCGTGCACCCGGATGACCGCTTTACCTTGGTCACCCAGATGCGCCGCGACCGCTCCCCCGCCTGAACCCGCTCGTACAGGGATGGTGCAACTTTCAGCTGATGAACAGGCCGTTGCGCCTAAAGCGCCCCCAGTTGCCTTTCAGCTTCGACCAACTGCCTCGCCCGCGCCGTGCTCACCCGGTGATCGCGTGCCAGCCAGGCGTAGATCGTCGGTAGCACGAACAAGGTGAACAAGGTCCCCACCAGCATCCCGCACACAATCACCACCCCCAACCCGAAACGGCTGTTGGCGCCGGCGCCGCTGGCGAACAGCAGTGGCAGCACGCCAAAAGTCATCGCCGCCGTGGTCATCAGCACTGGCCGCAAGCGTATTTGCGCCGCACGAACAATGGCGGCGGCACGATCGAGGTTGTCGCGCACCTGAATCTCGTTGGCGAACGCCACCATCAGGATGCCGTGCTTGCTGATCAGGCCGATCAGCGTCACCAGGCCAATCTGTGTGTAGATGTTCAGCGTGGCCCAGCCCAGCGCCAGCGGCAGCAGCGCACCGCAGATCGACAGCGGCACGGTCACCAGAATGATCAGGGGGTCGACCAGGCTTTCGTACTGCGCCGCCAGCACCAGATAGATCACCACCAGGGCGGCGAGAAATGCCCACATCAAGGCAAAGCCCTCCTGCACATACTGGCGCGATTCCGATTGCCAGTCGTGGCTGAAGCCCGGTGGCAGCTCGGCGGTGAGCTGTTCCAGAAATGCCACGGCGTTGCCCATCGATACACCCGGGGCCGGGATCGCCTGCAGGGTACTGGCGTTCTGCTGATCGAACTGCAACAGGCGGTTGGGTGCCACTTCGATATCCAGGCGCACCAACGTGGCCAGCGGCACCAGGCTGCCATCCTCGGCGCGCACATACTGGCGGCTCAACGCCGCAGGCGTCAGGCGTTGGTCCTGGATACTCTGCGGGATCACGTCATAAGAACGCCCGAACAGGGCGAAGCGGTTGAGGTACTGCTCGCCCACCAGTACGCCCAGCGACTCACCAATGGCCTGCATGCTGATGCCCAGGCTCGCCGCCTTGGCCCGGTCCACGCGTACCTTGACCACCGGGTTGTTGTAGTCGAGGTCACTGTCCACCACAGCGAACAGGCCGCTGTCGCGGGCGCGTTGCTTGAGCACTTCCATGGTCTGGAACAGCTCGGGGTAATCCTGGGCGCTGCGCAGCACCATCTGCACCGGCAGGCCACCGCTGGAGCCCGGCAGCGACGCGACCTGGAAGGCGAAGATGCTGCTGCCCTCGATATCCGCAACGGCCTGCTGCAACTGCGCCTGCACCTGTGCGGCGGAACGCTCGCGCGCCTGCCAGGCGCTGAGGTTGATACCGCCGAAACTGGCGGCCGGGCCGTCGGTGCCGTTGATGATCCAGGTGTCGGTGG
>RCUM01001245.1_pt1 | contig 10581 bp, 8 predicted proteins | sample 2166141 | NCBI WGS metagenome assembly RCUM01 (sample SAMN09932756, study PRJNA488358) | compost metagenome | isolation source: compost soil in crotonic acid-enriched | place: Germany: Experimental Botanical Garden
GATCACAATAATACACATATTTGGTATCATGAATTCCCAGGTCGTGCAGGGTTTTCTGCACTGAAATGTTGGCTATCTCGTGGTCTTCGGCAATGAGTACTTTTTTAAACATACAATATTGTCTTTTTATACTAGTGGGATAGTGGTCGTAATGTCGAGTCCTTTTCCCGGTTCACTGACAAAGATAATTTTGCCACCGAGGCTCTCAATACGGGAAACCGTATTTGCCAGACCTTTTCCCTGAGATTTTTCCGCTGGCATCCCGACACCGTTATCTTTATAATATATGGTGAGTTGCTGATCTGATTTTTCAAAGCGTACCACGACCTGCTCGGCCTGGCTATGCTTCTTCATGTTGACCATAAGCTCCTGCAGCACATGCTTTACCTCTTCTTTAATGCGCTTGGCAACGTCGGTCCATTGCTCTGCATCATTACCGGCGATCAAGACACGACGGTGATCTGCAGCAAAGGATTTGAGCATGGAGGCCAGCTGCTCGTTGTACGGTATCTCGGTGACGGTCTGCTGTTCAACATTATGCGAAATATCACGTGACTGATGGTACATATTCTCCAATTTGTCGAGTACACCGTCACGATCCACATCTTCGTTATGTTCAATCTCGGACATGACACGATAGATACCATTGGCAACGACATCATGGATTTTTTTGGAGAGATGGAGCTGTGTTTCTTTGACCTTATTCTCTGCCTCGAGTTCAAGCCGTTGCTTGCGGCGCTTGTACCATAGGGTACCACCACCGGCAAGTAAAATCACGAGAAGTAAACTCGCACCAGTAATGACACGCTGTCGGATAAGACGGCTTTGTTTTTCAGCATTTTCTTTTTCGAGTCTCAGGTTCTCGGTCTTGTTTTTCTCAACTTCATAACGGATCAGAGCAAATTGATTTTTGGCGGCGGCACGGGCAAGTTGGATGCTGTCAGAAAGTGCTTTGTATTGATTAAAATAGTATACTACTGAATCCGAAGGAACTGCCTTGATAAGACGTCCAAGAGCCTTTAACTCATCATCTTGACTATTAATTTGTCTCGCAATATTATATTGTTTTCGGGCATAAAATAAAGAAGAGTCTAGCTTATATTTGTCATAATAATCCGCAAGCCAAGCATAACTTGAGTTTAATCCCCATTTGTCTCTTGCATTTTCTCTTATGCTCAATGCTCGCAAAAGCTCTGTGGCAGGTTTATAGGTTAGCGATTTTTTCCATTTAGCTACTGCTAAATTTGACAGCACGCGTGCATATTGCCTTGGTTCATACTTAACTTTTTCAATAATCTGATCATAAATCTTAATCGCTGAGTTATAATCTTTCAATTGGACATAACTCAATGCAAGGTTATTGAGATAAATATTTGAATTTAGAGAGTCGTCTGAAAATTTAATTGCGAGTTCAAAAAAAGAGATAGCTTGAGGATAATTTTGCAAGCTGTGACTCGACATTGCAAGGTTATTGTAGTTCGTACTAAGATAAATACGGTGAGACTTCTTATTTTCGTTTAGATATTCAAGTGCTTCCAAAGAAGTTTCCTGCGCTCCAAACAGGTCACTGTGTTCTCTTTGTGTAATTGCCATATTAACTAGGCACTTTGCGACACCTATACTATCCTTATTGTCTAAAAAAATTTGTTTAGCCTTTTCAAATAGTAAAAATGAAGAATCTGGTTTTCCATTCTCGAGAAAATGATGCGCCTGCTCATAAAAATCATTTGTTTTTTTAACACTTTGCTTAGATTCCTTTTGGTAGCAGGAAAACAAAAAACCTGTTAATAAGAGATATAAATACTTCATTATAGGCTAATTTTTATTGAAAATATTAAAAATACGGCAATGAAGCAACAAATTCTTTATATATATAAAAAGGCAGCTAAATGCTGCCTTTATTAATCACGAAAAATACTACTATCTTGGAGGACGTACTGTGCCTCCATCACCTCCATTGTCTCCTGGATCTGCAGGCGGTGGTGTGTCTGCTGTTTGCACTGTTTGTGCACCTGTGTTCGGTTGTGAATTTGATGGCTGACCGATGCCAAATAATAGATATAACAAAAAGCTAATCATCGCTCAAAAAATTAAAAAGTTCAAAAACTCGGTAGGTCCGCGTGCTCCGTGCACAGGATTGCTACAAATGTTTTCAGAAGGCCTTCTGAATTTTTTGGGAAGTAAGAGTGTCAATCGCGGGAGGCAGAAGCTGCTTCCCAAACCGGCTAATGACTACCGCGAGATCTTCTCATTGTGAAATCTGTTTAGTATCTTAGCCTCATAAACTAATCGACTATCATCTGATTTCGAAAACAAAGTTATAGCCGCTAAAAGCCTTTTTATCAAATCATTCCAAAAGGTTCGAATGGTCTGATGAGATTCTTATTATTCCGACGATTCTGATGTATTGATGGTATATAATCTTACGGGATTCCGTAAATTCCGATGTAGAATTAGCGTATTTTTGATGCCATGCCAACGACATTTGCCAAATTTAAAGAAGAGGTTTTCGCCCTTTATCAGGCGAAGAAAATTAGACAGGAACTTGATGACCTATTGGTCAACCCCTCTCCTGCTAAACTGAGAGACTATTGTTTAATCAGATTGTCCGAGGGCCTACCTCCCGAAGACATCGAAGTTTTTCAAAAATTCTTTGATCCACTTAAAAGAGAAAAAAATCTGGAAGAAGCGATAACCAAGTACAATACAGGATATTTAAAAGCATTGCAAAAGTTCGCACTCAACATCACACAAGATCCTGAGGACCGAGTTGTTAAACTATTTGCTATACTTGTAGATTATCAACCTAGACCATTTCGCTTTAACTATGATAATTTAGACCAAACCCCACTCAGTGATGTACCTAAAGAAGAAGAGCATGCAGAGGTTAAAGAAGATATAGAAAATGTTTTGCCCGCATCGAGTGAACCTCAGGCTACTACTCATGATAATGTTATTTTAGAAGAAGATCAAGTGGAAACTATGGGAATCGCTGATGATAAAAACGATCACATAGCCACTACAGAGGAAAGTAACGAAGCTAATGAACCTGAAAATATGGAGGTGTTGGTTCAATCATCTAAAAAGCTAATTCTAAATAAATATGCCCTAAGATTTTCCGGGATTGCTTCGCTGATTATCGCAATCTTTTTTACAGTGCATTATTTAACTCCAGAGGATTGCATGTGCTGGAACGGGGAAAGATATATCCAAGTGGACTGTCAAGATAAAACTCAACGCTATCGAGTGATCGGGCTGGATCAAGACAAACTCGAGCACTTTCGTAAAATTACTAGGCCGGACACACTAGGATTAAAAGATTTGGGTAATATTTGGTACTCAAAAATTGATAACGAAATCGAATTTTTTACAGCTCCTGGTTACCACCCAATTCAAACAATGCGTTCACTGAAAGCATCTACAAAACATATTTTTGAAACCTATGCCGGTCAAAGGATAGAGAATAATCAAAACAAGCAATATGGGATTATGCAAAAACAGTAATACTCCCACATAAAATATTCAAGCATAAAAAAAGCCACATCTCACGACGTGGCTTTAAATAAACATATGATTCACTAGTGGTCTGCCTCCGAATGCTGTGGCAGACCACTAATTATTGGATACTATTTATATGAATTGATAGATTTGGATACTTTCCACAGATTACCTTCGCGAACCAAGGTCACAAGATCAGTCTTGGTGAAGTTCTCAAATTTCAAGGTCACCTTAGCCACCATATAGTCTGCTGACTCTTCAAGGATTTCGGTGCTTACTGCACAGTTCAATTTCTCCCCCTTTTGCTTTTTCAAATATTTAACGACTTGATAGCGGCTGTTGGTCTTTGCATTGGAAGCTTGGTTCTTTTGGTTGAAATCTTCGGCAAATAATTGCTCTACGCCTGCTGACTCTCCTTCGGTTGTTACCGCAACATAATGCTCAAGAGCAAAATCTGCCGTTGAAAGGTTAACGTTTGCTTTTGCTGATTTTGAACCAGGTCCATTAGCGGCCATTGCGAAAGTGGATACTGCTATTAAGGCTGCTGCTGCGAATGTTTTTACTAATGCTTTCATAATGTCTTTATTTTATTGTGTTAGTTTATCTGTTCTTATTTGTTGACTCAAAACTACAACACAATCCGCCCCTAGCATACATGCTTTAGACTAACGGACAGAAAAACTCGGTAAATGGCAGGAATGGGAAGGTGGAAGTCAAATGAAAGCATTTTTTACTGCTGAACAAAAAGCAAGAGTAATTTTTCATTATTTTTACACTCGTAAATACTCCCCTGGTAGGAGAAAGTAGCTTTAAAAACTATATTCAATTTCGTAAAACATGTTATTATGGTTGACTTAGAACGCAGAAAAAAGCTTGCTTACCATTTACGCCACTTAGTAGTCGGACTTATTAGTAATGACGAATTTGAAGAATCAATTACTGAGGATATATCATTCGGCTGGCTGCCTGAACAATATTATCGTTCAAAAGAGGCAAAATCTGATGATCCTATTATAAGGCCAATGCTTGAACTATGCTGGTGCCTTTACAGCGACCTAGAAAACCATACACTGACCGATAACTACAAGCTTTCCGATGAAGTGCTAGACGATATTAGTAGATACATTTTATTTCTATACTCAGATTTTGAATACGAATGGCCTTACTTTGATCATACAAATCCACTATTTCGGCTATCATTTAAAGACTTGTTATTTACAGCGCTGACCTTGGGACAACATTATGTGGTGAAACTAAATGAACGAAAAGAACAGCATGATGAATTTAAAAATACAGGAGATCACCATCTATGGCCGTTTATAAACAAAGAACAGTATGAACAGCAATTGAGAAAACAACCTTTTTTATGGGGGCGGAAACCAGACTAAATTTAGCAAATAGTTTCCTTTGCTCGTTCAAAAAACTGTACTCAGAATAAGATTCACATCTAATTACAATGACTATTCAATTATTTATCAAAAATTTCAGTTCAGTTACTACAATTTATCAAAAATAATTTACTCCAATAAAACTATTTCAAATCGACTGTTGTTCTTACTATACAAAACGGCAACAAGCTTCCTTTCGAAAGAAAGGTTCAACATAAAAATTGGCGTCGTACAGTGAAAGTCCAATTGTCTTTAAAAACATTGGATGACGAAACAAAAAAGAGGAAACGATAAGAAACACAAAAATTACTGTACAAGTAAACGCTAAGAGAAAGGGTCTGATGAAGAATCAGGCCCTTTTGACGTAAAAAGCCACATCTCTCGACGTGGCTCTACAATATAAATTATATACTATTTAACTTACCTGTTGCCCACTATTACGATCGGCCTGCAACTTGCTATTTAAGATTAATTTTAGATCATTGACCAATGCGATTGCCGAAGCTAGATCCGTGGCATTGGGTAGCGCACTGTTGGCCACACCAGAAGATTGAGATACCAGCCCTTTATTAGCAACAGCAGCGTTTTGAAAAACATTGATCCAGCCAATGCTTCCTCCGCCAGTTCTTTTAATCCAAATGGATGAGACTCCTGACTCGTTGATTTCATTATACCTTGATCCTTGTCTGGCCGTAACAACACCTTCAGGACTACCTGACCCCGTATACTCGCCTAAAAAACCAAAAGGTATAAAATTGCGTCCGTCTGGAGTATTGTTATACCAGCCGTAGGTGTACTTTAGCTGGGGATCGGTATGCTGCACGACTGCATTGACATTTTTTAGCACATCCCCTACCTGCCATTCTCCGGCCACACTAGCAAGGCCATTGCTTGTCTGTGTCTGCCAGGCATTCGAGCCAATCTCCTGATTCCGTCTGGCACTATTAGCAACGGACACCTGGGTATTAATATTATTAAAGCATCTATTGTTTACAGATTTAACATTGGTCACCGAACCAGCGTTAGCGCTAATTCCTGTAATCTGGGTCCGATCATTACCCGTACGAGAATCATAACAGATATTATCAACAACATCAACATGATCGCAAGTAAAGGTACCAGTAGGTATCACACTGATACCATCCCCAACCGAATCGACTACAGTATTGCCAATAAATTGGCAGTTATCACCTTTAAGCAATCTGATACCCGTATTGCCAGCATTAGTAACCATGTTGCCTTTGACAATAGTATTGCTGCCATTTACTGTGATTCCCTGTAATACAGGTTTGATAATCCGATTGTCTGAAATCGTATTAAACCCCTCACTGGAACCTACTTCAATACCGCTGCGTTGTGATTCAATAATCTTGTTGTCAGATACGGTACAGTTGGAACCATTATTGGAGATCAGAACACCATGTCCCTGCGGTTTTACAATGGTATTGTTGGTTGCTATACAACTATCTCCAGCCAATCTAATTCCATAGAAAATAATAAAAAAGTTGGAGGTGCCCATGACGGAATCCAAATAGAGATTTTTAATGGTATTGTTAGAGAAGATAATACGTCGTGAATAGTTGATTCCGTCAGGAAAACTAGCACTTACAGGAACGACATGACTTTCACATTTAAATCCACCAGCCGCCCCATCTACTGTATTATTGGATACAACGATATCCTGACATCCGCCAGAACAATCGACTGCCAAGCCGCTGCCATACATATTTGTTGGCTCCGGCATGCATCGACCTACATTGACGAAATTATTGTTGGATACAGTCGAATTAACGACCTCATTAAATCCGACACCGTGATGACCGGTCTCAGTGAAATAACAGTCTGTAATACGGATATTGGTTGTCAACGGATGTGGATAGCATTCTGCGGATCTTCCATAACTCTGGATACCCGAACTCCAAGAGCGTTTGATACAGCAATTGGTAATGCTGATATTATCTACTGCTCCGTCATGGATAGGATTAAAATAGATCAAAAACTCAGCACCATCAACATTCCATTTGCTTATAGGATTATTTATTGATACAGGGAGTCTGTTAGTCGTAGCTCCCCCATCCAACTGCAAGTTTTGGAATGAAATATTCTTGTGGTTATATAATCTAAACATCCATTTTACAGTCTTAGATATTAATGCTCCCTCGTGCCGAAATTCGAGATGTGATCTATTCCCGTCACCATATAACATACAATCACTTGGAGGAATTAAAGTATCGGTGATAAGATAATGTCCCGTTGGAAAGTAAACTGATGAGACCGCATCTCTATTAGAATAGGTCAACGCATTTTGTATTACTTGAGTATCATCTTGAATAAAATCGCCTTTTGCGCCGAAGTATCGAATGTTTACATTTCCAACAAACTTATGCTCAAGTACCTTGCCTCCTACTAGGATCACATTCCCACCATTGTCAGCGTCTGTTGTAGTGGAAAGATAGTATTCAATTGGAGTGGGGGTATCCCCTGCTTGGTAGTAGCCTAAAAGCTGTACACCAGAATAAGTACCATTAGTTAATGCTGTAATTTCAGCTGCAGATAAAGCACGCATATCTGCCATGGTGTTTTTAATAAGAAATTGATTTGCCATAATGTTGTTGTTTTAAATTCTTACACAAACTTAGGCTTCAGTGGGTGCCTAAATGAGGAAAACTGAAGCTATGTTATCGGTAGAACGAAACAACCGAAAAGTCTCCGCTTTGTTGTCCCAAAACAGAAAAAGCCACATCTCACGACGTGGCTTTATAAACAATCTCACTTTTTAAATTCAATGGATTAAGGCAGCATATCGCTAAAAATCACCCTTCGCACAACTGCTGGAGTAGTGACTGTCCAATTCGTAAAGTTGATCACAGGGGGAGTTATTACCTCATATAAAGTACGGTTTTCGCTATTGACACATACAATATCTCCCTCCTGTATCCCAGTGGGAATGGTACCCAAACTCCGAACCTGTACGTATCCTTTATGATCCTTATAAATATTTCTCAATCTACTTCCCAGGCCGTTTACCTCCATATAGGCCTGAAAAGGAATGACACTAAGTTGTACGACTCCTGTCCCTTGGGATAGATATGGCGACGAGATATGATTATGGGCGATGGTATTATAACTATTATATATATCATTATAGCCGATCATTTCAATCAAATTGATACTGCGCGTATCTGGCACCCCATCACGTGTATTCAGCTGCAGTTCATTAAAAGAAAGATTGTTTCGACTGCCTCCCAATCGAATGGAAATAAGATTAAGACTATTGACTGGAGCTGTGTTGTACAGAAACTTGTTTCCGCTAACGAAGTTATAAGACTGTATATCTAAACAGGTGCTTGCAAGATTAATAAAATCATTGTTTAGGATACTCGTACTTTTGGGCGGATTCTGATTGGTAGTCAAAACGAAAGGCTTAGTGAGCTCTACCACTGTATTTTTCGAAATAACAGAACTTCCACCTCTCAAGATCAAAGTCGCGTCGCGATCGGTGGCAGATGCCAACACAGTATTGTTAGTAAAAATAAAGTTATCTGTATTCACTCCAACCTCAACAGTAGAGTTTTTGAGGTGACAGTGGTTTACTGTGATCCTCCTAGTTGTGTAAAGATCATCGGTATAAATATCTTCTGATGTACGCATATAGAAGTCTTCCAGGTTACTGTTCCGCAGTTGAAGATTGGCCGCTCCTCGAATATTGCCTTCCCACATGGTGATATTTCTAAAAACAATATTATCGATGGTGACGTTCTCGGCTTGCCGTTCAATATTAAATCCTACATAATTTGCCTCACTGACGCAATTGCGAAAAGTAATATCTTTTACTCCTCCTGGACCAAACCCATCTACAATAAAACCAGCTCCACTACAATCTTTGAATAGACAATTTTCAACGAGAATATCTCGACAATGATTAGATGCGCTCCAGGGTTCTATATCGATACCGGACTGTGGTGCAGTTCCGTTTGTTTTTTCAAAAATACTATTAGAAACACGCCCACGAACAAGACCTTCAATAGAGAGTCCTTGTCTCCTATTATTATAGGCATGGCACCCTTCTAGACTAACATCATAATTATTTCCCTGATAAACTTGTATATTAAATCCGTCTCCCCAGAAATCCTGCGCCCGACAGTCTTTGAGCAATACATTAGAGCTTCCTAAAATGGCTACGCCATAACCATTTTCACCATACACACCTACAATCACAAATTTAATATCACCCCAGACAATCGTGCTGCCTACGGTTGTTCCGACGGGATATACAATATCAGTATTTGGCGATGTTCCACCCTGCGTTATTCTTAGAAAACGATTAGATTTGTCCACCAGATAAGTATCAACTGCATAAGCCGTATTTTTCTGAATCAAGGGATCAGTATCTGTTTTTCCCTCAACCCTGTAAAAATGTTCGTTCCTTTCACCGTAAATAGTTGCATTCAGAACAGTCACATTGGTCTTGTTTACAATCTTAATAACATGATAAGCATTGTGATTTGTTGGGATGGCCTTTAAAGATGCCCCAGGCTCAAATAACAGGGTTTGATTAGATTGAACACCAATCCCTCCTTCATCCAACAGCGCATTCGTAAGATATCCCGCTTCGATCGGACCTCTCCTGCTATTATGCGCTTTGATCATATAAGAATTTCCTGTATTGGGAAAATAAATATCCTTTTGGGTATCTATGGCGTTCTGGATATATTGGGTATCATCTTGCAGCCCGTCGCCTTTGGCTCCAAAATAGCGTACATCAAGCATTGCATTTTTAAATTGATGTATCAACCGTCCCTGAGGTAAAGCGACAATACTCCCTCCGTTCTCTGTAGTCGTATCCGATTCAAAATAATGATACACGATAGGTTCAGGTGTATCTCCTACCTGATAATACCCTAATAATTGAACTCCTTGATAAGTTCCGTCTTGCAATGCCGTAATTTCACATGCGCACAAATTGCGCATTGCAGCCATTGTCTTTTTAAGAAGAAATTGATTTGCCATAATGTTGTGTTTTTAATATTTACACAAACCTAGCTTTCATGGGTGGGTCGGTGAAAGCATATTGGGAGTATGTTATCGGTAGAGCGAAACAACCGAAAAGTTTCTGCTTTGTTGTCCCAAAAACGGAAAAGCCACATCTCGCGACGTGGCCTTAAATAAACATATGATTCACTAGTGGTTTGTCTTTTTATGACTGGCAAACCACCAGTGATAAGATACTATTTATACGAATTGATCGATTTGGACACTTTCCACACATTACCTTCACGTACCAAAGTAACAAGATCTGTCTTGGTAAAGTCTTCAAATTTTAGAGTTACTTTGGCTACCATATAATCTGCGGACTCCTCGATGATGTCGCTACTTACTGTACAGTTTAGCTTCTCACCTTTTTGTTTTTTCAAAGATTTGATCAACGCGCTACGACTATGGCTTTGCGCATTAGAAGCCTGGATCTTTTGGTTGAAATCTTCAGCAAATAATTGCTCTACTCCTGCCGACTCGCCTTCAGTTGTTACCGCAACATAATGATTAAGAGCAAAGTCTGCTGTAGAAAGGTTAACGTTTACTTTCTCTGATTTTGATACTGATCCTTCCGCTGCCATAGCGAATGTAGATACTGCGATTAAAGCTGCTGCTGCGAATGTTTTTACTAGCGTTTTCATAATGTCTTTATTTTATATTG
>RCUM01001248.1_pt1 | contig 10547 bp, 8 predicted proteins | sample 2166141 | NCBI WGS metagenome assembly RCUM01 (sample SAMN09932756, study PRJNA488358) | compost metagenome | isolation source: compost soil in crotonic acid-enriched | place: Germany: Experimental Botanical Garden
GCCAAGAACCCGCAGGTTACGCTGAAACGCGCGATTAACAATATCCTGTGGCGCATCCTGATCTTCTATGTCGGCGCCATCTTTGTCATCGTCACTATCTTCCCATGGAACGGTATCGGCACTACCGGCAGCCCGTTCGTGCTGACCTTCGCCAAGATCGGCATCGTCGCCGCCGCCGGTATCATTAACTTCGTGGTGCTGACTGCGGCGCTGTCCGGCTGCAACAGCGGCATGTACAGCGGTGGCCGCATGCTGTATGCCCTGGCCAAGAACCGCCAACTGCCCGCTTGGTTGACCAGGCTGTCCGCCAGCGGCGTGCCGGTGAACTGCATTGCCGTGACCATCGTCTGCCTGCTGATCGGCTCCGGGCTGAACTACCTCATTCCGAATCCGCAGCAGGTGTTTGTCTATGTCTACAGCGCCAGTGTGCTGCCCGGTATGGTGCCGTGGTTTGTGGTATTGATTAGCCAGCTGTATTTCCGTCGCGCCCATAAAGAAGCGATCAAAACCCACAGCTTCAAGTCAGTGATGTTCCCGTATGTGAACTATCTGACCATCGCTTTCCTGGTCTGTGTACTGATTGGCATGGGAATTAACCCCGATACGCGTATTTCTCTGCTGGTGGGGGCGATTTTCTTGGCGGGTGTCAGCCTGTGCTACTTTGCTTTCGGCATGCACAAGAAACATCATCCGGCTGAAAAACGGACAGAAACACAGCAATAACCGGTGAAAAGGGGCTACGGATAGCGCTTTCCTGCGCGGGAGTGAGCAAAGCGTAATCAAACACAACATTTCTGCGAAAAAGCACTAGACAGGATTGGGTTAAATCCGTAGTATCCCCTCCCGCAACGGCGCTACGCGCCCGTAGCTCAGCTGGATAGAGCGCTGCCCTCCGGAGGCAGAGGTCTCAGGTTCGAATCCTGTCGGGCGCACCATTAAGTTTGTGTGCAAGAGCTGCGGTGGTAGTATTACCGCGTGAAGTTAAGAAGTAATGGTGGCTATAGCTCAGTTGGTAGAGCCCTGGATTGTGATTCCAGTTGTCGTGGGTTCGAGTCCCATTAGCCACCCCACTTCCTAAGAGAAGTGAAGAATTGTAAGCTGTTTTGTGACTGTGCGAAGGTGGCGGAATTGGTAGACGCGCTAGCTTCAGGTGTTAGTGTTCTTACGGACGTGAGGGTTCAAGTCCCTCTCTTCGCACCACACAAAATGTCTGATAAATTTTAATATTTACATAGACATAAGCGATAAAATTCAGTAGTATGTGCAACAAGAAATCGGCGAGTAGCGCAGCTTGGTAGCGCAACTGGTTTGGGACCAGTGGGTCGGAGGTTCGAATCCTCTCTCGCCGACCACTTTCAGAAAAGCCCGTTCAGCAATGAACGGGCTTTTCGCTTTCTGTAATCCGCACTTTTTATTTTCTTTAGCCTTGTCCTTGTCCTTGTCCTTGTCCTTGTCCTTGTCCTTGTCCTTGTCCTTCCTGTCCGCGGGTTTTGGCTCGTCGTTGGGTTTCAGCGACACGAGCATCATGTATTGTCGTCAGGTTGAGACATATAACATGATGATTTTGTTTGATAAAAATTACTTTGGCTTAAGTCGTCGTTCTAAGGCGACATAGTTTACTGCGACAGGCCAAGAGAATGGCGCAGGAGTGCGGACCTCGTTATCGGTGTGAAAATAATTAAATGTTTTGTAATTCAATAGAATAGTTGTTTTTATGCAAAGTCCGGCGAGCATCTGCCAGAAGTTGGCACGCCTTGTGCAATATCTATTCCGTAGATGCTCATTCCACCTCTTATGTTCGCCTTAGGCTTCATAAACCCTGGGAATGATGCAGAGCTGATTTAGGGTGCCTATTGTCCACCAGAACGATGACAGCGTTGCTTGCAACTGCTGACATCACACTCCGGGCATAACGTTGAGTGAGGCACCGCCCCTGTTGTCCTAGACCTGATTGCTTTTTATACACTTGCCACTGCGGCAAGTGTTTTTTTTTGCCTAATACCCATCATATTTGAAGCCACAGCCGCGTTGACTGCGCGCTCTCACCCCAGTCACTTGGTGGACCAAGCTCCTGGGGATTCGTGAGCTTGCCGCCTTGCTGTGACTCCAACTATCTTGGGTATAAGCAACGTTGGATAAAAAAGGCGCGACCAGAGGGCGCGCCTTGAGGACAATGCATTGCCGGCGTTACTCGCCGTTATGCTTCAACGTCAGCATCAGCCCTTCACGTCGCATTTGAGCGGCCTCGTCCGAACGGTGCAGCTTATCCAGCACATCAGCCAGCCAAGCGTAGTCGTAGGCATCCGGACGCTGTTTCAGCGCTTCCCGGAATGCGTCGGCGGCCTGTTGCCATTCACCGTGTTTCATCAACAACTGACCTAGCGTACTGTTCAGCAAGGGTGTAGCGCCATGCTGTTTGACCTGCTGACGCAGCGCTTTTTCCAACTGTTCCGGGTTGCCGGACTTCAGGCGCGGGATCAGCAGCACCAGACGTTCGTCATATTGGCGCTTCAGGCTGTCGAGCACGATTTCCTGCGCCATTTCGTGGTCATTGCATTCGATCAGGTGTTCCACCATCGCGATTTGCAGCGGGACTTCATGACGGGTTTTACGGCTCTGATCTTTCCACCAGCGCTTCAGGCCATCGCTGCCTTCGTCCGCCATCGCCTGATTCATCAGGCCGATGTAAGCCTGCTGTTGCAGCGCTTGCAGCTCAGCTTCAGTGTGCAAATTGATTTTGCCCATCGACGGCAGAATTTCCAGCAGTGAGGCAAAGGCGCCGGTGCGCAGATAAGCCTGCTCTGCCAGACGCAAGACCTCCGGATGACGCGGCGCTTGGTTCAGCAGACGATCGACGCCGTGACGTGCCGCATGGTTTTCCCCCTGTGCCAGTTGAATGCGCACGCGCGTGATATCTACCGGTAACTGATCGGTATCGGCGGCCTCGGCGGCGCGCTCCAGATACTGATTGGTGCGGAAATCATCACCGCGCTGCTGTGCGGCTTCGGCAGCCAGCAGATAGTTCACTACCGGCTGTTCGGCATGGTCGGCATTGCGCGTCAGCAGTTTTTCGACCTGCTTGTAATCCCCTTCAGCCAGTTTGATCAGCGCGGCTTTGGTTTGTTTGCGCGCCCGGCTGCGTTTGCGGCCAAGGAACCAGCCGCGGGTACGGGCACCGGTACGGAAGATGCGGCGCAGGATCCATTCGATCGCCAGCAGCACGACAAAGAGCAGAACTGCCATGATCACCAGGCCGGTGACGCTGGTTTCGACATTGTAGTTATCGGTCTGGATCAGCACATAGCCCTGATGGCCGGCCAGCATCGGCCCGACCACCACGCTTGCGATCAGTACCAGGAACAGAAATAGCACGCGTAACATGGCTTATCCCTCCTGGTGAGCGGCAGGGGACTGGGTCAGCAGATTGCGCACCCGGGTCTGCATCAGTTTTTCCAGCAATGGCTGGCTTTTCAAGTGATCCGGCACGTCCATGGAGATCGACTGCTGGCTCAGGTTATCCAACTCTTCCAGAAAAGCTTTGGTGGCGGGGTCGGTGGTGTCGAAGTAGGCGCGTACCCAGGTGGAGATGGTTTCCAGCGACTGTTTGTACGTCTCATTCTGATGGCGCGGGATAGCTTGCGCAGCCACCAGCAGGCGCGAACGGATATTTTCGCGCAGATAGATGTCCTGATTCGGCGCCAGCAGCGGTTCGGCGCTGGCATCGCGGCGGCGGACGGTAATAAAGTCGGCCATAAAGTTGTGCCAGCTTTTGGCCAGGTTCTGCCGCCATTCGCCAATCGAACTGGAAAGCTCGCTGCTGTCCTGATCCATTGGCGCTTCGTCGCTGTCGTTATCCGCCAGACGCAGGTTGTCGACCTGGTTAGACAGCTGATTGGTCTTGAGAATGATGCCGTCGAAATCGACCTGGGTCAGGGTGGACAGCGTGCTGATATCTTCGGTGATGGCGCGACGAACCTCTAGCAGGCTGGGGTCGTTCATGTCCGCCAGGCTGGCATCGGCGCTTTTCAACAGCGTCGCCGCACTGGTCACGTCCTGATCGCTCCACAGCTTGCGCCCGGCCATTTTCACCAGAAAATCGGCCTGCGCCAGTAGCCAGGTTTTGGCATCGCTGCCGGAGATGGTCGCGACCTTTTCCTGCAGCTCGTTAAGTTGCCGCGCCAGAGTGGCTTGCTCGCGGTCGGCGGCGTCCAGTGTTTTGCCCTGTTGCTGCAACAGGCCTTCCAGCGCGCTTCTTTCCTGCTGCTGGCTCTGTTTCAGCCCGTCAAGCTGTTGCTGCAGAACCTGGTTGGCGGCGATAAGCCGTTGCGCCTGCTGATGTGTGTGGTAGTAGCCGCCCGCACCCAGTGCGATAACCAGCACGATAGCGATCGCGCCGAGCACAGGGCCGGTATTTTTCCCTTTGCGACGGTCAGCGTCTGGCTGCTGGGAGGTCTCAACCGCTGGGGTGGATTCTTCAACCGGGGCGGATGGGGTATTTTGTTCCGTCATAGTGGTACATCCCATAGTCAGGTTTATTGTAGCGCGCGGATCAGCGCGTCATTATCGGCGTTATCAGCTACCCGAATCATGCTCCAGCCCAATTCCTGGGCGAGGGTAGCCAGGCGTTCACTCACTACTACCAGGCGGCAACGCAACAGCCACGAAGAACGATAGTAGTCAGGAACTAAAGTATAGAGCTGTTGTAACATTTCACCGCTGGTGACGACCAGCGTATCAACACCGGCGCGCTGCCAGTGGGCGCTTTGCTCACTGCCATCATAGTGCACCGGGCTGCGTTGATAACATTCATAATAGCTGACGTTGGCGCCACGCTCGCTCAACCGGTCGCCGAGCAACTCGCGCCCGCCGTTGCCGCGCAGAATAAGCGCCTGCTTGCCGTCCAGCTTCTGCAACGCCGGCAGCAGCAACAGCGTTTCGCTGATCTGCTGCTCGCGCGGGTACTCCACCGGCAGGCTGCTGATGCGGTGCATCGCCAGCCCGGTTGCGCGGCCAATGGCATAATAGGTCAGGCGCGCCGGCCATGTCAGCCCGGCGCGGCCAATGACCGAATTGGCGTAGTTCACCGAATGCTGCGACACGACAAACACCAGATCGCCATCATTGAGTTGCTGCAACGCCTGCGGCAGTTTGGGCAGATCGCGGCCAGGGGCGAAATCGATCAACGGGGCATGATAGGCAACCCGGCCGAGTGCGCGCAGGCGGCTCACCAGTTGTTCTCCAAAAGGAGAAGGGCGGGTTACCAGAATCGTCATGCCGGGGGATTTCCCTGATAAACGTCGTGCAGGATTTCACGTGCGCCACGCGCCAGCAGTTCTTCCGCCAGCTCAACGCCCATTTGTTCGGCCAGGGCCGCCGGGCCGCGACGTTCGCCGCGCACCATCTGGCTGCCGTCCGGTGAGCCGACCAAGGCTCTCAGCCACAGGCTGTCGCCTTCCAGTTCGGCATAGCTGCCGATCGGCACCTGACAGCCGCCTTCCAGCCGCGTATTCATCGCCCGTTCAGCGCGCACGCGGATATCGGTTGCGGCGTGATTGAGCGGTGCGAGCAGCGCACGGGTGGCGTCATCGTCGAGGCGGCATTCGATGCCGACCGCGCCCTGACCGACGGCCGGCAGGCACTCTTCGGGGCTCAATGGGCTGCGGATACGTTGCTCCAGCCCCAGACGTTTCAACCCGGCGACCGCCAGAATAATGGCGTCGTAATCACCGTTATCCAGCTTGGCCAGGCGGGTACCGACGTTGCCGCGCAAATCGCGCACGATCAAATCCGGCCGGCGTTCGCGCAACTGGCTCTGACGGCGCAGGCTTGAGGTGCCAACCACGCTGCCCTGCGGCAACTGATCGAACGAGGCGAAACGATTGGAAACAAAGGCGTCGCGTGGATCGTCACGCTCGCAAATGGTCACCAGGCCCAGGCCGGCGGGGAAATCTATCGGGACGTCTTTCATCGAATGGACGGCGATATCGGCGCGGCCTTCCAGCAGCGCCAACTCAAGTTCTTTAACAAACAGGCCTTTACCGCCGACCTTCGCCAGCGGCGTATCCAGAATAATGTCGCCCTTTGTGACCATTGGCACCAGTTCAACCTGCAGGCCAGGGTGGCTGGCCATCAGACGCTGTTGCACATAATGTGCTTGCCAGAGCGCGAGTGGGCTTTGTCGGGTGGCAATTCGAATAATTTTGTCTAACATGCTTGTTACCGTTTTTATAATTCGCCGTTCATCCTACCACTGAGTGCGAAAACTGTCAGTGCAAGAAGCCACAGGCGAAGAAAGGACAACGGAATCAACGGGACGTGTGATGTATTTTGGGGCAGTTGACACTGCGGGTAAATCGTTTAGAGAAGCGCTACAATAATAGTGGAGCGTTACCTCCTTTACGGTCAATCAGCAAGGTGTTAAATTGATCACGTTTCCAACAATAAGTTGCCAAATATTCTTCCAACACTAACGGCGCTTATGGAATACGGGTTTTTTCTAAACACCGGGATAATCAGGCGAGACGTCTTGTACCTCTACATCGAGACACTGAAGCAGAGACTGGATGCGATCAACCAATTACGAGTCGATCGCGCCCTAGCGGCCATGAAGCCCGCGTTTCAACGGGTATACAGTCTGCTGCCTACCTTACTGCACTACCATCACCCACTGATGCCGGGCTATCTGAACGGTAACGTTCCCCACGGCGTTTGCCTCTACACGCCTGATGAAACCCAGCAAGATTACCTCAACGATTTAGAAGACAAATGGGGCAGCCCGTTTGACAAGTTGGCCAGCGGTGAGCTGCCGATTACCGGCGTTTACTCCATGGGCAGCACGTCGTCTATCGGCCAAAGCTGCAGCTCGGATCTCGACATCTGGGTGTGCCATCAGTCCTGGCTGGATAACGAAGAGCGTAGCCGTCTGCAGGAAAAATGCGGCCTGCTGGAAAAATGGTCGGCGTCGATGGGCGTAGAAGTCAGCTTCTTCCTGATCGATGAAAACCGCTTCCGCCATAACGAAAGCGGCAGCCTGGGTGGCGAGAACTGCGGCTCTACCCAACATATCCTGTTGCTGGATGAGTTTTACCGCACCGCGGTGCGCCTGGCCGGCAAACGTATTTTGTGGAACATGGTGCCGGGCGAAGAAGAAGCGCATTACGATGAGTATGTGCTGTCGCTGTATTCGCAAGGCGCGTTGACGCCGAACGAATGGCTGGATCTCGGCGGCCTGAGCACGCTGTCGGCGGAAGAATATTTTGGCGCCAGCCTGTGGCAGTTGTACAAAAGCATCGATTCGCCTTACAAGGCCGTGCTGAAGACCTTGCTGTTGGAAGCCTATTCCTGGGAATACCCGAATACCCAACTGCTGGCGATGGACATTAAACACCGTCTGCATGAAGGCGAGATCGTCTGCTTCGGGCTCGACTCTTACTGCATGATGCTCGAACGCGTTACGCATTATCTGAACCAAATCAACGACACCACTCGCCTCGATCTCGTCCGCCGTTGTTTCTATCTGAAAGTCTGCGAAAAACTGTCGCGCGCTAACGCCTGCGTCGGCTGGCGTCGCGAAATCCTTAGCCAGTTGGTCAGCGAATGGGGCTGGGACGAAGAGCGCCTGGCAATCCTGGATAACCGCGCCAACTGGAAGATCGAACGGGTGCGTGAAGCGCACAACGAGCTGCTGGATGCGATGATGCAGAGTTATCGCAACCTGATCCGCTTCGCGCGGCGTAACAACCTCAGCGTCAGCGCCAGCCCGCAGGATATCGGGGTGCTCACCCGCAAGCTGTATGCGGCGTTTGAAGCCCTGCCCGGCAAGGTAACGCTGGTGAATCCGCAGATCTCACCGGACCTGTCGGAAAACGACTTAACCTTTATTCATGTGCCGATTGGCCGCGCCAACCGTACCGGTTGGTATCTGTACAATCAGGCGCCGGCGATGGATTCCATCGTCAGCCACCAACCGCTGGAATATAACCGCTACCTGAACAAGCTGGTGGCCTGGGCCTATTTCAACGGCCTGCTGACGCCGCAGACCCGCCTGCACATCAAGAGCGGCAACCTGTGCGATACGGCCAAACTGCAGGAGCTGGTGGCGGATGTGTCGCACCATTTCCCGCTGCGCCTGGCGGCGCCGACGCCAAAAGCCTTGTACAGCCCGTGTGAAATCCGCCATCTGGCGATTATCGTCAATCTGGAAAACGATCCGACCGCCGCCTTCCGCAATCAGGTGGTGCATTTCGATTTCCGCAAGCTCGACGTGTTCAGTTTCGGCCAGCAGCAGCAGTGCCTGGTGGGCAGTATCGATCTGCTGTACCGCAACTCATGGAACGAAGTGCGTACCCTGCATTTCAGCGGCGAGCAATCGGTGCTGGAAGCGCTGAAGACCATTCTCGGTAAAATGCATCAGGACGCCGCGCCACCGGAATCGGTAGAAGTGTTCTGCTACAGCCAGCACCTGCGCGGTCTTATCCGTACCCGCATACAGCAACTGGTGTCGGAATGCATAGAGCTGCGTTTGTCCAGCACCCGTCTGGAACCGGGCCGTTTCAAAGCGGTGCGCGTCGCCGGCCAAACCTGGGGCCTGTTCTTTGAGCGCCTGAGCGTATCGGTGCAAAAGCTGGAGAACGCGGTGGAATTCTACGGCGCCATTTCCAACAACAAATTGCACGGCCTGTCGATCAAAGTGGAAACCGATCAGGTGCACTTGCCGCCTGTAGTGGATGGTTTCGCCAGTGAGGGGATCATTCAGTTCTTCTTCGAAGACACGTCGGACGATAAAGGCTTTAACATCTATATTCTGGATGAGTCTAACCGGGTGGAGGTTTACCACCATTGTGAAGGCAGTAAAGAGGAGTTGGTGCGTGACGTGAGCCGTTTCTATTCTTCTTCACACGATCGCTTCACTTACGGTTCCAGCTTTATCAACTTCAACCTGCCGCAGTTCTACCAGATAGTTCAGCTGGATGGTCGTACCCAGGTGATCCCGTTCCGCAGCAATGTCCTGTCGAGCCTGTGCGTTACCCTGGCCGATGGCGCCGCTCAGCCGCTGAAACAACAATTCCAGTTGCATTGATTCCGTAGGGCAGGCCCCACGGAATCAGCGGCTTATCAGGAAAAATGCACGTCTTCGCCGGCCTGTGCGCTGGCCGCTTCGCTGAGCAACGGGTAGAATCCGCGATCGCTGCGATCGCAGAACCAGGCGCCGTCCCGGTAGTTAAAGTGATAGCCGCCGGTTTTGGTTGCCAGCCATACCTGATGCAGCGGTTCCTGGCGGTTGATCACAATCTTGGTGCCATTTTCGAAGCTTAACGTCATTACGCCGCCGTTAGTTTCGTAATCGATGTCCGCATCGCCGTCAAAATCGTCCAGGGTCTCTTCAATATTCAGCATCAGTTGGTCAGCCAACTGGTGAAACTCACTGTCGTTCATATTCAATTCCTATTGCTTTTCATGATCCACCTGCGATTATAGAGACCTTGGACGCATGAATTACAGGCATTAATGCAAATGAAAAAACAACTACGCTATGCGCTGATGGCAGTTCTGCTTGCCGGGCTCTCTGGCTGCGGTCTGAAAGGCCCGCTGTATTTCCCTTCGGACGAACCGGGTACTAAGAAACCCGCCTCTCAGGTTCAAACGGGCGATCAGGTACAGAAAAATCAGCAGGAAACCTCTGTCTCTCAGTAAAAACCGTCGATGAGCGACCAGTAACACCTGATTTGCGGTGGCGGGGCGTCACCGCAAACCCAAGACGGATAGCGCGTCCAGATAGCGGAGTATGATATGCAGTTCTCCAAAATGCACGGTCTGGGCAACGACTTTATGGTGGTCGATGCCGTTACACAGAATGTCTATTTTTCACCTGAACTGATCCGCCGATTGGCCGATCGGCACTTGGGCGTTGGCTTTGACCAGATGCTGGTGGTAGAACCGCCTTACGATCCGGAACTTGATTTCCACTATCGCATTTTCAACGCCGACGGCAGTGAAGTGGCGCAGTGCGGTAACGGCGCCCGCTGTTTCGCCCGCTTTGTGCGGCTGAAAGGGTTGACCAACAAACGCGACATCCGCGTCAGCACCCAAACCGGACGCATGGTGCTCAGCGTCACCGACGACGATCTGGTGTGCGTGAATATGGGCGAACCGAATTTTGACCCTCAGGCTGTGCCGTTTCGCGCCACCAAAGAGGAAAGGACATACATCATGCGTGCGGCGGAACATACCGTGCTGTGCGGCGTGGTGTCGATGGGCAATCCACATTGTGTTTTACAGGTGGATGATGTAAAAACCGCCAAGGTGGAGCTGCTTGGGCCGGTGCTGGAAGGGCACGAGCGCTTCCCGGAACGGGCCAATATCGGTTTTATGCAAATCGTCAGTCGTGAACATATCAAGCTGCGGGTCTATGAGCGCGGCGCCGGTGAAACGCAAGCCTGCGGCAGCGGCGCTTGTGCGGCAGTGGCAGTGGGGATTCAACAAGAATTGCTGTCAGAAGAGGTGCATGTAGAACTGCCGGGCGGCAGCCTGCATATTCGCTGGAAAGG
>RCUM01001249.1_pt1 | contig 10547 bp, 10 predicted proteins | sample 2166141 | NCBI WGS metagenome assembly RCUM01 (sample SAMN09932756, study PRJNA488358) | compost metagenome | isolation source: compost soil in crotonic acid-enriched | place: Germany: Experimental Botanical Garden
TACAACATTCACATCAAGCGCGTCCTGAAGGGCAAGCTGAACATGGCCATCGCCGATGGCTCGGTCAGCGTCGACGGCCGTGAGATCTACACCGCCGAAGGCCTTCGGGTCGGCGTATTCACCTCCACTGACAACTTCTAAGGGTTATCCGCATGCGCCGCGTCGTTATCACTGGTCTGGGCATCGTATCGTGCCTGGGCAATGACAAAGCTACCGTCACCGAAAACCTGCGCAACAGCCGTCCGGGTATCCGTTACAACCCGGAATACAAGGAACAGGGGCTGCGTAGCCAGGTTTCCGGCTCCATCGACCTCAACCTCGAAGAACTGATCGACCGCAAGGTCTACCGCTTCGTTGGTCACGCCGCCGCCTACGCCTACCTGGCGATGCAGGACGCGATCAAGGACTCGGGCCTGACCGAAGAGCAGGTGTCCAACCCGCGTACCGGCCTGGTTGCCGGCTCCGGCGGCGCTTCGACCCTGAACCAGATGGAAGCCCTGGACACGCTGCGCGAAAAAGGCGTCAAGCGCGTCGGCCCGTACCGCGTCACTCGCACCATGGGCAGCACCGTTTCCGCGTGCCTGGCCACGCCGTTCAAGATCAAGGGCCTGAACTACTCGATCTCCTCGGCCTGCGCCACCAGCGCCCACTGCATCGGTACCGCACTGGAGCAGATCCAGTGGGGCAAGCAGGACATCGTGTTTGCCGGTGGCGGTGAAGAAGAGCACTGGAGCCAATCGTTCCTGTTCGATGCCATGGGCGCCCTGTCGACCAAGCGCAACGAAACCCCGGAACTGGCCTCGCGCGCCTACGACGCCGACCGTGATGGCTTCGTCATCGCTGGCGGTGGCGGCATGGTGGTGGTCGAGGAGCTGGAACACGCCCTGGCCCGTGGCGCCAAGATCTACGCGGAAATCGTCGGCTACGGCGCCACTTCCGACGGCTACGACATGGTTGCCCCGAGCGGCGAAGGTGCCATCCGCTGCATGCAGCAGGCGCTGTCGACCGTCGACACCCCGGTCGACTACCTGAACACCCACGGCACCTCGACCCCGGTCGGTGACGTTGCCGAGATCAAGGGTGTTCGCGCAGTGTTCGGCGACAAGGCTCCGAAAATCAGCTCGACCAAGAGCCTGTCGGGTCACTCGCTGGGCGCCGCTGGCGTGCACGAGGCGATCTACTGCCTGCTGATGATGGAAAACAACTTCATCGCCGGCTCCGCCAACATCGACGAGCTGGACCCGGAGGTCGCCGACCTGCCGATCCTGCGCAAGACCGAAGAAAACGCCAAGATCGACACGGTCATGAGCAACAGCTTCGGCTTCGGCGGCACCAACGCCACCCTGGTGCTCAAGCGCTGGACTGGCAAGTGATACGCTGATGCGGTAAGCGAAAACGCCCCGACTGGTTCGGGGCGTTTTCTTTTGTGCTGCCTAGTGACGTCCAGGCAACACCGCCAGGAAGTTTTCCCGCGCCACCTGGTTCGCCACAGCTTCGGGCAAGGCATCCAGAAACGGCCTGAAGCCCTGCATCTGCTCACCCAGGCTGTCAAACCGCCCCACCACGTCCGACCCCAGCATGAAGCGCTCCGGGTACTTCACGACCAATTCGACCCAAGCCTTGCGCGGCACACCCTTGCCATCCAGCAGGTAAGGCTCGAGCACACTCCAGGACAGGTCCACGTACAAATTCGGGTAATCCTCCAGCAGCCGCGTCAGCACCGGCAGCAGAAAATCCATCTGCGTCTGGTGCCGGTGAATCTCCAGGCTGCTGCCCGCATGCGCCCAGATGAACCGGGTATGCGGGTGATTGCGCAGCGGCTCTTCGATTTCGGCCAGATACAGCGGATTGCGCTCCCGCTTGGAGGTAATGTTCGAATGCAGCAGCACTGGCAAGTCGCGCTCGGCGGCCAGGTGATAGATGCGCGTCATCGCTTCGTTATTGGCGCGCGGCGTGTCGCCACTGGTCAACGCCGTGAGGTCATCGTGGCGGGTAAACACTTCGCCAATCCCCTGCCAGAGCCCTGGGTACAGTTCGAGCATGCGCTCGATATGACTGACGGCATTCTTGTCTACCGGGTTGAAGCCGGTAAGAAACGGATGAAAGCGCCGTCGCTGTTCGGCGGGGAGCTTTTCCACGGCCGCCGCCACGTAGGTATCGGTGGCGCTGTACCAATAGGCATCGGCGTCGTCACCGGCGTAGTAACGCGGCCGCTTGGGTTCGTCTTCATGCCATTTCTTGGCCACCGGGATACCGGAAATCATTGACTGCTCGATCCCCGCTTCATCCATGGCCTTGATCAAGGCCAGCATGCCTTCTGACTCCTGAAAGAAGTCGAGGTAATGCAGGTGGGCGTCACTGTAACGGTAGTCGCGCGCCTGCGCCGCCTGGCACAGCCATCCTGACAACAGCACACAGGCCAATGCTCTGGCGATCATGGGCAGCTTCCTTTTGCGGGAACGAACAGGGTAGACCGGCTGATGAATGCGGTGGTTCAGCAATGCCGGGCAACCCGTTATGCTTGGGGCATTTCCCCCCGCCTGGAGCCCCTCATGAGCAGCCCCCTGGTCATCCGCCCACGCGCCGAGTCGGTCGAGGGCCAACCCATCCTGCGCCCGCTGCCATCGGCCCAGTGCCGCAGCGTCGGTCCGTTCGTGTTCTTCGACCATATGCTCGAGACCGATTACCCCCCGGGCCATGGCATGGACATACGCCAGCACCCGCATATCGGGCTGTCGACCCTGACCTACCTGTTCGAAGGGGCAATTCTGCACAAGGACAGCCTCGGCTCGGAGCAGCGCGTGCTGCCGGGCGATGTCAGCTGGATGACGGCCGGGAGGGGGGTCGCCCATGTCGAGCGTACGCCTGCCGATGCCCTGGCTCATGGCTCGCGCCTGCATGGACTGCAAGTCTGGTTGGCGTCGCCTCGCGAGCTGGAACAAGGCGTGCCCAGCTATAGCCATCACCCGGCGGCCAGCCTGCCGGTCAGCGACAGCCTGGGGGTGCGCATCTGCATGATCGCTGGCACTGGCTTCTGCCTGACATCACCTGTGCCGGTGCTCTCCCCTACCCTTTATGCGCAGGTGCGAATGCAGCCGGCGACCACACTGCGGGTGCCGAACGAGCATGCGCAGCGGGCGCTGTATCTGCTTGATGGCGAGCTGACCCTGGAGGGTGAAGAGGTTGAGGCCTGCAGCCTGATCGTGCTGCCGGAAGGTGAAGAGATCACGCTGTATGCAGAAGCTGAATGCCAGTTGGTGCTGATTGGCGGCGAGCCGCTGGACGGGCCGCGGCGGATGAACTGGAATTTCGTGGCCAGCGACCCAGAGTTGATCGAGCGGGCCAGGGTCAATTGGGCTGCCGGGGATTGGCCGGTAGTGCCGGGGGAAACCTCAAGGATCGAGCTGCCGCGTTGAAGGGGGCCGCTTAGCGGCCCCTTGCCCGATCAGCGCTGGAACACTTCGCTGAGCAGGTTGTGCATGGCGCGGAACGCGCGCTCCGACGTCCGCCGGTCATACTGCATCTTGCCCGGCATATTGGCATTCGGATCAGTGAACGAGTGCACCGCGCCACCGAAGCTCAGCAACTGCCAATCCACCTTGGCCGCATTCATCTCGTCTTCGAACGCTGGCAACTGCTCCTTCGGCACCAGCGGGTCGGAGGCGCCGTGCAGCACCAGCACCGAGCCGTTGATGCGCTTGGCATCTTCCGGGTTGGGCGTGTCCAGTGTGCCGTGGAACGATACAGCGGCCTTCAGGTCGGCCCCAGTGCGCGCCAACTCAAGGGCGCAGCAACCGCCAAAGCAGAAACCAAAGGTCGCCACCTTGCCCGGCTCCAGCAATGCCTTCGACTGCCCCAGCAACTGCGCCAGCGCCTCCTGCATACGCTTGCGCAACTCACCCCGGTCATTCTTCAACGGCATCATCGCCGCCCCGGCCTCATCGGCGTTGGATGGGCGAATGGACTGCCCATACAGATCGGCAATCAGCACCACATAGCCTTTCTCGGCCACTTCCCTGGCGATACGCTCGGCACCTTCGCCGATGCCCATCCAGTTCGGCGCCATCACCAGGCCCGGCCGGCCCAATGCACCCGGCTCGTAGACCAGACGGCTTTCATACGCCTTGCCGGACAGGTGATACACCAGCGATTCGACGATTACCTTGCTCATCAAGCACTCCTTTGGCACTCATCATGAAAAAAGCCCGCCGAAGCGGGCTTTCCTTTGCATCAACTCAAGCAGATAGCTCCACCAGCAGCTTGTTCAGGCGACGAACGTAAGCCGCCGGGTCCTTCAGGCTGTCACCGGCCGCCAGGGCCGCCTGATCGAACAGGATGTGCGACAGCTCGGCGAAGCGGTCTTCGCTCTGCTCGTTGTCCAGCTTCTCGATCAGCGGGTGGGTCGGGTTGAACTCGAAGATCGGCTTGGACTCCGGCACCTTCTGCCCGCTGGCTTCGAGGATCTGGCGCATCTGCAGGCCCAGGTCCTGCTCACCGATGGCCAGGATCGCCGGCGAGTCGGTCAGGCGGTGCGACACGCGCACTTCGGCCACGCTGTCACCCAGCGCGCCCTTCAGGCGCTCGACCAGGCCTTCCTTGTCCTTGGCGACTTCTTCCTGGGCTTTCTTGTCTTCCTCGGAATCCAGCTTGCCCAGGTCCAGGTCGCCACGGGCGACGTCGACGAAGCTCTTGCCGTCGAACTCGTTGAGGTAGCTCATCAGCCACTCATCGATACGGTCGGTCAGCAGCAGGACTTCGATGCCTTTCTTGCGGAACACTTCCAGGTGCGGGCTGTTCTTGACCTGCGCATACGACTCGCCGGTGAGGAAGTAGATCTTGTCCTGCCCTTCCTTGGCGCGGGCCAGGTAGTCGGCCAGGGCAACACTCTGCTCACCGCTGTCATCCTGGGTGGAGGCGAAGCGCAGCAGGCCGGCGATCTTCTCTTTGTTGGCGAAGTCTTCGGCCGGGCCTTCTTTCATCACCTGGCCAAAGTTCTTCCAGAAGCCCTTGTACTGCTCAGGCTCGTTCTTCGCCAGTTTCTCCAGCATGTCCAGCACGCGCTTGGTCAGGGCCGTCTTCATCGAGTCGATGATCGGGTCCTTCTGCAGGATCTCGCGGGAGACGTTCAGCGACAGGTCGTTGGAATCGACCACGCCCTTGACGAAACGCAGGTACAGCGGCAGGAACGAATCGGCCTGGTCCATGATGTACACACGCTGCACGTACAGCTTCAGGCCGCGTGGCGCTTCGCGCTGGTACAGGTCGAACGGCGCGCGGGCCGGCACGTACAGCAGCGAGTTGTATTCAAGCTTGCCTTCGACCTTGTTGTGGCTCCAGGCCAGCGGGTTTTCGAAGTCATGGCCGATGTGCTTGTAGAACTCCTGGTATTCCTCGTCCTTGATCTCGGTACGCGGACGGGTCCACAGGGCGCTGGCACGGTTGACGGTTTCCCACTCTTCGGCCGGCTGTTCTTCGCCTTCGGCGGCAGCTTGCTCTTTCGGCAGCTGGATCGGCATGGCGATGTGGTCGGAGTACTTCTTGACCACGTTGCGCAGGCGCCAGCCATCGGCGAACTCCTGCTCGTCCTTCTTCAGGTGCAGGACGATGCGGGTACCGCGCTGTGGCTTGTCGATGGTGGCGACTTCGAACTCGCCCTCGCCTTTCGACGACCAGTGCACGCCTTCGGCGGCCGGCTGGCCGGCACGGCGGCTGTACACGTCGACCTTGTCGGCAACGATGAACGCGGAGTAGAAGCCCACACCGAACTGACCGATCAGGTGCGAGTCCTTCTTCTGGTCACCGGTGAGGTTCTTCATGAAGTCGGCGGTGCCGGACTTGGCGATGGTGCCCAGGTGCGCGATGACGTCGTCGCGGCTCATGCCGATGCCGTTGTCCTCGAGGGTCACGGTGCCGGCGTCCTTGTCGAAGCTCAGGCGGATCTTCAGTTCCGCGTCACCTTCGAACAGCTCGGGCTTGGCCAAGGCCTCGAAGCGCAACTTGTCGGCGGCATCGGAGGCGTTGGAGATCAGCTCGCGCAGGAAGATTTCCTTGTTCGAGTACAAGGAATGGATCATGAGGTGCAGCAGTTGCTTTACCTCGGTCTGGAAGCCCAGGGTTTCTTTTTGAATCTCCACACTCATGGTCTTCAAAACTCCGATCTGATGACAGTTATCGCCCGGCGGCCCGAGTGGACTGCTTTTGCGGCGGGATGTCATGCAGATGGGGGCTGCCCGGATGATTTCAAGGGCTTTTCCGGTTCGATCTTGAAATGCGCACGGGCGGTGGCGATCGGCGACTGTCGATCAGCCTGCCAGGCCGTGATCGCGACGTTGGTCACCCGCCGCCCCTGACGCCACAGTTGGCACTGGGCATAGGTGTCGCGGTAGTGCCCGGCGCGCAGGTAGTCGACGGAAAAATCGATGATCTTGGGGATACTCGCGCTTTCGCTGTAGATCAGCAGGTACAGCGCAGCGGACAACTCCATGAAGCCGGCGATCACGCCACCATGGATCGCCGGCAGCAACGGGTTGCCGATGTTGTCCGGGTTGGCCGGCAGGCGAAACAGCAGGTCATCGGCCTGGCGCTCGCATTCGATGCCGATCAGGCCCGCGTAGGGAATCAGCGCCAGCAGTGGTCGGTAATCGCCGACGGCGTGGGCTTCGTTGAGGCGTTGGCGGACATCACGTGGAATCATGCATCACCTTCCTTCAGGCTGTCGGCAAAGCCGATGCCGCCTGTGACCGCTTGGCCCAGGCGCATGAACGTCCCCACCACCTGGCAGATCGGCTGGTCGGGATCATCCTGGTAGGCTGTGCCACGGGTGAAGATCACGTCGCGGGTCACTCGGTAGCACTGGGCATGACCGAAAATGTCCTTGCCCGGCTTGGCCGGGTGCATGTAATCGATGCGCAGGTCCAGGGTCGGGCACACCTCGAAACGAGGCAGCACGCACAACGTGGCCATACCGCACGTGGTATCCAGCAAAGTGGTCAGTGCACCGCCATGCACCGCTCCGGTTTGCGGATTGCCGACAATCGCGGGCGCCCAGGGCAACACAAGTGTCATGCCATCGCCATCGGCATGCGCTACGCGCATCTGCAACAACCGACAATGCGGCAACGCTGAAAGAAAGCGTTCGGCCATGACCTGCAAGGTTGAGTTGCTCATCCGTTAGTTCCGTGACCGCTGTCACAGCGGCATAAAATGGGGAAAAAGTCTATATAGAACGGGGAGTTATATATCTGTAATCTTTGTGGAACTTCTTCCGCGCAGTTGAACTCAAAGGAACAAGTCACTTATTCCACCAAGGAGAGACACCCCCATGCGTAAACCTTTTGCTTTTGCTCTGATGCTGGCCGCTGCCATGGGCCTGGCCGCTTGCGATAAAGCGAGCGAAGACAAAGCCCAGGACGCACAGCAACACGCCGAGCAAGCCCAGGAAAAAATGGGCGAAGCTCAGGATAAGATGAACGACGCTGCCAAGGAAAACGCTGAAGCCGCCAAAGATCAGGCCGAAGCGCAGCAGAAAGCCGCTGAAGAAGCTGCCAAGGAAGCCGCTCCGGCGACTCCGGCACCTGAAGCCGCTCCGGCCGCTCCTGCTCCTGAAGCTGCACCCGCTACCCCGGCCGAACCTGCCAAGCAGTAATCGAGCCGAACAAAAAAACCCGACAATGTCGGGTTTTTTTGTGTCTGCCGTTTAGCGATTAATCGTTTCAGTTTCCTGGACTGGAACTCTCTCTACCCGCCTCTAGCGGCGCACTTTCGGTGGGCGTGAACACCATCACTTCCAGCACATCGGAGTGAAACTCGCGGCGATAGAGAATCAGCACTACGCCGACACTCATTGCCATGAACAACCACGGACTGATAAACCAGCTCAGCATGGCCATGCCGAAGTAATACGAGCGCAATCCGAAGTTGAACTGGTTGGCGGCCAGCGACAACACCCGCGCGGCACGAGAGGCAAAAGCCTTGCGTTCAAGTTCATTGACCAGACGCTCACTGATCATCGGCGCCGAGCCGACCAGCACCGCCGCAAAGTTGTACTGACGCATGCACCAGCTGAAGGTGAAAAACGCATAGACGAAGACCGTTGCCAGGCACAACAGCTTGATTTCCGACATACCCTGGGATGCCTGCTGTACCAGTGGCAGGTCAGCCAACAACGACAGCGCCCGATCCGAAGCGCCGAGCACGGTGAGGATACCCGCGAGGATAATCAGCGTACTGGACGCAAAGAACGACGCATTGCGCTCCAGGTTGCCGATCACGCTGGCATCGGCAATGCGGTTGTCACGCAGCAGCATGCGGCGCATCCAGTCTTCGCGGTACAGGTGCAGAACGCTGGCCAGGCACGCCGTGTCACGCGCCTTCCAGGTGGCGTAGCGGGTATAGCCACCCCAGCACAGCGCGAACCAGCAGATCGCCAGCAGGTTGTTGAGATTACTTTGGATGAAATTCATGCAGGTTTCCCGAATGCCAGGTGCAGACAGAATAGAGACCGGATTTCGACGCCCGCAAGCCGCAAAAGGCACAATAAAAAAAACCCCGCTTCCTTGCGGAAACGGGGCTTCGGTCTCAGCCGTCTATTGGCGCGTCATGGCTTGTGGCCGGCGCCTACGTCAGGCTTCAACACATCAGGCCAACGCCTCGCGAGGCTTGCCGAGCATGCGGTCGCACACCACGGCGCCGGCCAGGGTCAGCACCGAAGGCACCAGCCAGGCCAGGCCCTGATCGCTCAGCGGCAAGTGGGCAATGGCGTCCGGCAGCATGTGCGCCAGGCTGCTGCCCTTGATCGCATCGACCAGACCAAACAGCAGCGAAACCAGCATCACCGGCGCCAGGATTCGCGTTGGCGAGTTCCACAGGTCTTTGACGAAGCTCAGGCCCACGACCACGATGCACGGCGGGTAGATCGCGGTCAGCACCGGAATCGAGAACATGATCAACTTGGTCAGGCCCAGGTTGGAGATCACCAGCGAGGAACCCGCCAGGATCACCACCAGCGCGCGGTACGACAGCGGCAGAATCTGGCTGAAGTATTCCGCACACGCGCAGGTCAGGCCAACCGCGGTCACCAGGCAGGCCAGCGCGATCAACACGGCCAGGAAGCCACTGCCCAGCGAGCCGAAGGTATGCTGCACATACGCATGCAGGACCGCCGCGCCGTTGGTGGCGTCAGCCGCGATCTCGTAGCTGCCGGCGCCCAGGCGGAACAGGCTGATGTACACCAGGGCCAGGCCCACGCCTGCGATCAGGCCGGCGATGATGGCGTAGCGGGTGATCAACCGCGGCGACTCGACACCGCGCGAACGGATGGCATTGACGATGACGATACCGAAGACCAGCGCGCCCAGGGTGTCCATGGTCAGGTAACCATCGGAGAAGCCCTTGGAGAATGCCGCAGCGGCATAGGCAGGCTGTGCCTCGCCAATGCTACCGGCCGGCAGCGCGAAGGCAGCGATACCGAGCACCGCCAGGGCGATGATCTTCAGCGGCGCGAGGAAGCGGCCGACGGTATCGAGCAGCTTGCCCGGGTACATGGACACGGCCAGCACGACGATGAAGTACACCAGGCTGTAGATGAACAGCGCCAGCGGGCTTTCACCGGTCAGCGGTGCAACGCCCACTTCGAACGACACGGTCGCGGTACGCGGGGTGGCGAACAGCGGGCCGACCGACAGGTAGCACACAGCCGCCAGCAGGCCGCCGAAGAACTTGCCGATCGGGCTGCTCAGGGCATCCATGCCGCCACCGACCTTGGCCAGGGCGACCACGGTGATGACCGGCAGGCCCACGGCGGTAACCAGGAAGCCCAGGGCCGCCATCCATACGTGCGGGCCAGACTGCAGACCGACGATAGGCGGGAAGATGATGTTGCCAGCGCCCACGAAAAGCGCAAACGTCATAAAGCCAAGCGCCAGGATATCCTGGCCTTTTAAAACTTTCATTTAAGGTAGTACCACACTGCTGAAATCGGGATTCGAGAAGGGATTTCCCTATGGGTGAGGGAAATGCTGCCCAGCTTTTTAAGCCAGACCCGTTTAGCGTGTCGTTCCCTTTTGGGGCACGGGCACAGAGTGAGCGCGTAGGGTAACTGTTTTACCCTGCAAACGCACTGGCACAGTGCTGCTTGTCCGATGTGCGTATGTGTTTGTCGTCTGTGCGACCGGGGACGCGGATAATTATCCCAGGGCAGGGAAAAACATCTGCGCGAAAATTCCTATCAAGTTGATCGAAATTTCAGATGCTGGAGCGCCTGGCAAAAACGACAAAGGCCACCCGAAGGTGGCCTTTGTGCGCGTGGGGGGGTAAAGCGTATTACTTCTTGGCTTCCCAGCCAGTCAGCTCGGCCAGGGCCTTGCCGATGTCAGCCAGGGAACGCACGGTCTTCACACCAGCGTCCTGCAGGGCGGCGAACTTCTCGTCCGCAGTGCCCTTGCCGCCGGAAATGATGGCGCCAGCGTGGCCCATGCGCTTGCCCGCAGGTGCAGTAACACCAGCGATGTAGGAAACGACAGGCTTGGTCACGTGGGCCTTGATGTAGG
>RCUM01001256.1_pt1 | contig 10497 bp, 9 predicted proteins | sample 2166141 | NCBI WGS metagenome assembly RCUM01 (sample SAMN09932756, study PRJNA488358) | compost metagenome | isolation source: compost soil in crotonic acid-enriched | place: Germany: Experimental Botanical Garden
TTGCCGAGATTGGCGTGGTGCTGATGCTGTTTATCATCGGGCTGGAGCTGGATCCGAAACGGCTGTGGACACTGCGTGCTTCGGTGTTTGGCGGCGGTATTATCCAGATGGCGGCCTGCGGGTTGGCGCTGAGTGCCTTTTGCTATTTCCTCGGGCTGGACTGGAAGGTGGCACTGCTGATTGGCCTGACGCTGGCGTTGTCCTCTACGGCGATAGCCATGCAGGCAATGAGTGAACGTAACCTGACGCCGTCACCGATTGGTCGCAGCGCGTTTGCGGCCCTGTTATTCCAGGATATTGCGGCGATCCCGCTAGTGGCGATGATCCCATTGCTGGCCAGCAGCGGCGCCGTCACCACGTTAGCGACCTTCGCCCTGTCGGCGGCCAAGGTCGTCGGCGCGCTGGTGATTGTGGTGCTGCTCGGCCGCTATGTGACCCGGCCACTGCTGCACTTTGTCGCCCGCTCCGGCATGCGCGAAGTCTTTAGCGCCGTGGCGCTGTTCCTGGTGTTTGGCTTTGGCATCCTGTTGGAAATGGCCGGGCTGTCGATGGCGATGGGCGCCTTCCTTGCCGGGGTGATGCTGGCGAGCTCCGAATACCGTCATGCATTGGAAAGTGATATTCAACCGTTCAAAGGCCTGCTGCTCGGGCTGTTTTTTATCGGTGTTGGCATGTCGATCGACTTCGGCACCCTGTTCCATCACCCGCTGTTGATTGCCTCGCTGCTGTTGGGCTTTATGCTGATCAAAGCGGCGCTGTTGTGGTTGATTGCTCCCTGGCTTGGCGTACCGAAACGTCAGCGCGGCATGTTCGCCATTTTGTTAGGTCAGGGCAGTGAGTTTGCCTTCGTGATCTTCGGGGCCGCACAGCTGGCCGGGGTGTTGCCGCCGGAGTGGGCCAAATCGCTGACGCTGGCGGTGGCCTTGTCGATGGCGGTGACGCCGCTGTTGCTGGTGGTGGCTGCAAGGATTGAGAAAAACGCGCCGAAAGATGAGCGTCCGGCGGATGAAATCGATGATGAGAATGCCAGTGTGATCATTGCCGGATTTGGCCGTTTTGGCCAGATCGCCGGCCGTTTGCTGTTGGCCAATGGTGTGCATACCGTGGTACTGGATCACGATCCGGACCATATTGAAACGCTGCGTAAGTTCGACACCAAGGTGTTTTATGGTGATGCCACCCGCGCCGATCTGCTGGAGGCCGCAGGCGCCGAGCATGCCAAGGTACTGATCAATGCTATCGATGATGTGGAGGCCAATTTGCAATTGACCGAACTGGCCAAGCGGCATTTCCCACACCTGAAGGTGGTGGCGCGCGCACGCGATGTTGACCACTGGTATCAGTTGCGCCAGTTAGGGGTGGAAAGTCCGGAGCGTGAAACCTTTGAAAGCTCGTTGCGCATTGGTCGCGAAACGCTGGAACTGTTGGGGTTGGATGCTTACGAGGCACGTGAAAAAGCGGATACCTTCCGGCGCTACAACCTGAAAATGCTCGAGGAAACGCTGGAGAATTATCAGGATACCGAATTCCGTCTCGCGGGTCTGCAACGGGCCAAAGAGATGCTCAGTGCGGCTATCGAGCAGGATCAGAATCGGTTGGCACGGGTACAGCAGAGTGGCTGGCGTGGCAGTATTGACGGCAAGGCTCCAGAGGATGAGGTAGTGGAAGCCAAGGGGTAAACCCGATGGGCGCAGCACGGTGCTGCGCCCCATTCTGGAAGAGTTAGCTCAGTGCGACTTTGATGCCCAGGGCAATCAACATGCCGCCCAGCAATTTATCAACTATCTTCTGGGTCTTTTCCAGCCCGCGACGCACCGGGCCACTTTGGATCAGGAACACCAGCACCGGCCACCACAGGACGGACAGGCCAAGGATAATCCCCGCATACCACAGTTTTTCACCCAACCCGGAGTCGATCTGCAATACCTGAGTGAATACCGCCAGGAAGAACAGCGTGGCCTTCGGATTGAGCAGATTACACAGATAGCCCTGCACAAAGGCACTTTTCAGACTCACCTGCTGCTGTGGCACATTACTGACGTTCATTTTACTGCCGCCGCGTGACAACAGCGCCTGAATGCCAATCCAGACCAGATAGACCGCACCGGCGTATTTCAGCACGTTGAACAGCCATGGGGTGGTGGTGATCACTACCGCCAATCCGGCAACGCAGTAAGACATATGGGTCGCGACGCCGCAGATCACGCCGAAAGCGGTCATCATGGCGGCCAGGCGCGGATAGCGGGCGGCATTCTTGATCACCATGAAAAAATCCGGGCCGGGCGACAGCATACCCAGGGTAGCAATACCGGCAACGAACAGCGAAGTTTCAAGCATGATTTGACTCTCTGCACAAAAGGCCTAATTGCGCTGATAATAACGCCACTTCCCCTGATACGCATCAACCCAATGAGGTAATGTGTAGCACTATGATGAATATTCACTCACGGACGTGACAGAGCATAATGCATCAGGCAACCCCGACAGAAACGCCGGAGCTGAACCGGCAACAGCGTGAAATCACTCGTCTGTGTATTCAATGTGCCTTGCTGTTGTTACAGCACGGCGCCGAAAGCACGGTGGTGGAGCAGTTATCGACCCGTTTGGGGCGGGCGCTGGGGATGGACAGCGTGGAAAGCTCTATCTCGGCCAATGCGGTGGTGCTGACGACAATCAGTCACGGCGAATGCCTGACGACGACGCGCAAGAACGTCGATCGCGGCATCAATATGCAGATGGTGACCGAGGTACAGCATATCGTTATTTTGGCGGAACACCGGCTGGCGGACGCGCACGACGTGGCCCGACGCTTCGAGAAAATTCGCCCGCTGCGCTATCCGCGTTGGCTGGTGGTGCTGATGGTGGCACTGTCCTGTGGCTGCTTTAGCGTGTTGAACGGCGGCGATCAGAAGGCGTTCGCCGTGACCTTTATCGCCAGTGGTCTGGCGATGAGCGTGCGCCAAATGCTGACCGCGCGCCACATGAATCCACTGATCAACTTTTGCCTGACGGCGTTTGTCGCCACCTCGGTTTCCGGCCTGTTGCTGCGGCTGCCGATATTCAGTGAAACCTCCACCGTAGCGATGGCTGCCAGCGTGTTACTGCTGGTGCCGGGCTTTCCGCTGATTAACGCGGTTGCGGACATGTTCAAAGGCCACATCAATACTGGGCTGGCGCGTTGGGCGATGGCCAGCCTGCTGACGCTGGCGACCTGCATTGGCGTGGTGATGGCAATGTCGCTGTGGGATCTGCGGGGGTGGTCATGAATCTGCTTTGGGCTTTGCTGCAGGACATGCTGCTGGCGGCGGTACCGGCGCTGGGTTTTGCCATGGTATTCAACGTCCCGGTGCGCGCGCTGCGTTATTGTGCGCTGCTTGGCGCAGTAGGCCACGGTTCACGCATGCTGATGATGCACGCGGGAATGAACATCGAATGGGCCACGTTTTTGGCGGCGATTTTGATCGGCATGATCGGTATTTACTGGTCGCGCTGGCTGCTGGCACACCCGAAGGTGTTTACCGTGGCGGCAGTGATCCCGATGTTCCCGGGTATTTCGGCCTATACCGCGATGATCTCGGTGGTGGAAATTTCGCATTTGGGTTACAGCGAGGCGCTGATGGCCACCCTGATGAGCAACCTCCTCAAGGCCTGTTTTATCGTCGGCGCGTTATCGATCGGGCTGTCGTTACCCGGGTTGTGGCTGTACCGGAAACGCCCTGGCGTTTAAGCGTGACCAAGCCGGTAAAATTGATTATTAGATATACTGATAAGAGCTATCTTATATATTCATATTGCTTGATTAGCCTATCGACGACCGTTGGGGCTTTACGTATAGTGTGAGCAATTTTGCTGCCTACACAGGGTTTAACAATGATTATCAGCCTGATCGCTGCCTTGGCGGCGGATCGCGTTATTGGCATGGAAAACGCCATGCCGTGGCACCTGCCGGCGGACTTAGCGTGGTTTAAACGTAACACGCTGAATAAACCGGTGATTATGGGCCGTAAAACTTTCGAGTCGATTGGTCGTCCATTGCCGGGCCGCCATAACATCGTGTTAAGCAGCCGCGCCGGCACCGATGCCGGGGTGACCTGGGCCACGTCTATCGACGAAGCGCTGGCCGCTGCCGGGGATGTGGAAGAAGTGATGGTGATCGGCGGTGGGCGTATTTACAGCCAATTCCTGGCACGCGCCAATCGCATGTATCTGACCCATATCGATGCCGAAGTCGGTGGCGACGCCCATTTCCCTGACTATGAGCCGGATGAATGGGAAACGTCGTTCAGCGAATTCCACGATGCTGACGAAGTGAATTCTCACAGCTATTGCTTCGAGATTTTAGAACACCGTTAATTCCCGGGCGTTAGTTGTATCTTCCTGAGGGCGCAAGAGATTGCGCCCTTTGTCGTTTCTGCGGCAAACCTCCGCCGACTTCTGATTGTAACATTTTCGTCACACTTCCTGATTAGTATGAAGCCCAACTCTGAGCGCCCGGCAACTCTGGTGAATCTTGACTGCGGCGCCATTTAAAAAAGGAAGCAATGCAATGACGAGCAAAATTGAGCCATTAGATGCCGACCGCCTGACCGATCCCACCCGTCGTAAACTGCTGCTGGGCAGCGCCGGAGCCGTAGGCCTGGCCGGTTTCCTCGGCGGCGGCATCTGGACGGTTTCCGCCGAAGCACTGGCTGAGGATTTACCGCCGAACAAGCTGCTGGGTTTCAAAGGCATTGCGGCCTCAACGGCCGATGAGGTGGTGATTGCACCGGGGTACCGCGCCGAGGTGCTGATCTCCTGGGGTGAGCCGCTGGTAGAGGGCGCTGCCGCTTTTGACCCGCAGGGTAACAACAGTGCCGCCGACCAGGAAAAACAGTTCGGCGACAACAACGATGGTATGAGCTTCTTCCCGATTGATGATAATCACGGCGTGATGGCCATCAACAATGAATATGTTAACGAGCAGTATCTGTTTGCCCATGGCGGCAGCAAAGCCACCAGTCTGGAAGATGTGCGTAAATCGCAGGCCGCGCACGGTGTTTCTATCGTGGCGGTGAAGCGCGCCGGTGACAGCCAGCGTTGGGAAGTAGAGCGTCCGTCGCGCTATAACCGTCGTATTACGGCCAACACCGAAATGCAGTTCAGCGGCCCGGCCGCCGGTCATGCATTGCTGCAAACGGCAGCCGATCCGACCGGGCGCAAGGTCCTGGGCACCTTCGGAAACTGTGCCAACGGTAAAACGCCCTGGGGGACTTATCTGACCTGCGAAGAGAACTTCGATACCTATTTCGGCACGCATCAGGCCGACTATAAGACCACGGCGGATCAAAAGCGCTATACGCTAAAAGTCAGCGAACCGGAGCGCAATTGGCCGGATTACGACGAGCGTTTTGACGTGGCGAAGAATCCGAATGAATTTAACCGCCATGGCTGGATCGTCGAAATCGACCCGATGAATCCAACTTCGACGCCAATCAAACACACGGCGCTGGGCCGATTCAAACATGAAAATGCTGCGGTAACCGTTGCCAAGGATGGTCGCCTGGTGGTTTACATGGGTGACGATGAGCGCGGTGAGCACATTTACAAGTATGTTTCCAAAGGCGTGGTGGACGTGGCTAACCCGGCCAATAACCGTAGTTTGCTGGACGAAGGCACGCTGTATGTGGCGCAGTTTGACGGTGATGCCGGCGGTACGCCGTTGAAAGGCACCGGCCGCTGGATTGCCCTGGAGTTCGGCAAAAATGGCCTGACGCCGGAAAACGGTTTCCGTGATGAGGCCGAAGTGCTGATCTTCGCCCGCAAGGCCGCGGCACAGGTGGGCGCCACCAAAATGGACCGTCCGGAATGGATCGCGGTCAACCCGCATGATGGTCGTGCCTACTGCACACTGACCAACAACAGCAAGCGCGGCGAAGAAGGCATGCCATTGAACGCGGCTAACCCGCGCCCGAACAATGTCTATGGCCAGATTATCCGTTGGGATGAGGGCGGCGATGCTACGGCGGCGTCATTCACCTGGGATATTTATGCGCTGTGCGGCAACCCGATTGCGCATCCGGAAGGGGTGAACCGCGGTACGCCAAATATCACGGCAGACAATACCTTTAACAGCCCGGACGGGTTGGGCTTTGATAAGTCCGGTCGCCTGTGGATCCTCACCGACGGTAAATACAGTAACAAGGGCGATTATGCCGGGCAGGGGAACAACCAGATGCTGGTGGGCGATCCACTCAGTGGCGAGATCCGCCGCTTCATGGTCGGGCCAAAGTCGTGCGAGCTGACCGGGATTACCTTCACGCCGGATTACAAGACGATGTTCGTCAACGTTCAGCATCCGGGGGAAGAAGGAGACTCTCATTTCCCGAACAATAGTCCGCGTCCGCGCTCGTCAGTATTGATGATTACGCGTGAAGACGGTGGAGTGATTGGGGCTTAAGAAGAAAACAGCGGGGCGGCATGACCGCCCCGGCTTGATTATGACGCGGCCTGTTGGTGCACGCCGTCCAGCAGATCCCGGCGATTGGCAGGTTGGGTAAAGTACTGTTGGTCTTCCCAGCGCAGCATGGTCAGATCGCCTCCCCAGCAGCAGCCGGTATCGAGGCCAATAACGCCTGCCGGTGTACCTCTGCCTTCCAGTGATGCCCAGTGACCAAAAATAATGGTGTAATCGGCATCGACCAATCGTGGCAATTCAAACCAGGGTTTGAGCGGCGCAGGCGCGGTGCCTGGCGCATCTTTGCAGATCATGTCGAGCTGGCCATTCGGGAAGCAGTAACGCATGCGCGTCAGGGCATTGGTGCTGAAACGCAAGCGCGCCAGCCCACTCAGTTCCGGGCTCCAGTTGTTCGGCATATCGCCGTACATGGCATCGAGGAACAGTGGGTAGCTGTCGCTGCTCAGCACCGCTTCCACTTCACGGGCGCACAGTTGCGCGGTTTCAATGTCCCACTGCGGTGTGATACCGGCATGCGCCATCACCAGTTTGAGTTGTTCATCTACCTGCAATACCGGTTGGCGGCGCAGCCAGTTGATCAACTCGTCGGCGTCCGGGGCTTCCAACAGCGGGGTGATGCGGTCTTTGGGCTTGTTGCGGCTGATACCGGCGTAGACCGCCAGCAGGTGCAGGTCGTGGTTGCCCAATACCATGCGTACCGCAGGGCCGAGTGAACGCACGTAGCGCAATACATCCAGTGAACCGGGGCCGCGGGCGACCAAATCGCCGGTCAGCCACAGCTGGTCTTGCTGAGGATCGAAAGCCACCTGGGCCAATAGCGATTTCAGTTCATCAAAACAGCCATGAACGTCGCCGATAAGATATGTCGACATAATTAGTGAATCAGCGTTGGGATAGCTAAGCGGAACACCGGAATAGCGGTCTGGAACGGCTGACCCTGATGATCAACCATTTCGTAATGGCCTTCCATGGTACCCAATGGCGTTTCAAGGATCGCGCCGCTGGTGTATTGGAATTCTCCACCGGGCGGGATAAGCGGCTGTTCGCCGACGACGCCTTCGCCCTGAACTTCGGTCTGACGGCCATTGCTGTTGGTGATCAGCCAGTAGCGGCCCAGCAGTTGCACATTGAAACGCCCCAGGTTGCGGATGGTGATGGTATAAGCGAAGACGTAACGTTCTTCCTCAGGTATCGACTGTGATTCCACATAGACACTTTGTACCTGAATACATACGCGGGGCGAATCAATCATGACCACTACTCCTTATTGCTGCGGCGCGGGATTGGCTGAAAGCCAGTTGGCCAGCTTACAGTATTGCGCCACAGAAATATTCTCTGCTCTCAGTATCGGATCGATACCCAACTCCGTCAGTTGCTCTGGGGTGAACAGGTCGCCCAGGCTGTTACGGACGGTTTTCCGGCGTTGGTTGAACGCCTGAGTGGTGATACGGCTCAGCATCCGCACGTCGCCTACCGGGTTTGGGTTCACCAGGTGTGGCACCAGACGTACCACGGCGGAATCCACTTTCGGTGCCGGGGTGAAGGAGGTCGGTGGCACTTCCAGCACCGGAATAACGTTGCAGTAGTACTGCGCCATTACGGTCAAACGCCCGTAGGCCTTGCTGTTCGGGCCGGCAACCAGGCGGTTAACCACTTCTTTCTGCAACATAAAGTGCATGTCGCGAATGGCCTGAGTATAGCTGAAAAGGTGGAACATCAGCGGCGTCGAAATGTTGTACGGCAGGTTGCCAAACACGCGCAGCGGTTGGCCGGCCTGCTCGGCCATCTCGGCGAAATTCACCGTCATGGCATCTTGCTGGTGAATGGTCAGTTTGTCTTTCAGCTGCGGGTGGTTTGCCAGGCGGGCCGCCAGATCGCGGTCCAGCTCAATCACCGTCATGCGGTCCATGCGTGCGCCGACCGGCTCGGTCAGTGCGCCCAGACCGGGGCCGATCTCAACCACCGCTTCGCCCGGCTGCGGGTGAATGGCGGAGACAATGCTATCGATGACAAACTGATCGGTTAAAAAGTTCTGTCCAAAGCGTTTGCGGGCAAAGTGCCCTTGGTGGACTTTATTATTCATTACAATTAATTATCATTTTAATGGCGAGATTCAAGGCCGTTTTGAAACTGCCCGCATCGGCGGTGCCGGTGCCGGCCAGTTCCAGAGCGGTACCGTGGTCGACCGAGGTACGAATAAAAGGCAAACCGAGGGTGATATTTACCGCCCGGCCGAACCCTTGGTATTTTAGCACCGGCAGACCCTGATCGTGATACATCGCCAGCACCGCATCGGCATGTTGCAGATACTTGGGCTGGAACAGGGTGTCTGCCGGCAGTGGGCCGATCAGAGTGATACCTTCAGCACGCAGCTCGTCGAGCGCCGGGATGATGGTATCTATCTCTTCACGTCCCATATGGCCGCCTTCCCCGGCATGCGGGTTCAAGCCACAGACGTAGATCTGCGGTTGGGCGAGGCCAAATTTGGTTTTCAGGTCGTGGTCGAGAATGCGGATGACTTCATGCAGGCTTTGCCGGGTGATAGCGCCAGGCACCGCCAGTAAGGGCAGGTGGGTGGTCGCCAGCGCCACGCGCAGCTCTTCGGTCGCCAACATCATCACCACGCGATCGCAACCGCTGCGATCGGCAAAGAATTCGGTATGGCCAATGAACGGCACGCCGGCGTCGTTGATGACGCCCTTGTTCACCGGGCCGGTGATCAGCGCGGCGAATTCACCGTTCAGACAACCGTCGCAGGCACGCGCCAAGGTTTCTACCACGTAGGCACTGTTACCTACGTTCAACTCACCCGCTACTACCGGATGAGCGGTAGCGACCGGCAACACCGTCAAGGTACCCGCCCGCTGCGGCTGAGCAGGTTGCTGTGGCTGATAGGTGCGCAGTTGCAGCGGCAGGTCTAACTGCCGGGCGCGTTCAAGCAACAAGGCCGGATCCGCGCACACCACCAGTTCAACAGGCCAATCCTGTTGCGCCAGCGCTGCCACTAAATCCGGCCCAACCCCGGCAGGCTCGCCGGGGGTGATTACGATACGATTATTGTTGTGCATTACCGTCAAGGATCTTCACGTAAGCCTGAGCACGTTGTTCCTGCATCCAGGTCTGCGCTTCTTCAGCAAACTTGCGGTTGAACAGCATGCGGTAAGCGCGATCTTTTTGCGCCGCATCGGTTTTGTCCACCTGACGCGTATCCAGCAGTTGGATCAGGTGCCAGCCGAAGGAAGAGTGTACCGGTTGGCTGACCTCGCCTTTGCTCAGCTTCATCAACGCGTCGCGGAAGGCCGGATCGTAGATGTCTGGAGAAGCCCAGCCCAGATCGCCGCCCTGCAATGCAGAACCTGGATCCTGAGAAAGCTGTTTGGCTTCGTCAGCAAACTTGGCGCGGCCGCTCTTGATGGCTTCGGCCACCTCTTGCAACTTGGCACGTGCCTGATCGTCAGTCAGCACCACAGAAGGTTTCAGCAGAATGTGACGAGCGTGAACCTCGGTAACAGACACCGACTGGTTGGCACCACGGATATCATTCACTTTCAGGATGTGGAAGCCGACGCCGGAGCGGATTGGCCCAACCACATCGCCTTTTTTGGCGTTAACCAGTCTTTCGGCGAACAGGGTCGGGATCTCCTGCAGTTTGCCCCAGCCCATGTTGCCGCCTTTCAGCGCCTGGGAGTCGGCAGAGTAGGAGATTGCCAGCTTGCCGAAGTCGGCGCCGCCGTTGATTTCACCCATCAGTTTTTTAGCCAGCGCTTCCGCGTCGTCTACCTGCGCCTGCGACGGGTTTTCCGGCAGCGGGATCAGGATGTGGCTGATGTTCATTTCGGTATCGCTGCCGTTTTGGGCGCCAACCTGAGCGGCCAGTGAGTCCACTTCCTGCGGCAGGATAGTGACGCGGCGGCGCACTTCATTGTTACGCACCTCAGAAATCAGCATTTCCTTGCGGATCTGCGAACGGTAGGTGTTGTAGTTCAGGCCTTCATACGCCAGACGGCTGCGCATCTGATCGATGCTCATTTTGTTCTGTGCGG
>RCUM01001257.1_pt1 | contig 10497 bp, 9 predicted proteins | sample 2166141 | NCBI WGS metagenome assembly RCUM01 (sample SAMN09932756, study PRJNA488358) | compost metagenome | isolation source: compost soil in crotonic acid-enriched | place: Germany: Experimental Botanical Garden
GCACAAAGGGACTGAGCTGCTGATTCCTGACCGCCACCAAAACCGAACGGCACGCGATACTGCGCCTGTTCACTTCCCAGACTCAGACGCAGATCACCCTGTGTCTTTGCGGGCAGCACGACCCGCTGCTGGCCGGACATCCTGGCCGGAACCCGTGCCAGCAGATCGCCAGCATCGTTGTATACCTCGAGGGCATCGCCCATGCGCTGTCCGGCGTCTTGGGGCTGCCAGTTCACGATCAGAGCGCCGGGGATGGCGTTGATCTTGGCAGGGATGGCGGCCATGGCCAGAGGGGAACTCATCAGGCCGAAGAAGGCCAGCAGTGTGATTGCGTGTTTCATCATCATTCTCACATCGTCAATGGTGGAAGGCCCGCAGGCCAGAACGACGTCTCCTTGTCGGCCATGCCAGAGACACAGTGTCGCGCCAGGCATGGTTTCGCTGTGCACCGCCCCATGGCGGTAATGCGGTGAGCACCGAGTGGTGTTCAGTGACGGCAGTGTACTGGTTGTTGGATAACGTGATTAGACGGGATAATCAGAATGGGTTTATGAGAAAATCTCATTAATTTACGCTAGTAATGATGCCGAGTCGGCGGTTACCCTGCCGCCACGCACCTCCCCCTATCACACCTTCGGCAGGGCAACTCATGGCAAAAACCAACTACAACGACTTGATCTCCTTCATGGCGGTGGCAAGAGAAGGCAGCTTTACCCGCGCGGCGGCTCACCTGGGGGTATCCCAGTCCGCCCTGAGCCACGCCATGCGGGGGCTGGAGGAGCGACTGGGCATTCGGTTGTTGACCCGGACCACGCGCAGCGTCTCCCCAACCCCGGCGGGCGAGCGGCTGCTTGAACGCCTGCAGCCGCATTTTGAGGGGATAGAGGATGAGATCTCGGCGCTCAATGAGCTCAAGGACAAACCCGCAGGCTTGATCCGTATCACTACCGCCGAGCATGCGGCAGACACCTACCTGTGGCCGCGCATATCGCCGCTGCTCAAGGAGTACCCGGACATTCAGGTAGAAATCGATATCAACTACGGCCTGACCAACATAGTCGAGCAGAAGTTTGATGCGGGGATCCGGTTGGGAGAACAGGTGGAGAAAGACATGATTGCGGTGCGTATCAGCCAGGATATGCAGATCGTCGTGGTGGCCTCCCCCGACTATCTCTCCCGCAACCCGGCCCCCCAGACCATTCAGGATCTGGCGGCTCATCAATGCATCGGCCTGCGGCTGCCCACCTATGACAACCTGATGCTGTGGGAGTTTGAGCAAGATGGCCAACCCATCAAGGCCCATGTACAGGGTCAGTGCATCTTCAACACAGGCACGCCCGTACTGCGCGCCGCGCTGGCAGGCCACGGTCTGGCTTATCTGCCTTCAGACATGGCCGAACCCCATCTGGCCACAGGGGCGCTGATCTCGGTACTGGCCCCCTATTGCCCACGTTTCCCCGGGTATCACCTCTACTACCCCAGCCGGCGCCAGAACTCTCCCGCCTTTCGGCTGTTCCTGGACGCCGTGCGCTTGCGGGCATGATGCCTCCCCTCTCCGGCCGTGGGCACTGTGTTCCCTCAGCAGGAAAAACGGTTGGCGGCGAACCGCGCCACCCACCGTCTGTCATCTCCCGACGCCATTGCTGATTGCCCTTGTCAGACGTCGAGCTTGCGCTGGGTCAGCCACTCCACCATGGCGGGGTCGCGGTGAGAGAAGAAGGCGCTGGTCGCCGTATCCAGCGCGGCTATCTGCACCATCTCGTCCTGACTGAGTTCGAAGTCGAGGATGTCGAGGTTCTCCTCCATTCTCTCCTTGCGCACCGACTTGGCCAGCGACGCTATGCCGCGCTGGAAGATCCAGCGCAACACCACTTGTCCCACGCTCTTTCCCCGTTTCGCGCCGATGGCGGCCAACACCGGATGCTGGAACAGACCATTTCGGCCCTCGGCGAAGGGGGCCCACGCCTGTGGCTGTATCTGTCGACTCTGCATCCAGGGGGCGGCATGCAACTGCTGATTGAAGGGGTTCACCTCTATCTGGTTGACGGCAGGCACCAGCTTGTTGAACGCCATGAGATCCGCCAGCCGGTCCGGCTGGAAATTGCTGACACCAATTGCCCGGATCTTGCCGGCTTGCAGCAACTCTTCCATCGCCCGCCATGCACCGTGGACATCCCCGTAGGGCTGATGGATGAGATAGAGATCCACATAATCGAGCTGCAGGCGATTCAAGGAGCGCTCGAACTGCGCCTTGGCTCCCTCGTAGCTGGCGTCTTGCAACCAGAGCTTGGTGGTGACAAAGAGCTCGCGGCGCCCGATGCCGCTCTGCCTGATCCCGTTCCCGACCTGGGTCTCATTCTGATAGGAGGCGGCGGTATCGATCAGCCGATAGCCGGTGTCTATGGCCTCGATGACTGCGCGCTCGCACTCTGCCGCCTCCGTCATCTGGAAGACTCCAAAGCCCAGCAGGGGCATCTCGATACCGTTGTTGAGTCTGACTGTGTTCATCTCATGTTCCTTTCGCTGTAGTGTGACTGACGCGACAAAGGGATCCCAGAGGAGACAGATCCGCTGCCAGGCACGAAGGCGACGATGTCTTTCACCTTGGTGATGAAAGGTTCGAGCCGCCTGGCCGCCAGATCATCTACTCAGGGAGTGTTTGATCACGGGGGAACTCTCATCCCGGTCAACCTAGTGTGTTGTCTTCAAATACTGGAGTTCGCCGAACCAGTAGCTGGCGGTGGTGCCGCCATCGATCAGGAAGTCGGTCCCCGTCATGAAGCGTCCTTTGTGACTCATCAAGAACTCCCCCAGATCCCCGACCTCGTCAGGTGTACCCGCGCGGCCTGCGGGACACAGGCCCAGCATGGTCCGGTACCCCTCGCCACGGGGTCCTTTCAGTTCATCGTTGGCCAGCGGCGTGATGATGATACCTGGACTGATCGAGTTGACGGTGGCACCACGCTTGCCCCAGGCCGTCGCCTCATACATGACCCGCAACACATTGCAGCGCTTGGAGTATTGGTAGGCTTTCAGGGTATCGTCGATGCCTTGTATCAACGGGAGTGCCAGTAGCTCCTCCGTGGGTGTCATGGCAAGTTGCTCGCTCTCCTCGGGGGGAATGTTGCCGAGCCTGTGCCCCGATTGGGACGAAATGACAATCCCTGATCCCCCTTCGCCGATGATCTTGCCGAACTCTTCCAGCAAGACCGCCGTGCCATACAGGTCAACCTTGAGGATGGTTTCAACGCTGGCTTGGGAAGGGGAGACACCGGCCGCATTGATCAGTTGCATGACGGTGCCATGGTTCTGGGCATGTTGCACCAGCTCGATGATCGACGCCCGTGACGACAGGTCCACGACCAGCACGCTGGTGTCAAAACCGGCCTCTTCCAGGGTCTTGGCCGCTGTCTCTGCATTTTTCTGGCTGATGACCGCCAGTACCACATGCTTGCCTGCCCCTATCCGCCTTGCAATGGCTTGCCCAATGGACCCGGCCCCAACCAGCACAACCACTTCTTTTTTAGCCATGATATAGCCTCTCTCATTCATCCCCCTTGGTGGGGTAAGGTTCACTCTCATTTATAAAGCGTCGGTGCCAGGCCTTAGACTGTACCCGCCACCTCCCGGGGCACCATCTGATGCTGCCCCCACTTGCACCCGGTCCTGCTGTTATTGACGTGAAGGCATCGCGCTCTCATCGCACCGGCTCGGGTTGCGGCATCGGCTCGCAAGACGCCTCGGGCTCGGTGCTTCGCCACAGTGCAAAAACGAGGCAGCCCACTCCCCCTGCCGCCACTATCCAGCCCATGGTCCAGGGGGTGCCATCGGTGCACCAGCCGAGCAGGGCAGCGCTGAACACCCCGCTGCCGTAGTGCATGGCGCCAACCAGAGAGGAGGCCGCGCCCGCCTGCTTCGGGAAGAGCGCCAAGGCGCTGGCCACCGAGTTGGCGACGATGAAGCCACTGACCGACATGTAGCAGAAGATGGGCACGGCCAACCCGGCGACCCCACCCAGTCCCCACCAGGCATCGAGGGCCAGCCAGAGAGCGGAGGCGGCAGCAGCCCAGGCACCGTAGCGAAACAGGCGCTCGGGCCCCCATTTCGCCACCAGGCGCGTGTTGACGAAATTCAGCACCATCAACCCAAGGATATTGGCGCCAAAGAGCAGGCCATAGGCCTGCGCCGACACCTGGTAGTAATCGACGTAGGCAAACGGGGTTCCGGCGATAAAGGCATAGCAACCGCCGTAGTAAAAGCCGCCGGCGAGGGCATAGCGCAGTAAGCGTCCGTCCATCGCCAGGGCGGCATAGTCTTTCATTGTCACGGCCAGAGACGCCTGGCTGCGGCTCGCCGGTGCCAGGGTTTCGGGCAGGTAGCGCATGGCGATCAGGGCCACGACCCCCATGATGGCCAGCACCCAGAAGATCCCTCGCCAGGACCAGTACAGCAGCAGTTGCCCCCCGAGCAACGGCCCGAGCAGAGGCGCGACCGCCATCATCAGGATCAGGGTCGACAGCATCTGGGCCGCCCGCTCCCTGGCATAGAGATCACGGACCATGGCCCGAGCCAGCACGGGACCGGCGCAAGCCCCCAGAGCCTGAATGACGCGCCACACCAGCATCTGAGGGGCGGTCTCGGCCAAGGCGCAACCCACCGAGCCCAGGATGAAGAGTCCGATACCGAGCATGATGGGCAAGCGCCGGCCATAGCGATCGCTCGCCGGCCCCCAGAACAGCTGCCCCAGGCTGAAACCGATCAGAAAGGTCGAGATGGTCAGCTCGATCTGGGTCATGTCCGTGTTCAAGTCATGGACCAGCTGCGGCAACGCCGGCAGGTACATGTCGGTGGAAATGGAGGCAAACGACATCAAGGCGCTCAGGATGATCAGGATCCTGAGCTCCTGGGCATGAGCGCGTTCGGGCAGGCTACCTTGGTGTGCCGGTCCGGCAGCGGGCTGACTGTTATTCCCCCGCATGCTCAATCCCGCCCCCCGGCGACGGCGGCGCGATAATCACCCTCGCTCACCTGCTCAAGCCAGGTCACCACCTTGCCATCCTGCTGTTCTGCCAGCGCCAGGTGGGTCATGGGGGTATCTGGCGCCGCACCGTGCCAATGCTTCACCCCAGCCGGGATCCACACCAGGTCCCCTGGCCGGATTTCCCGGATAGGACCTCCCGCCATCTGTACCCGCCCCACCCCACTGACCACATAGAGGGTCTGGCCCAGAGGATGGGTATGCCAGGCGGTGCGCGCCCCCGGCGTGAAGCTGACCAGACCACCGGAGATAGCGGCGGGCGCCGTGCCCTGATAGCGCTGATCCACATAGACATCCCCGACGAAGAACTCGCTGGCACCCTGGGTTGCAGGCACCAGCCCCGGGGAAAATACCTGTATCGTCTGATCCTTTGCCTCGGCCTGGCCGAATGCCATGGCGGCGGCGAGCGTGGTTGCAGATATTGGGTTCATTGTCGACTCCTGTGCTTTAAAAATGTGTCAATCGCGCCACCAGGCGCTGCCCTCATGGGGGGTCAGCACGTTCAGGGGCTCCCCCATCACCGGGGTGGTCAATGGGATCTGCTGCTCGGCGGCCAGACGGACAATCTGCTCGAGCGGGTCATCCCACCCATGCATGGCCAGATCGAAGGTGCCGTTGTGGATCGGATAGAGCCACTGCCCGCGCAGATCGTGAAACGCCTGCGCCGTCTGCGCCGGCAACATGTGCACGTACTCCCAGCGCTTGTCGTAGGCCCCGGTCTCGAGGAAGGTCATGTCGAACGGGCCGTAACGCTTGCCGATCTCCTTGAAGCCATCGAAGTAACCGCTGTCACCGCTGAAGAAGAGAGTGGCTCCCTCCCCGCGAATGACCCAGGAGGCCCACAGGGTCTGGTTGCCATCCCCAAGGCCACGGCCGGAGAAGTGCTGGGCCGGGGTGGCGATGAATTCGATGCCGCCGACCCGGGTCTGCTGCCACCAATCCAGCTCCCTGACCTTGTGCCGGGGGACACCCCAGGCAACCAGGCGCGCCCCCACGCCGAGCGGCGTGATGAAGTGGCTGACCTTCTCTTGCAGCGCCAGGATGGCGTCATGGTCGAGGTGGTCGTAGTGATCATGGGAGAGGATCACCGCCTCTATGGGAGGCAGCGCATCCAGGGTGATGGGCGGTGCGTGCCAGCGCTTGGGGCCAAACCATTGCACCGGCGAGGCGCGCTCGCTGAACACGGGATCCGTCAGCCAGAACTTGCCCTGCAATTTGAACAGCAAACTGGAGTGGCCGAGGCGCCACACACTGTTGTCCGAGGCGGCCATCAGCCCCTCACGGCTCATGGCCTGCACCGGGATGGCGCGATCCGGCACTGTGCCATCAGGCTTGGCGAACAGAAAATCCCACCAGAGCCGGGCTCCTTCCCAGGTGCTGCGCTGCGGCAGTGCCACGACATTGCTGAACTGACCCGCCTGATACTGGGAAGAGTCAGGGTGCGCGGGCAGGCCCGGTTTCAATACATAGGAAAAAATGCCTGCCATCACTGCTCCTGTTAGCAACCAGAGAGAACGCCGGCACCTTGGGACGGCGCGAGAGAGCACAGAGGGGTTCTGCATTCATGAGACTCCTGTTGACGATCCGACCTTAGCGACCCACGTTGTGCTGCAGGTGTGACGGATAGCGATCCCCCTCCACCTTGATCCCGGCCAGGGCACGCTGGATGTCTCCCAGATCGGTGGCGCTCAGTGCCACCCGGGCTGCGCCCAGGTTCTCCTCGAGCCGATGCAGCTTGGTGGTGCCGGGAATGGGGGCGATCCAGGGCTTTTGTGCCAGTAGCCAGGCGAGCGCAATCTGGGCAGACGTCACCCCCTTGCTGGCAGCAAGGTCGCCCAAGACCTCGACCAGATGCTGGTTCGCCTGGCGCGCCGCCTCGGCAAAACGTGGGACTATGTTGCGAAAATCCGCATCATCGAATCGGGTATCGGCCTTGATGGCCCCGGTCAGGAAGCCCTTGCCGAGGGGGCTGAAAGGGACGAACCCGATGCCCAGTTCCTCCAGCAACGGCAGGATGGCCAGCTCCGGCTCGCGCCACCAGAGGGAGTATTCGCTCTGCAGCGCCGCTACCGACTGCACGGCGTGGGCGCGACGAATGGAGTCGACACCGGCCTCGGACAGACCGAAGTGGCGCACCTTGCCCTCCTGGATAAGGTCTCGCACTGTGCCAGCCACCTCTTCCATGGGGACATCGGGATCGACGCGGTGCTGGTAGAAGAGATCGATCACATCGGTGTTGAGGCGGCGCAGCGACGCCTCCGCCACTGCGCGGATGGTGGCCGGCCGGCTGTCCAGCCCCTCCGAGACCTTGCCGTGCTTGAAACCGAACTTGGTGGCGATCACCACCTTGTCCCGGAACGGGGCGAGAGCCTCCCCCAGCAACAGTTCGTTATCGCCAGGGCCATAGGCCTCGGCGGTGTCGAAGAAGGTCACCCCCAGTTCATGGGCGCGGCGGATCAGGGCGATGGCCTGCCCCTTGTCCGTGGCCGGGCCATAGCCAAAGCTCAGCCCCATGCAGCCCAGACCGATGGCCGACACTGCCAGCCCGCTGTTACCCAAAGTACGTGTTTGCATGATGGATCCCTTTTCTTGAAAGGCGCTCTCCTTGGAGAGCGCCATGGTGTGATGGCTGGCGACGCGCGGCTCAGTCCTGACGCAGGACCTGGAGGCACCGCCACTCACATGGCATTGCGAAGGATGGTGGCCAGCACGTCCTGGGTGTAGGTTTCAGCCAGGCCAAACCAGCGGGCGTTGCCCTTGAGGTTCTCCAGGATGGCGGGCAGGTCCGCCTCCGTGATGCCGAGCTGGGAGAGGCGGGTCGGCGTGCCTATCTTGTCGAACCATTTCTCAAGGGCGGCAATGCCTTCTTCGGCGGTGTTCAAGCCAAACAGCTGCTGGGCGAAGCGCTCGAACTGAGCCGGATTCTGGCCCTGATACCACCTCATCCAGGCGGGCATCACCACCGACAGGCCGGCGCCATGGGGCACATTGAACAGGGCGGAGAGCGCGTGTTCGATCATGTGGTTGGGGTAGCCAAAACCCGAAGTCCCCGCATAGGTCAGACCGTTCAATGCCAGGGTCGCCGCCCAGGCGAACTCGGCGCGGGCGTTGTAGTCGGCGGGATCCGCCAGCAACTGCTCGGTGGTCTCCAGCACGGTGGCGATGACGGACTCCACCAGGCGGGACTGAATTTTCGGCTGCACCTTGGCGGTGAAGTAGCCCTCGATGGAGTGGGCTATGATGTCCGCCGCCGAGTAGACCAGATAGTCGCGGGAGACCGTCTGCATCAGCGCCGGATTGACGATGGAGACTTTCGGGAAGGTGTGCACCGAGTTGATGGCGAACTTCTCTTTGGTGTCATCGTTGGTCACCACGGCGCCGCTGTTCATCTCGCTGCCGGTGGCAGCCAGGGTCAGGATGGCAAACACCGGCAGCGCCGCCTCGATCTGCCCCTTGCCGACAAACAGATCCCAGACATCCCCCTGATAGAGGGCCCCTGCGGCAATGGCCTTGGCGCTGTCGAGCACGGAGCCGCCGCCGACGCTGAGAATGGCGTCGACCCCCTGCTCCTGCGCCACTGCGATGGCATCACGCACCTTGGAGATGAGCGGGTTGCTGACGATGCCGCCGCACGCCACGAACGGGATCCCCTGCTCGTTCAGACTGGCGCTCACGCTGGCGAAGAGGCCATCGCCCTTGATGCGATCGCTGCCATAGGCCAGCAGCACCTTCTTGATGCCGTGCTGGGCCAGGATCTCGCCGATTAGCCGCTCCTTGCCGGTGCCGAACTCGATCCGGGTCGGGTTGTAAAAGCTGAAATTGTCCATCTTGCTCGTCTCTCTGTCTGGGTTCATGCCGGGAGGCTTGTCGATGAGCTGAACTATAAATGGGCAACAAACATCGAACTAGACGGCAAATGGATGAATCAGTTACAACTAAATGATGTAAATCGACGAGAAAGACCATGATCAGCGAATTGAGATCCATCACCACCTTCGTGCGCACGGTGGAACTGGGCAGCCTCAGCAAGGCCGCCGAGGCCCAGCAGATCTCCCCTCAGGCCGCCAGCAAGGCACTGAGGCAACTGGAGACCTATCTCGGGGTGAGGCTGTTCCATCGCACCACCCGCAGCATGTCGTTGACCGAAGAGGGCCAGCGTTTTCTGGAGGCAGCCCAACCCGCCCTGCTTGGCCTGCAACAGGCTCTGTCAGCCGCGAGGCAGACCCGGGAAGCATTCGCCGGCCCACTGCGGATCGTGGGGCCACGCTCGGTCGCGCAGATGATCATCGGCCCAGTGCTGGACGAGTACTGCCGGCTCTACCCCGAGGTCCAGCCGGATGTGCAGCTCGATGACCGCATCGGCAACTGGGTAGAGGAGCGGGTCGATGTGGGTTTGCGGATCGGCCTCTCGCCACAGGATGGGCTGATCGCACGCCGCCTGTTTCCCTTGCAGCTCATCATCTGCGCCTCCCCCACCTATCTGCGCAAACATGGGGTGCCGCACACGCTGCACGATCTGGGCGTGCACCGCTGCAGCGTGTTTCGTCATGCCGGCACCGGCCACCTTATTCCCTGGCATGTAAGGCTTGGTGAGAGCGTGCAGGACCATCTCGTTCGTCCGGCGATATCCACCAATGACGAGACGGTGGAGCTGGGCGCCGTGCTGGCGGGGGAAGTGATAGGCCAGATCGCCGGGCCGACGGCGGCGGCGCACATCCGGGCCGGCCGCCTGGTTCCCCTGCTGCTCGACCACATGACAGACATGTACAGCCTGTTTCTCTACTACGGCAGCCGCGCGGCCCAGCCCGCCCGGGTACGCCGCTTCATCGATCTGGCGGTCGAGCGCCTCACCGACAGCCCGGAGTTCGTGCTCGGTGCCGAGGAGCTGCGCCTTGCCCATGCTCGGGGAGTCGGGGATGCAATGCCCGGATAAGGAGCGATAAGCAGGTGATCGAGCTGTCACAGAGACAGGAGTACCAGGCGACGGCTAACTGACGAAGAGCCCTCCACGAAAGATAGGCGGGCTCACGGTGACGCAAGGGTGCCCCAGGATGTTTCCAGCATCAGCCAAAGGAGTCTGGTTGACTAACCCGGGCTTTACTTCGACGCCAATGACAACCTCGTAGTCGGCCAAGAGACGCCTTTTGAGCCTTCGAGATCCTTGACGCATGCGCCGGGTGGCAGGCGGTTGGCGGGTTGGCGGGTTGGCGGGTTGGCCAGTATTGTGGTCACTGGTGGCGACAGCTCATCGCACATCACAGGCCAAGGCAGAAGATGAACGCCCAGCAACTGAGCGGTCACCGTCACCTCGTTGCCGACCAGCGTCCGACGTCGTCAAGGGGATGTGAGTGCCTCGTCCATCTTGCTCTCCACCTGAGGCAGGGAGCTCGCCACGGGATCAAAGATGGCATCCAGATGGCCACGCAATTCTTCAATAGCGCCTGCAACATCCGGCTGCT
>RCUM01001267.1_pt1 | contig 10434 bp, 7 predicted proteins | sample 2166141 | NCBI WGS metagenome assembly RCUM01 (sample SAMN09932756, study PRJNA488358) | compost metagenome | isolation source: compost soil in crotonic acid-enriched | place: Germany: Experimental Botanical Garden
CGAGCGCCGCGACTACTACTGGAACTACTCGCAGGACGACGGCTGGAGCTACGCCTACAACGAGAAATTCCTCACCCAGAGCGAAGAGTCGGTCAGCGTCAAGGCCGGCGCTACCGCCAAGCTGACCTTCCAGGTCGAGTGGGGCCCGTACCGGGTCGAAGTCGAAGACCCGCAGACTGGCCTGGTGTCCAGCGAGCGTTTCTGGGCTGGGTATCGCGCCCAGGACAACGCCGAAGGCGGCGCGGTGCGTCCGGACCAGGTCAAGCTGGCCCTGGACAAGCCGTCCTACGCCGATGGCGCCACGGCCAAGGTCACCGTGACGCCGCCCGCTGCGGGCAACGGCTACCTGATGATCGAGTCCAGCGACGGCCCGCTGTGGTGGCAAGAGATCGACGTGCCGGCCGAAGGCAAGACCTTCGACGTGCAACTCGACAAGCAGTGGGCGCGCCATGACCTGTACATCAGTGCCCTGGTGATACGCCCGGGTGAGCGCAAGGCCAATGCCACACCCAAGCGCGCCGTGGGCGTGCTGCACCTGCCGCTGGACCGCGCCGAGCGCAAGCTGGCGGTCAGCCTCCAGGCGCCGGAGAAGATGCGGCCCAAGCAACCGTTGACGGTGAAGTTCAAGGTGGCCAACGTCGATGGCAGCGTGCCGAAACAGGTGCATGTGCTGCTGTCGGCGGTCGACGTCGGCATCCTCAACATCACCGACTTCAAGACCCCCGACCCGTTCGCCAGCCTGTTCGGGCGCAAGGCTTACGGTGCTGACCAGCTGGATATCTACGGCCAGTTGATCGAAGCCGGCCAGGGCCGCCTGGCCAGCCTGGCATTTGGTGGTGACGCGGCGATGGCCAAGGGTGGCAAGCGCCCCAACACCACGGTGACCATCGTCGCCCAGCAGAGCCTGCCGGTGACCCTGGACGACAAGGGTGAGGGCCAGGCCACGGTCGATATCCCCGACTTCAATGGCGAACTGCGGCTGATGGCCCAGGCCTGGACCGAGGAACAGTTCGGCATGGCCGAAGGCAAGACCGTGGTCGCCGCGCCGCTGATCGCCGAGCTCTCGGCGCCACGCTTCCTCGCCGGGGGTGATCGCACCCGCCTGGCGCTGGACCTGGCCAATCTCTCCGGCCGCGCCCAGCAGCTGAATGTCGAAGTGATTACCGAAGGCCAGTTGAGCCTGGTGGCAGGCGCCCCACAAAGTGTCGCCCTGGCCGAGGGCCAGCGCACCACGTTGATGATTCCGGTACAGGCCCAGGGTGGACTGGGCCAGGGCAAGGTGCAGGTGCGTGTCACTGGCCTGCAACTGCCCGGCGAACCGGCAACGGCGTTCGAGCGCGAGTGGACATTGGGCGTGCGCCCGGCTTACCCGGCGATGCTCAAGCACTACCGCGTGGCGCTGAAAGACCAGCCATGGACCCTGCCCGAAAGCGACCTGGCCGCGTTCGAGCCCGCGGGCCTGGAGGCCAGCCTGGCCCTGTCGAGCCGCCCGCCATTGAACCTCGCCGAGCAGATCCGCGCGCTTGAAGCCTACCCGTATGGCTGCCTGGAGCAGACCACCAGCGGCCTCTACCCCTCGCTGTACGCCGACGCCGAAAGCCTCGAGCGCCTGGGTATCAAGGGCGAGCCGGCCGAGGTACGCAAGCGCAAGATCGAGATGGGCATCGAACACCTGCTGGGCATGCAGCGCTACAACGGCAGCTTCGGCCTGTGGAGCTCGGACAGCGAAGAAGAGTACTGGCTGACCGCCTATGTCACCGACTTCCTGTTGCGTGCCCGTGACCAGGGTTACGGCGTGCCGGCCGAAGCGCTGAAGCGGGCCAGCGAGCGCCTGCTGCGCTACCTGCAGGAGCGCAACCTGATCGAAGTCGACTACAGCGAGAACGCCGAACACACCCGCTTCGCCGTGCAGGCCTATGCGGCATTGGTGCTGTCGCGCAGCCAGCAGGCGCCGCTGGGTGCCCTGCGTGGCCTGTTCGAACGCCGTGCCGACGCCCGCTCTGGCCTGCCGCTGGTGCAACTGGCGGTGGCGCTGGACAAGATGGGCGACAAGCCGCGTGCCGAGCAGGCCCTGCAGGCGGGCCTGGGCATCAGCCGCGGTAAAGGCTGGATGGCCGACTATGGTAGCGCCCTGCGCGACCAGGCACTGATCCTGGCGCTGCTGCAGGAAAGCAACCTGGCCAGCCGCCAGGTCGACCAGCGCCTGTTCGCCCTGTCGGATGAACTGGCGGCCAACCGCTGGCTGTCGACCCAGGAGCGCAATGCGCTGTTCCTGGCCGGCCGTGGCCTGCTGGGCAAGCCGGAAGGCCAGTGGCAGGCGCGCCTGGACAGCGCGGGCGAAGTGCGCGAGTTCAACAATGCCGAGTCCGGCATGAAGCTCGAAGGCCCGTTGCTGGCTTCGCCATTGAGTGTGCAGAACCAAGGCAGCGAAACGCTGTACCAGCAACTGACCTTGTCGGGTTACCCACGCCAGGCGCCTGCGGCCGGTGGCAACGGCATGCAGATCCGCCGTGAGTACCTGGGCATGAATGGCCAGCCGTTGGACCTGCACAACCTGCGCAGCGGCGACCTGGTGCTGGTGCACCTGGCGCTCAAGGCTGAAGACCGGGTGCCGGATGCGCTGGTGGTGGACTTGCTGCCGGCAGGCCTGGAACTGGAGAACCAGAACCTGGCGCAGAGTGCCGCCAGCCTGGACAACGCCAGCAGTGCGGTGAAGGAATGGCGCGAGTCGATGCAGAACGCCAGCGTGGTGCACCAGGAGTATCGCGATGACCGTTACGTCGCTGCGCTCAAGCTGGACAGCTACGGCACCACCCACCTGCTGTACCTGGCACGGGCAGTGACCCCGGGCACCTACCGCGTGCCGCCGCCGCAGGTCGAATCGATGTACCGGCCAAACCTGCAGGCCGTGGGGGATGGGCAAGGGGAGATGACCGTAAAAGCCCGCTAGAATTGTGTCGCCTTTACCGGCCTCATCGCCGGCAAGCCAGCTCCCACAGGATGGAGCATGGCTTGAGGGCGACGCGGTCGAGGTGGGAGCTGGCTTGCCGGCGATTGGGCCGCAACGCGGCCCCCGGCCTTGTTCAGTGAATCACCCAGCTCATCACCCACAACCCCAGCAGCAGCCAGATGATCCCGAGGATGATCGAGGCGCGCATGAACGCGCGGATTGCCGAGTACAGCAGCATCAGGCCGATGATCAGGGCCAGGATGCTCAGCAGCGAGGTGTCCATGCCCAAGGTGCGCGACAGGCCATCGATGAAGTTGCCACCGGCATTGGCCAGCAGGTTGAACAGCCCGCTCAATGCGTCGACGATGAAGCGGATCAACGACCCCAGCGCCTGGCCCAGCCACTCGAAAAAACCTTCTACATGCATAGTTGCTTCCTGATGAACACGTCGGCGAGGTTGCCGTTCCCCAGCCTTTGGCCATCAACTGGCCAGGTCGGTTCCCGATGCCAAGCTTAGCCCGGCCGCGCACCCGTGCGCGAAGGATCCTGCGTGCCAGCGTGTGCAGCGTGGTACTGGCGCTCAGCCTGCTGTGGCTGGCCGACCGGATCTGGCCCCTGCCCATGCCGGGCGATGACCTGGCGCGGGTGGTGCTGGCCGAAGACGGCACGCCGTTGTGGCGGTTTGCCGATGCCGAGGGGGTGTGGCGGTATCCGGTCAGTCCTGAGCAAGTCTCGCCACTCTATCTGCAGGCGCTGCTGACTTACGAAGACCGTTGGTTCTACCGCCACCCTGGGGTCAACCCGCTGGCGCTGGCGCGCGCGGCCTGGTTGAACGTGCGCGGTGGGCGCGTGGTGTCCGGCGGCAGTACCCTGTCGATGCAGGTCGCCCGCCTGCTCGATCCCCATGACCGCACCTTGACCGGCAAGCTGCGCCAGTTGTGGCGCACGGCGCAGTTGGAATGGCACCTGTCCAAGCGCGAGATTCTGCAGATCTACCTCAACCGTGCGCCCTTCGGCGGCACCCTGCAGGGCGTGGCTGCAGCCAGTTGGGCGTATCTGGGCAAGTCGCCGATGCATTTGACACCGGCTGAAGCGGCGTTGCTCGCGGTGCTGCCCCAGGCGCCCAGTCGCTTGCGCCCGGACCGCCACCCGCAACGCGCCCAGCGCGCCCGAGACAAGGTGCTGCAGCGCCTGGCCGAGTATCAGGTGTGGCCCGCGCGGCAGATCGAGGAAGCGGCCGAAGAACCGCTGTTGCTGGCCCCGCGCCAAGAGCCTGCATTGGCACCCTTGCTGGCACGGAGACTGAACACGGCCGACAGTCCGCCATTGATCCGCACCACCGTCGATGCCGCGTTGCAGCGGCGGCTCGAAGACCTCCTGCTGGGCTGGCGCGCACGCCTGCCGGAACGCACGTCGGCGGCGATCCTGGTAGTGGAGGCACAGACCATGGCGGTGCGTGCCTATCTGGGCTCCATCGACCTCGCCGACGAGCGCCGTTTCGGCCATGTCGACATGATCCGCTCGTTGCGCTCGCCCGGCTCGACGCTCAAACCGTTCCTCTACGGCATGGCCCTGGACGATGGCCTGATCCATTCCGAATCATTGCTGCAGGACGTGCCGCGCCGCTATGGCGACTACCGCCCCGGCAACTTCTCCATGGGCTTCAGTGGGCCGGTTTCGGCCAGCTCGGCGCTGGCGCTGTCGCTCAACCTGCCAGCGGTGCAGCTGTTGGAAGCCTATGGCCCGAAGCGCTTTGCCGCACAGCTGCGCATGGCCGGCATGCCGTTGATGCTGCCGCCGCTGGCCGAGCCCAACTTGTCGCTGATTCTCGGCGGCGCCGGGAGCCGCCTGGAGGACCTGGTCGGCGGCTATGCCGCGTTCGCCCGGGCGGGCAACAGCGCGCGAATCCGCCTGCAACCGCAGGACCCGTTGCTGGAGCGGCGCCTGCTGACACCGGGAGCGGCGTGGATCATCCGGCGTATCCTCAGCGGCCAGGCCCGCCCCGACCGTGATCCGCATGCCGAGCTGGTGCAACGCCCGCAATTGGCCTGGAAGACCGGCACCAGCTATGGCTTTCGCGATGCCTGGTCGATCGGCGTCGGGCCGCGCTACCTGATCGGCGTGTGGATCGGTCGCCCCGATGGCACCCCAGTGCCCGGGCAGTTCGGCCTGGCTTCGGCGGCGCCGCTGATGTTGCAGGTGCACGACTTGCTGAGCAACCGCGACAGCCAGCGTGGCATCGCTATCCCGGTCGAGCGGGTGCCGGACAACGTTGGCGTGGCCGCGATCTGCTGGCCGCTGGGCCAGCCGATGAACCGACAAGACCCCAATTGCCGTCGCCAGCGATTCGCCTGGACCCTGGACGGCACCACGCCGCCGACCTTGCAAGCAGCCGATCAGCCGCTCGGGCTGGGGTTGCGCGAGCAGGTGTGGATCAACGCTCAAGGGCTACGCGTCGATGGCAGTTGCCCTGGCGCGACGGCGCAAGAGGTGGCCCTGTGGCCGGCCCCTCTGGAACCTTGGCTGCCGCGTGTCGAACGGCGTGCGGCACGGCTTGCAGCCGTCGATCCGAGGTGTCCACCACAGGTGCCGGCCAGTGCGCCGCCGCTGTCCATCGTCGGTGTACGGCCTGGCGACAACCTTCGGCGCCCGGCCACCAGCCACGAGCCGCTGCAACTGCACGTCTCGGCCCTCGGCGGAGGCGGGCGGCGCTGGTGGTTCCTCAATGGCCAGCCGTTGGGCCAGACGCAGGGCCAGGACAGCCTGCTGCTGCAGTTCGACAAGACCGGGCAGATCGAGCTCAGCGCGCTGGACGAGAGTGGCGAGACCGCGCGGGTGGCGTTTCAGGTCAGCGAGTAGCGGTTCGACGTTTGCCGGGCCAGCACCTACGCTTGCACAGGACGGGTGTGACCGGCCAGCGCCCCGGTACCCGAGGGATCATGGAGCGTCCGATGCGTCCTCTGGCCGTGCCCCTGTTGCTGCTGTCCTGGGCCAGCCTGGCCCACGCCGAGCCGTTGCCGGGTGTGCTCGACAGCCACGAGAACGAACGCCGCCTGCCCCGCGCCAACTTGCCCATCGACGCCTATCGTCCTGTCATCCCAGCGCTGCAATTGACGTTGCCTGTTGCCCGAAGTGCAGCCTGGGCACCCCCGGCTACGAGGGTTCAGCTGCGCAAGGTGCGTTTCGAAGGCGGCACGGTTTTTCCCCTGAGTGAGCTGCGCGAACACTACCAGCCGTTGATCGGCCGCGAGGTTACGCTGGGGCAATTGCAGCAGTTCACCCAGCGCCTGACCGAGCGCTATCGGCAGGAAGGTTATCTGCTGTCCTACGCCTACCTGCCGGCTCAGGATATTGCCGAGGGTCGTGTGCGCGTGGTGCTGGTGGAGGGGTATATCCATGATGTCGATCTCGAAGGCGACATCGGCCCGGCCAGCGCTTATCTGGAGCAGTTGCTGGCGCGGCTGAAAACCGAGCGCCCGTTGACGGGTGCCACGCTCGACCGCTACATCGGCCTCGCTGCGCGGGTTCCCGGTGTCACGCTGGCAGCCGAGCTGCCCAGCGCCGAAGAACCTGACGGTGCCACACGGCTGACCGTACACGCGCGGCGCAAGCCGTTCGGCGCTGGCCTGATCGTCAATGACGGCAGCCGCGAAGACGCGCAGGCGCTGTTCGATGTCCACAGCAACGCCCAGAGCCGTTTTGCCGAGCAGGTCGAAGTGAGCTTGCTGGTGCCGCCGGGTGATGATCATGCGCATTACCAGCGCCTGGACTACAGCCAGTACCTGGACGCCCAGGGCAGCCAGTTGCTGCTGTCGGCCTCGCGCTATCGGAGCGAGCCGGGGACGCGGATTGCACTGGAGAATGGTGGTGAGCTCACCCAGAAACGTGAGAGCGAACGCTATGCCATAGGCCTCGGACAGCCGGTGATCGTCAGGCCCGATGAGTGGTTGGCGGTGACCGGACATTTCTACGCAGTCACTGACCATATGCACGACCAGCCTGATGGGCCGACTCTCGCCCAGAAGTACGACACCTATGTGCGGGCACTGTCCTTCGAGGGGGACTGGCGCAAGGTCGACGCGGGTCGCCTGCGCATCGTCAGCGCCGGGGTCTATCAGGGGCTGGACTACCTGGGGGCGCGTAGCGATGCGGACTACGATCTCGATTTTCTGCGCCTGAAGGTAGCGGGGTTGCAGCGTGATCCGCTGTTCGGTGACTGGCAGGGCGTGGTGGCGGGGGCGCTGTACTGGAGCGACGACCAGTTGCCGGACAGTGAGCGAGCCGTGTTTGGCGGGCAGAGCTTCGCGCACGGATACCCACGCGACCAGGCGGCCGGCGACAAGGGCTGGGGCGTGTCGTATGAGCTGAACTACAGCATTCGGCGTGATGTGGCTGGGTTACAGCTGGTACAGCCTTATGCGCTGATCGATGCTGCCCAGGCCTGGTACAACGGCGGGCGGATCGAGGATGCGAGGCTGGCTTCGGTGGCAGTGGGCATGCGGCTGGGGGATGGACGCAGTTTCAACCTCTCGCTAGAGGTCGCCAAGCCCCTCCGGGATGATGCGCTGGACAGCCGTGATCGAAGCCCACGGCTTTCGCTGGGGTTCAGTTTTCAGATGTAGGCGCATCGATGATCAATGCGTCGTAAACCGCTGATGCACCGGCGATGAGCTAGGCGTCAACGCCAGCGCCAGTTGCGTGCGGTTGTGCATGTGGGTCAGGCGCAGTACCTGCGATACATACAGCTTCACGGTATTCTCGGTAATCCCCAGTTCACAGGCGATCTGGTAGTTGGTCTTGCCCTTGCTCACCAGCCGGGCGACTTCGAGCTGCCGCGGGGACAGTTTTTCGAAGGCTGCTGGCAGATCGCTTTCGCTTTCTTCGGCATCGTTGGCGCGGCGATGCACGCCATGGCCGCGGGCTTTTTCCAGGTCGTGGTAGAGGTCGTCGATGGACTCGGCCAGCTCCTGCAGGCGTTGATTCAGGCCGCCCAGGTCCTTGAGGTTGCGCTGACGCTCCAGCAGCGTCTGTTCATGACGACGCAAGCCTTCGAGCAGTTCGTCGAGGTCAACGGGCTTCTGGTAGTAGTCGACAAAGCCTTCGCGCAGTGCGCGAATCACGTCCTGCTTGTCGGCGCGGCCGGTGAGCATGATGGCCTCGAACATGCGCTGACGGCCAGACAGTTCTTTCAGTGCGCGCACCAGCTCGATGCCATCTCGCTCGGGCATGTGCAGGTCGCACAGCACCAGACCGATGGCTTCGTCGGCGACGAAACGTTCGATTGCCTGCTCGGTGGAATGAGCCGGGACGCAGTGATGGCCCTGGCTTTCGAGGAATTCACACAGTTGCTCGACGATGACCGGCTGGTCATCGACCACCAGCACCTTCACCTCACTGAACGGCTTGTTCACGATCAACTCCCTGTCTGTTATCGACCCTGCTCCCGGGCCAGACGCTCTGGCAGATTAAAAATAGACGCATTTCGCAGTTCTGTACAAGGGCTGTACAACAATCGGACAACAGAGAAGGTCATTGGATCCATACAGCTGTAAGAAGGAACCCAGCCAGCACGTAGGGCACGAACGCTTGCTTGTCGCCCATCTGCTCGGTCAGGGTCTGCAGACGCTTTTTCACCTTGGGGTTGAACAGGGTCCACAGGCGGCGGCGTACCAACAGCCATATCACCACGCTGACGCCAGCGCCGATGAAGGTGCCGAGTACGTATTGGTGACTGGTGGCCAGGGCCAGCGCGCCCATCAGCTTGACGTCGTCAGCACCGAAACGCCCGAGCATGTAGCCGGGCAACGTCAGCAGCATGACGATGGCCAGGGCCCAGCCGGCATCGCTGGCATCGGCGCCGATCCAGCTGTGGCCGGTGGCGAACAGCCAGGCCAGGGCGCAGCTGGCCACGCCCAGGGTCAGCAGGTTGGATATCTGGCGTTCACGGACATCTTGTTCCGAGCACAAGGCAAGCCACATCAGAAGAACAATGCTTTGCATTGGCAGGTCGCCTTTCCTGGTTTGTTGAACACTGCTACCCGGTCAGTCAGGTTTTCATCCATCAGGGTAGACGCGAACCCGCCGGCAAGCGCGGCGGCAGGGGAAAAAGGCGTAGGGAGAATGGATTTTGTCGCAGTGGGCGTTGGCCCTGTCGCCGGCAAACCGGTGACAGGGCCAAGCGGCCGCTACTGCTTGCTGCCCGGTGGGTAGTTGCTCAGCACCTTGGTCACCGTGCTGAGGATCGCGCTGTTGCGTTCTTCGGGGCTTGGCGGGTAGTTGTTCATGATCTGTTCGGCACTGCCGCGCCAGACCAGCTTGCCGTCGTGGCCGTCGAACATGTCGACCTGGATGGTGGCGACCTTGTAATCCACGCTGCGGGTCTCGTTGTACATCGGGCCGCCCCAGTAGCCTCCCCAATAACCCCCCCAACCGCCGCCGTAGTTGGTGGTGATCTGCTGCTGGCGTTGCTCGACGATCAGGTAAGCCCGCACATCGAGGTCGGGCCGGGCATTTCCTTGCGCCGGGCGCAGGCCACGCTGGTCGAGCTGGTCGGCCACGGCCTGGCGAATGCGTTGCTCGGTCAGGTCGCTCTTGATCCGTGGGTCGTCCGGGCGGTACTGCAACGCAGGCTCTTGCCACGCCCAGCTGCGATAGGCGGCGAAATCGCGGCTGGCGTCGAAGTCCTGTTGGACGTTATTGCTTGAGCAGGCCGCGAGCAGTAACGCCAACGACAGTAGAACAAGACGGCGCAACATGATGGTTCTCCGTTAGACGTTAACTGGGAGGATAGCCGCTGAGTGCCTTGTGCACCGACTCGCGCAAGGCGCTTTCGCGATCGCGGGGCGAGTCCTTGTCGCTGCCGCTTTCTGCGCTGGCGCTCCACACCGGCTGGCCGTTGCGGGCGTCGTACAGGTCGATGCGCACCACCATCACCTCGACTTCGTAGGTGCGCACGATCGGCACGCTGGTGTAGGCGCCGTAGCCGTTGCGGTAACCGCCGACGCCCACGCCGCCGTAAGGGTAGGGCCCGTAGTAAGGGTCGTAGGAGTCGTAGTCACGCACTTGCCGCAAGCGTTTTTCCAGGCGCATGTCGGCGCTAACCAGCAGGTCAGCGGTGGCGCCATGGGCAGGGCGCAAGCCGTGCTGGTCGAGCGCGCCACTGACCGCTTCGGCCAGTTGGCCGGGGTCGGCATTGGCCGTGGCGCTGGGCAACTGGCCGTCTCGCCAGCTCCAACTGCGGTAGAGCCCATAGTCGCGGGCGGGCGCCGGGTAGGCGCTGGCATCGAACGTAGTGGCCGCCTGGGCAGGTGCCGGCGGGATCGGGCGGCCGCTGGCGACATACGGATTGCTGCCCTGGCAGGCAGCCAGGGCAAGGGGCAGCAGGGCCAGGCACAACAGACGGTACGGCATGTATTCCTCCCGGCGGGCGGGTCAACGGGGGCGGCAGACCCAGTGCAGGTAGCGGCCGAGCCCGGCGAAGCTGG
>RCUM01001274.1_pt1 | contig 10389 bp, 9 predicted proteins | sample 2166141 | NCBI WGS metagenome assembly RCUM01 (sample SAMN09932756, study PRJNA488358) | compost metagenome | isolation source: compost soil in crotonic acid-enriched | place: Germany: Experimental Botanical Garden
AGCATTTCCGTTGGCGGAACCGAATCGCGGTCAGTCGGGCTTATATTCTTTTAAGTGATATAAATATTTGTAATTCATATTTTGTGGAATAAGTGACTCCCTTTATAAGGGGGCTAACCCTTGTCAGCAATTGCATTCGACCGAAAGTTTCAATGTAAAAAATGCATATCGATCTCCGTCAGCTGCGCCACTACATTGCCCTTGTCGAGCACCGCAGCTTCGTTGCTGCGGCGGCTGCGGTGAACCTGTCGCAATCAGCGTTCAGCCGCAGCATCCAGACCCTCGAACACAACATCGGCTGCCGCCTGGTGGACCGCGCCAGCAAGGAGCTGGCGCCGACTCGCCAGGGCCTGCTGGTGCTGGAGCATTCGCGGCGGCTGGTGCATGGGGCGCACAACCTGGTCAACGAGATCCACCAGTTCAACGGTGCCACTACCGGCGTGGTGCGCTTCGGCTCCGGCCCCGCGCCGGCAGGGGGTTTGGTACCGCGGGCGGTGGCACGCTTCGTCGCCGAATACCCCGCGGCGCGTACCTGCTTCCAGGTGGATAACTGGCAGGCGCTGAACCGCAAGCTGGTTGCCGAGGAGATCGAGTTCTTCGTCGCCGACACCCGCCAGTTCGAGTCCGACCCGGACTACCAGGTGCACAAGCTGACGCCGCAGCGCTGGCATTTCTGCTGCCGCGTCGGGCACCCGTTGACCGAGCGCCAGAGCGTGCGGGCGCGTGACCTGTTCGACTACCCCCTGGCTACCACCTTCCGCCCGCCGAACATCCGCAAGATCCTCAGCGACCTCAGCGGGCGGCAGGATTTTCTGCCGACGGTGGAGTGCGAGCATGGCTATGCACTGCTGAATGTGGTGATGCATTCGGACACCATCGGCATTGCCTGCAATGCCAACTTGCGGCCGTATCAGCGTGACGGGGGATTGGTGGCATTGCAGCTGGCCGACCTGACGGTGGAGCAGGAAGAAGCGTTCTATACCCGTTATGGGGTGGTGAGCCGGGTGGGGTATGGGCTTTCGCCGTTGGCTCAGGGGCTGGTCAGGCAGTTGATTGCCTGCGATACCGAGGTGTAGCTGGCGGGGGCTTTGCCCCCGAATCGCCGGCAAGCCAGCTCCCACAAGATCACCGCAGCCTTCTGGCCTGTGATGTACCTGTGGGAGCTGGCTTGCCGGCGATAGGGCCGCAAAGCGGCCCCGGCGATATCAGCCTTTACGCGTGGTGCGGCTCAACTGGCCATCCACCCCGACCGGCACCTCACCCGCCAGGGTCACCCGCCGCACCACCCGCGGCTGGGTCCCGTAATCATCCACCGCATAATGCTGCGTCGCGCGGTTATCCCAGATCGCCACGTCCCCCGCCTGCCAGCGCCAGCGAACGGTGTTCTCCAGGCGCGTCACATGCCCTTGCAGCACCGCGAACAGGTGCTGCGAATCCGCCAGCGAATAACCTTTGATGCGCTTCACGAAATGCCCCAGCTGCAGCACCCGCTCGCCACTGATCGGGTGCACGCGCACCACCGGGTGCTCGGTCTCGTACACCGTGGAGGTGAACACTTTGCGATAGCGCTCCAGCTTGGCCGGGTCCACATCGGGCTTCACGCTGGCGTAGTCGTATTCGTTGCTGTGCACCGCCCACAGTTTGTCGGCCAGCTCGCGCAGCGGCTCGGGCAGCTCCTGGTAGGCCGTGGCGGTGTTGGCCCACACGGTGTCGCCACCGGATGCCGGCGCCACCACGCTGCGCAGGATCGAGGCCTTGGGGTAGGCGTCGACGAAGGTCACGTCGGTGTGCCAGGAGTTGGCCCGCTGGCCTTCGGCACCATCGAGCTGCAACAGGTAGCTGGTGCCATCCACCACCGGCACGGTGGGGTGGGCGACCGGCTCGCCGAGCAACTTGGCGAAGGCTTCCTGGCTTTGGTCATCCAGGTGGGTCTGGCCACGGAAGAAGATCACCTTGTGCTTCACCAGCGCGTCCTGGATGGCGTCGAGGGTGGCGGCATCAAGGTCGGCGGACAATTGCACCCCGCGAATTTCGGCACCGATGCGGCCGGCAACCGGGTGGATGTCGAGTTCGAGGGTTTGTGGCGCGGTGGCCAGGGCGGCGTTGCTCATGGTCGTGTCCTTGCGGTCATTGTCGGGTTTTCGGGGTTCAGCGGGCGGCCTGCACGGCCTGTTTCTGTTGCAGGGCGGCATCGAGGAAGCGTGGTTCGATCCAGTCGGCCACCTGGAAGCCACGGCGGATCAGGCGCTCCTTGGCGGCCAGGTCCACACCCTGTTGCAGCTGGCCGACGAATTCGGCGTCCAGCCGTGGATCGAAGTAATGGGCCAGGTCTTCCTTGGCCAGGTCGTCGCTGAGGATGCTGCGCGGCCAGTTGGCATTGCTGGCCACCAGCTCGACATAGGCCTCGCGGTTGTGTTCGTCGCGCAGCCAGGCGCTGGCCTGTTGCTGGGCATTGACCAGGCGCTGCACCAGCTCGGGGTATTTGCGGATGAAATCGCCAGTGCCCAGCAGCACCGCCTGGGTACTGCCGGCGCCTTCCAGGTCACGCGAGTTGACCGGTAGCTCTACCAGCCCGCGCTCGCGCAGCGACAGCAGGTTGGACAGGCCCCAGGTGGCGTCGATCTGCTTGGCGGCCAGTGCGGCATTGGCGGCGTTGAAGTCCAGGTTGATCACCTTCAGCTCGCGCTCACTAAGCCCCTGGCTGGCCAGGGCGCTGGCGAACGACAGCTGGTTGGCGGTGCCACGGAACACCGCCACGCGCTTGCCTTTGAGGTCGTGCAGGGTCTTGATGCCGGAACCGGGCACCACGCCCAGGTAGCTCTTCACCCCACGTACCCCCGCCGACAGCACGCGGGTGTCCAGGCCATTGGCCTTGCCGACGATGGCGGCCAGGTCGCCGAGGTAGGCGAAATCGGCCTGGCCGTTGGCCAACGCTTCGTTCACCACCGGCCCGGCGCCCTTGAAGAAGTGCCAGTCGATGCGAATGCCGTCCTTGGCGAATTCCTTCTCCAGCAGTTGCTGGTCACGCAGCACGTCGACCACGCCACCGGCGCTGGGCTTGCTGCCCGCGCTGAGGTCGGGCACGGCGATGCGGATGCTTGCTGGCTTGGCCGGTTCAGCTGCGTGGGCGCTGAGGGTGAAGGCCAGCCCAAGGGCGGTGATCAGGTGGCGCAGCGGGGTTTTCATGGCAAGGCTCCTTGGCAGGCTGCCACCGGCGATGGCCGGCGCTTTGGCCAGAAGCTAGGCAGGTCTGGTTAGAACCTACAAAGATCAAAACTTCATTCTTCAGTAACTGAAAGGCATAAATCAGGCGGCATGCGGGCCTGCGGCAGGCTTGCGGAAAACGCATGGAAAATATGAGGAAAACGCAACGGCGAGGGGCTTCCGTATGCATGAAGCGCATGCTCTTATCTCTTGAAAGTCATTTTTTAGAATTTTTAATTCCATAAATGAATAATCTAACAACGCTTCGAGAGATGGCCGATGAATGGAGTTCTGAGCAGGAATCGGAGGTGGCTCCGGGGGCCGCTGTGCGGCCCTATCGCGACACAAGGCCGCTCCTACAAAGGCCTCGCATACCTGGCGCCTGCAGCAATTGCCGTGCTGTGGGTAGTGGCCAGCCGGGAGCACTGGATGAGCGAGCAGATCCTGCCAGCGCCAGCATTGGTGTGGCAGAGCGCGGTGGAGTTTGGCTCCGGCGAGCTGTGGGGGCACCTGTGGATAAGCTTGCAGCGGTTGTTCTGGGGGCTGGCGGTCGGCATCGGCAGCGGGTTGCTGCTGGGGGTCTGGCTGGGTGCTTCGCGGCGGGCGCAGACGCTGGTGCTGCCGACCTTCGTGGCGCTGGCACAGATTCCTACCCTGGCCTGGATCCCGTTGTTCATGCTGTTCTTCGGGATCGGCGAGTTGCTCAAGCTGGTGGTGCTGGTGAAAGCCGTGGTGGTCCCCGTTACCTTGCACACGCTGGTCGGTGTACGCGATGCCCAGCCCAAGCTGCGAGAGGCCGCTGCGGTGCTGCGCCTGCCTCGCCATCTACTGTTCCTGCGCCTGCTGCTACCGGCTGCCCTGCCCGCCTTCCTCACCGGCGTACGCCTGGCCCTGGCCACCGGCTGGACCTCGCTGCTGGCGGTCGAACTGCTGGCCTCCAGCGAAGGGATTGGCTACCTGATGGTGTGGGGACGGCAGCTGTTCATGCTCGACCTGGTGCTGCTGTGCATCCTGGTGATCGGCCTGGTCGGCGCACTGCTGGAGCGCGGCTTCTCGGCCCTGGAAAAGCGCCTGCTGTACTGGCCGCAAGCGGCCACAGGGGAGCAGCACCGTGGCCCCGTGCCGCGGGGTTGGCAAAGCCTGCTGCTGCCACTGGCACTGTTGGCCCTGTGGCAGGCCAGCAGCAGCTTTGGCTGGGTCGACAGCAACATCCTGACCTCGCCACTTGAAGTGTTGCGCACCCTGCTGACCGGCCTGGCCGATGGTTCGCTGCCGCAAGCCTTGCTGCTGAGCCTGCAGCGCGCTTTGGCCGGCTTGCTGCTGGGCGGTAGCGCTGGCCTGCTGGTCGGTTTGCTGTTGGGGCTTTCGGCCAATGCCGAACGTATCTTCGGGCCCAGCCTGTCGGCCTTGCGTCAGGTGGCACTGTTTGCCTGGGTGCCGCTGCTCACAGCCTGGTTCGGCCTGGGTGAAGGGGCCAAGCAGGTATTCGTCGGCATGGCTGCGTTCTTCCCGTTGCTGATCGCCACCCAGCGCGGTATCGCCAGCCTCTCGCCGCAGCTGGGTGAAGCCGCGCGCACCCTGCGCCTGAACCTGTGGCAACGCCTGCGCCTGCTGGTGCTGCCCGGCGCAGCCCCGGCCATTTTTGCCGGCCTGCGCCTGTCGCTGATCTACGCCTGGCTGGGCACCATCGGTGCCGAATACTTCATGCCCTCGGACGGTGGCATCGCCAGCCTGATGATCGGCGCCCAGCAACTGTTCCGCATGGACCAGGTAATGGCCGCCATGCTGCTGATCGGCCTGGTCGGCGCCCTGCTCGGCACCCTTGGACAACGCCTCGAATCGCGCGCCACGCGCTGGAGAACCGCATGAACGCCTTCAATACCTCGCACCTGCACGCGGCCAACCAGCCCGACGTCACCCCGCCCCTGGTCAGCTTCGAGGGGGTCGGCAAAGTGTTCAGCGTCGATGGCCAGCCGCTGGAAGCCATCCGCAACTTCAACCTGTCGATCAACCAAGGTGAATTCATCGCCATCGTCGGTGCTTCCGGCTGTGGCAAATCCACCCTGCTGCGCCTGCTGGTAGGGCTGGATACCGACTACAGCGGCAACATCCGTGTGGACGGCCACACTGTCAGCGGCATTGGTAGCGAACGCGGCATCGTGTTTCAGGAACACCGGCTGTTCCCCTGGCTGAGCGTGGAACAGAACATTGCCCTGGGCCTGGTCAACGAACCGCTCACCCAGGGTGAGCGCGCGCGGCGGGTACACGAGTTCGTGCAACTGGTGGGGCTGGTCGGCTTCGAGTCGGCCTACCCACACCAGCTGTCCGGCGGCATGGCCCAGCGGGTGGCGATCGCCCGAGGCCTGGTAGCCAGCCCGCGTATCCTGCTGCTCGACGAGCCGTTCGGCGCGCTGGATGCGCTGACCCGCCAGCAACTGCAGGACGAGCTGCTGGCCATTCGCGAACGTGCCGGCATCACCACGCTGCTGGTCACCCATGACGCCGAGGAGGCCACCTACCTGGCCGACCGGGTGGTGGTTCTGGAGCCGCGCCCGGGGCGGATCAAGTCGGTGGTGGAGATCGACCTGCCCCACCCACGGTTGCGTACGGGCGTGGCACTTCACGAGCTGCGGGAGAAGGTGCTGCACCAGATCACCGGGGATGGCGGCTACCTGACGCCGCCGGTGCGACGGGTCGAAGGGCTGAGGCCGGAGCTGATTGCGCTCTGAGCCTGTGCGGGCATGCCCCTCCTCATAGAACTACACCGTGTGGGAGCGGCTTTAGCCGCGAACACCGGCGCAGCCGGTGCCATGCACCGCGTTGGATTCTTCGCGGCTAAAGCCGCTCCCACAGGGTACGCGGACCGCTTGCGAATTCAGGTCTCTATGCGACAGCGAATGCCCGCGAAGAAGACTCACTGGGCAATCAGGTCACGCAGGTAAGCCCAAGGGTAGATACCCCGCTCATGCCCATCGCTGAACACCAGCTGCACGCCATATCCTTGCGGCTCGATTTGCACCACGCGCACATCATCGCGAACCAGACTGATGCTCCCCTGCAGCCGTGCCGCTCGGCATTGTGAACAGGGGCAAGCACCGCGCAGGCGGGCATGACTGAGGCTGTGTTCGCCGTCTTGCCATTGCAGCACCAGTTGCCCGGGCCCGCGCATGTTGCGAATAGCTTGCGGGGCGTTCATCAGGAGGCCCCGCGCAGTTGCGCCATGGCGATCCGCACAGCCTTGCGCACCTCGGGGTCGCTATCGGTCTCGGCGGCCTGCAGCACCGGCAAGGCACGCGCCTGGCCCAGCTCACCCAGGGCCAGAGCCGCCTCCTTGCGCAGGTTGGCAATGCCGTGGCCAAGCAACTCGCCAAGCGCGTCCAGGGCCGCAACATGACGCAGCCGCCCCAGAGACCGTGCCGCACGCAGACGTACTTGCCAGAAGTCATCGGCAAGGGCATTTACCAGTGCCGGGCCTGCTGGGGCCAGGCCCACCTTGCCTAGCGTGGTGGCGGCTTCTTCGCGCACTTGCCAGGCCTTGTCAGCCAATGCAGCCACCAATGCTGGCACCACCGCGCTGTCGCGGGCGAGGCCCAGCGCACCAATGGCCGCGCGGCGCACCTCGGTGTCCGGCTCGTCTGCGGCAAGCTTTGCCAATGCTGGCAATGCCGGCTGGTGCTTGAGCCAGCCAAGAATACCCACTGCCTCACGCCGGACCGCGGCGTCGCCATCGGCCAGGGCCAGCAGTGCAGGCTCTGCAGCATCTTCCAGGCGCAGCTCGCGCAAGGCACGCAGGGCGCTGGCACGGACGAAGGCATCGGCATGCTTGACCCATGGCAGGATCAGCTGACCGGTTTCAAGGCTCTTGAGTTCGCTGAGGCTCTGGGCGGCAGCCAGCCGTACCGGCTCGGCAGCATCGGCCAGCGCAGCGCACAGGGCCTGCACAACTTCGGGTTCTTCCCAGGCCTCGAGCAGGCGCGCGGCCTCGGCACGCACCTCGTCGGCGGCATCCACCAGCAGGGCATCGGTGAGCCATGGCAAGCCATCCGGGTCTTCCAGGTCGGCCAGTTCGATCAGGGCGATACGGCGCACACCTGCATCAGCGGCACCAAGGCGAGGCAGAAGAGCAAGGATGTCGGGGTTGTCAGTCGTTCGTTCAGTCATAGCGCGATCCGTAGCGGTGGGTGCTCAGTGTCCGGCAGGCCCAGCGGGGTCAGGCGCGGAAGTTCGCGGCCTTCCTCGTGACGGAGCAAGGCCAGACAGTGACGCTTGAGGTGAGTGAATTCAGGGCTGGTCAGCAGGCTGGCGCGGCGTGGGCGCGGAAACTCCAGGTGCAGGTCTTCGATAAAGCGGCCAGGTCGCGGGCTCATCACCAGGATACGGTCGGCCAGGAACAGCGCCTCGTCGATATCGTGGGTGACGAACACCACGGTAGTGCGGATGCTTGCCCAGATATCCAGCAACAGCTCCTGCATGCGTGCACGGGTTTGCGCATCCAGGGCACCGAAGGGTTCGTCCATCAGCAAAAGGCGCGGGCGGTTGATCAGCACCCGGGCAATCTCGGCCCGTTGCTGCATACCGCCGGACAACTGACTGGGCCAGCGCCCGGCAAAGTCGGCCAGCCCCACCAGTTGCAGCATTTCACGAGCCTGCCGGCGACGTTCGGCGCGGCTCTGGCCCTGCATCTTCAGACCAAAGGCCACGTTGTCGAGCACGTTACGCCAAGGCAGCAAGGTGTGGTGCTGAAACACCATGCCACGCTGCGGTGACGGCCCGGCAACGGTCTGGCCATCCACGCTCAACTGGCCGCTGCTGGGCACCAGGTGCCCGGCCAGGGCGCCAAGCAACGTCGACTTGCCACAACCGGAGGGGCCAAGGATGCAGACGAACTCGCCAGGCTCTACGGCAAAGTCCAGACGCTGCACCGCCTCGAATGCTTCGCTGCCGTGCCCCAGTCGAATCGACAGGCCACGCCCGTCGATACGCCCTGGCGCTGGTTGATAACTGTTCATCAGCTGGCCCTCCGCGTGCGGTACCAAGGCGTGGCCAACTCCCCAAGGCGCTTGACCAGGGCGCTGCTGCCCATGCCCAGCACGCCGATCAGCAGCATGCCGACGATGATGTCCGGGTAGTTTTGCAAGGTGTACGACTCCCAGGTGTAGTAGCCGATACCGAACTGTCCGGAAATCATCTCGGCGGTGACCAGGCAGAACCATGAAGTACCCATGCCGATGGCCAGGCCAGTGACGATGCTTGGCAGCGCTCCAGGCAACACCACTTCGCGCAGGATCGACCAACGCTCTGCACCGAGGCTGCGCGCCGACGCCACCAGGCGCGGGTCGATGGCCTCGACGCCGTGCACGGTGTTCAGCAGGATCGGGAACAGCGCGCCAGTGAACGTTATGAACACCATCGACAGTTCCGACGACGGGAACATCAGGATCGCCAGCGGGATCCACGCCACCGCCGGAATCGGCCGCAGCACTTCGAGTGGCGGCAGCAGGGTGTCCTCGGCCCATTTCGAGCGGCCGATCAACAACCCCAGGGCCACGCCAATCAGCGCCGCGGCGCCATAACCGGCAAACACCCGTGACAGGCTGCTGCCCAGGTGCGCCAGCAGGGTGCTGGAGGTCAGCAACTGCCAGGCAGCTTCCAGCACCGCCTTCGGTGTGGGGACATAGGTGAACGTCAGCAGCCCGAGGTCCAGCTTCACGCTCGCCGCGACCTGCCAGAACAGCAGGCAGGCCAGCAGCGAAGCCAGGCGCACCGGCCAACGCTTGAGGTTGCAGGTCATGTCGGTGCCTCCCGGTCAGCGCTGGGCGACCAGCTTCTGGTTGGCGCTGACGAAGTCCAGCGCTTCACCACCATGGGCCTTGGCATACTGCTCGGCCTGGTCCTTGAGCAGGAACGCCGCCAGTTCACCCTTGGCGTTACGCACGAACCAGGCCTGGTTCGCCAGCAACTTGATTCCGCTGTCGGCGGCCTGGGCGTAGATGGCGCGGATGTCCTTGCCCTCCTGCTCCAGCTGGGCCAAGGCGCCAAGCGCGGCCTCCGGCGAAGCGTAGTGGCGGACCTTGCCTTCACCGCGCACCCAGATCTGTGCCAGGCGGCTGAAGTCGGTGATCGGTTTGCCTGTCAGCGCGTCATTGGCCTTGAGTGGCTGCGGATCGTAGTCTTTCAGCGCCTTGTCGTAGTCCAGGCCAGCCTCCTTGAAGGCCGCACGGATGTACTGGTCGTCGATGAACTTGTCGGTGTCGAGGCCGCGGTCGGTCTTTTTAAGCAGCTTGAGCGTATCGATGGAGGTTGCGACTGCCTGACGGTATTCAGGCTTCCAGGTCAGGTCGCGGGTCTGCAGGCCGAGCGGGCCGTGGAACAGGTAATTGACCTCGGCCTCGATGCCGGTGACTTTCTCGATCAACTCGCTGTACTTCTCAGGTTCCGCAGCGATCAGCCGATCGGCTTCGAGGCTGGCGCGCAGGTAGGCGGTGACCACTTCGGGGTATTTCTTCGCATAATCGGCATCGACCAAAGCGCCATGGAAGGTCGGTGCGTTGGCCTGGGCGCCGTCATAGATCTTGCGGGCGAAGCCGCGGTTGGGGAACAGTTCGGCGAACGGCACGAAGTCGGCATGGGCCTCGATGCGGTTGCTACGCAGGGCGGAACCGGCGATTTCCGGCGCCTGGGCGATGATTCGCACATCCTTCTGCGGGTCCCAGCCCTGGGCTGCTACGGCACGCAGCAGCATGCCGTGGGCGGTGGAGGCGAACGGCACGGAAATGGTCCTGCCCTTGAGTTCAGCCAGCGACTGCACGCTGGACGCCGCCGGTACGACGATGCCATTGCCGCTGCCGTGCACGCTGCCCGACAGCACGCTTACGAACAGGCTGCGCTTGCCGGCATCCAGGTGAGCAACACCGTTGAACGACCCGGGGAAGTCGGCCATTGCACCGAAGTCGAGTTTGCCAGCGACCATTTCATTGGTCAGTGGCGCACCGCTGGTGAAGTTCTTCCACTCCACCTGATACTTGGCATCTTTGTATTTGCCGTCATGCGGCAGGTACTTGTCCAGCAGGCCAAGCTCGCGTATCAGCAGGCCACCAGTGGCGCAGTTGATGGTGGTGTCCTGGGTGCCAATGGCGATGCGGATGGTTTCGGCGCTGGCATTCAGGCCAGTGAGCGCCAGCGCGA
>RCUM01001276.1_pt1 | contig 10330 bp, 6 predicted proteins | sample 2166141 | NCBI WGS metagenome assembly RCUM01 (sample SAMN09932756, study PRJNA488358) | compost metagenome | isolation source: compost soil in crotonic acid-enriched | place: Germany: Experimental Botanical Garden
ACTGTAAATCTGACGGCTCTGCCTTCGAAGGTTCGAATCCTTCTCCCTCCACCATTCAAGTGCGAAAAATCAGGAAAATACCCCGTGGAGGGGTTCCCGAGCGGCCAAAGGGATCAGACTGTAAATCTGACGGCTCTGCCTTCGAAGGTTCGAATCCTTCTCCCTCCACCACTCTTCTGAAGACCCGGCCAAGCGCCGGGTTTTTGCATTTCCGGGCCCTCTCAATCTCACCCCGTCGGATAGCACCATGAAAAACGGGAGGCCAAGGCCTCCCGTTGTTGCGACATCCGCCTCACAGGGTGAAGCGATAGAAGATGTCCACCGCCTGGGCCACCCCGCTCACCGCCTGCAGATAGAGTCTGGGCAGCACCTCGTAGCGCAGCTTGAACTCGGCGATGGGGCTGAACACCCCGACCCCGTACTGGAACTGCAGGCCCGGCAGCAGATAGGCAGACAGGGTCACCTGGGTATCGTCCCCACTGCCGGCGGTGTCGAGTGCCACGTCGCTCATGCCGAGGGACTCCCCTATGCTGGAGACCACCCCGTTGGCCTGGCTGACCGCACCGGCCACCAGCAGGCCGTTGAAGCCGCCATCCTCGCCACTGGTCTGCAACCCCTTGCCGCGCAGCAGATAAGAGAGCTGCTCGGACTGCGTCATCATGGGCTCGGAATAGACGGTGATCTTCGGCTTGGCCGCCGGCCCCGTGACCCGCACCCCGACGGTGACGTTGTCCTCTATGGTATCGGGATCCCGATATGCCTCTATGTTGAGATAGGGCTGATCGATGGGGCCGGAGAACAGGATGCGGCCATCCTTGATGATGAGGTTCTGGCCGTAGGCCTTGAAGCGCCCCTCGTTCAGGACCAGCTGGCCGTTGCCCGACAGCGGCTTGGACGGATCCTGGCGGATGTTGAGCGCCCCGGCCACCTTGGTCTTGAGCCCCATGGCCTCCAGCCGCACGTCATCCCCCAGCCGGATGGCCAGCTTGATCTCCATCGGCAGTGGCGCCGTCTTCGGCAGCGGTGGCACATCGTCATAGATCACCGTCACGTCATCGGAGAGGGCCACCGCGCTCTCGGGCAGGCTCTTGACCAGGATCCGCGACCAGGGGATGTCCACCTGACCGCTGATCCTGGTCTCCTCGCCCAGCGAGATGGCGATGTCCGGCGTCACCCTGACCCGGCCCATGCCCGGGTACTGGGCCTCCAGATCCTTGCCCTGGATGGTGAGGCTGCCGGTGACCGGCAGCCGGGCCCAGCTCAGCCAGCCCCCCAGCGCGAGCGGCCCCTTGCCCACCAGCATGGAGCCATCGAGCTCGGCCCTGTTGCCTTCAATCTTGAGACGGGTCACCAGCTTGCTCAGGGTGACCATGTCGGAGTGGGTCTGCACCTCGCCATCGCGCAGGTTGAGCTCGCCGTACAGCAGGGGGGACGCCAGGGTGCCATCGAAGCGCGCATCCGCCGAGATGATCCCCTGCAGGGTGCGCACCTCGGGGATCAGCGGGGCGAAGGTGGTCAGCTTGAGGCTGTCGAACTTGAGCTGGCCGGACAGGTTGCCACGCCCGGCGGGCTCCCTGATCAGCATCTCGGTGTCGATGTTGCCGATCTGGCGGGAGGCGAAGTCGATCCGGACCGCGGCCTGCTGGCGCTCGAAATCGACCCCCAGCTCGAGTTGCTGGTAGTCGGTCTTGAGCTCATCGGCCACGAAGGTCCCGGCCGTGGTGCGGACCCTGGCGTGCAGGGTCGGCTGGGAGCCGCGCCAGCTGGCGCGACCGTCTGCCGACAGGACCGCCTGCCAGCGGAAGTTATCCGGCAACCAGGGGCGCAGTCGCTTGAGATCGAACGCGCTCAGGGCGAAGTCCAGGCTGCCCTGCTCGGCGGAGAGCCGGCTGCCCTTGACGCAGAGGCTGGCCCCCTGCGACCCCAGGCAGAGATCCCCCATGGTCAGCTGCTGCTTGGGCAGATCCAGGTCCAGCGCCCAGGGCGCCGTCAGCTCCCAGCGCTTGAGCGGCGTCTTCAACTTGAGGCTCGAGAGGGCGCCGCGCCAGTGATCCCCGCGCAGGCCGCCATTCAGGCTCAGATTGGCGGCCACCGGCTCCCCCTTCATGGTCAAGGTGAGATCGTGACGGTTGAGATCGCCGCTGAGGTTCAGGGCCAGCTGAGAGAGCGAGTTCGCCCCCTGCACCAGGCTCGCCACCGTCAGCGCCAGCTCACCGGCGGGCTTGTCTCCCACCAGGGCATTGCCCTTGATGGCGCTCCCCTTGAGCACTGTGCCGGCATAGGAGAGACGACCCGAGGCCAGATCGACGTTCACCCTCGGCGCCTGTTGGCTGCCGGTGAGGCGGACCTGGCCCTTGACGTCACCCTTGAGACCGGGATAGAGGCCACCCAGGGCGGGCGCATCCAGATCCGCATCCAGCCTCCAGGCTTGCGCGGTGAGCGATCCCTTGGCCCGCAGATGGTTGGGGCCGCTTTGCAGCGCCAGCGCCGGGATCTGCCACTCCATCTTGTCGTTGCCGCTGAGCTCCCCCTTGAGGGCCAGCGGATACTGGTTCAGTTTGCCGTCTACCCTGAGCTCGGGTAGCGCCAGCTGCCAGTGGCCCGCCTCGGTCAGCTCGAAACGGCTGACTATCTTGCCCGCCAGCTTGCCCTTGATCTCGGGCACCAGCTCGGCCGGGTTGATCTCCTTGAATTCGGTGGTGCCCTGCCACTGGACCCCCTTGCTCCAGGCCAGCTTGCCATCGAGCTTGAGCTCGCCGGTCAGGGCATTGAGCAGCAACTCGATGCGACTCAGCTTCGCCAGATCGCCCTTGCCCGACAAGGCCAGCTTGAAGGGCGGCACATCCGTGCCCTTGCCGCTGGTCTTGAGCGCAAACTGATAGCCGGAGAGCTGCCCCTTGGCGGTCAGGTTGCCCTTGCCCAGCTGGTAGCTGGGCTCCTCCTTGGCGGGCTTGTGCAGCGGCCAGCCGAGGCTCTTCCAGTCCAGCGCCAGATCAAACGGCAAGTCAGGATCCAGCGCCGCCAGGGTTCCCTTGAGAGTGGCGGCCACCGGCCCCTTGGCTTGCAGCGCCAGCGCCAGCTTGCCGACCGAGCCGTCCAGGGTCAGTTTCGCCTGCTCGGAGCCAAGCTCCCACTGCTTCAACCCCTTGCGCGCCTTGGCATCCAGGGTCAGGGCGAGCGGATAGTCATCGACCAGGCGCACATGGCCGCTGAGCGCCAGATCGGCCATGTCGTGGCGCAGGGAGAGTTCGCGGATGTCGATGCGCTCTTCCTTTGCCGTGGCGGAGAGCACCAGCTTGTCGATGCCCTCGATCAACTCACCCTGCTGATAACGCAGCCTGGTCAGGGACAGTCCTTCGAGCTGGACGGGGAATGGCAGGCTAAAGGCGGGCAGCGCGATGGGCGCCGCTTTCTTGGCCTTGGTGGCCTTGCTGTCATTTCCCTGTTTTGCCTTGGCGATGACCGGCTCCTTGGTGCCGACAGGGGATGGGGCCGCCTTGGTCGCCGGCTGGGCGGCCTTGGCCGTCTTGCCTGCCTTGGCCTCCTTGCTTGCCTTGTCGGTTGGGGTCTTGGCCGGTGGCGTCTCGACCAGGGTCACATTCAGGCCATCGAGCATGGGCCCGCGCACGATCAGCCCCTTGCGATCCAGGCTCGCCCCTATATCGAGAGACTTGAGGGTCAGCCCCAGCCCGGGCACGGCGAAATCCAGATCCGTCACCTTGAGGCTGTCGATCTGGATGCGCAGCGGCAGCGGCTGCCAGACGAAGGGCGCCGTCGGTTCTTCGGCGGCAGGCTCGGCTTGCGCCGCCCGGACCACGGGATGGCTCACCTCCAGCGACTTGATCCAGAGCTTGCCCTGCAGCAACTTGCCGAGATCCCAATCCAGCACGGCGTGATCGATCGTGACATCGACCAGCGCATCCTGCCAGCCGAGCCCTTTCAGGGTCCAGCCGTAGCCGAGTTGCCCTGCCACCAGTTCCCCCTTGAGGGAGGGCAGCGCGGCCCTGGCCTGTTGCCACAACCACTGGTTGCCCGGGTGGCTGAAGCCCAGCAGGCTGACGCCGATGAGCAGCAGAAAGACGATGCCCATCAGCCATAAGACAATGCGTTTTACCCAGATCACGATGCAGACCCCAGCGAAAGAGACAGCCGCAGCGGCCAGAGAAGAAGACGGTTAAAGCAGATCATAATTCAGGCCCCAGCGCGAAGTGCAGCCGCAGCGGCTTGTCTTCCTCGGAGATGCCCACCGCCAGATCCAGCCGGACCTGGCCGATGGGCGTGACCCAGCGCACCCCGACCCCGGTGCCTATCTTCCAGGCCTCGCTGTAGTCGATGGTGGCGGTACCGCCATCCACGAACAGGGCGCCGAGCCACTTCTCGCTGAAGCGATAGTTGTACTCCAGGCTGCCCACGCTGGTATAGCGCCCGCCGGTGAGCTTGCCATCCTCATCCTTGGGGGAGATGGTCTCATAGCCGTAGCCACGCACGGTCTGATCGCCACCGGTGAAGAAGCGCAGGGAGGGGGGCACCAGGGCGAAGTCGTCCCCTATGATGGCCCCCTGTTCGACCCGCATCAGGAAACGGTGATCATCCCCCAGGGTCCGTAGCCACTTGCTGCGTCCCCACACCCGCATGAAGCTGATGTCGGAGCCCCAGTAAGGGCTGGAGAACTCAGTGGTCAGCTGCTGGCGATCGCCCCACTCCGGCACCAGGCCGCCGCGCACCCGCAGCCGCGACCAGGAGACACCCGGGATCAGCAGCAGGCTGTTCCCTTCGTCGTTACCCTGCACATAGCGTTCGTTCTCCAGCCGGATGAAGACGTCCCTGTCCCAGCTATCCGGCCGCCGCTTCCAGCGGTGCACGCCGAAGGTGGCCAGATCGGAGCGGGTGTCGTTGTTGTCCGTGTATTGGTAACCCGCTTGCAGCGAGTAGTAGTCCCGCAGCGGGTTGCCGACCGGGATCTGGTAATCGAAGCTGAGTTCGGCCTCAGGGGCCGAGATCTTGGCGGTGCTGGACAGGCTGTGGCCGTAGCGGTTGACCCAGGGCTTCTCCCAGGTGGCACTCATCCTCGGCCCCACGTCGGTGGCATAGCCGACACCGGCCTCGATCTCGTGATCGACCCTGTTGGTGAGCGTCACCTGCAGCGGCACCATGTTGCCCTCGGCCTGGCCGATCAGCGGCTTGATATCCACCTGTTTGAACAGCTTGGTGGAGGAGACATCCTGCGACATCTCGGCCAGCCGGATCGCCAGATAGGGATCGCCGCTCTTGACGTTGATCAGCGGCCGGATGAGGCGCAGCGCCTCCGGGGTGGCATCGTAGCGGATCTCGCCGAAGTGATAGCGGGGGCCGGAGCGGAACAGGATGAAGATCTCGGCCGTGCCCTGATCCGGGAACACCTTGACCTGGCTCTGGCTGATCTTGGCGTCGAAGTAGCCGCGCGCCAGCCCCAGGCTGCCGAGATCCGCCTTGATGGACTCGTACTTGCCGTGGTTGAGGGGCTCGCCCTCCTTGAGGGGCAGCTTGTCCAGCAGCTCGCTGTAGATCTCGTCGCTGCTCGCATCCCCTTCCAGCAGTATGTCGAGGCGCGAGATGAGCACCGGCTTGCCCCTGTCGATCTCGACCAGCACCTTGGCGGGGGCCTTCTTCTCGCGCTTGAGGGTGATCTTCGGTTGGTAGTAGCCATACACCTGCAGCGCTTGCTGCACGCTCTCGGTGATCTTGGCGCGGGCGGGGCGATACTGGCGCTCCTGGTAGACGGGCAGGGCATTGAGATAGGCCTCGACGTTATCCTTCTGTTCGCCCTTTACCCCCTTGATCTGATAGGTCAGCTTGGCCGCCATGGCCGGCGTCACCAGCAGCAACAGGCAGAGGGCTAGCCCCAGTGCGCCAAGCCCGCGACGAATGCTTCGTCCAGGCGATGTGATCCCTGCAGGCAGGAGAGGATAGCATCCTGTCAAACGTCAATTTCCCCGCATAACATTATTAAAAGACTGAATTATTTAGAATGATAATGAGGCTCACTCCCGAGCAAGCGCAGTTCATCCTAGCATAAACAGGGACTCGACAGCAGGGAGTACCCCCGCGCGCGCCTCCCCCATGTTGGCATGGGTCATCCCGCAAAACAGCCCTCGGCAGGTGCCCCCAGGGGGAAAACCCCGCCTCCCTGAGCGAAAAACGCACACTCCCCCGGCCAGGGGGTACAAAAAACCGCCACCCTGGCCCGAGGTCACTCTCCCACAGCCTGCCACACTCCATGGCCGGCCGCGGGCGCCACGCGACAACCTCTGTCGGCTCACAACCGGAATGACCGCCCAGAGCATCAAGGGCGGCTTGACAGCCTCGTTCATCAAGGCCCGGTTCGCTCCCTGCTATTCAACAGGAAAATAAATTTAAATCAATCACTTGAACAGGTGGAATGAAAGCTTCGCTCAATCCAATCGATTTATCCCGCTGCCACTGCGCGCCCGCCTGCCCCACACTGGCGACATCAATAGAAGGAGAGATCCCATGCCCTCACGTAGCGAACAGATGGCTGACTACATCGCCGATCGGCTCGAGTTCATCACCTTTCTGGCCTGCTGCAGCGCCTTGCTGGCCCTGCTGACCGGCATGAGTGGCCAGCAGGCGCTGGCCTTCACCGCCCTCAACCTGCCCTTTGGGCTCGTCCTGTTGCTGGGGCTGGCCATGCTGGCCCCGCTGCCGGCGCACTGGCGCCTGCCCGGGATCACCCTGCTGCTGCTGGGGGGCGCACTGGCCACCCTGCAGCTGAGCGGTCAGTGGCTCAATCCGCTGGCGATCTGGAGCCTGTACGCCCTGCTGGGGCTGGAGATCCTGTGGCAGGCTCGTCCCAGAACGCGGCTGACGGCGAACGCGCGCGGCTGATCCCGCTCATCTTCCCGCCCCGGTGCGCCGACGGCTGACGTGGGCGGCGAATTCGGGTAATCTTGCGCCCCATTTGTTGTCATCTGCCGCGGAGCCCCCCATGAAGAAAGCCTGTGCCCAGCACATCCTGGTCAAAACCGAGAAGCAATGTCTTGAGATCAAGGAAAAGCTCGCCAAGGGCGCCGATTTTGGCCAGATGGCGAAGCGTTTCTCCACCTGCGCCTCCGCCAAGCGCAGCGGCGATCTGGGGGAGTTCTCGAAGGGGGACATGGTCAAGGCGTTCGACGATGCCGTGTTCAAGGGGGAGCTGCTGACCGTGCTGGGCCCGGTGCGCACCAAGTTCGGCTTCCACCTCATCAAGGTGCTGTACCGCAACTGAGCCCCGGGGCGTCGCGAGGGTGCCCGGCCCGCTCACACCCCATAGGGCGAGGATGCCGGCAACGAACGCCAAGGCCGCTGAAAAATGGCCGGATTAGCATAAATTTACTAACGTTATCAGTTAATTAAGTTTATCCTTCTGGGCATTGCTCCATCATAACCAGTGGATCCCTCATATGCCCAGTTATTTGTGGTGGCCCCTGCTGGCCTGGTTGCTGCCCCTCGGCGGCGCCATCGGCAGCCGCGTTCACCTCTGGCCCTGGTGGGTCGGCTTCAGCCTCTGCCTCGCCAGCGCCCTGATCAGCCTCGGACTCTTGCTGCACCTGCTCTGGCGCCGATACGGGGTGCCACGCCGGGCGGACAACCAGTGGAGCCAGCTGTGGGGCCATCTGTGGGGTGTAGTCCCGCTGCTGCTGCCCCTGCTGTTTGTGGTGCAGGCGCTACGCGCCCCGCTCACCAACGACGTCAGCACGGATCCCTACCACCCGCCCCGCCTCCAGTGGGCCGAGCGGCTGAGAACGGCGCAGGATCTCCCCATCAATGCCGCCCCCCTGCAAGCATTTGCCGGCAATCCCGGTCCTCTCTATACCAGAGCCACCCCCATCGAGGTTGTCACCGAGGCGAGCGAGCTGATGAGCGAGCTGGGCTGGCAGGTAGAGCCCAGCCCGGACGGTCTCGATGCCGTGGTGACCTCGGGCTGGTTCGGCTTCCAGGACGATGTGGCGCTGCGGGTCTTCCAGGGTCCGAAAGAAACCCGGGTCGACATGCGCTCCGCCTCCCGCCAGGGGCGCAGCGATCTGGGCGCCAACCGGGCGCGGATCCAGGACTTTTTGACCCGCCTCAACGAGCGGCTCGGTCAGGCCTACAAACCCAATTTGAAGCAATAAGAAGGTAATCAATGCGTGTCGAGGTCAAGCCCGATCGGGAATATGCCTGGTTTATCCGCCCCTTCTTCTGGCTGCAGCAACGCAACTACGGCCAGGTGCTGATCCCCGGCAAGTGCTGGGGCCGCTCGCCACGCCTGTTTGCCGCCGTGGCCACCCTGTACGGGGTGATCAACCGCAAGCGATCCCCCATAGATCCCGTGCTGCGCTCCCTGGTGACGGTGCGGGTCTCCCAGCTCAACTGGTGCCGCTTCTGCGTCGACATCAACGCCATGACGCTGATCAAGCGGGCGGGCTCCAGCGCCAAGGTGGAGGCCCTGGCCCAGTGGCGGGACAGCCCCCTGTTCGATGAGCGGGAACGCGCCGTGCTCGACTACACAGAGGCGATGACCGGGCTGGAGGGGGTGAGCGACGAGCAGGCGGCACGGCTCAAACCCTGGTTCGACGACGATGCCCTGGTGGAGCTGACCGGCCTCATCGCCTTCCAGAACATGTCCGCCAAGTTCAACGCCGCCCTCGACATCGCGCCCCAGGGTTTCTGCCAGCTGTCGGTGCAACCCGAGCGGCCCCCTCTGCCCGGCAATAAAAAGCCGGACCAGACACCCCGATGAGCCGCTCCCGCCTGCTGCTCCTGCTGAGCATGGGGTGCCTCATCGGCGCCTTCTTCGCCCTCGATCTCGGCCGCTACCTGAGCCTCGCCGAGCTGCAGGCGCGTCAGGCGCAGCTCTCCGGTTGGGTACAGGCGCACTTCGGCCAGGCCAGCCTGCTGTTCATGCTCATCTACGTGCTCACCACCGCGCTCTCCCTGCCCGGCGCCAGCCTGCTGACCCTGGTGGGCAGCGCCCTGTTCGGCGTCGCATGGGGGCTGCTGCTGGTGTCGTTTGCCAGCACCCTGGGCGCCACCCTGGCCTTTCTCAGCGCCCGCTTCCTGCTGCGCGACTGGGTGAGCCGCCGCTTTGGGGACAAGCTGGCCACCTTTGAGGCCGGCATGGCGAAGGATGGCGCCTTCTACCTGCTGAGCCTGCGCCTCATCCCCCTCTTCCCCTTCTTTCTGATCAACCTGCTGATGGGGCTCACCCCCATCAGAGTCAGCACCTACTACTGGGTGAGCCAGCTCGGCATGCTGCCCGGCACCTTCGTCTATGTGCTGGCGGGCAGCGAGCTGGCCACCCTCACCAGCACGGGCAACATCCTCTCCCCCGGCCTGATGGCGGCGCTGACCCTGCTCGGGCTGATGCCTTTATTGATGAAGAGCCTGGTGAGCCTGCTGCAACGCAGGCTCGCCCTGCGCCGGCTGCACGCCCCCTATCAGAAACCCGGGCGCTTCGACTACAACCTGCTGGTGATAGGGGCCGGCGCCGGTGGCCTGGTCAGCAGCTACATCGCCGCCGCGGTCAAGGCCAGGGTGGCCCTCATCGAGCGCCACAAGATGGGGGGGGATTGCCTCAACACCGGCTGCGTCCCCTCCAAGGCGCTGATCAGAAGCGCTCGCTTCGCCTTTGATCAGCGCAAGGCCGGCGCCCTGGGTTTCAGCCCCAGCCAATCCCGGGCCGACTTTGCCGCCGTGATGGCGCGCATTGCCGAGGTGATAGAGCAGGTCGAGCCCCACGACTCCGTCGAGCGCTACCAGCGGCTCGGGGTGGAGTGCATCCAGGGGCAGGCCCGCCTCGTCTCCCCCTGGGAGCTGGAGGTGAACGGCCGGCGCCTCAGCAGCCGTCACATCGTCCTCGCCACCGGCGCCAGGCCGCGGGTGCCGGACCTGCCGGGGCTCGGCGAGGTGCCCTACCTCACCTCGGACAGCCTCTGGCAGTTGCGCGAGCCACCGCGCCACCTGCTGGTGCTCGGCGGCGGCCCCATCGGCTGCGAGCTGGCCCAGAGCCTTGCCCTGCTCGGCATTCCCGTCACCCTGGTGGAGCTGGCCGATCAGCTGCTGCCCCGGGAAGAGCGGGAGGTGGCCGAGGCGCTGGCAGATCAAATGGCCCGCGACGGCGTGCGGCTACTCACCGGCTGGCGGGCAGAGCGCGCCGACTATGAGCCCGCGGCCGAAGGCACCCTGCCTATCCGGTTGCAACTGCGCCGGGGCGATGAGATGCACCTGGTTGAGGGGGATCAGCTGCTGCTGGCCCTGGGCCGGGTGGCCAACGTCAGCGGCTTCGGGCTCGAAGAGCTGGGGGTGGAGCTGG
>RCUM01001285.1_pt1 | contig 10286 bp, 5 predicted proteins | sample 2166141 | NCBI WGS metagenome assembly RCUM01 (sample SAMN09932756, study PRJNA488358) | compost metagenome | isolation source: compost soil in crotonic acid-enriched | place: Germany: Experimental Botanical Garden
CCAGGAAAAAGCTTGAGGGAGAGATACATCATGCCACGGTGAGATCATGATTGTATTTGATTGATGGAAGGTAATCCAGTCGTAATCAGATACCCCTGACATTTCAATGACTATTCTTTCATTAAGTCTGATATCATCAGAAATAATAGTGTAATCTGCTTCTACATCGCCAATTTCTGATAAAAAATCGACTTCAAGTGATTCCCTAACTATAAAAGAAAAGTCAAATCTCAAATATTTATAAAAATGCATGATCCTATTTATTATAATACTGTCCTTTACATACTCAATGATGCATTTTATCTTTAAGTCACCACTTGTAGCATGATTGTTATTAGGGATGTCTATACCTCCCAGTACAATTATATTATTGTGTTCACGATATTTATCATTATCTAATGTGAATCCAATCATCATATTGCTGCTTGTATCGATAGACCTCATAAAGCCATAAAATTCTTGGATTGACCACTCACGAATATGAGCTAAGTTATCAGGAGGCCCTACATGGTATACACCACGCAATCGAATGCGGTCCGGTGTAGACACTATTACAAATCCTGCCACCTTCATCAATTGATTCAAGTCTTTAGCAAGTTTATCCGGAAAAACAAGGTGCTCAATAACATCCGAGCATATCACTACGGAGTTTTTCAAAATTTCATCCGGTATAATGAAACTGTTCGTATTCAGATCGATTGGAATAAAAATGGCATCTGGCAAGTTTTTTTCTATAAGGGGCTTATTTTCTGGGAGGTCAACACAGTATATTTTAGCATCTTTAAAGGTAGATAGTTTATCCCCATTTCCAGAGCCAATATCCACTATATAACTGAAGTTTCCCGTCTTAAATATATGGTAGGCAAGTCGATATACATCTGGCTGACAGGTCATATCATCAAAATATGTAATGTCTGGGTCAAAATTATTTTGCTCAACGTAATTTTCTGGAAGAAAAAAACTCATGTTTACCTCAATATAAAGATCTACTTATCACCTAACAATGCCCCTTCAGATCAAGGCATGCCGTCACAAACTAAACTTATGACTCTGCAACCATATTTCGAGTACTAACAAGCCCCAGACGTGATAAAACGTCATACCATTAAAATCGTTATCTAATAATATCTGCAAGCGTTCTGGCGCAATAAATTGGTGCAGACAGAGCTGACCCGAAGAGCTCAGCTGACGCAACTGCGAGATAGCACTGCTTTTGGCTTGTTGATTAAACGGATCTATGCTGAAACCTTTTTTTGGCCTATCTATCCATTCCGCCGGCAAGTAGCGTTTGGCCAACTGGCGCAACAAGAACTTACCCTGTCCTTGTGTAATCAGCTCTGACTGTGCCAAACCGGCGGCAAACTGAGCCACTTCAGTCGACAAGTAGGGCGTACGGCATTCGAGGCTGTGCAGCATGCTCATACGGTCTACCTTGGCCAACACCAGCGGCAGGTAGTTAGCAATATCAGCCTCACGCAAACGATTAAGATACGGGCGGCTATCCATATCAATGCGCCGACGCCACGCCATCAAATGATCACCAGTACTGGGCGGAATACGACCAAACAGCTGTTCCAGCTGACGATCGGCATACAGCAGGATACGACCTGAATAGTACTCCCGCCCAAGATGCCAACTACGCGCCCGCATCTCTACTTCTCGGCCCTCAGCGGCGGCCAGTGTCTGCAGGTAACGGCCATAACCGCCAAACAGCTCATCCCCTCCATCACCAGTGATCGCTACGGTGACCTGTTGTCGAGCAAGTTGCGAGACCATATAGGTTGGTACACAGGAGGTATCGGCATTGGGCTCATCCATGCGCCGCGCCAACTCGCCCACCTGTTCAACAAAGGCCTCTGGACGAAGTAGTTGTTCAGTGTGTTCGGTTCCGAGGAAGTCGGCAAAGGCCCGAGCCTCCTCATGTTCACTCTCCGGCACCTGTCCAAAGCCGATAGAAAAAGTCCGGATCGGCTGTTGCAAACGACGTGTAATCAAAGCCACTGCAGTCGAGGAGTCAACACCACCAGAGAGAAAAGCGCCTACCGGGACATCGGCGACCAGGCGACGCGATAATGAGCGCAGTAGCAACTCCTCAAGCTGGTCAACCTGCTCCTCCAACGGACGTGACGGAGTATGATCACCCGCACAGATAAAGTGGAAGTAACGCTCTGGCTGTGATACTTCGTCTGCTATTGCGCGCATCAGATGCCCCGGCAACAACTTTCTGGCGTGTTGATACAGGGAGCGATCTTCGGCTGGATACTGAAAAGCCAGATAATGGGCGACCGAATCAACCGTAATGCGAGAAGGGAATCCCGACACCCTGCTCAGAGCCGCCAGCTCGGAGGCAAATACAAGCAGACCGTCAAACTCTGCATAATAGAGTGGCTTCTCGCCAAACGGATCACGAGCCAGCAGCAACTCCCTGCGCTCACGATCGTAATAGGCGAATGCAAACATCCCCTCGAGTCTAGTCAGAAAATCAGCACCCTCCCGTGCCAGGCCATTTACCAACACCTCTGTATCAGAGTGGCCAGTAAATTGTATACCCGCATCCTTAAGCCGCTCTCCCAACTCAGGGTGGTTATATATTTCCCCATTAAATACAATACAGGCCCGTTGCTGGGCATCAAGCATCGGTTGATGCCCAGCAGACGACACATCCATAATACTCAATCGACAGTGTGCCAAAACACAACGTCCATCATCTGATGCCCAAATCCCCTTATCGTCAGGCCCTCGATAAGTAATGGCGTTTAGCATCCTATCAGCCTGAAGTCTTAACCATTCTGGATCATGTTGACCTCGTATACTCATTATTCCAGCTATACCGCACATTTTATTACCCTCTGAAGACAAGCCAACGTATGATGTCGTGTATGACACATAATAGAGCAATCAATTATCATGAGTTGGCTTTTCTAAAACAAACAGCACACCAGATACTTCTAAATCCGCCCATGTAAGGGATGCATATTCATCAGGGAAATCAATACTTACCTCCCGGATATAGCTATTATCATTTTTCATATATATCTCTTCAGCAACAATTTTGAAGCCGAGCTGTATGAAAATTAGTCGATAGTCGCTATGACGCAGCTGATTTCCATGTAAGAAATGACCTGATTCACAATATTTTTTATACCACTCTGACTTTCCTATTTTCAGAAAATCAAGTGGCCGAGAAAAATCACGATGGTCCCGAAGATCGATCCAATGAAAAGCAAAACCGCCTGGCGATAATAGTTGAAATGTTTTAGCTACAAATGATTCAACGTCTACAACGTGCTCCATTACGGCACAAGAGTAGCATACATCATATCCTTCATCATCATGAAACTCTTCAAGCTTCATTCCCGGAAAATAGTTAATACGGAGTGAGCTACAGTTATTTTCATCAATATGGGTTGCTTGATCACTACAATTAAAAATAATTTTGTCACTTTTATTTATCGGGATGTTAAAAAAAGAAACAAAATCTTTAATCATTGATAAATGGTCATTGAATGGGTATTCATTAGTAATCCCTGGAAATGGCTCGATAGCGGTCCACTCTCCTCCCCATCGCAATACGCTATATATTTCGACACCAAGAGAATGGCCTGAACCTATATGGAGATGTCTACTTGTTGAGTTTGCAATATATTTATTACGATATGCATCAAAATTATTACCAAGAGAAATGTGATAAAAAACACTACCATTGGTGTTTTTATCAGCAATTATTTCACTCACAAGATTCAGTCCAATCAATCCTTTTTTTTCAGCCTGCTTCCTATCTTTAAGCTCACTCTCTTCATCATAGGGAAATGGTAGATGAAGATGATCTAATCCTAGTTCTATGAGCTGTATTGTAATATCCGCCACATGCCTACTGAGACAGGAAATAATAATAAAATCTGGGTTGTACACATGAATATCTTCAGGTGGGATAATAACAACCCCGTTCTTATATTGACCATGTAAGCGTGTATTGTTATCCGCAACAGCTAATATATTAAAGCGTTTTGGAAGCCTTTCTATGAATGAGTCATAAACTTCACCAGCGCCAAACAATATAACGTTCACACCAAATCTCCGATATTTTTTGGCATCATTAATGCGACGGTTCTTTCGGCAAGTATGCATGGCGAGTAATGCTCACTCATCTTCTCCACCAAATTGGTTTTAGTTTTGGCATCATGGCCTACCAACAGTGACATAATCCTCTCAACCATTACCCCCCATTCCCCATAGGGAACCAAGTCACAGGAGAACTCTGTCAGCACGGTTTCGACATTTCCAGGAATATCAGTGGCGACAACGGGGCAGCCAAGCGCTTGGGCTTCCAGAATAACATTAGACATTCCCTCATGAAGGGAGGTAGAAATGAGCAAGCTGGCACAACTAAGCCATTCAAAAATATTATCTTTCACACCAACAAGATGAATGTTATCACGGCATGGCTGCTGCGCAATACAAGCGATGACTTCAGTTCGCAATGGTCCATCACCAATTAAAATAGCATGAGTTTCAGGCCATTTTGAAATAACTGAAGAGACCACTTCGATAAAGCAACATGGGGATTTTTCTGGAGATAGCCTCATTATCCCCATTAATACAGGAGTTGATAAATTAATATCTAGCTGATGTAGAGGCTGTTGTCCTTCAACCCGTTTGGCCATGACGGCATTCTTCACCACAGGGATGCTAGATCTAGGTAAACCTAGCCAATTAGCATATGATTGTGCCCCGGCTATGGAGTTCACACTCAGTACGACTCCCGGTAACTCAGTCATCAGGCGATAGTAATCTGCCAACCTAGATTCATCGTAAACGGCCAAGTATGTAGGAAACTCTGAGGGAGCAACACTCCTTCCAGAGATAATAATTTGCTCTACTCCCGCGAAAATTGCGGCCATAGAAGCAATGACATTGCCATCCTCTAAATAGGCGATGACCAATTTAGGCTGAATTCGTTGCATATATTCATACGCAGTGAGAATTCCATGAAGTAATCCTGGTTCGAAGAAAGATGCCAATTGATTAGCCACTTGGCACCTGTTTTCATCCTGATCCAAGTTAGGCCAGAACTCACGGGCAGAAGGCACGAAGTAGAGCTCGACACCGTGAGTACGTAGAAGCGTTTCCCAGTGATTGAGCTCTAATTTATTATTCTTCACCGAGATCAAATGTACTTCCCATCCTAATTGGCGCAATCCGATAGCCAATAATACCATCTGTCGCTCTGCACCACCTTTGACCAAGGAGTGAATATATAATACGACACGTTGTATTACCTGAGGCCGCCGATATATTCGACGCTTACGGATCAATCGTTCAAGATTTTGTTGCAATATCGCCGATGGCTGGCAAGTTGCCTCAACGTAGGGAGCAATATAGGAATACTTACCATAATGACTTAGCTGCTCAATAATCTGAGCACCAAATTGCTGCAAATCTGAAAGGATGACAATGACCACCTCCTCTGAGGTATAATCATTAAGAAAATCAGGTCCTACAATCGGAATTCCAAATGCTGACTGACCGACTTGGGGACCGTTAAGACCATCGATGATAGCGATGAATGGATAAGGAGATTGGAGAATATTGTAATACAGATTTCCAGCCACACCCCAGGCAATTGCCTTACGCTGCCCAGATAACAACTCCTGATGTAATCGCTCATTAAAAGGCAGTGTATGACTCATCGATAAATCCAACATATGCAGGCTCCTTTGGATTCAATTCAATGACAGAATTGTTATATCTTGACTAGATATAGACGTAAAGATATCTCGTTTTATTTCATCAATAAATGAGGCGGATGCGATAATCAGTACAGAACCAGCTGAAATAGAGCACTCTGATAATGAGGTCACATGATATCCCATTACTTGGTAGTGCCCAAAATTAGCTTTTTTGTCGATCACGGCACGAATATTAATACTTTTTTTAACCAGCTCTGGTACCAGGCACTCGAAAAACTCTCCAGCCCCATAAACAATAACTTCGGTGACTTGCTGACTTTGCACCAATTCCAGAAGTCTATCTATAGCTTGGGCGTGCTTATAACGTGTATCGCGCAAGCCGACAAAATCTATCATTAAATCAGGATCAAGCCGACTTAATGAACCTTGTGGCCAAGCCAACCAACGCTCACCGTAAGACATGTTCTTGCTGAACTTGCGATAGAAGGTTTCAATCCCTTCTGAACTAATTCTCTCCAATCCAGAAGAGTTAACTACTTTGTAACTACGCTCCGAACCAAAGTTGTCTTCGTGAACCAGGCTACCAAGATAGCGTACCTCGCTCGATATCGGACACTCGGCCAAGCGCTCCATCACTCGTAAAAAAGAGATGCGCTCATTCAAATCAGCGTCGGTGATTCCTAGCGACTGGTCCCATAGCTGGTAGGCAAAAACTCCGGCCTCAAAACACTGGATATTACGCTGGTGCTGGGCACTGTAACGCACCTCTGCCTGTCGTGGCACAACTTGCCCTTCCTCCGTGCGCCGATACCCCAGAGTGCTTCCTTCCAAACCAACGAGAACAATTTCAAAAATCTCAGGTGAACGGGAAATCTTCTTGATTCCTTTGATGGTATCGTTACGCACTGGAATAAAAGCACTGATCGGTGTGGTAGTGGAGTTTTTACCTCCTCGATGGTTACAATAAAGCAGCAGGCTAGTCACCGGCTGTTGCAGCATCGCTTTGCTAATTTGAGATGGGATAGTCCCACCACCACCCAGGTCGACTAGCAGATAAGGATTATTTCCAGTCAAACCAATAAAATAATCTAGCATAGCTAACTTGCTACACTGAATATTATTCTTTATCAGGTCTATATTTTTCTCGAATACATCAGCCATCAGTTGCAAGCCATCTTGACCATCGATGGCAATTTGATCCAAAAGCGATAATGGCGTGTCGAGAAGAGATGCTAACCTGACATCCTGAATACCGAACTCATTAAAGAAGTCGCGAACAGTGTAATTACGGCGCATTAAAGTCTGAGAAACAGCCTCTTCCAATCGGCGATCATCTATTGCGGGTAAATAGGTTGCCTTACGTGAGGCATAACAGGTCTGACAGCGTATTCCTAGATATTGTTGTGATTGAAAATCGATCTGGCGGTTGATGCAGACTGCAAAGATTCCGCCCTCTCGCATAAGCGACAAAATGTTTTTTATCTGTAGTCGTTTGGCTGACTGCAGAACCCACTTGGCAAATGCAGTCAGGACGGGGCCAAGGATGAAGGCGCCATATTCGTAGAAAAACTGCTCCTCTTCGGAAAGCAGCTGCGGCATCGAAAGAACAGCCAGCTTCCTAGCATGCTGCATAGTTGATGACAAATTTGCTCGATATATTTTCTCATTTTCCAACACCTCAGATAGACTTTCTGGGATATCAAAATGCAATGAGGCCAAGCCATGTTGCTGTGCCGACTGCACATCAGCCTTGAGATTGTCACCAATATGCAAAACTTGCCCTGACCTCAGTTTTAACTGAGTAATTACATGGCTAAAGAGATCACCACTTTGTTTTGTCAGACCCACACTAGATGAGACAAATATATGCTCGTAATATATTTCATGGCATTTTTCTGAAATGCATTCTCGTAAGAAAACTTCAGGAAGATACATATCAGAAATGAAGATTATTGTTTTTTTATTAAGCTTTGCACGTACCAAAACATCTTGAATAATTGGGTCTGGATAAAGAATTTCTCTCTCTACTTCCAGTTCTGCCGCTTTAAGCGCGAATTTAATCTCATCACAAAAAGGTAGTTGTTCAAAAATATCATCAAAACAAATTTCGTCACCTGAAATTGATTTTCGAGCGAGAACCTCAGCTTCGATACGACAAACTCTATAATCCTCTGCTTCTATTGGCAGACTAAGACCTTTCTTTAGTAAGCGCCTCGCCGCCTCTTCAAAAACCCACGCGGGCTCCTCACATGCACGACGGAATAATGTATCAAAAATATCAAGTGAAATGTGTGTTATTTCATCATTTAAAAGAAAATTATTAAATTCAGCTAGAAAATGGCTATTTTCTAGTAAATCATGCAATTCTGGAGACATCACCAAATAATGACTCATATATACCTATATAAAAATAGAAGAAAATAACAACATAGGAAATAACATACACTATCTATTTATTACGAAATAACCTAGCATCTAACATCAATCGAGAGAACCTATTTAATGCATTAGCTACTGCATCATCCATATCGAAATAGCTGAACTCAGCAAGGCGCCCAAGGGTAATAAGTTCCGAGAAAAAAGCCAATTCCTTACTGCAAATCTGATAATTTTGTTTGGCCACGTCGGTAAATAGCGGGTAATAAGGCTCCAGTCCCAGCTCTGGTTCATAGGCACAGGGGTATTCATAAACAATACTGGTGCCAAAATGTTGCTGTCCGGTCAAGAGTTTGAATTCAGTGATGCGGGTATAGGATTTTTCATTAGGGTAATTGACAGTGGTCACTGGCTGATATTGGGCTTGCGGCAGATGACAGTGCTCAAAGCGTAGTGAGCGATATGGCAGGCTGTAGTGATCCTCCGGCATCAGATGGTCCAGCATACCGGTATAGATCAAGGGACCGTCAAAAGGCTCGCCATCCAACAGCACCTGCTTCTCTAGCCAGTCCAACCTGACATGCTGCGCCATGGGAGTCGACAGCCTCACTTCAATCAGCGGGTGAGCAAGCATGCGCTCGAACATGGCGGTGTAACCCTGCTCAGGCACCGCCTGCCAAGGATCGATAAAATAGCGATCATCCCGACTGACCACCACGGGTACCCGCGCCGTCACCTCGGGGGAGATCTGCTCGGGCGGCACACCCCACTGTTTGCTGGTGTAGTTGACGAAGGCTTTCTGATAAATGAAATCCGCCAGTTCGCCCAGCAGGGGATGCTGCTCTTTGCGCAGCTCCAGGATTGGTACTCTGGCGCCATCACCGAACCGGGTGCGCAGAGCCTCAATCATGGCGCCGGCCTTGTCGGCGGGAAAACAGCGCTCGATGCTGGTCAGATTGAACGGGATAGGCACCAATTGTCCGTCGATACGCGATAGCACTCGGTGCTCGTAAGGCAACCACTCGGTAAACTGCGACAGGTAATCCCACACTCCCTTGCTATCGGTATGGAAGAGGTGCGGCCCATAGCGATGGATCAGCACGCCGTGCGCGTCATACTCATCGAAGCAGTTGCCGCCGATGTGGTCGCGCTGTTCCAACACCAGCACCTTCCAGCCAAGCTGACTGGCCATTCTTTCCGCCATGACGGCACCAGAGAGCCCGGCGCCTATAACGATTGCCTGATAACTCACGCCGCCTCTCCAAACAGTTGCTGCATAACCTGAGTTGGACGGGCTCGCTCTGCCCACGCCAGCTGATGCCTCTCGTCGAAGAACCAGCCGGGCGCCAATTCTGCGACCTCTGCAGCCGACTGCTCGATGAGCTGAGTGAAGCGCACGACGTCATCCTGCCGTAGAAAGTAGAGCGCGGCAGAGTAGTATTGGTGGGCACGCCCTTGGGCAATGATCACGGGATCCGCACCAAATGCAGCGGCATTGTCGCAAGCACGCAGCAGGTCGCGCAGCGACTGTTCGCGGCGTTCTGCCGATTTGCGAGTCTGTCCGCCGAAGCTTTGGGTATGAAAGCGATAACGCCCCAGCAGCTCAGGGATGAAATCCAGGGTGCCTGGGTTGAGGGAAAGATTCAGGATATGCCAGGGGTAATCGAGAATGATCTTGCACCCCTCATCGATGGCATCAACCATCCCTTCATAACGGCGGAACATGATGGAACTGGCATTGACAAATACCCCGAAACGGATCAGCGCCTCCCGAGTCATCACGGGTTCAAGATATCGCGCATTGTAGTAATCACGGGTGAAGAGTTTGATACGTGCATCAGTCTCATCGTCAAACATCTCCGCCTCATGGTAACAAAGCGTACAACCGGGGTGCGCCTCCAGATAGTCGACCTGACATTGCAGCTTGCCCGGCAAAGCCAGGTCGTCGCCGTCCACATAGGCAAGATAGACCCCTTTTGCTTCGGCAAGCAGCCGCTTCTGGGTTTTGGCCAGCCCCATGTTCTGTTCGTTTTGCAGGGCCCGCAATGCTGGCCATTGCCTTGCCAACCGCTCCATGATGGACCAGGAGTCATCGCTCGAGCCGTCATCAATGGCGATCACTTCAAAATCGAAATCTGTTTTTTGCTCAAGCAGACTGAGCAGACAGGGCTCGATGAAACGTGCCAGATTATAGACGGGCACTAATACACTGACCTTCAT
>RCUM01001286.1_pt1 | contig 10283 bp, 8 predicted proteins | sample 2166141 | NCBI WGS metagenome assembly RCUM01 (sample SAMN09932756, study PRJNA488358) | compost metagenome | isolation source: compost soil in crotonic acid-enriched | place: Germany: Experimental Botanical Garden
CGTTGGGCGTAGATTAACGCCCTTTAGGGGTGTCCAGAATCATTAAGCCAGATCAGATCAGTCCCCTCTCCCTCTGGGAGAGGGCTAGGGTGAGGGGCTTTTGATTGTCCGCGGCAAATAGTGTCTTCGACTCAAGTCGCCACATTCAAATACTTGCCCACCGACGCCGTTTTCTCCAGCGAGTACTGTTTGCTCAGATTGGCAATCATGCGGTTCAGGGCTTCGGTGGTGCTCTGGGTAGAAGCGGTCTGTTCTTCATCCGGCCGTTCTCGCCCTGCCTGTAAAGCCGCTTTCAGCTCGTCGCTGCTTACACCGCCGCTGCTGTCGCTATCGAGAACCTTGAGCAGCGCGGCACTGGTGTCAGTGCTGGTGGTTGAAGTCGCGCTGTCGCTGGCTTGCAGTGCGCTGCCGAGTTCTGTCGCGGTCACGCTACCGTCGCCATCCGCATCAAGTTGGCTGAACAGTTCGTCGCTGTTGATGTGTGGCGGCGGTGGAGGTGGCGGTGTCAGGCTGGCGGTGAGTTCGTCCTGGCTGACGGTGCCGTCCTTGTTCTTGTCGAGGGCGGAGAAGATTTCGTTGCTGTCGGCAGTGCTGCCGGCGCTGGTCAGGCCGCTGCTCAGTTCGTCGCTGCTGATGGCGCCGTCACCGTCGCTGTCGAGGGCGCTGATCAGGGCGTCGGCGAGGTCGGTGTCCGGTGCTTGATCGTGTGGCGGTGGCGGGGGCGCCATGGCGGTCATTTCTTCGGCGCTGAGGCTGCCGCTGGCGTCGCTGTCCAGATCACCGAATTGTTTACTCAGGTTGACCAGCAGACCGTCGTCGTTCTTCTGCGACAGGGCGCTTTTCAGTTCGTCCTGATCCACCGCGCCGTCGCCGTTGCTGTCGAGTTTGGCGAACAGTTCTTTTTGCAGTTGCTGGCTACGGGCGTTTTGCGTGGAGGTACTGCTGGTGCTGGTATAGCTCGTGTAGTTGCTGACGCTACCGATCATCGGACTCACTCCCTGGAATGGAAAACCGGTGGGTGTACCGGCTTATGCAGCGTCGGGGCGCAAGTTGTCGGGGGTATGTGGGGTTTGTACCGGTGAGTACACACGATGCAATGAACACCCCCGAACCCTGTGGGAGCGAGCCTGCTCGCGAAGAGGGCGGTACATTCAAAGGAGATACTGGATCAACTGACGCCTTCGCGAGCAGGCTCGCTCCCACAGGGGGGCGGTGGTGTTCTCAGGTGCGCGGCAGGCGAATGATGGCGGTAAGGCCGCCGCCGGGGGTTTCTTCGAGGTTGAGCTGACCACCCAGACGCTGCGCCGCTTCGCGGGCAATGGTCATGCCCAGCCCGACGCCGCCGGAGTTGCGATTGCGCGAGCCTTCCAGGCGATAAAACGGTTCAAACACCGCTTCACGCTTGTCCTCGGCAATCCCCGGGCCGTGGTCGATCACGCGGATCAGCAGTTGCTCGCGTTGATCCTGCAATTCGATGCGTGCTTGGCCGGCATAACGCAGGGCATTGTCCATGAGGTTGTTGAGGCACGAACGCAGCGCCATCGGCTGCACCGGCAGAGGTGCGCAATGGCCGCTGACCTGCACGTCGGCACCTTGGTCCTGAGCGTTTTCGCACAGCGATTCGACCAGCGCCTGCACATCCATCAACTGCAAGGCTTCGCTGGTGCGCTGTTCGTGCAGATAGGTGAGGGTGGCGTCGAGCATGCCGATCATGTCGTCGAGGTCTTGGCGCATCTGGCCTTGCAGCTTTTCATCGCTGATGTTCTCCAGGCGCAGTTTCAAGCGTGACAGCGGTGTGCGCAGGTCATGTGAGACCGCGCCCAGCATCCGTGCGCGCTGTTGCACCTGTTCGCGAATGCGTTGCTGCATCAGGTTGAAGGTGTAGGCGGCTTGTCGCGATTCCCGCGGGCCGGACTCGTCGAGTGGCGGGCTGTCGAGGTCTTCGCTGAGACGTTCGGCGGCGTCGCTCAGGCGCTGGATCGGGCGACTGAGCAGTTTGGCGCCGTACCAGGCCGCGATCATCAGCGTGATGAACTGAAAGGTCAGCGGCACCACCGGGCCACCGAACCACGGACGCGGTGGCCGTGGCGGGTAGCGCGGATCATGTGCCATCGGTTGCCCTTCGGCGCCTTGGGAGAACTCCGGTGGCGGCGGGGGCGGCGGTGGCCCGTAGAGGCGGAACCAGGCGAACGCCAGCAGGTGCGCCAGGACAATCGCCACGAACAGCACGCCAAACAGGCGCCCGAACAGCGTGTCGAAGCGCGCCCGCATCAGCCGATGTCCCGCGCGTCGAACAGGTAACCCTCACCGCGCACGGTTTTGATCAACTGCGGAGCTTTCGGGTCGTCGCCGAGTTTCTGCCGCAGACGCGAGACCAGCAAATCGATGCTGCGGTCGAAGGCTTCGATCGAGCGGCCACGGGCAGCATCGAGCAGTTGCTCGCGGCTGAGTACCCGACGCGGACGTTCGATAAACACCCACAGCAGGCGGAATTCGGCGTTGGACAGCGGCACCACCAGACCATCGTCGGCGATCAGCTGGCGCAGGACGCTGTTCAGACGCCAGTTGTCGAAACGAATGTTCGCCCGCTGTTCGGTTCGATCGTCGCGCACCCGGCGCAGAATGGTTTGAATGCGCGCGACCAGTTCGCGTGGCTCGAACGGTTTGGCCATATAGTCATCGGCGCCCAGTTCCAGGCCGATGATGCGGTCGGTCGGTTCGCAACGGGCGGTGAGCATCAGGATCGGGATGTCCGATTCGGCGCGCAGCCAGCGGCACAGCGACAAGCCGTCTTCGCCGGGCAGCATCAGGTCCAGCACGACAACGTCGAAATGCTCGGCGAGCAGCGCCTGACGCATCGCCGCGCCGTCGGTGACGCCGCTGGCGTGGATATTGAAGCGCGCGAGGTAGTCAATCATCAGCTCGCGGATCGGCACGTCATCATCGACGATCAGCGCGCGAATGCTCCAGCGCTTGTCGTCTTTAGGCTCATCCGTCGCGGTCATTTGGGTGTTGTGCATGAGGCTGTTCATCTGCCAGTAGGCCGCCAACCACAAAAGATGGGCTGCGAGGTTGTGGTTTCAGCATAGGCGTCCGGCCATGAGGCGGGAAGTGCTGATGTAAGGACGTATTGCGGCTGGCGAGGCTAGCGCGGATGCTTGTTGCTGGCATGTCGGTTGTGTATCGGAGTCGACACAATAGCAGCGAGCGCTATGCTGATCACGGCCGAGGCGACGATTTACCGATCATCGGGTGCCGCGCTGCCGCCGGTTCCGCTACAATGCGCGCCGATTTCGACCTGCCTGAGAGCCCATTCATGTCCGCCTGCCAGACTCCTATCATCGTCGCCCTGGATTTCCCTACCCGTGACGCCGCACTGAAGCTGGCCGACCAGTTGGACCCGAAGCTGTGCCGGGTCAAAGTGGGCAAGGAACTGTTCACCAGTTGCGCCGCCGAAATTGTCGGCACCCTGCGTGACAAGGGTTTTGAAGTATTCCTCGACCTGAAATTCCACGACATTCCCAACACCACCGCGATGGCCGTGAAAGCCGCTGCCGAGATGGGCGTGTGGATGGTTAACGTGCATTGCTCCGGTGGTATGCGCATGATGGCCGCTTGCCGTGAAGAGCTGGATAAACGCAGCGGCCCGCAGCCGTTGCTGATCGGCGTGACCGTGCTGACCAGCATGGAGCGCGAAGACCTGGCTGGTATCGGTCTGGATATCGAGCCGCAAGAGCAAGTGCTGCGTCTGGCCGCGCTGGCCGAAAAGGCTGGCATGGACGGTCTGGTGTGCTCGGCGCTGGAAGCCTCGGCACTGAAAACTGCGCACCCTTCGCTGCAACTGGTGACCCCGGGAATTCGTCCGGCCGGCAGCGCGCAGGACGATCAGCGCCGCATTCTGACTCCGCGTCAGGCGCTGGATGCCGGTTCCGATTATCTGGTGATTGGCCGTCCGATCAGCCAGGCGGCGGATCCGGCCAAGGCACTGGCTTCGGTTGTCGCCGAAATCGCCTGATCAGGCACCGCAAAACCCTGTAGGAGTGAGCCTGCTCGCGATAGCGGTGTGTCAAACAACGTTAATGTTGACTGACACACCGCTATCGCGAGCAGGCTCACTCCTACATTTGTTTTGTGGTGGTTTTAGATTTTCAGCACCAACTTGCCGAAGTTCTCACCGCTGAACAATTTCATCAGCGTTTCCGGGAAGGTCTCCAGCCCTTCGACGATATCTTCCTTGCTCTTGAGCTGCCCCTTGGCCATCCAGCCGGCCATTTCCTGCGCGGCGCTGGCGTATTGCGCCGCGTAATCCATCACCACAAAACCTTCCATCCGCGCACGGTTGACCAGCAACGACAGGTAGTTGGCCGGGCCTTTGACCGCTTCCTTGTTGTTGTACTGGCTGATCGCGCCGCAGATAACCACCCGCGCCTTCATGTTCAAACGGCTCAACACCGCATCGAGGATGTCGCCGCCAACGTTATCGAAATACACATCGACGCCTTTCGGGCATTCGCGTTTAAGCCCGGCCACGACATCTTCGGACTTGTAGTCGATGGCACCGTCAAAACCCAACTCATCAATAAGGAATTTGCACTTGTCGGCGCCGCCGGCAATGCCAACCACGCGGCAGCCTTTGAGCTTGGCAATCTGCCCGGCGATGCTGCCCACTGCGCCCGCTGCACCGGACAACACCACGGTGTCGCCGGCCTTCGGTGCGCCGACATCCAGCAGGGCGAAGTAGGCGGTCATGCCGGTCATGCCCAGCGCTGACAGGTACACCGGCAGCGGTGCCAGTTTCGGATCGACTTTGTAGAAACCTCTTGGCTCGCCGAGGAAATAATCCTGCACGCCAATGGCGCCGTTGACGTAGTCCCCGACCGCAAAGCCTGGGTTGTTCGAAGCAATGACTTTGCCTACGCCCAGCGCGCGCATGACTTCACCGATACCGACCGGCGGGATGTAGGACTTGCCCTCGTTCATCCAGCCACGCATCGCCGGATCGAGGGACAGGTATTCGTTCTTGACCAGAATCTGGCCCGCCGCCGGTTCGCCGACCGGTACTTCCTGATAGGTGAAGGTCTCGCGGGTAGCCGCACCCACCGGGCGTTTGGCGAGCAGGAACTGGCGATTGGTGTGGTTGGTCATGGCAGGCACTCGAACGGAATGAAGCCTTGTTGATAGACCTTCGCCGGCATTGGCGCAAGGTTGGCTGATGCGGCGAATGCACGCCGATCCAGTGCAGTGATGATCACTGGGATGGTTCTATCACTGCGACGCATGGGCACATAAACAGCCATTGGATAGTGCTGACGCACGGCAGACCCCAATGGCTATGCTGCCATTCCATACATCCCCTGCATCTCCCTTCGAGGACATAACAATGAGCATGACGTTTTCCGGTCAGGTTGCTGTAGTCACTGGCGCGGCCAACGGCATCGGCCGTGCGACCGCCCAGGCGTTCGCCGCCGAAGGCCTGAAAGTGGTGGTCGCCGACCTGGACGCGGCAGGGGGCGAGGGCACGGTGGCGCTGATTCGTACAGCCGGCGGCGAAGCGACCTTCGTGCGCTGCAACGTGACCGTCGAAAGCGAAGTGAAAAATCTGATGGACGAGGTCATCAACACCTACGGCCGTCTCGACTATGCCTTCAACAATGCCGGCATCGAAATCGAAAAAGGCAAACTGGCCGACGGCTCGATGGATGAATTCGACGCGATCATGGGCGTCAACGTCAAAGGCGTCTGGCTGTGCATGAAGTATCAACTGCCGCTGTTGCTGGCGCAGGGCGGCGGGGCGATCGTCAACACCGCCTCGGTAGCGGGACTGGGCGCGGCGCCGAAGATGAGCATCTACGCGGCGTCCAAGCATGCGGTGATCGGTCTGACCAAATCGGCGGCCATCGAATACGCGAAGAAGAAAATCCGTGTCAACGCTGTGTGTCCGGCGGTGATCGATACCGACATGTTCCGCCGTGCTTACGAGGCCGACCCGAAGAAGGGTGAGTTCGCCAACGCCATGCACCCGGTCGGGCGCATCGGCAAAGTCGAGGAAATCGCCAGTGCCGTGTTGTACCTGTGCAGCGACGGTGCGGCATTCACCACCGGCCACTCGCTGGCAGTGGATGGCGGCGTCACCGCTTTCTGAATCACGCCCAAGAACAACAGCCCGCATTCGTTGCGGGCTTTTTTGTGGGCAGCGGTCAGTTCCGTGAAGCCTCTTAAACAATGTGTATCAAACGGTTAGAACGGTCGCTTTTGGCGGCGTTGTCGCACAGCCTGTCCGGCGCGGCTGTGATTTACTGCCGCCAGCAAAACGGACAGGAGTTTGCTTGCTCATGGAATTGAGAATTGATCGACAGGCAATGGTGCCGGTCGTGCAGCAGATTGTTGACGGACTGACCGAGTGGATCCTGCAAAGTGGCGTACCGCCGGCCACCCGTTTGCCGTCCGTGCGGCAAATCGCCCGGGGCAATCTGCTCAGCCAGTCGTGCGTGGTCGAGGCGTGTGAACGGTTGGTATCGCAGGGCGTTCTGAACTCATGCCAAGGCACCGGTTTCGTTGTCGCCGCCTCGCCATCGACACCCGGCGCAGAGGACGAACTGGCGCCATTCGAGGGCCGGTTTGCCTGGTGCGATGCCGTGTGCGATACAGCAGGTGGCTTGAAGCTTGGTGCCGGTAGCCTGCCGCAAAGCTGGCGCGAGCCTGACGACCTCAGCTATGCGCTGCGCGAGGTGGCGCGCACCGACATGGCCAGCCTGTTCAACTACAGCACGCCCTTGGGGCTTCCAGCGTTGCGCGAGCAAATCGCCAAGCGCCTGAAACTGTTCGGTATCGAGGCCCGCAGTGCGCAGTTGCTGAGTACCTGCGGCGCCAGCCATGCGCTTGATCTGATCGTGCGCACCTTGTTCAAGGCTGGAGACTGTGTGGTGGTCGAGACGCCCGGTTACGCGCCGTTGTTCGATCTCCTGCGGATGCACGGCGTGCACATGCTCGAGGTGCGTCGCACCCCGAACGGGCCGGATATCGACGCGCTGGAGACTTTGCTACAACAGTTTCGCCCCGGCGCGTTATTCATCAACAGCCATCATCACAACCCCACCGGCAGTTGCCTGTCGCCGAGCGTAGCGCAACGCATCCTGCAACTGAGCAAGACCTATGATTTGCGCGTGATCGAAGACGATGTCTACGCAGACTTGCACACCGGCAACGGCACGCGCCTGGCGGCTCTGGATAATGAGGGGCGAGTCCTTTACGTGGGCAGTTTTTCCAAGACGCTGAGCAGCTCGTTGCGGGTCGGTTTCGTTTTTGCCGACAGCGACATGGTCAGACGGCTGGCGCAGGTCAAGATGATCAGCGGTCTGGGGGCGTCAAGGTTTACCGAAGCGGTGCTGGCCAGCCTGATGGTCAGCGGCGCTTACCGCAAACTGGTGCAGCGCCAGCGTCAACGCCTGAATGCCGATCGCGCGGCCGCATTGCAGGCGCTGGAGGACGCCGATTGGGAGGTTTTCGGCAAGCCTGCGGGTGGCTTGTTCATCTGGGCCCGCTCGCGCATGGCCGATCAGGTTCGGGTGCGTCGGCAGGCTCAACGCTGCGGCGTATTGCTCTCAGCGTCTGAGGCGTTCAGCCCCAGTGGCGAGTCGGGCGACTGGCTGCGCATCAACGTCGCCTATGCTTGTGATCCACGCGCCCGGCAGTTTTTTCGCAACACCGGTTCGGATCGACCTCAAGTGTTCTGAAAACGACGCAAGCGTAGCTTTTTGCCATTATTCCGACGCCAGAGACTTGTGCTGCTTCATGGCCGTTGCGACTCTTCGCTCTACTGACAATGGCAGGGGACTACGCGCAATGATTTCGGCCATGCAAGGACGTTTTGCCAACCTCGGTATGGCGAAAAAACTGGGTATCGGGTTTGTGCTGGTTTTGCTTCTGACCGCGCTGGTGGCGGCTATCGGCGTTTGGTCCCTGCAAACCATCAGTCAGCATTTCGACGGGCTGAAACAGATGTCTTCGCTCAACAGTGGTTTGCTCAAGGTGCGCCTGCTCGAGCAGGAATATGCCTTGCGGGGCGATCCGAAGACGGCCGATGCCCTGCGTAAGGGCGTCGACGAACTGGTTGCTCTGGCTGATCAACTCAAGACGCAGTCAGCGGCGAATGGGCCGGTAATGAATGATGTGCAGCAGTCGCTGGGCGCTTATCGTAAGGCGTTCGACGAGTTTGTCTCGTTGACTCAGGCCAAGGACCTGGCGCTGGAAATGGCCAGTTGGTCGGTGTCCAGTGTGGCCAACAACCTCGACGTATTGCAGGCCGGGCTTGCCGACGACGGTGCTTATACCTTGAAGGACACCGAGGGCAAGGATGGCGCGCAGTTCATCGAGCAGGCCAGTCAGGTCAGCCAGGTTTCGCGGTTGATGCTGCAAGCGATGAATGAAGCGCGGATTCGCCTCGATCAAAGCCGCAAGGGCGATGCCGACAGTGCCGGCAAGGGCAATATCGAACAGGCCGCACAGGCGCAGGCGCAGGCCGAAGAATTGAAAACTACGGTCAAGGACGAGGGCTATCTGACCGTGCTCAATGAAGTGTCCGGGCACATCGCCGGTTTCAACGACAAACTGGCCGAGTACACCGGGTTGCTCGCGCAGGAAAAAACCGTCTACGAGCAATTGCACCAGCGTGCCAACGAAGTGGTCGAGCGGGTGAATCAGGCGTATGTCGCTGAAGACGGCGCGATGCAGGCAGAACTGAAGAAAAACTCGCTGCTGATCATCGGCTCATCGGCGCTGGCATTGCTGGTGGGATTACTCGCCGCGTGGCTGATCACCCGACTTATCGTCGCGCCATTGCGCAGTGTGATTCAGGTCGCGCAGCAGATTGCCGCCGGCGACTTGAGTGCGACCGTGGCAGTGACCCGTCGCGACGAGATTGGCCAGTTGATGCTGGCGATGCAACAGATGGGCGCGGGTCTGAGTACCATCGTCAGTGGTTTGCAGGCGGGGATCGAGCAACTGGCCAGTTCGGCGCAATCGTTGTCGACGGTCACCGAGCAGACCAACCTTGAGGTCAGCAGTCAGAAGGAAGAAACCGAGCAGGTTGCCACGGCGATGAACCAGATGACCGCCACCGTTCACGACGTTGCACGCAACGCCGAAGAAGCGGCGCTGGCCGCGCAAACGGCGGATGACAAAGTCGAGAGTGGGCAGCAGGTGGTGCGCCAGAGTATGGCGCGCATCGAGCAACTTGCTGATTCGGCGACTTCGGCCAGTTCGAGCATCGAAAGCCTCAGTGCTGAAATCCAGAATATCGGCACGGTACTCGGGGTGATCAAAAGTGTTGCCGAACAGACCAATCTATTGGCGCTGAATGCCGCCATCGAGGCGGCGCGGGCCGGGGAGCAGGGCAGGGGCTTTGCGGTGGTGGCCGATGAGGTGCGCGCACTGGCTCGGCGCACGCAGCAATCGACTGAGGAGATTGAACGGCTGGTCAGTGCTTTGCGCTTGGCGGCGCATTCGTCGGTGCAGCAGATTCAGAGCAGCGGCGAGTTGGTGAAGCTGGCGGTGAGTGATGCGTTGCAGACCGAGAGTGCGCTGGGGAGTATTGCGGCGGCGGTGTCGTTGATTCAGCAGATGAATCAGCAGATTGCGGCGGCGGCGGAGGAGCAGAGTTCGGTGGCGGAGGAGATCAATCGCAGTGTGACGAGTATTCGTGCGAGTGCGGATCAGTCGTCGATTGCGATGCGTGGGAATGCGGCTTCGAGTGTTGAGTTGGCGCAGTTGGGGAGTGAGTTGCGCGGGATGGTTGGGCATTTTCGGCTTTGACGCTTTGACGCTTGGCGGCCTTTGGGCCGACCAGGTTCTTGGGGTTTTGGGGGGATATCCGTTGCTGCGGGTGTTGCTGATTAGGGTTCCGCCCTTACGGCGGGTCACTTTTGGCAAACGCCCCAAAAGTAACCAAAAGGTCTTCGCCCTGACGTTCGGCCCGCTCGCTGGGGCTCGGGGTTCCTTCGCTCCGGGATCGCTCCGGGGGCATCGCCTACGGTTTGCTTCGCTGCACCTCCTCTCGATGTGTTCGACTTCGTCGAACGGTCGCTGCGCTCCCACCCCCGGATCAATCCCTCCACTCAGCCTGCCGACGGGCTTTCAGATCAAGATCAAGAGCGGCAGCCGAGCTAACGCTCATCCTGTTGAGTGGTGAGAAGCAGATGCGGTTGTGAGGTGGGCGTTGCTTTTGCTTTTCTGTGGGAGATTCTATGGTTGAGGGGAAGCCCTCAACTGACTTTTGTCTGGTATTC
>RCUM01001288.1_pt1 | contig 10275 bp, 8 predicted proteins | sample 2166141 | NCBI WGS metagenome assembly RCUM01 (sample SAMN09932756, study PRJNA488358) | compost metagenome | isolation source: compost soil in crotonic acid-enriched | place: Germany: Experimental Botanical Garden
CTGAGATCGATATCGCTTAGGTTGGTGAGCATCTTTCCCTCCGCAGAAACAGCCTGTTATTAACCCTCTGATAACATCCCCCTGAAGCGAACCCACCGGTGGATGCCTGGGTTTATATGTCATGGGTTTGAAATAAAAATCAATAGTTCAACACCTTACTGGCATCGGTTTTTTCAATGCTTACATTCCAAAGATGGAATGGTAGCTCAGCCAGGTGGCGGGTAGCCTGTATTTGTTACCTAAATGTTGAGATTTAACAACGGCTGATAGAAGGAAAAAGCATGCTGAATCAACCCCAGAGCGGCAACGAAATGCCGCGTTTTGCCGGCATCCCCACCATGATGCGCCTGCCCGTAGCTGACCATGCCCAGGGACTGGATGCGGCCTTTGTCGGCGTGCCCCTTGATATAGGCACTTCAAATCGCAGCGGCACGCGCTACGGACCACGGCAAATTCGGCAGGAATCGGTGATGATCCGCCCCTATAACATGGGCACCGGCGCCGCACCCTTTGAGCGGTTGCAGATCGCCGATCTGGGTGACGTTGCCATCAATCCCTACAGCCTGGAAGACAGTGTCAACCGGATTGAACTGGCCTATGACGGCATTCTTTCCCATGGGTGCATCCCGCTGACGCTGGGGGGCGATCACACGCTGACGTTGCCGATCCTGCGGGCCGTCGCCCGTCGTTATGGTCCGGTCGGTTTAATCCACGTTGATGCCCACTCCGACACCAACGAGGAGATGTTTGGCGAAAAATTGGCTCATGGCACCACTTTCCGCCGCGCTTATGAAGAGGGGCTGCTGGCGCCAGAACGGGTGGTGCAGATTGGTCTGCGCGGCAGCGGTTATGCTGCGGACGATTTCGACTGGTCACGGCGGCAGGGCTTTCGCGTGGTGCCGGCCGAGGCGTGCTGGCATCGCTCGCTGGGCCCCCTGATGGAGGAGGTGCGCGAGCAAATGGGCGATGCGCCGGTCTACCTCAGTTTTGATATCGACGGGCTGGATCCGGCGTTTGCGCCAGGCACAGGTACGCCGGAGGTCGGCGGGCTGTCGGTCTGGCAGGGGTTGGAGATCGTGCGTGGCTGTCGTGGGCTGAATCTGGTCGGCACCGACGTGGTGGAGGTGTCGCCGCCCTACGATCGCTCCGGCAATACCGCGCTGCTGGCGGCCAACCTGTTGTTTGAAATGCTGTGCGTGCTGCCTGCCCGCTAAAGACGGCACTTTAACCCTACCGGCGGAGCCGTTGCGTCCGGAGCCCCTGATAACAATAACAAAGGTACGGAGGTGTCCATGAATCTCGATCTGCTGGTCGTGGTGTTTTACTTTTTGGTGATAGGCGCGGTGGGGTGGATGGGCATACGCCGTGCCAACTCCAAAGAGGCTTATCTGGTGGCCGGTCGCAATCTGGGGCCGAGCCTGTATCTGGGCACGCTGTCGGCGGTGGTGCTCGGCGGCGCATCGACCATCGGCACAGTTAAACTCGGTTATACCTACGGGATTTCCGGCGTTTGGCTGTGCGGCGCGTTAGGGATGGGCATCGTGGTGCTGAGTACGGTGCTGGCCAAGCCGCTGTTGAAACTGAAGCTTTATACCGTCAGCCAGGTCTTGTCTCGGCGCTACCATCCGGCCGCCCGCGTCACCAGTGGCGCCATCATGCTGGCCTATGACCTGATGGTGGCGGTGACCTCGATCATCGCCATCGGCAGTGTCATGCAGGTGATGTTCGGTCTGTCGTTCCCTGTGTCGATCCTGCTCGGCGGCGGGCTGGTGGTGTTGTATTCGACTCTGGGGGGAATGTGGTCGCTGACGCTGACCGACATCATCCAATTTATCATCATGACCGTTGGCATGATGCTGGTACTGATGCCGATGAGCATCGTCAAGGCCGGTGGCTGGGCGGCGTTCGCCAGCCTGTTACCGGACAGCTACTACCAACTGTCGTCGATCGGACTGGACACCATACTGGTGTTCTTCCTGATTTACTTCTTTGGCATTCTGATCGGTCAGGACATCTGGCAAAGAGTGTTCACTGCGCGAAGCGCCAACGTGGCCTGCTTCGCCGGGCTGGGGGCGGGTATTTACTGCGTACTGTATGGTGTGACCGGCGCGTTGATTGGCATGGCCGGTAAGATCGTGCTGCCGCAACTGACAAACACCGACGGCGCCTTTGCCGCCATTGCGCAGGCGGTGCTGCCGGAAGGGATCAGCGGGCTGGTGGCCGCAGCGGCACTGGCGGCGCTGATGTCCACCGCCAGTGCCTGCCTGCTGGCGTCATCGACTATCGCACTGGAGGATGTGCTGCCGGTGATCCGGCGGCGACCGTCGGGTGGGCTGGCGGCAGGGCGTTTCACTACCCTGATTATGGGCGTATTCATGTTGGGGCTGGCGTTTCTGGTGCGGGACGTGCTGGCGGCGCTGACGCTGGCCTATAACCTGCTGGTGGGGGGGATGCTGATCCCGCTGGTGGGGGCGATATTCTGGCCGCGAGCCACCAGCGCCGGTGCCATCGCCAGCATGTTGACCGGCAGTTTGTGCGTACTGGGGTTGATGTATTGGCACGGTATCGAGGCCAACAGCCCAATTTACGGTGGGCTGTTGGGCGGCGGCGTGGCCTTTGTACTGGTCAGCTTGCTGAGCCGGCCGACCCCGCAGTTGCAGACATTCACTGAGCGTTGAAACGATAATAATAATGAGGAAGTTTCATGAGCAACGGCAACGAAGCGTCACGCCCGAAGATTGAAGTCCGTTCGATCGACTACGTTCCCCGTCGCGAGCGGCATGGCAAGGTTTGGCATCAGGCGCCTTTTTGGTTCACCGGTAACTTTGTCCTCACCACCATGGTGGTGGGGTTTACCGGACCGGCACTTGGCCTGGGGGCGGTTTATTCGATGCTGGCCATCGTCATCGGTGTCTGCTTCGGCACATTCTTCATGGCCTGCCATGCTAATCAGGGGCCGCGAATGGGGCTGCCGCAGATGATTCAATCACGCGCCCAGTTCGGCCTGCGTGGGGCTATCGTTCCTTTCACCGCCGTGGTGTTTGTCTACGTTGGTTTCAACGTTTTCAATGTGATTCTGGCGACCGATGCGATTAACACCGTTCTGCCGGGCCATCGTGTGCCCTGGTATCTGCTGCTGATTGTGGTCGCGGTGCTGCTGGCGATTGTTGGGCACGATCTGTTGCATACCGTACAGCGTTGGTTGACCTACGTGATGATGGCGGTGTTTGGTGTGCTTACCGTCAGCGCCGTGCTGAGCCTGCAAATGGACGCGGTTGCCGGTGGCGGTCATTTTTCATGGGCGGCGTTTCTGATCCAACTGTCAGCAGCTGCGGGATACCAAATCAGTTATGCAGTATACGTTTCCGATTATTCACGCTACTTGCCGCATGAAACTTCATCCGCCAGGGTGATTTTCTGGACTTACCTCGGCGCAGCGGGATCGGCACTTTGGTTGATGTCGCTGGGCGCATTCCTGGCCTCTGCTCTGCCGACGCCGGATGCGATCGGCAGCGTTCGTCAGGTGGGGAATGCTTTTCATCCGGGTTTCGGGACCTTCGCCGTGTTGATCGCGGTACCGTCATTGGTTGGCATTATGGCCGTCAATTGTTATGGGGCGATGCTCACCAGTCTCAGCGCCATCGATGCCTTCCGCAAGGTTACGGCGACGCTCAGGTTGCGGATCATCGGCATTGGTGCGATTGCCGTGGTGGTGTTCGCCGTGGCTCTGGCGATCCCGCAAAGCTACCTCGTCAGCTTCAATACTTTCGTGCTGTTGATGCTGTATTTTCTGGTGCCCTGGACTGCGGTTAACCTGGTGGATTTTTACGTCGTGCGTAATGGTCACTATGCAATTGGCGAAATCTTCAATCCTGAAGGGATCTACGGCCACTGGGGCCGTCCCGGCCTGGTGGCTTATGTGATAGGTTTATTGGCGATGGTGCCGTTTATGTCGCTGAGTTTTTACACCGGCCCGCTTGCTGCGGCTTTGGGCGGTGCGGATATCGCTTTCCTGATCGGTTTGCTGGTCGCCGGAGGGCTATATGTGTTCATGTGCCGGACGCTTGATCTTGAGACTGAACGGCAGGTGGCGGTACATAATGAACGCTTGTTGGAAGGGGGGAAAGAGTGATGGGCAAGGCGATCGTAGCATGTTGCCAACTGGCGCCAAGGATCGGTGAACCGGACTATAACCGACAGATCTCCACTCAGGCGATCCGTAACGCGGCACAGCGTGGAGCGAACATCATCGTATTGCCCGAACTGGTGAACAGCGGATACGTTTTTCAAGATCGGGCGGAGGCGGCGGCGCTCTCGGAGCCTTGCGACGGACCCAGCATCAGTTTGTGGGCGGCCCTGGCGCGGGAGCTTGATGTGGTTGTCGTCGCCGGTTTCTGCGAAACGCTGGGAGCTGGGCAGGTAGCAAATAGCTGTGTATTGATCGATGCGCGTGGTGTGCGTGCGGTTTATCGCAAAGTGCATCTGTGGCATGAGGAAAGTGCGATCTTTACTGCGGGCGATCAATCGCCGCCGGTTATCGAGACCCGTTTTGGGCAACTGTCCATGATGATTTGTTACGATCTCGAATTTCCCGAGTGGGTACGTTTGCCCGCGCTGTCTGGTGCACAACTGCTATGCGCGCCGGTAAATTGGCCGTCGGCACCGCCTCCACAGGGAGAGCGGCCGGTTGAGGTGGTAAAGGTGCAGGCCAATGCTGCGGTTAACCGTCTGTTTATTGCGGTGAGCGATCGCTGCGGGAAGGAACGGGGTGTTGATTGGGTCGGGGGCTCAGTGATTGTCGATGCCGATGGTTATCCGCTGGCGGGGGCAAAAAGTTTACCTGGCGAAGGCATGCTTCTGGCCGAGATCGACCTGAGTGCTGCCGATGATAAACACATTGGCCGCTACAATCACGTGCACCGCGATCGGCGGCCGATACTGTATTGAAACCGCGGGGCGGTCGATGATACCCGGCTGCCCCAACGATCGTATTCGTCGTCGCTTTCGATTTTCACCCGCACCACGTCGCCAACTTTCACGCCAGTGCTTGATGCGTTCCTGCGTGCGCTCTAGGCTTCATTAGCTTGAGGATTTTCGGGCTGGCGTGCTGCAGCGGAATATCCAGGTACGTCAGGATGTTGTCTTCTGCCATCAATGGGATCACGTCGTCCACGTGCGGGAGGGTAGACGCAGTGCAAGCGCACCTGTAAAGCTCATTTATTTAATAAACCATTCTATTTTTATATATGTTTCTTTCTATTTATTTGTCTTGATGAAGGAAAAGGATGGTGAATTCTTAAAGTTTCCGATTTATTTCAGCGTGAGGTTGGTATTCTGGGTTTTTATTGTAATAATTTCCTGCTGTAGGTTCACATAAATACGTTATTTATATCCGTGATGGATTAGCTCTCGATTATTCTCAGGGAAGATATGTGAAAAAATATATGAATATAAAATGGATGGCCGTGTTTTCCCTTCTAAGTTTCCCTATAGAGGCCTGTTGGGCGGGGGCTCCGGCAGTAGACATCCGGGTGGTTGGAATCTTGGCCGCGCCAGGTTGTTTTGTCGTTGCACCGAATAACGGCGTTTATGATTTAGGCACATTACCGGTCACATCAGGGAAGTCTACGAAAATCGCGTTGGCACCGCTTAGCCAAACCTGGCGCATTCAGTGTGAGGCGGAAACCTATTTAAAACTGCTGGCCACCGATAATCGCGCCGTTGTCGGGACATCGTCGGAACCGGCGAGCTACGGCCTTCTCGGGCGCAGTGGCGGCGAGGCGTTGGGGTATTACTATGTCGAGATCGCTAACGCCACGGTCAACGGAAAACCTGCACGGGTCTTGGCGCCAGGCGGCGGTGATTCTGCCCGTATGCGTTCGGGGCGCCCTATGGGATGGTGGCAGGGCGACGTGGCGCTGCACAGCGGCCGGCTGTTTAGTGCCGATATTACCGTTTACCCTTTTCTGACTGCCGCCGGTGCGGCTAAAAGCCGCGCATTAGAAGGTGAAACGGTGGACGGCTCTATGACGATAAGCTTTGAGTTTGGCCTGTAAGGCATCGTGATGCCCGGTGATTAAGAGGACAAATTGTTGGCACTGCTCGTTCAGCTCGGGCTCACTCTTTCTATCTTTGGTTGTTGGCAAGCAATTTTGTTGCTCTGGAATGGGAATTTTCCTTTGCAATAAATAAGGCAATGATATTGCCTTCTTTCGATGAGTCTAACCCTCGCCATGAATAATTGGCAGGAAGCGTGATTCTTTTTATCAAATATATGGAAATAATGAATATGAAAAATACTTTTTTGGGCGGCGCCATGCTGTCAGCCGTTTTTTTATCGATCAGCAGCGCATGGTCGGCACCGTCTATCGAGTTAAAAGTCACGGGGGCCTTTACTACACCGAGCTGTAATTTAGTGAACGGTAGTAGTGGCACTGTTGAGCTTGGCAAGATCTCCGTAACCGGTATCAAGCAAACAAGTGATACGGAGCTGGCTGCGGTGCCAATCGTCTTTGCGGTGACCTGCGACAGTGCGACTTTCCTCAGTTTCAAAACGGTAGATAACCGGGCGGGCACCGCCAGCACCGCCAATGACAGAAACTTTGGCCTCGGTGCGGTAAATGGTTCCGGTAAATTGGGCTATTACACGGTGGAGTTGATGCAGGCTCTAGTGGATGGTGTTTCCACCGGCACCTTTACAACGAAAGGCTCCACCTTCACGAGCATGCCAATCAACTATCTGCAACCGGGCGCTCGCACGGGCTGGAGCAGAGGGGATAACAATCAGGTCGGCGGTAAGTCATTTGCCGGCACGCTTCTGGTAAAACCTCATCTGGCATCAGAAAAAGCGATGAATGGCCCCATCACCGATCAGGCTAAGCTTGATGGTTCCGCGACCCTGGCGTTCAGCTACGGGATTTAAGCGCAATCTGCGCTCTGCAAAACTCGCGACGGGCTTCTCGTTCGTCTTGCTGGCTTGCCGGTAAGCGCTGCTGTATTGGGGGAGTTCTGCTCCCCCTTATTCGTTTTCTCGAGGACACCCCGTTTGCGGTTACGTTGGCTGGCCGTTTTGCTCTCTTGCGCCGTATTTAAAGGCATTTCAGCGGAAACGCACACGGCGTTTGATGTAAAAACCCTCATGGGTAGGGGGTATTCGTCCGATATCGCCGGTTTTTTTGATCGCGCACGTTTTTTGCCCGGGGTGCACGCCGTGACGATCGAGGTGAATGCAGCACAAACTTACGAGGCTGACATGCAGTTTGGCCAGGAAGGGCAACCTTGTATGGATGAGTCGCTGTTAATGATGATGAAGCTTTATCGTCGAGAGCTCCCTGCATCCTGTGTGGCGTTAGAAAGCCTGTGGCCGGAGGCGACAGTGAACGTCGAGCCCGGCAGATTTCGCGTTTTATTGACGGTGCCTGAACGTGCTTTTGATCCCGATCTGGCGAGTAATGAACAGCGGGGCGGTTACGCGGCCTTATTGAACTACGACCTGTTTGGTCAGCAATTTCGCAGTGGCTACAGTCAGCAAACCTCCTTGATGGGCACCTTTGAACCCGGCATCAACGTGGGCAATTGGGTGATCCGTAACCGCAGCCAGTTCTCTCGTGATGGTTATAGCAACCGTGTTGAATACCAGGAAACAGCGGCATGGCGCAGCATTGAACCCTGGTCGTCGGTACTGCAATTGGGTGAGTTTGGTGCTCGTGGCTCATTGTATAGCGGGCTGCCGTTACTTGGCGGCCAATTATTCACCGATGAAGGCCAGGTGACCTCCGGCCGTTGGCTGTTACCTATCCAGGGCGTGGCGCAGAGTAACGCCACGGTCGAAATACGCCAGCGCGGAAGAACGGTATACCGCACCCTGGTTCCGCCGGGGCCATTCAGCCTCAATAGCGGCGGGACGGTGATGCCAGGCGTCGAGGCGACGGTTGAGATCACCGAAGAGAATGGGCAAAAACAAAGTTTCCCGGTGAATATACCGGCAACGGGGGCCGGGGGAGGGCACGGCAGTTATCAACTTGGGATTGGGCGCTATCGCCGGTATCAGGCTGAACCGCCGCCGTCAGGCATTCCATTGTTATTGTTGGGGGAAAAAACATGGGCCGTCGGCCAGCGCCGGCAGGCCACGTTTGGCGGGCTGCTGGCGTCGAATTACCAGAATTTGGCATTACGTGGAGATATCTTTGAGGGCGAAAAAGGAAGCCTGTCGGCGTCCGCGTTGTCTTCGAATGGGCGTCAGCGGCGGGGGGGACAGCTGGAGGGGCAAGGGCAAATCCAGCTCGGCGAGCGGCTTTCCCTGTCGCTCTTCTCTCTTTATCGAACTGAAAAATATCAGGATCCCGATGAGGCCTTGAGTTCGGCTTCCCTGGGCGGTAGGGACAGTTCCTCCCGGCTTCGCAGCGCCAGCGGATTGGCGATGTCGATATTTGTTCCGGAGTTGGGGGCGTTCAGCTATAGCCTGTCGCAGAACCGCTATTATCGCGGCCAGAGCAGCCTCATGCATATTGTGGGCGTAACCCGTTCCTTCGAGCGTACGACGTTAAGCCTCAATCTGCAGTCGTCCGCCAACGAACCGGCCGCGCTGTATGTCAGCCTCTCTTTACCGTTGGGAAGCGGGAGCCTCAGCAACCGTTTTCAGCGTTCTAAAAGTAATCGCAGTACGTTCGGAAGTCAGTACCAAAACGGGGGCAGCGAAAATTTCGACTATACGCTGGATACGAGCGCTGCGGATCAAGAACGCAGTGTGGGAGGGTCGTTAAATCTTAAAACGGCTTATGCCAGGTTGGCTGCTGGAGCCTCGCGTACCAATCAGGGGAGCAGCGCCTTTAATCTCTCGTCTTCGGGGGCGATGGCCTACGCCAACGGCGTTCTGGCGACATCACCGCAATGGATTGGGGACTCTCTGGCGGTAGTGAGCTTGCCGCGGCAGTCGGGGGTGCCCGTGACCGTTTCTGGCGGTGCCGGGGGAATAACGGATTTCTCCGGGGATGCCTTGTTGCCGGTCATTGAGCCTTACATGGATATTCAGGCCAACGTGAATACGCAAAAACTGCCGCTGAATGTGAGATTGGACAGCACGCACACGGCCTTCAGGGTGGCGCGAGGTTCCGTCGTCAAACGGCAGTTCAAAGTGACCGAGGTGCGGCAGTTGCTGTTGACCGTGCGTACGGCCTCTGGTGCTTCCTTGCCTCAGGGGGCGGCGGTATACGATGAGGCGGGAGGATTTATGGGGACGTTAATTGGAGACGGCAACGTGATGCTGGTCAATGCCGATATCGGTAAAACACTGCGTCTGCGCGTCCCCAACCAGCCCGAATGCTTGTTGTCCTACCGGGTGCCGGAGGTGTTCGATCCGGAGGCGTTGTATGAAGCGGAAGACGCTGTCTGCCGTTGAAGGGAGTTATTGTGGAAATCAAATGGATGTTAAGGGGCGTTATGAACGTAATAGCTGTGAAGACGATGGCGTCGCTCGTGAGGCGAATGAGGGAAATAGGTTGGATCTGTGGGCTGTTGTTGGTGATGACGCCGGCCTGGGGGGCATTTCAACTGGAAAGCACCGGCATCGTTTTGGAAGAAAAGGAAGGGAGGGTCAGTTTTACGATCCAAAATACCTCCCAGGCACCGATATTGTTGGCGAGTCAGGTAGAAGATTTGGATAACGCAGGTTTTAGCAAGAATGTGTTGCTCTCCCCCCCGATCACCCGCATTGAGCCGGGCCAGAGTCAACAAGTGAACTTTTTGCTGAAAAAGGGAACCATGCTCACCCATGAGGTGATGTTGAAAGCGTCGTTCGAAGGCATCATGCAGGTGGTGGAAAATAGCGCCCAGATGCCGATACGTCAGAGCGTCAGTTTAATCATTCAGCCCGCCGCTGTCGCGATGACCGCGACGCCCTGGACGGATTTGAAAATCACGCGCGATCGGCAGGCATTGGTGTTGAGCAATACGGGCAAGCATGTGATTCGCTTTGCCCCTCAGCTCAAATTGAACCCTGGCGAGGGCTTTTTGCCACTGGACTCGCTTTATCTGATGGCGGGCGAAGCCCGGCGCGTGCCCGTCAATGGCTCACCGGTATCCATTGGCTTAACGCCACTGAGCCGTTATGGCGCCAGGCTGCCCGAAGTCACACTGCCGGTCAGTGTGGAATAAGATTGGTGAATTGACAGGTAACTTTCCATCGCTAACGGCGCCGACAAGCGCCGTTTTCCTGGTTACAGCCAGCCGGATTTCTTCAGTTTCTGATACAGGAAGAAACAGCCGGCGACGGTCACC
>RCUM01001292.1_pt1 | contig 10236 bp, 2 predicted proteins | sample 2166141 | NCBI WGS metagenome assembly RCUM01 (sample SAMN09932756, study PRJNA488358) | compost metagenome | isolation source: compost soil in crotonic acid-enriched | place: Germany: Experimental Botanical Garden
GCGCGCAGGCCGGCAGCGTGGTGGTGACCGCCGACGGCCGCATCGAAAACAGCGGTGCCATCAGCGGCGGCGGCGATATGGCGGTGGCTTCGAAACAGGGCATCAGCAACAGCGGTTCGCTGTTCGCTGCGGGCAATGCCGCCGTTACCAGCGAGGGCGAGGTGCAAAACAGCGGTTCCATCGCCGCACGCAACAATGTGCAGATTCAGGCCGCCGGCCTGAACAGCAGCAAAGGCAGCACCCTGGCGGCAGGCGTGCAGCAGGACGGCAAACTGGGCGGCAGCGGCGAACTGGCGTTGACCGCCAGCGGCAAACTGACCGCACAGGGCCAGAACCTGGCGGCGGGCAACCTGCGTGCCGGCGGGCAAGGCATGGACATCAGCGGCAGCCGCACCGCCGGCGCCAATGTAACGCTGAACGCCGGGCAGGGCGACTTAACCACGGCCAATGCGCAGGTTGAAGCGGCGCAGCAACTGGTTGCCGACACCGGCAAACGGCTGAACAACGACGGCGGCACGCTGACGGCGAACAAACTGGCGCTGAGCGCGCATGACATATCCAACCGCAAGGGCGAGATCGCTCAGCTCGGCGAAGACGATCTGGCCCTGAATCAGCAGGGCAAACTGGACAACGGCGGCGGCCGCATTGCCAACAACGGCAACAACCTGACGCTGAACGCCGGGGCGATCGACAACCAGAGCGGGCAGATTATCCATGCCGGCAAAGGCAGGCTGGCGGTGAATACCGGCCGGCTGCAAGGGGATAACGGCAAGCTGTTGTCCAACGGGCAGCTCTCGATGCAGGGCGGCGACTACGTGCTGGATGGCGGCACTACGTCGGCGCAGCAGATCGCTATGGAGGCCGGCAGCCTGTCCAACCGCAACGGCCAACTGGTGCAGAGCGGCAACGGCGACATGCGCCTCAGCACCCGTAAGGGTATCGACAATCAGGGCGGCCAACTGGCGGCCAACGGCAATGTGGCCTTGAACGCCGCACAGCTGAACAACCAAAACGGCAAAGTGATCGCCGCGCAGGACGGCAGCCTGAATGCGCAGATTGGCGGCACCCTCGACAACCAGCAGGGCCAACTGGCCGCGAGCGCCAATACGCGATTGCAGGCGGATAAACTGGATAACCGCAAGGGCCTGGTTTCCGCCGCTACCGGCAGCGGTGAGGTGGCGACCCGTCAGGCGCTGGATAACCGCAGTGGCCGTATCGAAGCCAAACAAGGGCTGCAACTGAGCGGCACCGGGTTGGAAAACCAGGGTGGGCAAGTGGTTGGCGGCGCCATTTCTCTGGCGCTCGGCAAGGGCGCGTTGAACAACCAACAGGGCGCTATCGCCGCTGCGGGCGATTTGCGCCTGAACGGCGGGGCGCTGACCAATGACGGCGGCCTGCTGCAATCCGCCGGCGACATGAGCCTCGACACCCAGGGGGCGGCGTTGAGCAACCGCCTGAGCGGTGAAACCGGCGGCATTCTCAGCCAGGGGGCGCTGTCGATCCACAGCGGCGCGCTGGACAATAGCCAGGGCATGCTGGTGGGGGGCGGTGCCACCGAAGTGTTCACCGGCCGGCTGGATAACGGCAAAGGCACGCTGGTTGGCAAGCAACGGTTGAACATCGACAGCCTGGCATTGACCAACGACGGCGGCCTGTTGCAGGCCGGCGGCGACGCGACAATAGATACCCACGGCCAGGCATTGACCAACCGCGACAGCGGCAAAAATGGCGGCATCAGCAGCCTGGGCAAACTGAACATCGCCGGCGGCGAGGTGGATAACCAAAACGGCTTTATCGCTAGCTCGGGCGACCTGCAACTGAATGGCAGCCAACTGGATAACCGCCACGGCACGCTGGCTTCCGAAAAACAGCTGTCGGCGACCGCCGGGGTGATCAATAACCAGGGCGGGGCGATCAAATCCGGCCAGGACATGGCGCTGAATGCCAAAGAGCTGTTGGATAACAGCAATCTGGGGGGGATAGGCGCAGGCAAACAACTGCAGCTGGACAGCGGGTCTGTGCTGAATAATCAGGGGACGCTGGTCAGCGCCGATGCGGCGAAGATCAACTTCGGCATGCTGGAAAACCGGGGCGGCCAACTGGCGGCCCAAACGGCGCTGGAGCTGCACGGCAATAACCTCAACAACAACGACGGCGGGTTGATCCAGAGCGGCGATCGTTTGGATCTGGCGGTCGATCGGCTGACCAACGCCAACGGCGGCGAGAAAGGCGGTATCACCAGCCAGGGCGCGATGAACCTGTCTACCGGCCTGTTCGACAACGGCCAGGGTGTGGTGATTGCCGGCAAAAATCTGCAACTTGATGCCGATTCGCTGCTGAACGGTGGCGGCAAACTGGTGGCGCAGCAGGCGTTGACGCTCACCACCACCGGCGCGGGCGGCCTGAACAATCAGAGCGGGCTGGTGCAGGCCGGCGGCGACATGCTGCTGGATACCCGCGGCCAGCAGCTGGATAACCAAAACGGCACTCTCCACAGCCTGGGCCAGCTGCAACTCAACGGCGGCGACGTCAATAACCAGGGCGGTACGCTGGGGGCCAAGGGCGATTTCATGCTGGCGGCGCTCAAATTGGACAACAGCAACGGCGGGCGGATCATCGGCGAGCAGGCGGTAACGCTGAACAACACCGGGCTGGATAACCGCAACGGGCAGATTCAGGCGGTCGGCAATCTGTTGCTGGGCAGCGCGCAGGGGATTATCGATAACACCCTGGGGCTGATCCGCAGCGGCGCTACCGTGACGCTCAACGCCCTGCAGTTCACCAATGACGCCACGCTGGCGGACAATAAAGGGCTGGAAGGTCAGAGGGTAACGCTGAACACCGGCACACTGAGCAACCGTGGCGGCAGCATTTTGGCTGACCGGCAGTTGGCCATCACCAACGATGGTACCCTGGATAACAGCGGCGGCCAGCTGGCTGCGGCCGACACCCTGCAATTGAAGGGCTCGGCGCTCAACCTGCTGAACACCGGCGGCACGCTCAAAGCCGGCAAGCTGCTGGAGATTAACGCCAACGCGATCGGCGGCGATGGGCAATTGTTGTCGCTGGGCGATATCAATCTGGTCAGCGCTCAGGGCATCAATAACAGCGGCGAGATGATCGCCAACGGCAATTTCAACTTCACCACGCCGGGCGATGTCACCAACAGCGGCAAGCTGCTGGCGGGCGCGAAGCTGGATCTGCACGCCAATAACCTGTTTAACGCCGCCAGCGGCGAGATCAACGCCGGGCAGGATTGGCTGACGGTGAACGGCACCCTGACCAACTACGGCCTGATCGACGGTAAGCACACCCTGCTGACGGCCAACACGCTGAACAACATCGGCACCGGCCGTATTTATGGCGACGCCATCGGCGTGCAGACCGCTACCTTCAACAACCTGGCGGAGAACGGCACCGCCGCCACGCTGGCCGGGCGCGAGCGGGTGGATATCGGCACCCAGACGCTGAACAACTACGATCACGGGCTGATTTACAGCGGTGGCGATATGGCGATTGGCGGCCAGCTTGACGCCAACCACCTGGCAAGCGGCCAGGCAGGCACCCTTAACAACCACAGTTCGACCATTGAGTCTGCGGGCAACATGGCGCTGTCCGCCGCGCTGATCAACAACATCAACGATCGTTTCAGTACCGAGTTGGTCACCGTTTCCAACGAAAAAGTCACCGAGTATCAACAGTCCGGCGATCCGGTGCGCTGGAAGGCGGGGGAACAAGGCGTCTTCGTTGACCGCAATTCGTCAGACTCGCTGCTGAACCTGAACACCCCAGGTAAAACCGGGCACGGCAACGACAGATTTAATCAGTACGACTATGACCGGACGGTGCAGGAAACCCAGATTAAGGAAAGCGATCCGGCCAAAATCATCGCCGGTGGCGATATGGCGATCAACGCAGGGCATTTGCTGAACGACAAGAGCCAGGTGGTGGCCGGCGGCACGCTGGCGATTAACGCCGGTAGCGTGGATAACGTGGCGGTGGCGGGCCAGCGGCTGACCACCGACGTCGGGGAAGTGACCAGCTACTACCGCATCAAGAAAAAAGGCACTGACAAACAGGGGCATAACACCACGGCCTATACGCCGCCGACCAGCATCCAGACCATCGCGTTGAAACCGAGCCAGCTGATCGACCACGGGCAGGTGGCGGGTAACCCGGTCGCCATTGCACCGCTGACGCCGCAAGGCACAGACGCCACCATCGGCCAGGCCGGCGGGGTGAATGCAGGGGTCACCGGCAGCGATATTTCTGCCGGGATGCAGACCATCGGCGGCGGCGAACTGCCGGTGATTCAGGCGGCGGCCCTGCAACCGGGCCAGCAGTTTGAAGTGGCCAACAACGTGAACGCCCAGCAGGGCGACGCGGCAAACAGCGTGGTGCGCATCGTCGGGCCGGACACCCGCCTGCCGGACAACAGCCTGTTCAAGACCAATCCGGCGCCGGGCGGCCAGTATCTGGTGGAAACCGATCCGCGCTTCACCAACCAAAAATCCTGGCTGGGCTCGGATTACATGATCGAGAAAGCCACCAACAACCAGGACAACGTGCTGAAACGCCTGGGGGATGGCTACTACGAGCAGCGGCTGATCCGCGAACAGGTGATCAACCTGACCGGCCAGCGTTATCTGGACGGGTACAACAACGACGAAGAGCAGTTCAAGGCGCTGATGGATCAGGGGCTGGCCTTCAGCCGGCAATATAACCTGAAGGTCGGCGTGGCGCTGACGCCGGAACAAATGGGGCTGTTGACCAAAGACATCGTCTGGCTGGTGAATGCCAAGGTCACGCTGCCGGACGGCAGCCAGCAAAACGTACTGGTGCCGCAGGTATATGCCCGCATGCAACCGGGCGATCTGGACGGCTCCGGCGCGCTGATCGCCGGGCGCAACCTTAACCTCAACCTCGGCGACGGCCTGTTTAACAGCGGCCATATCGCCGGGCGCGAAGTGGTGAAGCTGAGCGCCGCCAACATCACCAATATGGCGGGCAGCATTCAGGGGGCCGACGTCGGCCTGACCGCTCGCACCGATATCAATAATATCGGCGGCGTGATCCAGGGCAACAACTCGCTGCTGGCCAGCGCCGGGCGCGACATCAACGCCATCAGCACCACCCGGGCGGCGCAAAGCGTGAACGGTGCCAACAGCTTCGAGCGTACCAATATCGACAGCGTGGCGGGCATGTACGTGCAGGGTGCCGACGGCAAGCTGATGCTGCAGGCCGGGCGCGACATCAAACTGGATGCGGCGCAGGTGGTCAACAGCGGCGAGAACGGCCAAACGCTGCTGAGCGCCGGGCGCGATCTCAACCTGAACGCGGTGACCACCGCCAGCCGCGACAACCTGATCTGGAACGGCGACAACAGCCTGAAACAGGGCAACAGCCAGCAGGTGGGCAGCGAAGTGGTCGGCAAAGGCGCGGTGACCCTCAATGCGGGCAACGATATCACTGCGCATGCGGCGACGATTTCCGCCGGCGAGGCGCTGAACCTGAATGCCGGCCATGACGTCAACATCCTCAACGGCGAAAACACCCAGGATCTGGACGAGCGCCACAAGGTGACCGGTGGCAACGGCCTGATGTCGAAAACCACCACCACCACCCGCGACACCCTGGATCGCCAGACCCTGCAGAGCAGCACCCTGAGCGGCGACAGCATCAAGGTGCTGGCGGGCAACGATCTGCGCGTGCAGGGCAGCAGCGTGGCCGGCACCCAGGACGTGAAGCTGCTGGCGGGCCATGATCTGACCGTTACCGGCGCCACCGAGCGCAACAGCGAGCTGCACCTCAAGCAGGAGAAAAAATCCGGCCTGATGAGCAGCGGCGGCATCGGCATCAGCTACGGCACCGAAAGCCTGAAAACCACCGACACCTCGCAGGGGGTGACCAACCAGGGCAGCACCGTCGGCAGCGTGAACGGCAACGTCACGCTGGGTGCGGGCAACAATCTGGCGGTAACCGGCTCCGAGCTGGTGGCCGGCAAGGACATGGCGCTGAGCGGCAAGAATGTGTCGGTGACGCAGGCGCAGGATGAAAACAGCCAGACCCACAAGGTCGAGCAGAAAAAATCCGGGCTGACGCTGGCGCTTTCCGGCACCGTCGGCAGCGCGCTCAACACCGCCGTGGAAACCTCGCAACAGGCAAAATCCACCGATGACAGCCGCCTGGCGGCCTTGCAGGGCACCAAAGCGGCGCTGAGCGGCGTGCAGGCGGTACAGGCGGCACGGTTGGCGCAGGCGCAGGGCGCCGACCCGGCCAATAACAACATGGTGGGGATCAGCATTTCCTACGGCACCCAGTCTTCCACCTCTACCCAGAACAGCGGGCAGAGCACCGCCCAGGGCAGCAGCCTGACGGCGGGCAACAACCTGAGCATCACCGCCGGCGGCAACGGCGTGAAGGGCCAGGACGGCGACATTCTGGTGCAGGGCAGCCAGTTGCAGGCGGGCAAGGATGTCACCCTGAACGCCAACCGCGACGTGAACCTGCTTTCCGCCCAAAATACCCAGTATCTGGACGGCAAGAACGAGAGCCAGGGCGGCACGTTGGGCGTAGGCATCGGCGTCGGCTCCGGCGGTATCGGGCTGAGCGTTTCGGCCAGCGTCAACAAAGGCAAGGGCAACGAGAAAGGCAACGGCACCAGCTACACCGAAACCACGGTCAATGCCGGTAATCAGGTCAACATCACCAGCGGGCGCGACACCAATCTGATCGGCGCGCAGGTCACCGGCGAATCGGTCAAAGCCGACGTGGGCCGCAACCTGTTGCTGGAGAGCCAGCAGGACAGCGACCGTTACGATTCCAAACAGCAGAACGCCAGCGCGGGCGGCAGCTTTACCTTTGGCTCCATGACCGGCTCGGGCAGCATCAGCCTGAGCAAAGACAAAATGCACAGCAACTACGACAGCGTGCAGGAGCAGACGGGCATCTTTGCCGGCAAGGGCGGTTTTGACGTGACGGTGGGCGAACACACCCAGCTTAACGGCGCGGTGATTGGCAGCACCGCCACGGCGGACAAAAACAAACTCGACACCGGTACGCTGGGCTTTAAGGACATCCACAATCAGGCTGATTTCGACGTCGAGCACCAGAGCGTGGGCATCAGCTCCGGCGGCAGCATCGGCAGCCAGTTCGCCGGCAATATGGCCAACGGCCTGCTGGTGGGGGCCAACAACAGCGGGCACGACAGCTCCACCACCTTTGCTGCGGTGAGCGACGGCACTATCGTCGTTCGCGATCAGGACAAACAGACGCAGAACGTCAGCGATCTGAGCCGCGACGTCGAGCACGCCAACCAGACGTTAAGCCCGATCTTCGACAAGGAGAAAGAGCAGAAACGGCTGCAACAGGCGCAGCTGATCGGCGAGATCGGCAATCAGGCGATGGACATAGCGCGGACCGAGGGGGATATCCGCTCCATCAATGCAGGCAAGGCAGAGCTTGAGAAAAACGGGATCAAAGAGCCGGGTAAGGATGCCACGAAAGAGCAGTGGAAAGCCTACAACGAGAAGCTGCACGCGACAGACAGCTACAAAGCGGCGCAGAAGCAGTGGGGCACCGGCAGCAGCGTCCAGCAGGGCATGCAGGCGGCCACGGCGGCGATTCAGGGGCTGGCGGGCAACAATCTTGCGCAGGCGATGGCCGGGGGGCTGAGCCCTTATGCGGCTGGGGTCATCAAGGCGATGACGACCAACGCGGATGGCAGTACCAACGTTGCTGCGAACGCGATGGCGCATGCGGTGTGGGGTGCGGTAGCGGCCAAAGCCAGCGGTAACAGCGCCCTGGCGGGAGCCGCCGGTGCGGCCAGCGGAGAACTGATGGCGCGTTACATTGCGGGTGAGCTTTACCCGGATGTGAAACCTGAAAACCTGACGGAAGACCAAAAACAGACGCTTAGCGCGCTGGGGACGCTGGCGGCAGGACTGGCAGGCGGGCTGGTGGGTGATGGCACCGGGGATGCGGTAGCGGGGGCGCAAAGCGGCAAGAACGCGGTTGAGAACAATTATCTGAGTGATGCCCAAAAAATTCAAAAAGATAAAGAGTTGGCAGAGTGTGGCACGCTGGTCTGTAAAGCGGGTACTCAGGCTAAATGGACTGCGATAGATGCGGGCCAAGATGGTAGCTTTGCGGCGGGGATGGTTGCAGGGGTGCCAGCAGGGCTATATGACACGGTTGAAGGTATCGTGCAAATGGGCTTGAGCCCAGTAGAAACCTATGATGCTTTGAAACAGCTTTTCAACAGTGGAGATGTGCTCGGTAATGTGTCTGATGCGGTAAAACAATCGTATATTGAGCGCATCGACAAGATGGAAGCTGAGTATCAAAAAGCAGGTGCGAGTGGCTCGTTTAACTCGGGTATCGAAGGCGGTAAACTGCTTACTGATATTGCATCTTTAGCTGCTGGCGGTGCCGGGCTAGTGAAAGGTGGGGTGGTAATCACGGAGAAGGTTGCTGCTAAGGTTATTGGGAAAGTTGATAAGATAGTGTTGAAAGATGCATCATTGCTAAAAAATAGTGATGGTATTTATGAGATTAATATCAATGCCACTCCAATTGAAGGGCAAAAGCGCCTCAATACGGTCGATACAATGGGTAATGGTAAACTTAATCCTGCAGAGGCAGCAGCCGCAGCGAGAATGGAGACGGTTTTAGGCTCAATGGAGCGCTTACCTGATTCAGTAGCCGGGCAGAAAAGTGCTGATTTTGTTATTACCAGCGGACCACAGGCTGGAAAAACTGTTGATTTGATGTATACGACGAAAAACCTTTCGCAGAAAGAAATTGATGGCCTAAATAAGTTCTATGAGAAAAATATGACCATTTCTCCAATTGAGGGGAAAATTCCAGCAGGGCAACAACAAATTCTTGACCATTTAGGTAAGGCAGATATTGTTCCTGTGGACTTTAGTGTGCTGACACCGGGTAATCAAAAAGTGTTCTTAGACTTTGTAAAAAAACTACCTGAGTCGCAGCAATCAAAAATTATTATTATGAGGTAAGTATTATGGGGTCTACAGTTTTCTTCGGTTACACTACGGATAAAAGTTTACATGTGACATTGAATCGTGGCGCTTCGGATGCATTAGAGTTACTTATTGATGATGCATTGGAAAAAAAACATCCCAAACTCCATGAGAAAATAATGGAAATGCTTCCGCTTGACCAAATCCATTTCGTCGAGCTAGATGACCATGAGTTTAATATGGTAATTAGAGAGATTCGTCAGTGTATTTCCTCTTGGGATGCACCGACGGAATGGCAATTACGAGAGAAGAAAGTCTGGGAGGAAGAGGCTGAACCATTAGTTGTGTTGGATCCAAGATATAATCAGGAGACGGATTGCGAGTAATAAGCAAGAGAACTATCAGAAAACTGGTCAACTCCTGATAAATGCAAGGTCGGAAGATGCGAAGAAGATCATAGCTAGAACTGAGCTGTTCCCTGAAGGTGATGGTTGCAAATATGAGTTTTACTATGTTGATTTTTTTCAGGAAAGTTAGATTGGTTCGATCCTGATGGGGGAGCTATGAGAGATCTGACTGAACTGCTTACAGTCATTCATGCTCGTTATTTGGGGGGGGATTAAGTGGATATAGAAATTACAAGCCCTATCAATATCACATTGGACGTAATAGAACTTGATGAACATATTCCATCATTGAAGTTTAATTTGGCGATTCAAGTGAATAAATTTAATTATAGCTTGAGCGTAACTTCCCAGCTATGGCTTGAATGTCAATGCTTTGATGAGTTTATCGATAATATACGGAATGAGGATATTGCTCATCTTAAAGATATGAATGGGGGCTTTGAATTGATTTTAAATCCAGTTTTAGGCTGGCTTGAATGGTCATGCGCCAAAGAAGATCTGGATGGGAATGTCACAGTATCAAAAGGCAGAGAAAAATTAACGGACGAGGCAAAATCTGCAATATATGCAGCGTTTAATAATTATCCTAAATGGTGGTGACTGTCAGATCTAAGCTACTAAGACTGAAAGTAACCCCAGCCTTGGCTGGGGTTGTTGCTTCTAAGCCCTAAATCCCCCAACCTCCCGCCGCCGCAACCGGATCACTCCGGGGGCGGTAGCGATCTCCAGTTGTTCAGCCTCAGTGATCCCAGCATCGATCAGCCAGTCGCCACCAATAACCAGCTCACCGTTCTGCCGCACCCAGTCCGCCCCCAGATCCGTGCGGTGCTGGCTGGGTATACTCG
>RCUM01001294.1_pt1 | contig 10232 bp, 8 predicted proteins | sample 2166141 | NCBI WGS metagenome assembly RCUM01 (sample SAMN09932756, study PRJNA488358) | compost metagenome | isolation source: compost soil in crotonic acid-enriched | place: Germany: Experimental Botanical Garden
GGGACCGCGGTCCCACCCGAATTTTGGGTGTAAAAAAACCGCCAATGGAGGCGGTTTTAATTGTGTGGGTGCAAAAATCCCAACATAGTTAAATCATAGTTTTTTATTTGCATTTTTTCAACAACTGGTTGGTATTTAAAGATTTTTAAAAACACGATTTGCAAACAAAAAAGTGGGACCGCGGTCCCACTTCATGGTGCTGCTACTGGTTTAACTCATGAAGTGAACATAACTCTCGGCACTCGATAATGTGATCGATTGCAGAGCCTATAGCTGAAGTTATGTCATCAAGAAAAAGGCTGCCGTCATGGCATGCCGCTGTTCTTTGGGCTATTCTCAATATAGCATCTGCTTGGCCCATTTTTTTTTCTAATGTTTGTAGACTTAAAGGTCCTGGTGTCATTTCGCCCTCAATCATATCTGTACCTCGTTGTATCCAATCCCCCGGATAAATTGAATAGCATTTTCATGAAATTTAGATAGAACTTGCGAAGCTTGAAGTAGACCTTCAGTACACTGGTTTCATTTAGAATCTGGTGAATTTTTAAGTTTGAAAACTCTGATTGTTGCTATGGGCTTTTTCTCCTGTTTCCATGTGTTTCTCTTTGTTACTTCTTTGTTACTTCTTTGTTACCCATAGTTGATTTAATACCAGAATTAGCTTTTGTCCATAGCAAGTGAATGGATTATTCTTAAATTATTTTTATTATCAATAATTTCATTTAGATACAATTGGCTAATGAGGGTGTTAGATTACGCTATTGAGATGTTTTTAATCTATAGAAATGAGGTTTTCTAAGGCTATCCTGGCGATGCTCTAACAACCCTTGGGTAACAAAGGTGTTGAGTTGCCGTATGACTGTTCTTGGGTTGAGTCCTGTATCAAAATGAAGATTCTGCGCTGAAATAAAACCGTCACCACCGGATTTTAGGTTTTCCATACTACGGGCAATAACTATCCTCTTTAGTGTATCTATCTGATAGTGACACATTGCTGATCTCCATAATTACTCAAGCTCTAGGCTGGGACCGCGGTCCCACTTCTTCTTTTTCTATAATTTCATTAACTTACAGCCTGTAATCACAAGACAACGCCCCCGTAATCTTATGCAGGCTGCATGTTAATAACATCACCCCTTCTCAAATGTGCATTGATGACAACTCATGTTTTGTGGATAAAATATACGATATGTCACAGAAAGTTCTTTACCACACTCACTACAGTTGAACTGTTTTTTTTCTTCCCCTGTTTCTTTGGATTTTTTTTCACAGGGGCCTAAACCACATTTTGGACAAACATTACACCCTAAACTTTCTTCTGATACCTCTTTCATGCATTGCATAACTATTGATACAACATTTTCATATGGAACCACATACTTTCTATTTTTATCTGGGTCATTATTTCTCTTTATAAAATAACAGGCATGTGAGATATCATGATCAACAATTGTTCCTGTTAAATCACGGTTCTCTATAGAAAATGTAACCTGACATCCTATCTTTAACTTAGGCTTAATATTATATTTACTAACCCAGTTTTTTATCTCTTCATTTTCAGCATCAACTACATACGCATCTAAAAAACCAAGCTCTGATACCATTTTCTCTGAAGGTTTGTAACCTGCATCTTCCAATGACTTTGCCAATCTATAACCATCAGAACCAAATTTATAAATTTCCAACAAATGCTTGGTTGAAAATCCATGGTGATTTTTGCAAAAAATATCAATTCCCTTCCTTATGATTTCTTCATCTACTATTGGTCTTCTGTTTTTTATTTTCATAAAATAAACCTATAATCTAATAACAAATAAAGCTCCATAAACTTAATTCACTGAATCAGATTGAAAATATGATATTAAACTGATTATGTAACCGTATTCTAATAAACATTAAGTACCGATTATTAACTTTCTTAAAAAATCCCTGGTGTTGCTAACAATACTTGAAAATCAACAAAAAACAATATCTTATGATTTTGTTTTAGAGTGGGACCGCGGTCCCATACCCTATGTGTCTTTATTTACTTCAAAATTTTCCCTACATACTCAAGAGCATCTTCATCTAAAATTAAACATAGTTCTGTCATTTTTCTCCAGTAAGGTCTGAATGTTCTTCCCCAATGGCTTTGGTGTATGTTCATTGCTCGACTTAAATCACTATCGCTAAATAGTTTATTCCCAGTAGAAATTATCTCTTTTGCATCTTGAATGCATAACCAGACTAAAGATTTTAATCTTACCCTGGTACTGTTATGCGTTATATTTCTACCGTTATCTTCTGTGAAGATAGCCCAAATGCTATTACAAATGAAATTTTGACTATCCTCATTAATATCATCGTTGTAGCAATAATCTATCCAATAACGGTAAATTTTTGGTGATTTTCTTATTGCTCGTGACCAAGCTATATCGGCAAAAGCTGATTCCAGCAATGGAATTTTGCTAGCTTTATAACTCCGGCATTCATTAACATGGATAGGATCTACATCAATCCGGACTTTCTTTTTTCCAATAGACTCATAACGATACGGTCTGCTGCTAAATGGCGAACTTTTTCTCAAATCAATAGCAGTTTCTACTTTGAGGCCAATGGATGGTGATGGTGTAAAAAATGCCTTTAATATATGGTTCCTTATCAATTCAGTATCCATATATCCCCACTGACAAGTTGCACTCATTTGCTTACGCTACCTGGTTGATCGGCATTACGAGATGCCAAACGTTTTGTTGTAAAGTCAGATAACAGCTCATGGCCTGTCTCTACTTCAATTTGACACTGTCTTGGATGTGGAATGCAGCCAGCGGAACGCCATTGATAGACCCTCGCTATACTTACTCCTAGCGCCTTGGCTACGTTTTTTACTTTCCCACCATAGTGGTTTATCAGTTCTTCCGGCATCATAAGTTTATAGTTAATTATAAATTATTTATAGTCAAGTCTAATCTTTCATTTTTTATAGCTAGCTAGAATTTCGTTGCGTATCATTTACGTATGAAAACACGCGGTGAACGACTAAAAGAAAGACGTTTAGCTCTGGGGCTAACACTACGAGAAGCAGCTGAAGCTGTCGGGCTGTCTACGCCTGGAATTCAAAACCTTGAGCGGGGCGATGTCATGCCCTCATTAGATATTGGGATAAATGTTGCCAAGGTATATAAGAGATCCATTCAATGGGTACTGACAGGGGAAGGTGCTGTATCAACTTTCATACCGATCGTGGGCACAACCGAAACAGGACCGGATCTGAACTGGAAATCAGAGGGGTATATACCAGAGTTAGGCTGGGTAAGGCTTAGTCATGAGAAGCATTCAGTATTTGGTTTAAAAATAACCAACTGGAAAGGACTAGTGCGGTATTCTGCTGGAGATGTATTACTTGTCGATTCCGATGAGCCAGTAAATGGTGGTGAGGACGTACTGCTGGCATTAAATTCCGGACAACTCATCGTCGGTAACCTGGTCAGATATTCAGAAACAGAGCTGGTGCTTGATTCTTTAGCTGATAGGTCGGATCGCACCATCTACAACCAAGATGAGCTGGATCACGTCTGGACCATTATTGGTACTGCCAATGGCATGTACATTAGCCATGTAGTCATAGATTAAGTATTGATTCTCAACTATACAAAAGGCTCTTGCAGATCTACAATGATCCCCGTGGATCACTTTGGGTATGGCACTTACAAATCAAAGATTTGTATATAACTCATTGAAAAATAAACAATTTAATTAAATTTCAGACGAAAAAAAACCCCAACCGCCACAGTTGAGGTCTTTTCCTGATATCGGCTAAAAAAACCTTCGTCGATACATCGTTTCCCTTCGTTGCAAAACGCCACTTTGTGACGAAATACAAGAAAATGATGTAGAAACGGGGGCCTAAAAACCAAAATCACACTTTCTTTCGGAGAAAAATGTGATTTCATTTTAGCCGATATCTCCAAACACGCGCAAGTTTTTTTGCGTTTTTCGTCTGTGTTCGGAGAAAAAAATGAATTTACAACAGTTTTTCGCAGATCACTTCAATTCTGACCCATATGAGTTGCTCTATGCAGCTCATTCTGAACTTGTTTCTCTAGCTTCAGCTGCCGGCATTGACTGGAACGAATGTGCTCCAGAAATTCAGCTAACTACGTCACGTGGCACCTCTGAAAAATTCACAAAATACACAGGTCATGCACCCGCTGTTACAAATCAGAAGCTGCGCGGCAAAGTTGAGATCTACTCACGACAGGAAACCACAATAGACGGCATCAAATACCCATTCGTGAACTTTGTCTCGAAGGGTTCTGATGCTGGAGTTTGGTCAGGCATTCAGTTCCTCTGGACTGAGTTCCGCCGGTTCATGGAATCAAGTACTGGGACCGCGGTCCCAGTATCGCAAGCAGAGATAGAATGCAAAAAACGGGCAGCTCAAAAACGCTTGGAACGTGAAGAACACGCTCGAATCGCTAACCTCATGAATAACCAACGTCGTGCTGCAGACCTTCAGGAATACCTCGAGTTTATGGCTGCATTCTCTGCTTCTCCGATAGAAGATGGTTCTGCGCCATATGCAGTACAAAAGGGAATTTCGTCGATTTTCGCTCTGTGCAACGTTCGCCGAGTTACTATGTGGGACCGCGGTCGCAGTGGTCAAAATTTAACCAATCGTGAATGCATGGCGATCCCCTTGTCTCGTATCGACGGCATGCACGATGGGCGCATTGTGGGCTGGCAGCGTATTTATCCTGATGGTGGAAAATTCCAGACGCGCGCAATTGATGCCGGCGACTTTGCTGGCAGCTGCCACATCATTGGAAAATTGCCTGGAGCACGCCGCGTGTGCGTTGTTGAAGGGTTCGCAACAGGTGCCTCTGTCTATATGGCTGCAAAGAAGCGATTTGATGCAGTGGTCGTTGCTGTTTCAGCCAACAACGTCATCAAAGTTGTTGAGCAGCTGGACGCCGTATATCCGGGTGTTGAGGTTTGGTGTGCTCTCGATAACGATATTGAAGCCGCGAGCCAAGGCAAAGGAAATACGGGTATCAAAGTGGGGATCGATGTGATGAAGCGATTCCCAAATGTACGCTGCACACGCCCGTTATTTTCCGATGGTCAGCTAACTCCTGCTGGTAAAATACCAAACGACTTCAACGATCTAGTTGCAATTTCTGGAATAACAGAAGCCAACAGGCAGCTATTTTCTAACGACAATCGTGTCAAGCTTTCCGCCCATCCATTTGAAGCTGAATTGCTGGCACTCAGCGTCGCTCCAACGGGTAAACAACATCGCCGAACTTTCTCCCGACAGCTGATCGCGTGTATCGATGCCGGCATGCTACTTTGCCCGGCGAAAATGTCGCCGAAAGAGCTGATAGCGGTGATCAATAGCCAGCTGAAAAGCTGCGGTGCTGATGATGCTTTCCGTAATACGGTTATCAGCCGTGTTAAGCGCCGGTTCGAACAAAAATGCCAAAAAGCTCAGTCGTTCCGTTCATTCAGCGATCGTATTACTAATGCAGCGCTTCGCCCTGACCATATCACATACAAGCGATTCAACACGCCACAGATCACCCCTGAGGTTCTTGCGTATATTAAGTCGCTGCATGGCCCTGTTATCGTTCGTGCCGGGATGGGTTCGGGCAAGTCGAAACACCTACTGAGGCCACTCATGCATTCATCAGATCGCGGAGTGTCCGTTGCGCACCGTGTCAGCCTGATCGGTGGACTGTGGGACATGATGACCCGTGACGATAGCGGCCAACGACTGAAAACCGATATTTTGCACTATCAGGACCCCGGTGCTACTGATATGGCTCCTCATGCGAATAAGGTGGCCATCTGCATCAACAGCACAGTGAAGGGGTGCTGGAGACCTCTGATGACAAAGCACGACTTCTTCGGGTTAGACGAAGCAACCCAGGGGCTTCGTGCAACACTGTCAGGAAAAGCGATGGCCCACCCAGTCGATGTTTTCAACAGGCTGATTGAGTCAATTGCGATGACCGACGATCATGCCCTGCTGGTTGATGCTGATGCCAGCGATATTCTTGTCGACCTATGCGAACTGGCGCTGGCCAAGCGTGAACAGATGGGGCTTTCAACATGGACACAGGTACATGTTGTTGAGCTGCCAGTGGATGTGACATATGAGAACGAAGGTGCGCGCGTAGCGCGCCGCGTGCTTTACACCGATACAAACCGGATCATAGTTGAAGTGTTGAAGGCCGTCGAAGCTGGCGAAAAATTCCTGCTGGCCACCGACTCTACAAATTTTGCCGAGCAGCTGCTGCTGCAGCTCCGCGATCGCTGGCCAGAAAAAAAGTGGCTGTATGTCAGTCAGGACATGAAGCAAGAACAAGAAGTTATTGATTTTACTGATGCCCCCAATCAAAGGGCACCACTATATGATGGATTGATTTATAGCCCTGCAATTTCGTCTGGGGTGTCGATTGAAACCAAACATTTCACCCGCCACTTTGGCTCATTCTGTGGGCAAGTTGTTCCATCCGATGCTATTCAAATGTTGCGCCGTGATAGAACGGCTACCGAGTTTATGGTTGGGCTGGGGCAAATCCCAGGGCGAAGAGAAGAAAATGCTGAAAGCATCAAACGAGGATTTTTGCAGGCGTTATTGGATACCGCAGATATTACTGAAGAATTCACTGATGCCATTTTTGATGGTGAACGCCTATCGCTTGGTCTAGCCGATACAACCTATGTCAAATTGAAGTTCAAGATCGCTGGCATGGAGGCTCAAGCCCGGAATGACTTCGCCAACAACTTTATCTGCATCCTTTCTGCTGATGGGTATGACGTCCAGCATCTGTCTGAAAATGAGTCCCTAAGTGATGCCGGGAAAACCCTGCGTAAAGATGCTAAGGCGCGCGTTTGGGACATGACTGTTCTGCGACACATCGTAGCTGAAACACCAACTGAAGAAGAGCGCGAAGGGCTTCTAGCCAAGCGCTCATTATCAGAAACCGAGCAGGCTCAGCTCGCGCGCTGGGATATTGAGAACGAGCTGAAGCTACCCGTCAATGAGCAATCCCTCGCATTCTTGATGGATCGTGGCAAGAAAAAACTGACGCTGGCCGAGCTAATGACCATGGACGAAATGGCAGCGGCGCGTATTGACCGTGAAGAGCAAGCCATCGTTTTCACATACCAGTTCAAACTCGGCCACAAAACCGAGTTCGTAACGGTCACAGCACTCAACCGTGAAACCGCAGACGCACAGTTCGCACGAATGCAGCCGGGCGTGACTGGCTATTCTGTGCAAACGCGTCCAGTGGTAGAAGTCACCCAGCGCACATTTGCCGCGTTACATCGCAAAGCCGCGCGCTCGTATTTCACTACCTGCGGTATAGATCCAGATACCGGCACTGGCGAAGCAACACCGGAAGGCATGCAAGCCGCCATGGAGCAACTGATGAACGCCGACCGAAAAGACGAATTCAACAACGTCCTCCGCTTCGGTGGCTATATCAGCAAAAATGGCAAGCCAAAACGCCCTGAGACCGTTTTTAAGCAGATATGCGAGGCATTAGGCTATTCAACTGCTAAACGCCGTCAGAACCGCGCACAGGGCCTGAAATACGTCTGGTCGATTAACCCTGAGTCGTGGTCATTTATTCACGACATCCTCGCCCGCCGGGCCGAAGCGTCACTTTCGTTCTGCGCCCATAAACTGGATGTACCGGTGGCAGCGGCTGATGATCTAACTTGTGGATCAAATATAGATATTAGATCCCAAGTTGGATCACTTGAGATAGCTGCTACCACTGTCTTTGAGCAAATCGACGAGGCTATATCTGGGATGCCGATCCCGGCTACTTGGGTACGTGCGACGCTGACGTTGGCCGAACTTAAAGACCTCGCAATGTTACCGTTGAGGCTGATTAAGGCAACGATCTCTGGACTGTATATGAGCGAGAACATGGATCAACTGACTTCTGGCCAATATAACGAACTAAAAAGCCTAAAGTCGTGCTGAAAGGACAGGAAATTAATTAATGATTTTATAGTGTTAAAAGAAGGTAAGCGGCCTTACATAGTTTATGTGTCAGATCAATTCGTGACTAATACAGATTAATGCTGGGACCGCGGTCCCAGCAGTGTTTACGCCACATTAGCTTTCCATGCACGTATCATAGCGTCTCTAACGCTTTCGGCATCGCCTTCCCAGCTATAGTGGCTACCGGAGAAATCGAATTTGATTAACCAACGGTTATTTCCTCGGCTGATCGGAGCTGCAAATCGGGGCTTTTCCAGATGACCATGATCCTCTGGTTTAGCGTCTTTTTTCTCGTCGGACTCATCATCTACTTCCAGCTCGATCTCATCGTCATCATCTACGTCATCGTCATCTCGATCCTCAGCATCTGTACCATCGTTCATGTTGAAAATTACTATTGGTTGAATTTCCGCTCCGATGGTTGATTTGAAGCGACCATCATCACCAATTTCCATGCCGAGAGCTGGTGCAACGTAGTCTAAGTATCTTTTGGCAAAAGCGGGGTTGCCGCCATACTGCTTTCGAATTGTATATGTGGTGATCTTTGCTGATGGGTCGTTCTCAATGAGTTCTTTCACCCAGGTATGTAGGCGAACAGCTGCATCACCATTGGCCAGCCCAGGCATATCATCATCTAAGGTTTGCAAAGCTACTAACCGTGGATTATCAGTGCTGAACGTTGGACTCCATGTTGTTGAAAAATTTCTGAGCTTGAACTGTTTGTAATGTAGCTGAGTATTTTCATCATCATGACCGAGAATTTCAGAGAAAAACACATCCTCATCGCATGCTTTCCAGCGAGGATCTGTATTGAAATATTGCTCATAAACGATGCGGGCATAAATCGCTCGGCTGTCTTTATAAACTCTACGATCATCATTGAAAAAGTCTTTAACGAATGGATTGAATGCTACTGATAATCTGGTGTTAACCATAGCATTACCTGATCGAGTTTCGTTCTCTGGAACATAGTTTACTAATTCAACCAGGTCAGCTGCTGCGGGGCAGTGTCGTAAAATATTCAGCCGTTCAATAAAGGTTTTGGTGTCACATAGACAATAGATGCGGTGCCCATTATCTTCCCCAGTCCGTTTTTTTGCTTGACCGACAAATATCATTTCGTGTTTGTTAATGGGCTCAAATTCGCCTTGAACCATAAGCTCTATCATTCTTCGACCAGATACTGCAGCAAGAGCAAATGCAAGCGGGGCCATACCTGCTCGAGTGTTAATATCGAAGGACTGCACAGGGGCTGTTAGTACATCCATCAGACGCTGCATATATGTTGGGTAATCTATGGTTACAGTGCTTCTTTTTTTATCACTGAGAACATTATTCCAACGGTTCTGAATAGATGTCCGTTCAGCTGTTGAAAGAGTTAAGTGATAGAGTATTTCGTGGTTTACTCGCAAACTACCTAAGTCATCAAGTAGCCGTGTTCCCTGTTCAAGAACAGCATATAGGGCTTTCTGCGGCATTTGATAATTTTCAGTGATGCAGTCACGCAGGTAGCTGGCCCAGTCAGGGAATTGCTTAGCCAAGACCTCTAATTTTTTATTGCCGGCAGCTGTACCAAATTTAACAGGTGAAGCCTTTTCCGCTACTGTCATGGCGGATTTTAGACGCTCAAGTAGGTTATGTCGGCGCTGGCGAACCTCCGCTGCTGGTAGTTTAAGCCATTCACTCAGCTCATCGCTATATGCTGGGTACTTCTTAATTAAACGATCAAGATCGCTATGAAAGTGATGGTGTAATCGGTCATCGAATTTTTTCCTGGCTCGGGATAGGTACGCGTTGAATGTATTTAGCGTGATTCGTCGCTTCAGACCTTGTCCTCTATAGCGGCGTTTGTCCAAAAATAGCGCATTGTTAAATTTTTTTGCTTCGGCCTTATATTTCCGCGTTTTTTCCCCTTGAGGTATATCGGATGCATCAATCTGGTTCACTGTGCTGACCAAGGTATTGACTAACTCGCCAAATTTTATCTTCTGGACTGACATGTTTACCCCCTTTTCTTTACCTTAATAAGGTAACAGATAACCATACAATTACAAATTAAAGAACATTTATTATTCATAAAAAACGATTCATACAATGATACACATAAGCAATCATCTCGTCAACTATAAAAGATACATATCTTAATACATGTACCTTATTCAATATGTAAATATGATTCAATATCGATACACATTAGACAATTATACGCGCGTATAATTGTCTAATG
>RCUM01001298.1_pt1 | contig 10208 bp, 11 predicted proteins | sample 2166141 | NCBI WGS metagenome assembly RCUM01 (sample SAMN09932756, study PRJNA488358) | compost metagenome | isolation source: compost soil in crotonic acid-enriched | place: Germany: Experimental Botanical Garden
ACCGTGTTGATAAATTCCTGAATATCCGTACCTTTGAAATTGGCAGAGAATGACGTTGCATACGTTATCCCGGGAGTAACAGCCAACATGAATACCACCACCAATTCCCGCCAGGGAAGGCGAATCCGTTGATGGTTAAAAGGGTAAAAAAGATGCGTAATCACAATGTAGCCTTATGACCTTAATAATTTTTCATCCTAAAAATAAAATATACCTAGTCTTTTAAAATCATCGAGACGTAGTAACCATTCTCATCAAGCAATATTTTATCTTGCAGTATTCTTAATATAACAACGTTGCTGTCAGCGATGCGATCGCCCATACCATAGCTGGCCTGCTTACCGGCGCGCTCTATTACTACCAGGCTGTATTTATGGTTATCGCTCAATAGCAAGCCGGTAATTTTTCCTGCCAGACGCGTTTCAGGGGCATTATTGATAACATCGTCATTTACCCCCTGTGAGTTAACTTTATAGCTCATGCCGTTATTTCCACCTCCTCGTATTTCCTCATGGTGGCCAAAAAAACCAACAGCATTGATTTTTTCTATATCATCTTTCGCAGGAAAACCGACATAACGCCCATTTTCAGGCACAATATTATGCCGCAACGAAGCATCGACCTGAACGACACGGTAAATATTAAAAAGTTGAGATATAATAAAAACCACATTCACCAGAAAGAAAAATGAAATAAAAAAAACAAACTGCTTACTCATTTAAGCCTCCAGGTAATCATATAAATTGGTGGTATTCCCCAATGAAATGCCAGACCGATGCCCCCATAAGCACAACCGCCGAAAAAAGCAGAGTGATTGTCAGTACAACTCTATAATTAACGTTCTCTGAAAACTTATTTCCCTGACCAGTTCTCGATGAAGTATCATTTTCAGGCTCTATACTGGCGGTAGTTTTCTGCGTACGGGTCTGAAAACTCAACATAACGCCAAATCGAGGGATGGTCTTAATCACCTGAGCAGGGATGCCATGTCGTGACAACAGTGAACGGCATTGAAATATCATTTGGTGATAGTTGTTATCGCTGATAGTTTCATGATTGTAAAACCACACCACTCGAATGATATCATTTTTTTTATTTATACCGCTAAGCAGACAAAGCATAAACCGGCGTTGCAACTCGGTCATTTCAATGATGACATTCTCTTTTTTAAACAACAATGTTTTATCGTTGTTATTTAAAACAACCTCTTCATTTTCCATTTGAGTGTTGTTCAGAGCAATGCTATGTGCGTCCATCTATCACCTATTGATAAAAATAAACCAAAAGCTTGGTGTCACTTCTATTCCAACACCACAAAACCTGCCATAACTGAAACTGGGACAGAGTAAAACCGGATGAGCCATCTAATAAAACATGACAAAAACCCAATGGCAACAGATTAAAAACCAAACATAAAACATAAAATTTATAACATTTTAAAATCAAAATTAATTAAATATAATGCATAAAAAACAATGAGTTACGTTAAAATATAAAATAACAAAAATACGAAACAATAAGGGTAACTTACCTTATATATTAATTATAAGAGTATAACGTAGATGGTAAGGCAAACCACAGCCCCAGAATAAAGAAGGTTATTGATGAGAAAAAAAACAACCTATGGACAATACTTCTGGCTACTTTTTATTAGGTGGCGTTATATGTTGATATTACAAAGGAACATCGGAGAGTAAACATTACTAAACATCAGGGTGACTTTATCAAGATAATCAATGTGATAAAAACTAGTTTCACTATTGAAAAAATAAGAGTAAACATCGGCAGGTAAAGTATCTCTGGCAGATCGCCGCTCACCGGCATACTGGAACCGATAAAAATTATCCTGAGCTACATAGGAGAAACTCATATCACGGTTAACAAAGTATCGCTTATCACCATTGCTTGCTACTCCGGTAAGAGTCAGAACACCTTTACTTTTTGGAAGAAAAACATAGTTCATTTTTAGAACAAGCCGAATATCCTTCGGTGTACTGCTATTTTCCAGATTATTGATATAAGTAAATTTAGCATTTGCCTCACAGTTGATGCCTTTCAGGTCATTGCGAGAATGGGTAAAGTAATACACACTCCCTCCCATAATGATACAAATGGAAATCAATACTGCCGACAATAAAGTTAATTTTTTTTCCATGCGCGGATATACTCACTCTCACAAATGTGATACAAGGAATTGCTGTCCATTACACACTTTGCGATGAACTGCCTGCCACTATCTTCCGTGGCATTAATAGAATGATTAACTCGTGAAATAATGAATTCATCCTTGCCACACCAATTTCCATAAAGATTATTTTTAGTCAAAAACTGCAAATAACTGCCAACTTTTTTATCGAGGTATTTCCCAGAGTAATAAACCGGGCAACCATTTACCATACCAAGATAAGAAAGGAAATTCCGTTTTTCATTCTCGCGGTGGTGCTGATAGTAAAAAAACAAAAAAAACAGGAGGGCAAGAGGCAAGACAATAGATAAAGTGCGAAGAAAAATCGCCAGATGATAACGGGTTTGTCCCGTTTTGGCTCTGCTGTCAGAAAGCATCACTGCGGTCGCTTCGCCAACTGGCGATTTGGGATTTTCAGCGTCCAACTCGCTTATTGCTATTGCTTTGTTAATTTTATAACCGGTTTTCGCCACCGTGATTATCAGGCGATCGTTAAATCCTACAGAAAGCAATGCCCGGCGTGTCAGGCTAATATATTGGTTTAGCGTCGCGGAGGATACGTTCAGACTTTGTTCACCCCAAACCTGCTTAAAAATATCTTCTCGGCTGACAGGCTTCACGCCATACTCAAGCAAGCATTTGAACACTCTGATATTCAGGCTTGATAAAAATACTTCCTTACCATTTTTCATGCTCTTTAACGAGCCATTTCCGGTATTAAAGGTAACGTTATTATTAATGATATAAATCATGTTACAGCCTAATTTGATGCCTTATTATTGTCCAAAAGCCCGTACCAACCTATATATAGTCAATATCAAAGTTATCGTCAGACAACTTCAGGCATCAATGACATTATTGAAACAATACCTTAACTATTGCACCAACACTCCGTAACATTAAGATGGTTATTATACTATTCCGGTGTCTCGCAATAAGAAAAAACATTGATACCAACATTACTGATACATCATATTATTATTTCGGTAAAAATCTGCTCGGATGACTTATTAAAACATACAGTTATCGAATGAACAGACTGAGTTACAGGCTGAAAAAGTGCATAAGAGCGGCGACGAGAAAACGGCCAAGGCAGAAATTGGTGGCGGCCCTGCCAGCTCACGCTGAAAGATAAAAAACCTTTTTATTCAATGCACTACAAGTAGATGATGCACCATTATTGTGACACCTGCGGGGAGGGAAATCAACGTTGGCAACACTGCGACAAATCTGTGAAATCACGTGGCCAACGGAGAAGGGGAAAAATTTCACAGCGCTTTACCCATAAAAATCTGGCAGATACCAATACACCCGATATCCAAAAAAGATTAGTAGGCCCTTCGCTATCTCAAAGAAGTATGACTTATCATAACAGGAGGTGAGATGGAAGATACTGCTTCTGGGGTTCTCAGAAGTTCTAAATACAGTGAAGAAACTAAGGAGCTCGCGGCCTTCTGTTTTCACTCAATCAGTCAAAGAACACTAAGACGATCCAGGAAAGGGAGCTTAACCCCATTTACACATGCTTTATCATCCCCTAAGCATTCCCGGGGCGTGGCGTTTTTATCCTCTTGATGAGGCGTCCCGGAATGCTCTTTCCTAATACTCAATAAAAATGACACTATTAACCTGAGAGTGATTGTTCTTACAGTTATGCGATAATTACAAAGACAGCCCCCATCACCCACGGCAGGTAAAAATTGCAGCTGCGCGATGCTATGCCACAACAATCTGCTCTACAGCAATGACGGCGTCGAACAATAAGGCAACGGTTACCGTTCCGTATCGATAACCGACATTGCTGACAATGGCGAAAATAACGCCAACATAAAAACCCGTCGATACCGGCATCGATAAAACAGGCCATCTATATTACGGCCAGCATGATAACTTATATTTTCAAAATTTCACGGATCTCAAAAAAATCCCCGGAGGACACACCCAACTCAACGAGATGATCCAAAACAAAAATCAAATCCATAGAACGTTCCTTTGCACTTACCATGTACTTCGGGGTATTCAATCGATTTGCCAGATTTTGTAGTTCCTTAAAACGTTTTAAGTTAGTATTTCCCGGCGTGACAACTTGCGATACCGCCGAATCAAAAATACATAACCCTGCCACAACGATAAAAATCGAAGGGTTTTCTAATGCATATATTTTCATTAACATATTTAATGCAGCTTTGGAAACTGCATAAGCTGACATGCCAGCCCGTGCCCTCACCCCAGCAATCGAACTGGACACGACAACTTCGCTGATATCAATCACTTTATGATTAATGAAAAAATCCAAAACCTGTTTATAGGCTGCTAGATTCACAGACAGTATATAGTTAAACTTCTCGATATTTAATTCATTTAAAAAATAGATATCATCTATAAGGCCCGCATTCAAATATACACGAGAGAATTCAGTGCATGGGTTGCTCTCGAAGAAATTATTTAAATATTTTGGTATTAAATCAGTTTCAGAGAGATCTAATCCAAGATGATGGAAATTGGTATAGGTGGAGAAGTCATCACCTAAAAAGCGTGACACACCATAAACGTGGTCGCCGTTCTCGAGGTGGTAAAGAGCGAGTTCTTTACCAATCCCTCGACTGACACCCGTTATAAAAATTCGTCTTCCAGTCGCAGTCATCTCAGTTAAATTTCCCAGAACTAAACCCGCCGTCTACCGGTAATACTATGCCCGTAATATAAGATGATTGATGACCTAGCAACCAGAGGATACTATTGACAACTTCTGTCGCAGTTCCAAACCTTTTCATGGCCGTCACAGAGACTTTTCTTTTAGTTCGCTCTGGATTTTGTAACAGATTTTCTTCGGTATTCATCCCTCCTAGTATTGGGCCCGGTGCAACAGCATTAATACGCACGGCATAAGAATCCACGCCATCTTCAGCGCATTCGATGGATGCAACCTGAGTCAGCATGTTGACCGCGGCCTTGCTCACGGAATAAGCAGCTTGTAATTTTAAGGCTTGCAGTCCAGCACACGAAGATACGTTAACAATAGCACCATTTTTATTTTTTGAAATAAGCTTGATTTGTCTTTGCAAACAATGAGCTGTCCCAGTCAAATTAGTATCAATGATGGATTTCCATTTTCCCATATCCAGATTCGCGACTTCTGTGTAAGGAGCAGTGACACCCGCATTATTTACGGCATAATGGATAACGTCGTAATTACTGGCAATGGAATCAAAGGCTTTTTCGACATCATCCTGATTTGAGATATCACACTTGATAAATTCACATATTGGCTTGAATTCTTCCAACTCTGGTTTGTCAATATTCCTGCCAAGGACAATTACGTTCGCATTGAGCGAAATCAATCTGGATACCAAATCCAGGCCCATTCCATTAGTACCGCCGACGACAACCACATTCTTATTAGAAAATTCAGTGTACATAATGTTTACTCGTATTTAATAAGTGGATTTCTCAAATAATCAGGGTTTACACAGCAATAGACTCTGTCTAACTCTGGATTGCTTTTATCACGAAAACAATAACCATCAAAGCGGCATACATTACCCGGTACGTTCGCATTGTATTTAAGGAACAGTTTAGGGTCCGCCAGTAACCCTCTTGCCATACCAATGTAATCTAATTTATATTGCTGTAATAATGACTCCGCATCATCAATTGATCTTACTAATCCGGTACAACCTACAGGTATTGTAGACGTAAAAGATTTTATTAACATAGCCCCTTCAAAGAGCCTGTTCTTTATGGATTGATCGTAGCCGTTCAGGAAGCGACCAAATGTTTCACCTATACAGATTGAACATTCAATACCCGCAACGCCCAATTTTTCCATCTCTTCGACAATACACCTCATAAACTCAGGTTTTTGTCCGATATCTTCATCAAAACAATCATCGATGCCTAGCCTGACAAAAATAGCTAATTCGTTATTTGTGCGTAATTGAATCTCTTGAATTATCTCTATTAATATTCTCCCCCTATTTCTATCGTTACCTCCATAATCGTCGCACCTGTGGTTGGTATAAGGGGACAAGAAACTGCTAATTAAATAACCATTGCCAGCCTGAATTTGAATCGCCTTGCCACCTGCCTGTTTGACTAACGAGGCCGCAATGGCGAATTCATTTATTACTTGTCTTACACTTTCCAGTGACATCGCCATAATTGTGTCATCAGGAAATTTACGGGTCATTTTTTTACAATACTGACCACTAGGCGATAAAAGTGGTACACCAGTATGTTTGGTCGAACCTTGGGAACCATAATGTTGTAACTGAATGACCAGTAGAACATCTTTTTCCGCTGCATAGTTAATAATGGGTTCAAGTGCTTTAGCATGCTTGCTGTTGTATAGCGCAAGGCCTGTAGCATGAAGTCTGGAGGTCGGTGAGACAGTCGAATTGCCTATTTTCACCATCCCCATATCCCCATCAATCATATCCTTGTAAAAAGAATAAAGGGCATCAGAGAAGAGTCCGTCTTCGGTTGCCAGATCAAGCCCTACAGAAGAAAAAAAAAGCCTGTTTTTCAATGTGATGTTTTTATTAATATGCAACCCATAAAATAACTTCATGTCATTATGCTTCATTCCTCTCCCTCTTTTAGTTAGGTAAAGGTAAACCCACTAGTTCGAAGGTGTCTTTGTGGTAATAATGGGTATTGATGATATTATTTAAAAGTAGTTTTTGCGATTTTGAGAGCACCCCAAGTGTAATGTTAAGTTCATTTCTATTGTTAGGGTTTAACGAATAACCCTCCATTGGAAATGTAACGCCACCAATCCTTAAATCGGTAATGTTCATAGTCTGACTGTTATAGTCATTCTCTACCGTAATACTGCATAGTGATAATGAAATCACTTTCATTGTCAGTGCATCAAGATTGCTGTCAAGGATCTCTACATACCTATTGTCTTTGAAAGGAAAAAACAAATGCTCTTTAGGGTATTTTTCATTTCTCATCTGAGGAAAAATAGTCATTGGAATAATGCCACCCTCTAAATAAAACGTCCCTGTAAGTCTGCCCCTTTGATAAAACCAAGCTTGTTTTTCGATCTTTTTGGGTTTGTGACGACGTACCTTATCCCTGTGAGAGAATAAGATCTCGACAGGATAGGAAGATATTGAATAATCAAAAAAATCAACGTCTATTTTTGACATTGAAATTGACACGCTTTTGAATGCATAACCGGTGTATTTATAAACATAATCGTAAGCCGCCTGCCTTGCAGCCTCAATTAACATCATGCCAGGAATATGCTCATGATTTTTTTTATAAAAATATAAATCTCTGGTATTATTCAAAAGCATATAGGAATTAACAACAGCATCATTACTTAGAGATGCGATGATTTCCTTCTCGGCCTGTTGAATTGGAAGCGTATGGGGGGACAGCTTACGTCTTATTGCTTCCTCTACATGAAGCGGGACATACTGTGGAACTATTTTCAGCATTCCATTTCCGTCACTAACGTAAAATCCTTCTAAATTAATTTCTGAAAGCATACTCGCACCAACCGACTGGGAGATGCAGTGAGGCAATGTCCTTAATATATAGATATCTTCGCTTGCATAGTACACTGAATCGATTTTTTGTTGCTCACCCGGTAAAAGGTGAACTAAATCTTTATATTCAGATTGAGTTATTACGCTCTTTAAAACTATTTCAGGCTTGTAAACCAAAACATCGTTAGCATCTGTTTTATGCACCAAACTGCATTCAACAAGATCTTTATTGGAATTCATAATTCATCTCTCACTATGCATTGATATTAAAAATAAGTTTTTTTGCAATAAACGGGTGCATAAAAGAAACCGGCACCATATAAAGCTTGCCAAAGAAGTTTTTGTTTTTTACAGATGTCGCCAAATATAATTCGTTTGTATGAGAGTTTAACTTGCTGTTGACTATAACCAAGCAAAGGCACACATCAAGATGAGAGTCTCTTAGCATCAAGGTTAATTTATCATCAGATTTTTCAACAATATTAAAAAAATGAATTTTATCGTATATTTCAAAATCTTTTTTTTCTAACTTATTGAAACCTTTTACCGCCTTAACACCACCAACCTTGCCAAGAATATCTCTTATTGAGAATAACATGCTTAACCATTTTGGCTGAGAGGACGTCATGGTTATGTAGGCTTCTTGAGCCGTAATACCTTTTGGTATTTCGTGACATTGGCAGCTTAGATAGTCAACGTGCTTGTCTACTAGCGTAATATTATCTGGTAACTCGACAACCTTATCAGTAATAACCTTTCGCTTGATATTCATAGGCTAGCTTGGCCAATTTTTCATACTGTTTATCTTTCGGGTAATATTCACTTGAAATATACTCAAGATATGACTCGACGCCCTGATTTAAATGCTCTTCATTTTTTACAAAAGCCGATCCATATACAAAATGAGGATAAGTATAAACACCCCCAACATACTCTATTGTGGCCTGTAAGTGCCTGAGCAGCTCGTTGACTGACGATCCAACAATGCCTCCAGGCGTATACATTTGTTCGACGCCGCCGATGGTAGAGACGATGCTGAATTGTTTACCTACCAAATGGGTTCCCAATAATTCTCCTTTTCTTCCGTATGCGAATCCTGGAGTAAAAACATCGTCCATCCATTTTTTTAAGATGGCAGGATATGAATACCAATAGAGTGGGAATTGAAAAATAATACGCTCATGCTGGATCAATAACCTCTGCTCATCTTCGATATCGAATTTTTCGTCTTTATATCTCTCGGATAGATTATTGATATAAACATCATTATTTGACATTACTTTTTCGATAAGAATCTTATTGACCACTGACTCATCAAATTTTGGATGTGCCAGTATTAACATCGTTTTTTTCATAACCACTACCCTGTGTAAATCAAGTGTTAAAAAGCATAGGGTAAATCTGACACCATTACAACAATAAATAAGCAGTGCTAATATTTAAGAAACATATCCTGCTAAAAAGCCATAATTTACGCATTAATCGAAAGATAATGCATTAAAATGGTTAAACAATCTATTACAATGTTAAATATCAGAGGAATATAACGTTTGATTAATTTATACCATTTGGTATATATTTTTTTAACTTTAAATATGTCAACAAATAAAGCTTTTCATAATGTAACTTTATATCTGCATAAATAATGACTTTATCCAGAAATAGCAAACTCGCAGCTAAATGAGTAAACACTCAACCGGAGATGATTCAGATGATAAAACCAACATCAAACAGTAAGAAAACGCGGAAATAATATACGCAGGAATTTCGTCTCCGAGCATATCAGTGTTGCGGCAGCCGCACGCCAACTCAACCTGCATGTATAAATCGCAACGCTATACCCGGCACAGCAAACAACAGCAGCAACTGACATCATCAGAGCGTGAAAGCGAACTTGCCGTAAAAATGCCCGACCCAAACGGCAATTGCCTGAGCGGAATAAAGGGTGACCGTGACATAGTTCTGCCTGGCAGCATGAACGCGAAAGGTAACTGTTACAATAATACCTGCGTAGAAAGCTTTTTCCTCGCACTGAAGGTGGAATGCATCCACGTGAGCATTTTGCCAACCTGGAAATAATGCGAGCTGCGGTGTTTAATTATATCGAGTGTGATTACAATCGTTGGCGTCGTCACAGTGGCGGCCGCAGTTTTAGCCTGGAACAATTTGAAAATCAGAATATCGCTTAGGCCGGTATTGTTCGGGGCAGGATCAATGAAGACATTACTGACGTCGTGGTGTGTTAATCAATGGGGAGCAGGTCAATACGTGGATTTCCCGACGTTTTGGAGCTGTGAGGTTGACTCTTCGGTAATTCCAAACGCCGTGACGGGTGAGACGGGGATGAGACGGAGTTAGCATCCTGAGTGATACACAAAAAGTGTGACACCTACGAATTCAATGCGCTAAATTTCAATTAATAATCGATAAATCAATCAGTCAGTCACTGAAATTGGTGGAGGCCCTACCAGCTACATCCCGGCACACACGTCACCTGCTGCGGCTGCTTCCTTCCGGATCTG
>RCUM01001299.1_pt1 | contig 10204 bp, 9 predicted proteins | sample 2166141 | NCBI WGS metagenome assembly RCUM01 (sample SAMN09932756, study PRJNA488358) | compost metagenome | isolation source: compost soil in crotonic acid-enriched | place: Germany: Experimental Botanical Garden
CCTTAATGCTTTCGTCTTTCTCGTTCAGCTCAAAGCTGGCCGGTACGTTACGGAAATCCCAACGGGTGCTGAGATCGCGGGTAGCGTTATCAACGGCGTTGCGAACTTCCTGCATATCAATTTCGGAAACAATGTCGAAAGATGGCATACTTCTCTTCCTCCTGAATGGGTGCTGTATGATTTCGTTGCCGTGCATGATACCCGCTTTGCGGTTTCAGGCAAAATTCAGATATACGCCTGAACAAGACGTTCAACAACAGAAAAGCCTATAATCAAAAGGATGCATCAGTGGTCTTTCCGAAAACCAGGGAGATGAAATGAAAATAACCATTCTTGGTTGCGGCGCGCTCGGACAACTGTGGCTAGCCAAACTCTATCAGCAGGGCCACGATGTACAAGGATGGTTACGGGTGCCCCAGCCATTTTGTGCGGTCAACGTCATTGAACCCGACGGCACATCGTTTAACCGTAATTTGCCCACCAACGATCCCGAACACCTGCGGCAAAGTGAGTTACTGCTGGTCACGCTGAAAGCCTGGCAGGTTTCCAGCGCGGTGACGGCATTGCTGCCCAAATTAAACCCTCGCTGTGCCATTTTGCTGCTGCATAACGGCATTGGGACTCAAGAGGAGTTGCCACCGCATAGCCAGCCTGTGCTACAGGGCATCACCACCCATGCCGCACGCCACGATGGTAACACTATTGTGCACGTCGCCAACGGCACTACCCATATCGGCCCAACGACCCAGCAAGCGACCCATCTCAGCCATCTGGCAGAAATTCTGCATCAGGCCCTGCCAGACGTTGCCTGGCATAACAATATTGCTTCGGCCAGTTGGCGCAAGCTGGCGGTCAACTGTGTCATCAACCCGCTAACCGTACTGTATGACTGCCGTAACGGCGATCTACAACGCTACCCTGAGCAGATAGAGCTTATCTGCCGTGAAGTGGCTAGCGTGATGGAGATGGAAGGTCACCACACCTCGTGCGAAAGCCTGGTGTTCTATGTGATGCAGGTGATCCAGTCAACGGCGGACAACACTTCCTCGATGCTGCAGGATATCCGTTCTCAGCGGCACACCGAGATCGACTACATTACCGGTTATTTGCTGCGTCGCGGACGCAGTCACGGCATTCCCCTGCCAGAAAATACCCGGCTGTTTGAAATCATTAAACGCAAGGAAAATAGCTATGAGCGCATCGGTATTGGTCTGCCTGGCACCTGGTAGTGAAGAAACCGAGGCCGTAACCACCATCGACCTGCTGGTTCGCGCCGGTGTCAAAGTAACGACCGCCAGCGTTGCCAGTGACGGTGGCCTGACCATCGTCTGCTCACGCGGCGTGAAGCTGCTGGCAGACGCCCCCTTGGTGGCAATTGTTGACGACCACTTTGACGCCATCGTCTTACCTGGCGGTATCAAGGGTGCAGAATGTTTTCGCGATAGCCCGTTGCTGGTGGAAAAAGTCCGCCAGATGCATCTGCAAGGCAATATTGTCGCCGCCATCTGTGCGGCACCGGCCTTGGTATTGCAGCATCACCAACTGTTCCCGATTGGCAATATGACCGGTTTCCCCGGCCTGAAAGAGCAGATCCCGGAAGGTCAGTGGATGGAAAGACGCGTCGTGTTCGACCCACGCGTCAACCTGCTCACCAGTCAAGGGCCAGGAACCTCGATGGAGTTTGCCCTGAAACTGATCGATTTGCTGTTGGGTAAGGCCAAAGCGGCTGAGATAGCGGCGCAGCTGGTACTGATCCCCGGCATGTACGACTTCCGCGATTGAAGCAATATCGGCAGGCCGGTTGGCCTGCCAAGCCAATGGCTTATTCGCTGATGGTAAAGGTCAGCGTTGAAAGCAACACGGATTCATCACATTTCGCCTTATCCACATAAGGCAGTTTATGTTCGGTTTCGACTACCCAATATCCCGCCTTCAGCGGGTAAACATTGACTTTGCCCTTGCCGTCGGTCTGATTCAAAAAAGCTTTGGCATGACTATGAGTATGCCCGTGGTGCTCGTGTTGGTCGCCAAAACCGGCAAACGTCGCCGTCACATCGGCATTCTTTAGCGGTTTCCCGTCATACAATACCTGTATTGGCAACGGCTGCCCTGGCTTTATGGTGGCCGGGTTGGCTAACGGGATAATTTCCAACTGCAACCCCTGCGGCTGGCTGATGACTGCGGTCTCTGTCGCCCCATCGATATTCACAATGGTTTTGCCAAACATGGAAGCCCGCTCGCAGTACAGCGCATCTGGCATTTCCGTCCTGCTCTGCTGTTGCCATCCCGCTTTATTTTTCGACCAATAGGTGGGTTTATAGATAGCGATAGCGGCATAGCTGCCCTTGGCTAACGGTTTTTCCGTCACGAACTGGAAATTCTCTTTACCAGGCTTCAGCATCAGATCCCCATCCTTCCCGATCAGCTGTGCCGGTGCGAAAATGTGCAGGCGATCTTCAGGGATCGCTTCTGCGGTAGGGAACTCATCTCCATAACCGAGCTCTATCGTGCTCTGCCCGCCCGCAGCGGGTAGCGCATTAACCCATAATGAATGAGCCTGTGAATAGCTGACAAACCAAAAAGGCAGTATCGCCACCAACTTTTTTAACTGCATTAACCTGCTCCTTTCCCAACCAATAAAAAGATATGTTATAACGTAACAATAAATAAACCAAAGTAAGCCACTATGTCAAAGTTATTCGAGGGGAAAGAGAAAAAAAGAGGATCAAACAGGGGGAAGTGGTTAAGGATAGCAACACCAGAGAAACGGCATTGCTACCCTGCAACGCAGATTACGGGCGGTAGACTTTAACGTTAGCGTAGCCCTGCTCCAGCAGGTACAGCGCTTGCAAACGGCTCATCACGCCGCGCTCACAGTACAGCAGATAGGTTTTGCTCTGATCGAGATCGGCAAACTGCGTGCCTAACTTGTAGAACGGCAGCAGTTTGACTTCCACCTGCGCCAGTTGCAGCGGCTTCTCTTCCTGCTCGTCCACCGAACGGATATCCAGGATCACTTCGTCAGCGCTGAATTCAGCCACGGTTTCTACTTCGGCGACCTGCTGACTGGTTTCTTCTGCGATAGTGCGGATATCGACGTTACGTGCTTCGCGCACCACGCGATCGAGGATTTCGAAGTCAAAGTGCCCTTCTTCCTCTTCAATCCTGGTTTTGATTGCCTTGACCGTCGGGCTTTTTGAGATCACACCACAATACTCCGGCATGGTCTTGGCGAAGTCTTCGGTGCCGATTTCACGCGCCACGTTGATGATGTGCTCTTTATCATGTGAGATCAGCGGGCGCAGGATCAGGGTATCGGAGGCGTTATCGATCAGGCGCAGGTTGGTCAGGGTCTGGCTGGAAACCTGGCCCAGCGCTTCGCCGGTCACCAAAGCCTGCACGCCATAACGTTCAGCAACCTGGGAAGCGGCACGCACCATCATGCGTTTGAGCACCACGCCCATCTGGCCGTCATCGACCTTTTCCAGGATCTCACCGACCACCGGTTCGAAATCGATCGCCACAAAGCGCACCTTGTGCGAGCTGCCGAAGCGGTTCCACAGATAGTAGGCAACCTGCTTGACGCCAATTTCGTGCGCCGCGCCACCCAGATTAAAGAAGCAATAATGTACGCGACAGCCACGGCGCATCAGCATATAGCTGGAAACACCAGAGTCAAAACCGCCGGAAATCAGTGACAGCACATCTTCCTGGGTGCCGATCGGGTAGCCGCCAATACCTTCGCGGCGCGCCTTGACCAGCATCAGCTTGTCGTCATCGATCTCCAGGTTCACCGTGACCTGAGGGTGAGAAAGTTTGACGCGCGCGCTTTCAATATGCTGGTTCAAACCGCCACCAACGTAGCGCTCGACATCCTGCGAGCTGAACTCATGCTTGCCACGGCGTTTCACCCGTACGCAGAAGGTCTTGCCTTCCAGTTGCTCGCGGTAGGTTTCCAGCGTCTGCTCAAAGATGTGGTGGACATCGGTATAGGCGCGATCTTCCACTTCCAGGATATGGTGAATGCCGGGAATACGCGTCAGGGCATCGGCAATCACCGGGCGCTGATCTTCATCTTTGGCACGCACCTCGATAAAATCCCAGTGACGGACAACCGCCAGCGTTTCATCATACTGCTTCAGGACGTTACGGATGTTGGTAGTCAGGATCTTAATGAAGCGCAAGCGCACAGATTGACTCTTGATGGTGATTTCCGGGAACAATTTAATGATAAACTTCATGGCGGTCTTTATAGTCTGATGAAAATGAGGCAATACCTCTGCCCTATGGGGTTCAGCGGCGGCGGTTAGCTGCCACTGCAAGGCTATTAGGTATACAATGGCGATAAGATTGATAAAATCGCGGGCTGGCCGAGCTTTTATCAATCTTATCTGGGCGCGAAGTATATCACTATCTGCACGCGTGCCGTGCACAAAACCACATAGACGTGCCATGATTTGCTAATCAAGATCCGCTAGGATAGGCTCGGGCCCCACTGTTCACATGATGATGTAAAAAGAAAACTATGGCGAAAAAACCTGCACAATCAGACAGTACAGAGCAAAGCATCAGCTTTGAGAATTCTCTGAGCGAACTCGAGAGTATCGTAACCCGTTTGGAATCCGGCGAGTTGCCGCTGGAAGATGCGCTCAACGAGTTTGAACGTGGCGTCCAATTGGCTCGTCAGGGCCAACAAAAGCTGCAACAGGCGGAGCAGCGCGTACAGATCCTGCTCAACGACCAGAACGACGATGCCGCACTGACCCCTTTTACCCCGGACGCTGAGTAATTACGATGTCTGAGTTCCACGATCAGTTACAGGCCTTCCATCAGCGCAGCGATCGCGCACTGCTTGGCTATATCGCTCCGCTGCCGTTCAATGATGGCAAAATGGTTGAGGCGATGCGTCACGGCGCCTTGCTGGGCGGTAAACGGCTACGGCCTTTCCTGGTTTACGCCACCGGGCAAATGTTTGGCCTGAGCCTGGAGAATCTGGATGCCCCAGCGGCGGCGGTGGAGTGCATCCATGCCTATTCGCTGATCCATGACGACCTGCCAGCGATGGATGACGACGATCTGCGCCGTGGGCAGCCAACCTGCCATATCAAATTTGGGGAAGCTAACGCGATTCTGGCGGGCGACGCCCTGCAAACGCTGGCTTTCTCGATCCTGGCTGACGCCGACATGCCCGATGTGGCACTGCGCGATCGGCTGGCGATGATTTCCGAACTGGCCAAAGCCAGCGGCGTTGCCGGTATGTGCGGTGGCCAGTCGCTGGATCTGGAAGCCGAAGGTAAGCAGATCGATCTACAGGCACTAGAACAGATCCACCGCCATAAAACCGGCGCGCTGATCCGTGCTGCGGTTCGCTTGGGGGCATTGGCCGCCGGTGAGCCGGGCCGTGCTGCACTCCCTGAACTTGACCGTTACGCGGCGGCCATCGGCCTGGCGTTTCAGGTGCAGGACGATATTCTTGACGTCGTGGGCGAAACCGAAAAAATCGGTAAACGCCAAGGCTCCGACCAACAGCTTGGCAAGAGTACCTACCCGGCCCTACTTGGGCTTGACAGCGCCAAGTTAAAAGCGTGGGATCTCTATCAGGAAGCCTTGGCCTCATTAGACTCGTTGGCCACACAATCTTATAACACCGCACCATTACGTGCATTGGCCAACTTCATTATTGAACGCGACAATTAACTCCTCTGATATGAGTACTGAATGAGTCTTGATATAGCCAAATACCCGACCTTGGCCTTAGCGGAAAATCCTGAAGAGCTCCGCTCATTGCCAAAAGAAAGCCTGCCGAAGTTGTGTGATGAACTGCGGCAATACCTGCTGGACAGCGTCAGCCGTTCCAGTGGCCACTTTGCGTCTGGGCTGGGTACCGTCGAGCTGACGGTGGCGCTGCATTACGTCTACAACACCCCTTTCGATCACCTGGTTTGGGACGTTGGTCATCAGGCTTACCCACACAAGATCCTGACCGGACGGCGTGACCGCATCTCGACCATCCGCCAGAAAAACGGCCTGCACCCGTTCCCGTGGCGCGCCGAAAGTGAATATGACGTGTTGTCCGTTGGCCACTCTTCAACCTCGATCAGCGCAGGTCTTGGCATGGCCGTGGCCGCCGCGCGTGAGGGCAAAAACCGCCGCACCGTCTGCGTAATTGGCGACGGTGCCATCACCGCAGGCATGGCGTTCGAAGCCATGAATCATGCGGGTGATATCACCCCGGATATGCTGGTAGTGCTGAACGACAACGAAATGTCGATCTCCGAAAACGTCGGGGCGTTGAATAATCATCTGGCGCAGCTGCTGTCTGGCAAGCTCTACTCCACGCTGCGCGAAGGCGGCAAGAAGGTGCTCTCCGGCGTACCGCCGATCAAAGAACTGCTCAAGCGTACCGAAGAACACCTCAAAGGCATGGTAGTCCCCGGCACGCTGTTTGAAGAGCTGGGCTTTAACTACATTGGCCCGGTAGACGGGCATGACGTGCAGGGATTGGCCGCTACGCTAAAAAACATGCGTGACCTGAAAGGCCCGCAGTTACTGCATATCATGACCAAGAAAGGCCGTGGCTATGCTCCGGCAGAAAAGGATCCGATCAGCTTCCACGCGGTGCCAAAATTCGATCCGGCCAGCGGCACCCTGCCAAAAAGCGCTGGCGGCCTGCCAACCTATTCCAAGATCTTTGGTGAATGGCTGTGTGAAACGGCGGCCAAAGACAGCCAACTGATGGCGATCACGCCAGCCATGCGCGAAGGTTCCGGCATGGTGCAATTCTCTCGCGACTATCCGCAGCAATATTTCGATGTGGCGATCGCCGAGCAGCATGCGGTAACTTTCGCCGCCGGGTTGGCGATCGGCGGTTACAAGCCGGTGGTGGCGATCTACTCTACCTTCCTGCAGCGCGCCTACGATCAGGTGATCCACGACGTGGCGATCCAGCAGTTGCCGGTGATGTTTGCCATCGATCGCGGCGGGATTGTCGGTGCAGATGGCCAGACCCACCAGGGCGCCTTTGATATTTCGTTCCTGCGCTGTATCCCGAACATGGTGATCATGACGCCGAGCGATGAAAACGAATGCCGCCAGATGCTGTACACCGGTTATCACCATAATACGGGCCCAAGTGCGGTACGCTACCCACGGGGCAACGGTACGGGTGCACCGCTGGAACCTCTGGCTGCACTGCCGCTCGGTAAGGGCATAGTGCGCCGCGAAGGGGAAAAGATTGCCATCCTCAACTTTGGTACCCTGTTGGCGGAAGCCGCTCAGGTCGCCGAAGCGATGAACGCTACGCTGGTGGACATGCGTTTTGTCAAACCACTGGACGAACAGCTGGTGCTGGAAATGGCGGCCAGCCACGAAGTGTTGGTGACGCTGGAAGAAAACGCCATTATGGGCGGTGCTGGCAGCGGGGTTAACGAACTGCTGATGGCCAAACGCCGTGTGGTGCCCGTACTGAATATTGGCCTGCCGGATTACTTTATCCCGCAGGGCGGCCAGGAAGAGATTCGCAGCGATCTGGGTCTGGATGCGGCCGGTATTCAGCGCCAGATCGAAACCTGGTTGGCATAACCTAGCTAGGGGCGCCGCACTGGGCGCCCTTATCAATCCCACTCTTCAACGCCACGCCCATCATTTCTGCATCATTTTCCGCTACAGTTATTTTTTGAACGGTACACAGGAGAGAGGCATGAAATATCTAAAGCTAGGTAACACCGATCTCAACATTTCCCGCATCTGTTTGGGTTGCATGACCTATGGCGAACCCTCACGTGGCAACCACGCCTGGACGCTGCCGGAGGAAAGCAGCCGCCCGTTGCTCAAGCAGGCGCTGGATGCGGGCATCAACTTCTTTGATACCTCCAACAACTATTCAGATGGCAGCAGCGAGGAGATCGTTGGCCGGGCACTGCGCGACTTTGCTCGCCGCGACGAGGTGGTGATTGCCACCAAAGTCTATAACGCCATGAGCAACCTGGAACGCGGTCTGTCACGCCCCAAGATCATGCAGTCGATCGACGACAGCCTGCGGCGTTTGGGTACCGACTACGTCGATTTACTGCAAATCCACCGTTGGGACTATGAAACCCCGATCGAAGAAACGCTGGAAGCCCTGCATGACGTAGTAAAAGCTGGTAAGGCACGCTATATCGGGGCCTCTTCGATGTACGCCTGGCAGTTTGCCAAGGCGCTGTATACCGCCGATTTGCACGGCTGGACACGCTTTGTCAGCATGCAGGATCAGTACAACCTGATCCAACGGGAAGAAGAGCGCGAAATGCACCCGCTTTGCGCCGCCGAAGGGATTGCCGTACTTCCCTGGAGCCCGCTGGCTCGTGGCAGACTCACACGCCCCTGGGGCGAAACTACAGCGCGTCTGGTCAGCGACCTATATGGCAAAACCTTGTATGACGCTACCGAAGGGGTTGATGCCCTGATTGCCGAGCGCGTAGCCACTATTGCTGAAGAGCGCGGCGTTTCGCGAGCGCAAATCGCCCTGGCATGGCTGTTGAGTAAACCAGTGGTTACCGCGCCGATTATTGGTGCCTCACGCAGCGAACACTTGGTCGATGCCGTAGCCGCCGTTGATCTGGAGCTAACATCGCAAGAGATTGCAGAGTTAGAAACGGCCTATGTGACGCATCATGTGGTCGGCTTTGAATAGCAACTGAGGCGTACTCCAAAATGCAAAAACCCGACTGGTGAGGTCGGGTTTTTACGTTTCGGCCAATAGCTCTGGCCGGAGTAGAGCCATCTCTTACTAACAGTCTCAGTATGAGACCAAAGAGACTCATACCGCAATACTAATGGCTATTGAGCGGCACCAAAGTGATCGTAACCACTCCACGGCAGTTCAACCTCTTGCTGATCGCGGTAGAACTTCATCCCTTCAGACTGCGGGCCGATCTGGCCAATACAGGTGTAATCCGCACCTAAATGGCTTAATGCCACTTCCAGCGCACCCCGATTTATCTCTGGCACGGTGAAGCACAGTTCATAATCTTCACCGCCGGTCAGCGCCCAGCGCAACGCCTGATCTTCATCGGTATTGCTGGTCAGCGTCTGCGACAGCGGCAACTCATCCAGCTCGATACGGGCACCGCACTCAGAGGCGTTCAGCACGTGTCTCAGATCTGAAATCAGACCGTCGGAGATATCGATCGCCGAGCTGGCCAAATCACGCAGCGCCTGGCCTTGCAGCACACGAGGATGCGGGCGCAGATGGCGAGCCAACAGATATTCTTGAGCAGCCCGATCGCTCACTTGCAAACGATCCTGCAGGATTGCCAGCCCGGCGGCGCTGTCACCCAGCGTACCGGTCACGTAAATCCAGTCGCCAATGCGTGCTCCGCTGCGGGTTAGCGCCCGCCCGACCGGGATATGGCCGTGGATCGTCAACGTCATGCTCAGCGGGCCACGGGTGGTGTCGCCGCCAATCAGTTGCATGCCGTAGTAATTCATCTGTTCGAACAGGCTATCGCTGAACGCCTTGAGCCACTCTTCGTTCACTTCCGGCAACGTCAACGCCAGCGAAAGCCACGCGGGATCGGCGCCCATTGCTGCCAGGTCGCTCAGGTTAACCGCCAGGGCTTTATAGCCGAGATCGGCGGGATCGATATCCGCCAGGAAGTGAATACCCGAAACCAGGGTATCGGTACTGATGGCTAAAAGCTGTTTTTCCGGCACTGTAAGCAGTGCGCAGTCATCGCCAATGCCGAGCTGTACGTCGCGGCGCACACTTTTGAACCGGTCAAAATAGCGGGCAATGAGATCAAATTCGCCACATGCCATAATTCGTCTTCCAAAGAAGTAAGGCCGGTTTCCCGGCCTTATATTTTATTTTTTCCTACGGATGCTGGGGGCTGCTTTATCCAGCACGCCATTTACAAACTTGTGGCTATCTTCCGCGCCGAAGGTTTTCGCCAGTTCGATCGCTTCGTTGATGGCCACTTTGTAAGGGACGTCTTCACGCATTTTCAGCTCGAACAGCGCAATGCGCAGTACGGCTCTTTCCACCTGGCCCAATTCTTCGAGCTGGCGCGACAGGAAGGGGGCCATCAGGCCATCCAGCATACCTGCGTTGACTGCCACACCGGACAGCAGCTCACGAAAATAGGCGACGTCAACATCTTTGACATCCTGCTCCGTCAGGAACTGGTGTTCAACATCGGCAATGTCATTTTTAGACAACTGC
>RCUM01001300.1_pt1 | contig 10201 bp, 8 predicted proteins | sample 2166141 | NCBI WGS metagenome assembly RCUM01 (sample SAMN09932756, study PRJNA488358) | compost metagenome | isolation source: compost soil in crotonic acid-enriched | place: Germany: Experimental Botanical Garden
GGCGGCAAGGGCATCATCATGGGCCCGAACAACTACCTGGGACGCAACTGGCAGGCGGCGCCGATCTTCATCACCGTCGAAGGCGCCAACATCCTTTCACGCAACCTGATGATCTTCGGCCAGGGCGCGATCCGCTGCCACCCGTTCGTGCTCAGGGAAATGGCCCTGGCCGCCCGCGAGGACCACGACCAGGCGCTGATCGAGTTCGACGACCTGCTGATGCAGCACATCCTGTTCGCCGCCGGCAATGCGGCCAGTACCCTGGTGTACGGCCTCGGACTTGGCCATCTGGAGCGCGTGCCGGGTGATGCCCTAAGCCAAGGTTACTTCCGCGCCCTCAATCGCCAGGCGGCCGCGTTTGCGCTGATGGCCGACCTGTCGATGATGCTGCTCGGTGGCACACTAAAGCGTCGCGAACGCCTGAGTGCGCGCCTCGGTGATGTGCTGAGCCATCTCTACCTGTCCTCGGCCGCACTCAAGCGCTACCACGACCTGGGCTCCCCCGAACACCTGCGGCCGCTGTTGCGCTGGGCCATGGAAGAAAGCCTTGGCCAGGCCGAGCATGCACTGGACCGTCTGCTCGACAACTTCCCCAACCGCTTCATCGGCTGCGCGCTGCGGGTGCTGGTGTTCCCCTTCGGTCGTCGTCATGCAGGCCCCAGTGATGAACTGGATGCCGAAGTGGCCGAACTGATCGGCCGCCGCAAGGGCGACCCGGCCCTGGAGGAGCTACTGGCCGGCTGCTACCGCCCACAGGCAGAAGACGACCCCGTCGCAGCACTGCAACGGGCCAGCGATCTGCTCGACGATACAGCCCCGCTAGCCAAGGCGCTGCATCAAGCCATCAAGGAAGGAAAGGTTAAGCCAACCCCCGGCCAGTCCAGTATCGACGCAGCCGTCGAAGCCGGGGTGCTGCAGCCCAGCGCAGGCCAGCGCCTGCACGAGGCCGAGCAGGCGCGCCGAAAAGTGATCGATGTCGATGCCTTCGACAAAGCACAATTGCTCGCCGAACCCGGCAAGGTGCGCTGACCCTTCGCGGGCAACCGGGGGCGGCGTATACTCCGCCCCCCGTTTCAGCCATACCGAGGACCCATTCCATGGCCAACCCCCACCTGGAATACCACCTGCAACTGCTCCAGCACCTGCGCACCATTCTGGTGGCGCTGGGTGAAGCAGAACAGGTGCCGGAAGAAAGCCACGCTCTGTTCCTCGAACGCTTCGACGAACTGCTGACGTTGTTGCCGCAGGATCCGCTGGAAAGCCAGTACCTCGGTCAGGACTTGATCTGCCAGGTGATCCAGCGCTACCCGCAGATCGCCCACCTGGTGCCGCGTGACCTGTTGTGGTTCTTTGCCGGCGATTGCCTGCACTTCATGCCGGACGACGAACTTGACCTCTACCAGCGACTGGAAGAGCGTCGTTATGAAGCCGAATCAAACGGCGAGTCATTCGACTGGAATATGGAAAAGCAACTGCTTAGCCAAACCACCCCAGGCAACACTCACTGAATTGATGATATGCGCCGAGGTTACGCCTGGGCGCACGTTCAGCTTCGTGTCTCTCGCAGCATATTCCAAAGTGAAAAGTCGCACAGCGGCCTAACCTATTCCTACAGCTTCATAGCCCTCATGACACTTAAGATGCGCACCGAGGCAACGACTGGCACTTAGCCCATCCGTGCCTTGCACTGCAAATCCAACTAACCCACTTAACCAGGTTATGTCATGAAGAAGTCTTTAGTTACTCTATCGCTGGCCCTGTTTGCCGGTTTGGCAGGCAATGTAGCGCTGGCCTCTACCGGCTCGGTATCATTCGTAGGCAGCATCACACCTGAAACTTGCAATATCGAAGTCATCGACCCCATTGGTATCGGCCCAGGCAACCGAGTCAGCATGGGTGACTTTCCATTGGGGCAATTTACCGCTGTCGGCACCGAAGTCGGCGGTGCACCTTTCTCCATTCGCATTCCAAGTAAATCCTGTGCCGGAGCAATGGAGAATGCCACTGTCCAGTTTGATGGTGATGCCGACGGGAACTACTTCAGGGTGAACCCAGTTGCTGGCGCAGCAACAAACGTTGCGATCGTCCTCAAGGACAACAACAACGTCCCAATCGGGCCCGGTGTGGTTTCCCCCAGGTACAAACTCAACGACGCGGGCCCCACTGACCTGAAGTTCACTGCCTATTATCGCTCCACCGCCGCTCCCGTGACTGCGGGCCTTGCATCGGCGCAGGTCCAGTTCACCGTCGATTATCATTAATAACGCGCATTACCTTTGTGCCTCCCGGCACTAGCCAAAACATCCAGGCGTCATTGATGCGCCTGGATGCAGCGAGTTACCAAAATGATAAAACAACTTATGTTCGCGCCCCACATGCGCTTCGTCGCATGCGCCTGCCTGACCCTATCGATACTTATCGCGCCGATAGCCAGCCACGCCGCCTTGACATTGAACAATACCCGCATCGTATTCAGCAGCGATAAGCGCAACACGTCAATCGTCATCAGAAACCCCTCTAAAAACACCTATGCCGCACAATCCTGGATAAACACGGAAGCCGATGACGCCATTACCATTGTGCCATTTGCAACTTCCCCACCCTTATTCAAGATCAAACCAGACAGCGAACAACTCCTTCAAATAAATGCGTTACCGAACACGCTACCGCAAGACCGCGAGTCGTTGTTCTTTTTCAACTTGCAGGAAATTCCGCAAGCCAGTAATGAACCCGGCAATCAGCTCAACATTGCCTTGCGCACACGCATCAAGTTGTTTTATCGGCCGCAACAACTCAAAGGCAACCCGGCCGAGCAACTCAAGTCCCTGACATTTTCCGTGAACGAAAACCAAGGAGAGAGGCATCTGATGGTCAACAACCCAACACCCTTCTATTTCACCTTTCTCCGCCTCGAAGTCAGCACCGATGAACGTAGCCATAAGCTCAGCAGCGCGCAAATGCTCGCCCCTCTCTCCCAGCAGACCTACCGCTTGGACGATATCGCCCTGAACGAAACTTCCAAGGTTCGCTTCTCCGTGATCAACGATTTTGGTGGTTACACCGAGCCAATGACTCTGCCAATTCAACCGACTCGCTAGAGCCCTATCGCGTCAACCGCAAGGAGTCGCTTTCATGCCCCTTCTTCCAAAGCGCTGGCCGGCCATCCGCGGCCAGCGTCATGTACTGCTGTGCCTGGCTGGCAGCCTCGTTGCACTTCACGAAACCCGGTGCTGATGCGCTTCCACAGCCCCGATGCACTGAGCCCGTTCGACGAAGGCGGGCTGAACTACTACGCCTACTGCCTGGGCAATCCGATCAACTTGCGCGACCCCACCGGACATGCCGCCATCGGCTGGAGTGGGCGGTTACGCGAAGTGTATGAAGATGACCCGAACAACGGGACTGCCGCCAGTGGCGGCAGCTCACTGTGGGAGTGGATCGCCACAGGCGCTGCGGTGGCGTTCTCGTTTGTCGCCATTACGGTGGCGACCGTGGCCACATACGGCGCCGCGGCGCCGTTGTACGCGGCTTGGGGTAAAGGCGCTACGGCAGTGATCGCCGCGATTTCAGCCGCCAAAGTGGCAAAGGCCGTAGTGTCAATTACGGCCGCGGCGCTGTACGTGACGTCCGCTGCCTATGGTTTTGACGCTGTACTCAATCAGAACCCGGAGTCGGGGAAGATCAGCTTGATCACCGGGCTTGCAGCCATTGCTCTTTCAGTGGGGTATGGGGCCGTATCCGGGGTCAAGTCACTGGTGACTTCATATAAAGAGCTGGGATCGTGGAAGGCGGTTTTTCAAAAGGCAATTGGAGCAACTAAAGCTTCAGATGCTACATCCATTGGCCCGGGGTCCAACAACGGCGGCAGCGTATTAGAAGGTGCCGCCGTAAGTTTTTCGCCGAAAACGCCAACATCTTTAGAACCCACAGCACGCACAACTTTCTTCAAGTTTTTTAATAGGGGGGACAAATTCTACCCCTACCCCGTCAGACATTAAAAATATACCAAACACCGACAGCCTTGAATTAACCAATCTCGAAAACCACACCAATTGTAGTAAACCAACTTAAATCGAGGGTTTCAACATGAGCAAGAAATCTTCACGCGAAATCGCCGAACACGTCCGCCAAGTCTATCGCAACAAACGCCGTCAACTCGCCTCCGCCGACATGGACAACGACCTCAAACCTGTCGTGGTCGATGCGATCATTGACCCCAAAGACGGCACTCTGGACCGCAAGGCGCTTGACGCCGCGCTGGTAATCAAGATCCCGAAATGGACGTTCTTGCCGGTGGATGAGGACGAGAACGTCGACATCTATCTCGAACTGTCGAAAACCGAAGCGGGCAACTACCACCGGGTCGATAACTGGCATCACGTAGGCATTATCGATCCCTCGATTTTTCCTCTACGCCTGAGTATTCCAGTAAGTGAACTGGTAGCCAATGGCCCACTGCTTGTTAGATATCACAAAGTCGATAACTCCGCCGACTCCCGCTCCACGCCGGTCAAACTGATCTGCGACAGCTTGCCGCCCTGGGGGCTTCACGACAAGCCTACCCACGTGCAGTTCGCCAGCCCGGTCATCGATGAACAATACCTGCTCGAAAATAAAGGAGTCTTCGGCACCCTGCCCCCTTACAACTTCAGTGCCCCCGGTGACATCTACGAGATCTTCTACCTCAGCGAATGGCCTCAGGATGGCGCGGTATACAACAACCCGACCCATAGCCAGGCCGTGCCTGCAACCAGAACCGTCTTCATCCCTGCAGAGGTGGTCAGAGAGCTGGGAGACGGTCGCTTCTACATTGTCTATTACCTGCTGGACAAAGCGGGCAACAAGAGTCGGCTGTCGACTGCCGCAACACTGGACATCACCTTGGGCGCGCTGCCGGAGAACCTCCAGGAGCCGCGCGTGCCCCTGGCCACGAAGGATGATCCGATCGATCCGATCGACCTGAAGGACGCCATCCTGGGCGTGACGGTCGAAATCGACCGCTATGAAAACGCCAGAAGCCTTGACCGCATTCAGGTCTTCTGGGGCAAGCAGCAGCTGACGCCTGAAACGGTGGCCGGTAGACCCTTCCCGATTATCGTGCATGTACCCAAGGAAGCTCTCTACCTCGACTACAAAGGCTCTGTGGGCGCAAAAAAGACGACCGTCAGCTACATCGTACTCAGGGGAGATGTAGCCTTCCCGCCTGTACCACTGGAAACTACAGTCGATGTTGACTTCAGCGTGGTGGGCCCAGAACGTCCCGACCCGGACCCAACCTGGCCCAACCCCATCAATCCGGATCTGCTGGCGCCGACCGTACGCGGGAAGATCTCGGGGCTGAACAATAAGTTGACTCGCGCCGACGAAGGTGAAAACGCGTTGGTGAGCTTCCCGATGTACGCCAATGCCTTCGATGGTCAGGTGGTCGACATCTACTATGCCGATTCTTTAGCCGTTCAGCACATCGTCAACCCCGGCGATGGCCCTATCGTCACACTTGAGATCCCGTGGCAGAAGATTCTGGATGCCGGTAACCACGCGGCCCTGCCCGTGTATTACACCGTGCGCGCAGGACTGGACGCCCTCAACGAACAACAATCCGTTGTCCAGTATATAGAAGCCGACGCCGTCACCAAGAGACTGCCGCTACCCAGTTATCAAGGCATCACCGATAGAAACTGGTTGAACTGTACCTCTCTGAATGACCCATTTAACCCTACGGCATCTCTTGCTCTGAGAGTTGAGATACCCGACTTGAGCAGCCACCTCAAAGTGGGTGATCACATAACGCTCCATTGGCAACCCTTTATCGGCAGCAGCGAGGCCCACGGAACAGATCCTGTTCCCGGTGCTGAGCTGGCTACCTCGATCATTCTGGATGATAACAATATCAATGGCTTTGTCTGGCGAGTGGAGCCTTACGACATACATCTGCTTCCCACTTTCAACCACCCAACGTACTGGCAATGCCGCGCCCGCGTTCGCTATGCGTTGGCGGATGACTCGGTCACTTCCGACTGGCTTGTATGCCGCATAAGCCTCGTCCAAGGCGAAGGTTCGTGTGTTCTACCCATTCCGTGATGGCTACCGACGGAGGGCTGCTTCCCGGCATGCCCTCTGCTGCAGTGACTGCTGCGCAGGAATTATCGCTAATAAATGTAGGGATTTTCCTACAGATGCGTCGGAAGCCGGAGTTTACATTCCGCACCCTAACGATCCACAGCTTGATGAAGTGCTTCTGGATCTCGTCGGTAACCTCACTGTCAGACAGGGTGCTTTCATGAAACACCGTACCTCGCTCCAGCCGAAACTGCTTGCATCCGTTATCCACATGCTACTGGCCAGCCCGGTGCTGCTGCTGGCGCCGCAAGCCCTGGCACAGACCAATGTGACCAAGGACACGGTGATCAATGCGGGCACGTTGCTGGAAAACTACCGGGTCTCGAATGCCGCTACCTTGACCGGCAATGGTGCCAAAACGCTAGATATCGAAGTGGCCTCAGGCTCCACGCTGATACTCAACGACTCACAGGTCGCGCCCGACAGCACGAGTGCGATCGGTGTGCTGCTCTCCGGTGCAAACGCGAGCCTGCAACGTTCCTCGATCATCGCCACAGGGCGCGCATTGATTGCCAACGCCGACAGCAGCGGCCAAGGTTCGCTACTCAAGGCGACCGACAGCAGCATCCAGGGCGGCACGCGGGGTGCCGCGATCAACAACAGCCGGGTCGAGCTGGAACGCAGCGAGCTGCGCGGCACCGGCGCAACCAGCCTGGGCGCGGAACTGTTCAATGGCACCCTGGTTGCCAGCGACAGCGTCATCAGTGGCGGCCGCAACGGTGTGCGCATGCGTGAAGCGCCTGGCGCCGCCGCTGGGGTCGCCACCCTGATTCTGGACAACAGCCTGGTGGAGGGCCGTGACGGTTCGGCGATCGTGGTCGGCCAGGGGGCCGGACGACCGGCCTCGGCACAGATCGAGGTGCGCAATGGCGCCATGCTCAGCGCCAGCAACGGCGTGCTGCTCGAAGTGGCCGACAGCGCGACCGCAGCATTGCGGGTCAGCGACAGCAACACCCATTTGCTCGGCGATATCAGCGTGGCGCCGGGCGGCAGTGCCGAGGTGACCCTGGAAAACGCCGCCACTCTCACCGGCCGGCTGGACAACGTCGGCAAACTGGCCATCGACAGCGGCGCCCAGTGGGTCATGGTAGATGATGGCAAGCTGGGCGACCTGGCCATGGACGGCGGTAGCGTGCGCTTCGGCCAGCCGGGTGAGTTCCATACGCTGACCGTGGACAATCTGGCCGGCAATGGCACCTTCGTGATGGAAGGCAACTTCGCCACCGGCCAGGCCGATTTCCTCGACATCACCGGCAGCGCCACGGGCGAACACAGCCTGCGCGTCAGCAGCAGCGGCAGCGACCCGCTGGCCGAAAGCAGCCTGCACCTGGTGCATACGGCCAGCGGCGATGCGAATTTCAACCTCGAGGGCGGGCCGGTGGACCTGGGAACCTTCTCCTACGACCTGGTGAACAAAGACGGCAACGACTGGTATCTGGACCTGACCACCCGCGTGGTCAGCCCCGGCACCAGCTCGGTGCTGGCGCTGTTCAACAGTGCGCCAACCATCTGGTATGGCGAGCTCGGCAGCCTGCGCAGCCGCATGGGCGAAGTGCGCCAGGACCCCGGCAAGGCCGGTGGCTGGGTACGTACCTTCGGCAACAAGTACAACGTCTCCGCAGCCGCTGGCGTGGCCTATCAGCAAGTCCAACAGGGCTTCTCATTTGGTACCGACACACCCTTGCCGATCGGCGACGGCAACTGGCTGGCCGGCGTGAGCGCAGGCTACAGCAAGTCCGACCTGAACCTCGACCGTGGCACCTCGGCCAGCGTCGACAGCTACCACGTCGGCGCCTACACCACCTGGCTCGACCCGCAGAGCGGCTACTACTTCGACGCCACCGCGCGAGTCAGCCGCTACCAGAACAGCTCCGACGTACGCCTGAGCGATGGCAAGAAGACCAAGGGTGACTACGACAACCACGGCGTGGGCGTTTCTCTGGAAACCGGTCGCCACCTGAAGTTGGCCAACGGCTACTTCGTCGAGCCCTTCGCGCAACTGTCGGCCCTGGCGATCGAAGGCAAGGACTACCAGCTGGACAACGGCATGCGTGCCGAAGGCAGCGACACCCGCTCGTTGCTGGGCAAGCTGGGCACCACCGTCGGACGCACGTTCAGCGTCGATGACGGTCGCACGGTCCAGCCCTATGTGCGTGTGGCGGCGGTGCATGAATTTGCCAACGACAACCGGGTCGAGGTCAACGATAACCGATTCAACAACAATGTTTCCGGTACTCGTGGCGAAGTGGGGGTTGGTGTCGCACTGGCCTGGGCCGAAAAGTGGCAGGCCCACGCCGATTTCGACTATAGCAACGGCAGCAAGCTCGAGCAGCCCTGGGGCGTCAATCTCGGGGTGCGTTACAACTGGTGATGTTTGTTCACGGGGAGGGCCGGCAACGGCCCTCCCCTCTTTCATGGAGAACCGTCAATGGCAACTTCGCGCTCAACACCGGGCGGCAACAGCACAACGCGGGTTGAACTGGCCCCGTATCAGCCACCGAGTATCCCCGCCCTGCTGGCGGACATTGAAGACGGGCAGCGCAACCAGTTGCCGTTCAATGCCACCTTCACACCGCTGCGGGTGGAGTTTTCCAAATGGCAGTTTTCCGACCCATCGGAAAAATACCCGGAAACATTGAGGTTATTCATGGAGCCGGAGTTCGATGCCGTTGAGGGCAAAACAACCATCAAGACCTTGGTCGCCAGCAAACAATGGACGAGCCCTATCCAGGATGACGAGCTGTTCATCGAAATACCGACCCGATATCTGCTGGATGGACGCCACAAGCTTTACTACGAAGTTACACTGTTCAATGATGATGTGACAGCGTCCAGAGACCTGCTTTTCAACATCGACAAGACCCCGCCTTCACTCGGCGAGGAGCCGTTGCTCAGCTTCTTCCCTCCGGTCCCAGGCAATAAACTCACCGAGGCCTATTTCGATAACAATGACGAACAGCTGGTAGGCGAATTGCCACTCGCGCACCCTGAAGAAATCCCGCCTGGTTTCCGCGGCGAAACCCAACCGTACATCGGCGCCGCCGTCGGTGACGTGGTGTTCTGGTACTGGAGCCAGAACCCTGCCGGCAAGGAACTGGTTGGCCGCTTGCAACTGAAAAAAGAGCACTTGGGCAAGCCACTGCAGCTAAAATTTCCGGCTAATTTCATCCGTCACTCCGGTAGCGGCGATTACTTCCCGCGCTATGAAATCCAGGATTATGCCGGCACTGCGACACAGCGCTCGTTGAGCGTCGCACTGGAATTCATAGGCACACCAGCCACTACCAGGACGCCGCCTACGGTAAAGGAGGCCTCCGGGAATGCATTCGCCAGCACGCTCAAACCGACAGACGCGGTAAATGGCGCAACCGTGGTGATACCAGCCGATGCGGTGGTATCAGGTGCAACAACCAGGGTTTACTGGGGCGCAGAAACTGGCGATCCTTTTGCCTACAATACCAACATCCCTGATGACAATAACAAGCGCGAATATCACATTCCCCACGCCTATATCGCACCGTACATGGGTAAGGTTGTCGACGTGCGATATCGGGTTGAGCTCGCAGCAGAAAAACTGTCGCAGTCCCACCACACCACCCTGTCCTGGCTTCCTCGCTCGGCCTTGCCCTTTGTGCAATGCGACAAGATTCAAGACAATCTGCTGATTCTGGAAAATATCGGCACAGTCGCCACCTTCACACTGGGCTCATGGCCGCACATGGCGACCTCTCAGTACGTCAGCGCCTGGATCGAAGGAACGGATCGAAGTGATGTGAACCGTACGCTGACCCTGCCCATTGCCAGCGAAATGAAAGTACCCGACACAGAGCCGATCACCCTTGGATCGCTCACCAAGACAGAACTGCAGGGGCTTGCGCACCGTTACCAGTTCCGTATTCATGTGCGGGTTACGTTCGACGACAAGGCTACCTGGCTGAACTTCCCCTTCGTCGACGCCATGTTGCTCGATACTGCGCAGTAACAAATTTCAAGCAAAAAAAACGCCACTCAAGAGAGTGGCGTTTTCTAATTTGGAGCGGGAAACGAGACTCGAACTCGCGACCCCGACCTTGGCAAGGTC
>RCUM01001302.1_pt1 | contig 10189 bp, 10 predicted proteins | sample 2166141 | NCBI WGS metagenome assembly RCUM01 (sample SAMN09932756, study PRJNA488358) | compost metagenome | isolation source: compost soil in crotonic acid-enriched | place: Germany: Experimental Botanical Garden
CTGCCGTATCGCAACCTATTCCACGTTGAAATGCAAGGCAGATGTTGTCACAAGGTTTTTTCAAGTAATAGCCGATAATCAGCCACTTCGCCTTTCTTTTCCAGCTGAACAATCTGATAGTGATTACCGATGAGCATCATCAGCATCGCCTGGAACTGATTGCGTGTTTTCACCCTCACCTGGCGATAGCCCTGAGCCTGCGCCCAGCTCTCCTGTTCAGCCAATAAGGTTCGCGCCACGCCGTGGCGGCGAAAGGCCGGCAGCACGCCGCCCAGCCAGCTGTAAAATACCTTTTCTTGCGTCTGATAACCCAGTTTGAAACCGGCGGGTTGGCCGTCAATCTCGGCGATCAGCAGGTGGCAGGCGGACAGTCCGATGCGTTGCTGTAAATCGGCCAGGCTGTGCAGGCCACCGAATTCGGGGATTTGCCCGTACAGGGCGTGGATTTCTTTGAGGGTGGCGTGGCGGGTGATGACTGTCATTGGCGGCCTCCGCAGGGTGCAGGCCGCCAATGATAACACGGGTCAGTTCGCTCGCAGGCCGCCGTCATTGCGGCGGACGGCAATGCGCTTAAGCAGCATATTCAGCAGTACGCCGTACATCGGCAGGAAGAACAGCAGGCAGATCAGAACCTTGAAGCTGTAATCCACCAGGGCGATCTCCACCCAGTTATTGGCCATAAAAGCATCGCTGCTCTTATAAAACGCAATAAAGAAGAACGACAGGGTATCGCTGATATTGCCGAGGAACATTGCCGCAGCAGGAGCAACCCACCAGGCGCTGCGTTGGCGCAGCCGGTTGAAAACGTGTACGTCGAGGATCTGACCGAGCACGTAAGCCATAAAGCTGGCGATGGCGATACGTGCCACAAACAGGTTAAAGCTGCCCAACGCGGCAAAGCCCTGCCATTCGCCCTGATAGGTCACGGTAGAAATCACGTACGAGATGAACAGCGCCGGGACCATTACCGAAAGAATGATACGCCGTGCCAGCGGGGCACCGAAAATACGCACCGTCAGATCGGTTGCCAGGAAGATGAACGGAAAGGTAAAGGCCCCCCAGGTGGTATGGAAGCCGAAAACGGTAATCGGCAACTGCACCAGGTAGTTACTGGAGGTAATGATGACAATATGGAACAGCGATAGCCAGACCAACGCGGTGAGGCGCTGCTGAGCGGTAAACGAATACATGTTGTAGCCTTTTTAGTCGTGGGGTGAGGGAACCCAGGGTGTCTTGTCGCAACAGCAAAATGCGCTGCGCGGCGGCATGATACGTGTTTGCGCAACCAATGCAATGGCTAAATTTAACGCAAACGTTAACGTATCTTGCGCAGAAAAACTACCGGCGTAAACTAGGCGCCAATGAGATGCGGCGGGCGTTCGCCGATCGCTTTTGATCGAGAAAAATTGCATGACTGACTTATTTGCCCAGGCAGACCAGACGCTTGACGCGCTGGGGCTGCGCTGTCCGGAACCGGTGATGATGGTGCGCAAGACCGTACGCCATATGGATGACGGTCAAACCCTGCTGATTATTGCCGATGATCCGGCCACCACCCGCGATATTCCGGGCTTCTGCCGCTTTATGGAGCACACGCTGGTGGCGCAGGAAACCGACAAGGCACCGTACCGCTACCTGTTACGCAAGGGCGTCTGACCGATGTGAGTTGCACCTCAGGGGGAATTGATTCACCCCTGAGGTATGCCGTTGCCTAGTTGCGTTTCTTCAGCAAGCGCAGTGCGTTGGCGGTGACCAGCGCGGTAGCGCCCGAGTCCGCCAGCACTGCCAGCCACAACCCGGTCATCCCCAGCAGGGTGGTGATCAGGAATATCCCTTTCAGCCCCAGCGCAATGGTGATGTTTTGCCGGATATTGGCGTGCGTAGCGCGCGAGATGCGGATCATCTCTGCCACACCGACCAGCCGATTATGGGTCAGCGCCGCGTCCGCGGTTTCCAGCGCCACGTCGGTGCCGCTGCCCATGGCGATACCGATACTTGAGGCTTTCATCGCCGGTGCATCGTTGATGCCGTCACCGATCATCGCCGTTGGGCGCCGTTCACTCAGTTCGATCACCGCCTTCACTTTATCCTCCGGCAGCAGCCCGGCCCGGTAATCGATCCCCAGTTCAGCGGCAATCGCCGCCGCCGCCCGCGGGTTATCCCCGGTCAGCATCACCCCGTGGATCCCCAGTGCGTTCAGTTCGGCAATGGCCTGTTTGGCATCGCTGCGCAGCGTATCACGCAGCGCCAACAGGCCGATCGCCACGCCGTCTTCCAACACCACCACCACCGTTTTCCCTGCGTTTTCCAGTTTTTCCACCTGGTTTTGCAACTGTGCGTCGAGCTGGCCTGCTGCCAGTTTGGCCGGTGCGCTGATTAACAGGGTTTTGCCGTCGACCTTACCTTCCACCCCGACCCCTGCCAGAGCGCGACGCGCCTGAGCCGGTGGCAGAGGTGCGCCATACTGCTCGGCCCGTTTGATAATTGCCTGCGCCAGCGGATGGTGGGAGCCGGTTTCTACCGCCGCCGCCAGAGTCAGCAACCGCTGCTCGCTGAAGCCGTTGCTCGGCAGCACATCCGTGACTCGGGGTTTGCCTTCCGTCAGCGTGCCGGTCTTATCGAAGGCAATGGTTTGCACCTGGCCCAACTGTTCCAGCGCTGCGCCGCCTTTAATCAGGGCGCCGCGTCGAGTGGCTGCCGCCAGTCCGGAAGTAATCGCCGCCGGGGTGGATATGACCAGCGCGCAAGGGCAGCCAATCAGCAACAGGGTCAGGCCACGGTAAATCCAGATATCCCAGGGTTGTGACAGCAACAACGGCGGCACCAGGATCACCGCAACGGCCAGCAGCATAATCGCTGGCGTGTAGTAACTGCTGAACCGGTCAAGGAAACGTTCGATAGGCGCTCGGCGTTCTTCGGCCTCTTCGATCAACTGCAGAATGCGGTCGATGGCGTTTTTGCCCGGCTCGGAAATCACCTTCATCTGCGCGGCCTGATCGACCGACAGGCTGCCCGCCGCGACTTTCTGGCCCTGCTGACGTTCGACCGGCACCGATTCGCCGGTCAGGGCGCTTTCGTCGAAACTGGCGAACGGGTTGAGCAGTTCGGCATCGGCCGGCAGGCGGCCGCCGGGGGCAATTTCAATCACATCGCCGGGGCGCAGGCCGGCGACCGGCACGCGTTTGCGCTCCGAGCCCCGGACCAGCAAAGCATCTTCCGGCACCAGTTCCATCAGCGCCTTCACGCCACGGCGTGCGCGGTTGGCGGCGTAGGATTCCAAGAGTTCGCCAACCATAAACAGCAGCAGCACCATGGCCGCCTCGGCGGTGGCGCCGATAAACAGCGCGCCTATTGCCGCCACGCTCATCAGCGTTTCAATGGCAAACGGCGTACCGGAGCGGATCAGCCGCAGCGCCTTGGTAGCGACCGGTGCCAGACCGACCAGCGTGGTGGCGATAAACGCAATGCGCCCCAGCTCAGGATTGACCATATCGAGTGCCCAGCTGACCACCATCAGCGTGGTGAGCAGCAGCAGCGGGCCGAACTCTTTCAGGTGTGATGCCTTGGGCGACTCGGCTTTGGTTGTCTGGGCGCCGAGCAGGGTAAAGCCGGCCTGTTGCACCGCATCCTGGATGCGCAGGCTGACATCGGATTGGGCGTCGACCACCAGTTTTTCAGTGGCGAACAGCACGCGAGCGTTTTCTACGCCGGGAATGCCCGTAATGGCGTTCTCTATTTTTTTGGCGCAGCTTGGGCAGTCCATGCCGGTGACTTTCCAACTGTAACGCCGGCTACCGGAAGGAGGGGCGGCAGCCAGCCTGTCGCTTTCCTCATCCGGATCCTCATGATCGTCCGTGCTGCAACAGCTGGCGCCATGATCGTGCGAGTGAACGTGATCGGTTTCAACGGCCAGGTTTTTTTGCTCGCTGCTGCAACCGTGCTGGGTTTTGCCGTGGCTGTGATTGCAGCCGCAGGCACCTTCTGCAGGGTTATGTTCCTGATGATTATGGTTTTGATGGGTATGCATAACGTCCCCCTCCGGGCAGTTAATGATGTTCATTGCGCCGACTCTACACCCTGGAGTCAACTCCAGAGTCAAGCGCCGGGATGAGAATTATTGCTAACTGTCATGCGGAGAGGGGGCGTACGGTAAAAAGTGTTTGATAGCAGGGTAATAATGCAAAGATTAATATATTGGTGATGCCGTGGGGTGTTTTTCGGCAATGCACTCTCAGGCCGTTAGTCGATATAAGAAGATGTTATTTCCAGGCGAACTAAAAAGCCCCGCCAGCTAATAATAAAGAGTTATTAATCTATAACTATTTAGTTAAATTTAACTCTTTTGTTCAAAACAGCCAGCATGATCCGCTTGTGTCTGCAGGTCGCATTCTTATTGAAGTTTGTAGCCAACTTGTAGGGAATTTGTTGCTTTTGATTTGTAAAAATGGCCAAAAACCAGCACAAATATCTTTCGTTATTAAAATATATGGTTGATTATTTTGTGTTCAGTTTTGGGTCCCTGCCTATAATTGGAATCGATTACCATTTCTGTTGGTAATCTTATTTGCTGATATATATGCATTAATTCTATCTAACACACTGCCGGTAACGGCGCATAAACCCCTTCCCGCAAGCCGCTGGTTCGTCCATCGTGGCTTTCTGGCAGGTTATGTCTATCTGTCTGATTGATAACAATCAGCTAATGAGTGGAATCGAACCAATGCAATCTACTAAAAAGGCAATTGAAGTTACTGAGTCCAGTCTCGCCTCTACCGGATCCGGCTATAATGCTGTAGAGGATCTGTTGCATTACCATGAGCGCGGCAACGGGATCCAGATTAATGGCAAGGACTCATTTTCTACCGAACAAGCTGGGCTGTTTATTACCCGTGAGAACCAAACCTGGAACGGCTATAAGGTTTTTGGTCAACCGGCTAAATTAACTTTCTCTTTCCCCGATTATAAATTCTCTTCTACCAACGTCGCCGGCGATACCGGGCTGAGCAAGTTCAGCGCCGAACAGCAGCAACAGGCTAAACTGTCGCTGCAATCCTGGTCGGACGTGGCGAATATCACTTTCACCGAAGTTGCCGCCAACCAAAAGGCCAATATCACCTTCGGCAATTACAGCCAGGATCGCCCCGGCCATTACGACTACGATACTCAGGCTTACGCTTTCCTGCCGAACACGATTTATCAGGGGCAGAATCTGGGCGGCCAAACCTGGTACAACGTCAATCAGTCCAATGTTCAACATCCGGCAAGCGAAGATTACGGTCGTCAGACGTTCACTCATGAAATTGGCCACGCGCTGGGCCTGAGCCACCCGGGCGATTATAACGCCGGGGAAGGCAACCCAACCTACAACGACGCCAGCTATGCCGAAGACACTCGCGAGTTCAGCCTGATGAGCTACTGGAGTGAAACCAATACCGGCGGCGACAACGGCGGCCACTATGCCGCGGCACCGCTGCTGGATGACATTTCCGCCATCCAGCACCTGTACGGCGCCAACCTGTCCACCCGCACCGGCGATACCGTGTATGGCTTCAACTCCAATACCGGCCGCGATTTCCTCAGCACCTCCGGCAACGCGCAGAAAGTGATCTTTGCGGCCTGGGATGCGGGCGGCAATGATACCTTCGATTTCTCCGGCTACACGGCCAACCAGCGCATCAATCTGAACGAGAAATCCTTCTCGGACGTAGGCGGGCTGAAAGGTAACGTGTCGATCGCTGCGGGCGTCACCATTGAGAACGCCATTGGCGGTTCAGGCAACGACGTTATCGTCGGTAATGCGGCCAACAACGTGTTGAAAGGCGGCGCGGGCAACGACATTCTGTTCGGCGGCGCAGGTGCCGATGAACTGTGGGGCGGCGCAGGCAAAGATACCTTTGTTTTCGCCGCCGTCAGCGATTCCAAGCCTGGCGCTGCTGACTGGATCCGTGATTTCCAGAAAGGTACCGATAAAATCGACCTGTCGTTCTTTAATCAAGGGGCGCAGGGCGGCGATGCGATCCACTTCGTCGATCATTTCAGCGGTGCGGCGGGTGAAGCATTGTTAACTTACGATAGCTCGAGCAACGTCAGCGATTTGGCGCTGAACATTGGCGGGCATCAGACGCCGGACTTCCTGGTGAAAATTGTCGGGCAGGCGGATGTCGCCACCGACTTTATCGTGTAACAGTGAACATCATAACGCCCGGCGCAATCTGGCCGGGCGTTATGCGGGAGTTAACATGAAAGGCAGTTTAGCGCGCGCCGCCGTGGTGGCGGGGGGCATGATGATGACGGGAGCCGTTATGGCCGGCAGTTTGGTTCTTCCCTCCGCGAAGTCGCTGGCGGGGCAATGGTTGATCGCCGATGCCGAACGACAGTGCCAGATTGAATTTTTGGCTAGCGAACAAAGCGAAATCAACGGTTATCAGTTGGTGGACAGTCAGCACTGTCTGAAAAAGGTGTTTACGGCAGAAGTGGTCGGCTGGCGCCCGGCGCCGGATGGCATCGCTCTGTTGCAGGCCGATGGCAGTACGCTGGCGTTCTTTTCGCGTGACGGCGAGAGTTATCGCAACCAACCCGGGGCGGAGGATGGCCTGACTCTGAAGGCGCTGAGATAATAAAACGGGTTCGGTAGCCCGAACCCGCCCTGGGCATTTACAGGTATAACGAGCGGACGATCAGGAAATGGCCGGAGAAGTAACAAAACGCCACCACCGCATCCGCCGCCCTGAAACTAAAGCGGTAACGGTTAAGTAGCCACACCACGTTGGCTAACAGCAGCAGCGAGGTGCCCGCCAACAGCGAGAAGCCAAAATCGGTGCTGCGCATGAAGTAATGTTCACCCGCCAGCCACACCATCAGCAACGTCATCGCTACGTAGGTGGCGATTGGCCAGCGCATGTCCTCCAGCCGGGTCCAGATCGTCGCCAACAGCAACACGCCGATAATCAGCAGCGCCAACGGCAGCGGCCAAAACAGGCTGAAAGTCATCTGGCTGGCGAAGCTCAGGGTATAAAGCAGGTGCGAAAGGAAAAATGCGCCGATGGCGTACAAGACACGCTCACGCGGAAGCAGCAGCAAGGCGTCGGCGATCAGCGTCGCGACCAGCCCGAGGACGATCAGATAGCCTGCGGCACCCAGCACCGGCGCTTGCCAGGCCAGCAGCAACAGCAGCAGCAGAGTAAGCGGTTTAAATACCCAACGTTGCCAGCGTGGCCCACGATAGGAGGCGTCTACGAACAGCCAACCGGAAAAGAATACGGCAAGGAACGGCCAACTCATTGTGTCTTCCTTATTCATTATGGGAGCCGCAGAGTCCGGCTCCAAATTGTCACCAGTGTCACTTCCTATGTGCAGTGTAGGCAGCGCGCCGGCAATCGACAATGCTTTCTTGAGAATGCTATGTTTACGCCGATTTAGCCGCGAAGGGAATGGGAATAAAGATGAGTAAACCGCCGCTGTTTTTTGTCGCCGTGATTGCGTTGATCGCCGTGCTGGCGACGCACCGTTACTTCAACCAGCGCCGGGCTGAGGCGGAAAATGACCGCGCGCCGGTGCGCAGCTTGCAGGTCAAGGTTAGCGACAAGCGCGAATTTCCCGTGGCGACCACCCGTTCACGTCAGCGCGAACAGATGGTCAATGAGCCGATGCATTATGAGGTGGTGTTCAGCCCGTTGCGCGGCGGCGAGGACATTCGGCTACGGCTGAAACAGTGGCAGTACAACCCGATCGAAAAGGGCACGCAGGGCACGTTGAGCATGCAGGGCACGCGCTTCGTCTCCTTTACCGCCCAATAACCTATTTCCTTTTGATCGGCGGCTGCTTTTTCTGCCAGGCCAGCAGTTCAAACACGCCAAAGATGAAGATCTTGGCTTCCTGCCAGTAGCTTATCGGCTGATCTTTCGGCTGGGTGGATTTGAGCAACACCAGTTGCAGCCCGTGCATCACCACCATAAAGAACAGCGCCACGTCGATGAAATACTTCAGCGGCTTGGGAAAAGGGTGGAACAGATTGGAGAGCAGAAAGCCCCATACGCACAGCATCAGCAGGCGGCCCAGATTAATCAGCATTGTTGGTTTTCTCTTGCGAACGAACATAAAGCCGGTAAGCCACCTGACCGGCGACTTTTTCCCGGTGTAATTGCCAGTTGGCCGGCACGTCAGCCGCGGCGCTTTCCGCCTCGGCCTCTACGTAAATCCAGGCCTCATCGGCTAGCCAGCCCTGCTGTTCCAGCAGGGTGACGGTTTCTGCCAGCAACCCTTTGCGGAACGGCGGATCGAGAAACACCACGTCAAACGGCTGGCCGTTGCCTGCCAGCCAGTTCAGCGTGTTGGTGTTGACCACCGTGCCTTTACCCTGCAGCAGTGCCAGGTTTTTCTCCAGCTGCTGTGCCACCGGGCGTTCAAATTCCAGTAGCGTGGCGCTGCCGGCATAGCGTGACAGCGCCTCCAACCCCAGTGCACCGCTGCCGGCAAAACAGTCCAGGCAGCGCGCGCCCTGAATGACCGGCGCCAGCCAGTTGAACAGGGTTTCGCGGACGCGATCGGTGGTCGGACGCAGCCCTGGGCTGTTCGGCACCGGCAGTTTACGCCCGCGCCATTGGCCGCCGATGATGCGGATCTGCCCGGCCGCGGCCTGGGGCGGTTTTTTTGCCGTCGCCCGTGGCGATAGTCTTGTCATAGGTTTGCTTTATTTCTGGCCGCGAGGCCGCACGAGTTAACGAAAAGTTGCCTCTATTCTACCGGTGAGACGCCCCGGGGGGAACGGTAAAACTTTGTTGCCTGATTTCACAGCGGAAAGCATACCGGATGCGTGTTGCTGCGCGAGGGAAAGTGATAGACTCGGCGGATTATTGTCAGCATAAGCAAGCCTTAGGTACGGAGTAGAGTCATCACATGGCAAAAGATAAGAAACGTGGGTTTTTCTCCTGGCTGGGCTTCGGCCAGAAGGAAGAAGAGCAACAGCAACCTGAACCGTCGGTAGAGCAGACGGAAAATCAGGCCGTGGAGACACCGGCTGAACCGGTTGCCGCCCCGCTGGACGACAAGCTCCCCGCCCAGGAATCTGAACCTGCCGCCTCCGTTGATACCCCAGGGGAATGGGACGGCAGCCTGACCGGCGAACACATCGCCGAAAGCGTACCTGCCGTCGCTGAGCACTCCACCCCGGCGCAAGCGTTGGCGGAAGAGGTTGTCACCCTCACCGAACAGGTGGCGGCGCAACAGCAGCCTGAGGCTGAAGAGATCCCTGAGCCGGTTGCGATCATTGCACCTGAGCCTGAACCTGAAATCATCGCGCCTGCGCCTGCCGTCGAGCCTGAGCCGGAAATGATTGAGGCGTTGGTTGAGCCAGAGCCAGAGCCAGAAGCAGAGCCAGAAGCAGAGCCAGAAGCAGAGCCTCTGCCGGTCAGCGTTGCGCTTGAGCCGATTATCATTGCTCCAGCCGTTGTTGCAACAGAAGAACAAGAGCCCGAATCGGCGGAAGGCGAGTTGCCGGCCCCGGCGGTCACTCAAGAGCAGGAACGTCCGACCAAAGAAGGCTTCTTTGCCCGCCTGAAGCGCAGCCTGGTAAAAACCAAGCAGAACCTGGGCTCCGGTTTTATCGGCCTGTTCCGCGGCAAGAAAATCGACGACGATCTGTTTGAAGAGCTGGAAGAACAGTTGCTGATTGCCGACGTCGGCGTGGAGACCACCAGTAAAATCATTACCTCCCTTACCCAGCACGCCAGTCGTAAGCAGTTGAAAGACGCCGAGGCGCTGTATGGCAAGCTGAAGGAGGAAATGTCTGAAATTCTGACTAAAGTTGAACAACCGCTGGATGTTGGCGGTAAAAACCCCTATGTCATTCTGATGGTTGGGGTGAACGGCGTGGGGAAAACCACCACCATCGGCAAGCTGGCTCGTCAGTTCCAGGCGGAAGGCAAATCGGTGATGCTGGCGGCGGGGGATACCTTCCGTGCGGCGGCGGTGGAGCAATTGCAAGTGTGGGGCGAGCGCAACCGTATTCCTGTGGTGGCGCAGCATACCGGCGCGGACTCCGCTTCGGTGATCTACGACGCGGTGCAGGCTGCCAAGGCGCGCGGTATTGACGTGCTGCTCGCGGATACCGCCGGCCGCTTGCAGAACAAGGCGCATCTGATGGAAGAGCTGAAGAAGATCGTCCGCGTCATGAAAAAACTGGACGACCAGG
>RCUM01001304.1_pt1 | contig 10164 bp, 8 predicted proteins | sample 2166141 | NCBI WGS metagenome assembly RCUM01 (sample SAMN09932756, study PRJNA488358) | compost metagenome | isolation source: compost soil in crotonic acid-enriched | place: Germany: Experimental Botanical Garden
GGCATACAGACTTTCGGACTTGCTGTGTAAGCTCATAAATCGGCTCCTGGATTCTGTTTGAATGATTTGACCGCGCTATTCTAGTGAAGTGTTCGCCGATATGAAACGATCACAGTCAGATACCTATTTAGAGGGGCGGTCAGTCTGCGGGTAGGCTAGAATAATCAGCTGGCCTATTTGTATTACATTTGATTCCATTAATGAATAACCCATTATGACTGAATTACAGCAACAACCGCCGCTAGCGCGTGCTCCGCGCCTGAAACGTAGCGACGCGGTGCGCCAGCTTATACGCCGGGATAAAACGCCGGTGGCGATCCTGTTAATGGCGGCACTGGTGGGAACCCTGGCGGGTTTGCTCGGCGTGGCCTTTGATAAAGCGGTGGATTGGGTGCAGCAACAGCGTTTGTCCGGGCTGGCACAGGTCGCCGATTATTGGATCCTGGTCTGGCCGCTGGCCTTTATTCTTTCCGCCGCGTTGGCGGTGTTGGGGTACTACCTGGTGCATCGTTTTGCCCCGGAGGCGGGCGGTTCGGGTATCCCGGAGATCGAAGGGGCGTTGGAAGAGTTGCGCCCGGTGCGCTGGTGGCGGGTGATCCCGGTGAAGTTTATCGGTGGCATGGGCACGCTGGGGGCAGGCATGGTGCTGGGGCGTGAAGGGCCTACGGTACAAATGGGCGGCAATGTCGGGCGCATGGTGTTGGATATTTTCCGCCTGCGCGGTGCCGAAGCACGTCATTCGCTATTGGCTACCGGTGCGGCTGCCGGCCTTTCCGCCGCCTTCAACGCACCGCTGGCAGGCATTTTGTTTATCATTGAAGAGATGCGTCCGCAGTTCCGCTATAACCTGATCTCGATTAAAGCGGTATTTATCGGCGTCATCATGTCGAGCGTGGTGTTCCAGCTGTTCAACGGCGAGGGTTCGGTGATCGCAGTGGGCAAGCTTTCCTCGGCGCCGATTAACACCCTTTGGCTGTACTTGGTGCTGGGGGCGATTTTTGGTGCGGTGGGCGTGATGTTCAACGCGCTGATTTTCCGCACCCAGGACATGTTCGCTCGCCTGCACGGCGGCAAAATGCGTAAGATTTTGCTGATAGGCGGATTGCTTGGCGGCATTTGCGGCATTCTGGGGCTGATCCAGCCGGAAGCGGCCGGCGGGGGTTTTGGGCTGATCCCGATCGCCGCGGCAGGTAACTACAGCGTCGGCATGCTGATGTTTATTTTTATTACCCGGGTGATCACCACGCTGTTATGTTTTGGCTCCGGCGCGCCGGGCGGGATTTTTGCGCCGATGCTGGCGCTGGGTACGCTGTTTGGCACCGCGTTTGGCCTGGCCGGTGCCCATCTGTTCCCAGCCTACGGTATCGAGGCCGGTACCTTTGCCATTGCCGGAATGGGCGCCCTGTTTGCCGCCACGGTGCGTGCGCCGCTGACCGGTATTGTGCTGGTGCTGGAAATGTCCGATAACTACCAGCTGATACTGCCAATGATTATTACCTGCCTGGGGGCTACCTTGGTAGCACAGTTCCTCGGCGGTAAGCCGTTGTATTCCTCAATATTGGCCCGTACCTTACAGCGTCAGGAAGCGCTGCAGGCGCGTGAAGCGGCAGATAAAACAGGTAAAGAAGATACAACAAATGCGGTGAATACTTGAACGCAACACTCAGGTATTAGATAATCAATAACATTAATCCGGCCGCCATTGTAGCGACCTGATGCAGAACAATGTTGGGAGTAAAGAGTATGAGTGATGAAACAGCACTGCCCCTGCAATTTACCGAGGCAGCAGCAAGCAAGGTTAAAGTCCTGATTGCTGATGAAGAAAATCCGGATCTGAAGTTGCGGGTTTATATTACCGGTGGCGGCTGCAGCGGATTCCAGTACGGCTTCACTTTTGACGACAAGGTCAACGACGGCGATATGACCATCGAGAAGCAGGGCGTTGCGCTGGTGGTTGACCCAATGAGCCTGCAATATCTGGTCGGCGGTTCGGTCGATTATACCGAAGGGCTGGAAGGCTCCCGCTTCGTGGTGACCAACCCGAACGCCAAAACCACCTGCGGCTGCGGATCCTCGTTCAGCGTCTGATCCTGCCTGTTGCAGTATAAAACCCGCCAACCTCACCGGTTTGCGGGTTTTTTTATCGCTACCATTCCACCGTGACCAGCTCCTGATGAGGATTATGTTCACCCTCGGTCAGCAACCGGCTGCGGGTGACTTTAGGCTGGGGATCGGCCGTACCGCCGCATTTTATCTGAGGCTCTGGGCCGTCAGTACGCACGCTGCACTTTGGCGTAATGGTCAGGCTGACACCGATTTGCCCGCTGGTGGCGCCGGCATAAACGAGGGGGCTGCACAGCAGCGCACTGAATAAAAACAGAATATTTTTCATAATTTGGGGAATAGCCATCCGTAAGCAATCACACAGTGGCTTATCGGCAAAAAGTTAATAAGATTTAACAGGGCGGGATAATAATTAACCTGGAGTTAAAAAGTTTATTACATTGTTTTCCCTGCGTTTTTCAGGCAATGATAATAACACCTTGCTCATTAATTGGTCGAATATTCTGTTTTGAAATGTGACAGCTTGATAAAGCTCCGCCCGAAACCGGGCGGAGGGATTAGCGTTCGAGGATAAAGGCGGGAAGTTTCAGGTGCCAGCGAATGGCCGCCAGGCGGATCGCCAACGTGATGCCCATGCCGAGCATCATCGCCTGTTGCAGCGGCATACCGAAGGTCGCATAGGCCGTAGCATGCACAATGCCGCCGATAATACAGGCGGTGGCGTAAATTTCGGTTCGCAGGATCATCGGAATTTCCCGCGCCAGCACGTCGCGGATAATACCGCCGCCGACCCCGGTGATCACCCCCATGCAGATTGCTACCAGCGGACTGGCGTCGGCCGCAAAGGCTTTATTGACCCCGATGCCGACAAACACCGCCAGCCCAACGGCGTCCAGCACCGGCAGGATCCACTTGGGCAGGCGGCGCGGCTGGCGTACCAGCAGCAGCGTCAGCACGCAGGTGATCATGGCGACCACCAGGTCGGTCGGATCTTTCACCCAGAATACCGGCCCGTTGGCTAACGCCATATCGCGGATGGTGCCGCCACCGACCGCCGTGACCACGCCGAGTACCAGTACGCCGAACGGGTCCATCCGCAACTTGCCTGCCAACAACACACCGGAAATGGCGAAAACCGCGGTGCCGAGAATATCCAGCCAGAACACCAGCATTAATGAATCTCCGCCAGTTGACTGCACAGTTGCTGGGCCGCCAGCATGATGCGTGGGCCGGCGCGGTTGAACCAGTCGCCATTCACCGCAAGCACCGGTACCTGCAGTTGCGGCGCCCAGAAGGCTTTCACGCTGGCGATTTCCTTTTGGTCACCGGTAATGATGATGGCCTGCGGTTGGCGGGCCAGTACCTGCTCGCGGCTGATTTGCGGCCACGGCATGCGGCTGTCGGCAAAGATGTTCTCTGCGCCGCACAACGACAACACCTGACTTTGCAACGTCGCGCCAGAGCTGGTGAACAGCGGTTGGGTGCCGAATTGCAGCAACACCCGTCGCGGCTGACTGTGCGGATATTTTGCTTTCAGCGCGGCAATTTGCTGACGGATCGCGTTCGCGGCCTGATACGCTTGTTCTGGGTGTGGGCTGTATTGGGCCAGGTCATCCAGCCGCTGGGCGATGTCATCGATGGTGGTGGCATCGGCATAAAAGATCGGGATGCCAAAAGAGGCGATCTGATCCAGCACCCGTTGTGGATTGCCGCCGCGCCAGGCCAGGATCAGATCCGGCTTTAGCGCCAGCACCCGCTCCAGGTTGATGCCTTGCCAGGAAGCGACTTGCTCCAGCTTGCTAGCCGCCGGGGGATAGTCGGAATAAGCGCTTACTGCCAGCAGGGTATCGCCCATGCCGGCAGCATAGGCAAGCTCGGTGGTGTTGGGTGCCAGGCTGATCACCCGTTGGGCGGCGCCGGCAGGCAGCGCCATCCATAATGCCAGCAGCCACAGCAGGGCTGAAAAGCGTCGCGTCACATCAACCGCGCTTAGCCAGAGTCTGCAGCATGGCGTTGACCATCAGCGTAGATTGCTTGGCCGCCACGACAAGGAACTCCTCAAAACTCATGTGCGATTCACTGTCGGCCACGTCAGAGATAGCGCGAACGACCACAAACGGCGTGCCGAACAGGTGGCAGACGTGCCCGACTGCTGCGGCTTCCATTTCTACTGCCGCCACGTTCGGGAAGGTAGCGCGGATGTGTGCCAGTGGCTCTGCACCGTTAATGAAAGCATCGCCGCTGCAAATCAGGCCGCGTACAGCGTTCAGGTTCAATTGCTTGATGCAGCTTTCGGCCAGCGCAATCAGCGCGTCGTCTGCCACAAACGCCGCCGGGCAGCCGGCCATCTGGCCTGGCTCGTATCCAAAGGCGGTCACGTCGGCATCGTGGTAGCGTACTTCTTCGGATACCACAATATCGCCGACCTTCAGCGTGCTGGCCAGGCCACCGGCGGAACCGGTATTGATCACCAGGTCCGGCTTGCAGTGTTCCAGCAGCAGGGTGGTACCCATGGCGGCAGAAACCTTACCGATGCCGGATTTGAGCAGCGCCACGTCAACACCGCCGATCTGGCCGGTATAGATTTCACAGCCCGCGCGTTGAAGGGTCTGACGGTTTTCGATTTGATCGCGCAGCAGGGTGACTTCCTGCTCCATTGCGCCGATGATGCCTACTTTCATAAATAACACTCGCTGATTGGGTGTGGGAATTGCGCCATAGTCTATCATGGCTCTCATAGAGAGATAATCCGTTGCATATGCCGTCGGGAATTGTTATCACGGAGGCAGGGTGCAACGGCGGAGAAACAGATGTCCGGGATCGACTTTAAGCAGAAAATCAGCTTCCAGCGGCCATTCAGCAAGCCAATCGAAGCCGAGGAAGAATACGACATTGTCCGGCAGTTCGAGAGCGATCGCGGGCGCATAGTCAATTCCGCCGCGATTCGCCGTCTGCAGCAAAAAACCCAGGTGTTTCCTCTCGAGCGTAACGCCGCGGTCCGCAGTCGCCTGACGCACTCGATGGAAGTACAACAGGTCGGAAGGCATATCGCCAAAGAGATCCTCAATCGTTTTAAACAGGACGGGCGAGTCGACGCTCTCGGCCTGACCAAACTGCTGGATCCTTTTGAAAGCATTGTCGAAATGGCCTGTCTGATGCACGACATCGGTAACCCGCCTTTTGGTCATTTTGGCGAGTCGGCGATTAACAACTGGTTTTCCCAGCGTCTCGATCCCGCCAGCTGCGGCAGCGAACCGGCCAGCAACGATCGCTGCCAGGTCAGCGCATTGCGTCTGCACGAAGGCGAGAGCGATCTTAACCGCCTGCGCAGCCGCATCCGTCAGGATCTCAGCCATTTTGAAGGTAATGCCCAGGCGATCCGGCTGGTGCATACCCTACTGAAGCTTAACCTGACCTACGCGCAGGTGGGCTGTATCCTGAAATATACCCGCCCGGCCTATTGGGCGAGTGACATTCCCGCCAGCCATAATTACCTGATGAAAAAACCGGGCTTTTATCTGGCGGAAGAGGCCTTTGTCGATCGCCTGCGGCGCGAGCTGAATATGGGCGAGTTTGATCGCTTCCCATTGACCTATATTATGGAAGCCGCTGACGATATTTCCTACTGCGTGGCCGATCTGGAAGATGCGGTGGAAAAAAACATTTTTACCGTCGAGCAGCTTTACCAGCATTTAACCCAGGAGTGGGGCGAAGTCACGCCGGGCGATTTGTTTGATAAAACCGTGGCCAGCGCTTTTCGCAAGATTGCGCACGGTGGTGCGCGGCGCAGTAGCGAAGATCAGTTCTTCATGTATTTACGGGTCTTTACCGTGGCGCGATTGGTCCCGCATGCGGCGCAGCGTTTTATTGATAACCTGGAGGCGGTCTATCAGGGGAACTTTAATCAGGCGCTGCTGGAGGACTCCAGCCCGGCTTACCAATTACTGAAAATATTCAAAAATGTCGCGTTCAAACACGTGTTCAATCACCCCGAAGTGGAACAGCTGGAGCTGCAGGGCTACCGGGTGATCAGCGGCCTGCTGGATATCTACAGCCCACTGTTGGCGATGCCGCTGGCGGACTTTACCCTGTTGGTGCAGGAAGACAGCCACCGAGCTTACCCGATCGAAACGCGTCTGTTTCATAAGCTTTCAACCAAGCATCGGCTGGCCTATATCGAAGCGATTGAAGGCCTGCAACATCTGTCACCCGAGCAGTTGGCGATCCGCGAGTATTATTTCCGTGCGCGGTTACTGCAGGATTATATCAGCGGCATGACCGATCTTTATGCCTATGACGAATACCGGCGATTAATGGCTGCGGAATAATTCATTCAGCTAATAAATATTATTTTAAGCACTTTACCTGGTGCTACGGTCCTATTTGGAGTTTTGTAAAGACGGACAATATTTGTTTACTATTACCAATAACCTGCGCCGGAACTTCGGGCTATTAATAAGCTCTGACTATGCACAAAGAACGCAATACTTTCTGAACGACTTTATAAGAGACACACAGATGAAAAAAACCGCATTAGTTCTGAGCGCATTGGCATTCAGTATTGGTATGGCGATGGGCCCGATGACGGCCGTCGCCGCAGAAACCGCGTCTTCCAGCACCCAGCAATTGCCAAGCCTGGCACCGATGCTGGAAAAAGTGATGCCTTCCGTGGTGAGCATTAATGTTGAAGGCAGCACCACGGTCAATACACCGAAAATGCCGCAGCAGTTCCAACAGTTCTTTGGTGAGGATTCACCGTTCTGCCAGGACGGTTCGCCATTCCAGGGCTCGCCGATGTGTCAGGGCGGCGCTGGCGCTGAACCGGGGGGGCCTGATCAGGGCACGCAGCAAAAATTCCAGGCGCTGGGCGCCGGGGTAGTGATTGACGCGGCCAAGGGCTACGTCGTCACCAACAACCACGTGGTGGATAACGCCAACAAAATCCAGGTTCAACTGAGCGACGGTCGCAAATTTGACGCCAAGGTGATCGGCAAGGATCCGCGTTCCGATATTGCGTTGATCCAACTGAAAGACTTCAAGAACCTGACGGCGATCAAGATGGCGGACTCCGAGCAACTGCGAGTCGGTGATTACACCGTGGCGATCGGCAACCCCTATGGACTGGGTGAAACAGCCACTTCCGGTATCGTTTCTGCACTGGGCCGCAGTGGGTTGAATATCGAGAACTACGAGAACTTTATCCAGACCGATGCGGCGATTAACCGCGGTAACTCCGGTGGCGCGCTGGTTAACCTGAACGGCGAACTGATCGGTATTAACACCGCGATCCTGGCGCCGGACGGCGGCAACATCGGTATTGGTTTCGCCATCCCGAGCAACATGGTGAAAAACCTGACGGCGCAAATGGTTGAGTTCGGCCAGGTGAAACGTGGCGAGCTGGGCATTATGGGCACCGAGTTGAACTCCGAACTGGCGAAAGCGATGAAGGTGGACGCCCAGCGCGGCGCCTTTGTCAGCCAGGTGATGCCGAAATCCTCCGCCGCCAAGGCGGGCATCAAGGCCGGTGACGTTATCGTCACCATGAACGGTAAAGCCATCTCCAGCTTTGCCTCGTTCCGTGCGGAAATCGGCACGCTGCCGGTCGGCAGCAAGATGTCGCTGGGCATCATCCGCGACGGCAAACCGGTGACCGTGGACGTCACGCTGGAGCAAAGCGCCCAGACTCAGGTTGAATCCGGCAATATCTACACCGGTATTGAAGGCGCCGAACTGAGCAATGGTCAGGCTGGCGCTCAGAAAGGCGTGAAGGTGGATAACGTCAAGGCCGGCAGCGCTGCCGCACGTATCGGCCTGAAAAAAGGCGACTTTATCCTTGGGGTTAACCAGCAGCCGATCCAGAACCTGGGCGAACTGCGTAAAATCCTCGACAGCAAACCGTCGGTACTGGCGCTGAATATCCTGCGCGGTGACACCACGCTGTATCTGCTGATGCAGTAAGGTTAACCAGCCAATCCTTGTGAACAAGGCACTCCACGACGGAGTGCCTTTTTGTTGCCTGTCGTATCAGGCCAGATGAGCGCGAGCCGCCTGGCTGACCAGCTCAATCTCATCCAACAGTTCCAGCCATTCCGGCTCCAGCTCGTCGTTGCTGACGCCCTGACGTAACTGCTGTTCAAGGTAGAAACACAGCTGTTTCAGGCGCGGTACGCCGCTGTAGCTGCAACTGCCGTGCAGCTTGTGGATCAAATCGAGAATGCCGTCATCCGGCGCGCCGTCCAGTATCGCTTGCACCCGTCCGCTGACCTGCGGCAGGAAATCGAGCAGCATCTGCAGCAGGTCATGCGCCAGATCGGGCTTGTTCGCCGCCTGACGCAACGCCAACGGCCAGTCGAGCGACAGCAGTGGTTGATTGACCGCAGTTTCCGGCTCCGGCTCGCCGCTGTAGTAACGCGCCAGTACGCGCGTCAGCATCGCTTCGTCAATCGGCTTGGCCAGATAGTCATCCATCCCGGCCTGCAACAAATGCTCGCGCTCGCCGCTGACTGCGTGGGCGGTGACGGCGACGATCGGCGTCGAATTATGGTGCGGTAGTTGGCGGATCAGCTCGCTGGTACGAATGCCGTCAATATTGGGCATCTGAATATCCATCAGGATCAAGTCCAGCACGTTGTCGCGCGCCAGCTGCAGCGCTTCTTCGCCGCTTTCGCACAGCAGGGTCTTTTCCACCTGCTCGGCCAACAGAGTGCCAATCAGCTTCAGATTGGCCGGATTATCATCGACCGCCATCACCGTCAGCGGCAGGCGCTTATGTTCCGGCAGGGCGGCGAGGCGCGGCGGTGTTTCCATGCGCAGCAGCGGGAACAGACGGTTGCTGGTGATCGGCTTGATCAGGCAGCCGGCCGCACCCTGTTGTTTAAGCTGTTCGGCGTTGATTTGCGATTGGCAGGGCAGGGCCAGAATCACCCGGTCGGCGATTTTCAGCGCCGCCAGCAGTTTGCTTTCGTGCTGCGCCATATTCTCACGGAACGGGATCGGTACCCCGACCAGCAGGAAGTCGTAATTTTTCTTCGGCAACTGGGCCAGCGTTGGCGAATGGGTGATCACCAAATGGGTGACGCTCAGCATATTCAGCGTCGCCTGCGCCGCCATCGGGTTGGCTTCGATATAGCCCAGGGTCTTGCCTTGCAGATCCGGCAGGTTCGACGGCAGCGACAGCATGCCCTCGTGCAGGTCGAGGGTAATGTGGAACCAGAAGGTCGAACCGCGGTTCAACTGGCTGTGGAAACAGATATCGCCGCCCATCTCTTTCACCAGCTTCTGGGTGATCACCAGCCCCAGGCCGGTACCGCCGTGGCGGCGCGAAATGCTGGCATCCGCCTGACGGAACGCCTGGAACAGCTGTGACTGCTGCCGTTCGGAGATGCCAATGCCGGTGTCATGAATTTGTACTTCCAGCTCCATCTGGCGCTCTTGCTGGCCACGCAGCTCGACGCGGATATCGATGTTGCCGGTTTCGGTAAATTTGATCGCGTTGCCCAGCAGATTGGTGATGATCTGTTGCAGCCGCAACGAGTCGCCGATCACTTGCTCCGGCACGTCGTTATGCACGTCCAGCGTCAGTTCCAGCCCTTTCTCGTGGGCGCTGGGCGCCAACAACACAATCACTTCGTCCAGCGTTTCACGCAGCGAGAACGGAATGTGTTCCAGCACCAGCTTGCCGGCTTCCAGCTTGGAGAAGTCCAGCACGTCGTTGATGATGGTCAACAGGTTGTTGGCCGAGCGTTCTATGGTTTGCAGATAATCGGTTTGGGTGACGCTCATCTCGGTTTTCAGCATCTGCCGCGTAAAGCCAATCACGCCGTTGAGCGGGGTGCGCAGCTCATGCGACATGTTCGCCAGAAACTCGGATTTGATGCGCGCCGCTTCCTGAGCGCGTTTTTTCGCCAGATCCAGCTCGACGTTCTGGATCTCCATCTGCTCCAGCGTTTCACGCAGGTCTGAGGTGGCCTGATCGATATTCTGTTGCATCTCTTCGTGATAGGCGGTCAACGACATCGCCATCGAGTTGATGCCGTTCTTCAACATGTGCAGTTCGCCGAGCATAAAGCCTTCGACGCGGCTGTCGAGCTGGCCGCGGCG
>RCUM01001305.1_pt1 | contig 10161 bp, 6 predicted proteins | sample 2166141 | NCBI WGS metagenome assembly RCUM01 (sample SAMN09932756, study PRJNA488358) | compost metagenome | isolation source: compost soil in crotonic acid-enriched | place: Germany: Experimental Botanical Garden
TCCGTGACCTGCAAACGTGGATATTGCAAAATCTGTCCGGCGATTTATCCGTTGAAAGGCTGGCGGAGCACGTGGCCATGAGCCCAAGGAATTTTACCCGCGTTTTCACCCGTGAAACCGGGATCAGCCCCGCCAAGTATGTGGAAGAAGTCCGTCTCGACGTAGCACGGCAACACCTGGAACAGAGCTCGGATAAGCTCGAACAAATCGCCACCGCCACGGGTTTTGGTAACAGCCTCAACCTGCGTCGCGTGTTTGAAAGAAATTTACAACTCACACCCTCAGATTATCGAGAGCGTTTTCACGCTCGCACTATGTCCTAAATTGATTGTTATTTGTCATTTACGCCAAATCATCCACGCACTATTTTGGAACCAGATAACTCACCTAGGAGCACATCATGGTCAAAGTAGGCATTAATGGGTTTGGTCGCATTGGCAGAAACGTACTGCGCGCCGCGCTGGGTCGCAATGACTTTCAGGTGGTGGCAATCAATGACCTGACCGACAGCAAAACCCTGGCTCATCTTCTGAAATACGACTCGCTGCAAGGCACATTGGCCGCCAGTGTTGAAGCCTCTGAAGGGCAGTTGCTGGTAGATGGCCAAACCATCCACGTCTTCTCCGAACGCGATCCAGGCGCAATTGCGTGGAGCAGCGTGGGGGTTGATCTAGTTATTGAAGCCACCGGATTCTTCACCGACAAAGCCAAAGCCGAAGTGCACATCACCAAAGGCGGCGCAAAACGGGTGATTTTATCTGCACCCGGTAAAGACGATGACATCACGGTGGTGATGGGCGTCAACCATGAGAAATACGATCCTGCCTTGCATAAAGTGGTCAGTAACGGCAGCTGTACGACTAACGGTTTAGCACCGGCAGCGCAGGTCTTACACCAAAGCTTCGGCATTGAACATGGTTTGATGAACACCACCCATGCCTATACCAACAGCCAGGCCCTGCACGATCAACCGGAAAAAGATCTGCGCGGAGCCCGTGCCGCTGCGCTTTCTATCGTGCCTTATTCTAGCGGTGCGGCTAAAGCGCTCGGTAAAGTGATCCCGGAATTGGACGGACGCCTGACCGGCTATTCATTGCGCGTACCAGTGCCTGTGGTATCTATTGTTGATCTGACCGTCACGCTCAAACGTGATGTAACGGTAGAAGAAGTGAACGCGGCATTTCGCAAAGCGGCAACCTCAGGACCGCTGCAAGATATCTTGGGCTACAGCGATGAACCTTTGGTATCGAGCGACTATCAGGGTGACCCGCGGTCATCAATTATCGACGGGCTGTCTACGCTGGTCATCGGCGGCAATCTGGTGAAGATCCTCGCCTGGTATGACAACGAATGGGCTTTCTCTAACCGTCTGGTTGATCTGGCGGTTTTGATGGACCAACGCGGTTTGTAATTTCTCTAAGCGGGCGCTTTGTGCAGCGCCCTAAGTTGTGAGCCCCCTCTCCCCCCTCTCCATACCCTCCACAAGCCAACCAATGAATTTTAGCGATTACCAGAAAAGCGCCAGCCATCGGCTAGACTCTAACTTATCAGTGCAGTACTGCTGGTGTGATACCTATAAAGAGAAAAATTGCGTCGTAGACAGAATAATATGGGTCATTACTCATCAAAGGAGCACGCTATGCGGATGTTTCTTGCAGTGGTCTGGACGGGGCTGTTGTTGCTAACCACGCCAACTCGTGCAGCAGAACCTGAACCCAGCACCGGGCGGGTCTCGGGTTGGTGGAACTCTTTAACCAGCGGTGTCGCGCAAACCTGGGAGGACCCGCAATACCACGATCTTTATCTGCCGTTTATCAGTTGGCACGCCCGTTTTATGTACGACGAGACGGATCATTACAATGAGATGCCGTGGGGCGGTGGCTTTGGGATTTCCCGCTATAACGAAGAAGGCGACTGGAGTGCCCTGTACGCGATGATGTTTAAAGACTCCCACAATGAGTGGCAGCCGATTATCGGCTATGGCTGGGAAAAGGGCTGGTATCTGGATCAGAACCAAGATTTCCGCCTTGGGTTTGGTGTGACGGCGGGGATCACCGCACGTGAAGATTTCGGCAACTACATTCCATTGCCGATCATTCTGCCGCTGTTCTCCGCTGGCTATAAGCAGGCGACCGTTCAGTTCACCTATATCCCTGGTACCTACAACAACGGCAACGTGCTGTTTGCCTGGTTACGCTTTAGTTTTTAGTTCGGAGCCATCATATGGGCGGGCGCACATGCTGCGCCCCTACTCCACGCAAGTCCAGCAGCAGATAGATGCATTCGGTCAACGCTTTACGCTATGCTGAGGTATCGCAAGAACCGAGGAAAAACAATGAATACCCCTGAAAAAAAGTCGCTGACTGCCCTGCAAGCCCTCGACCAACTCGAAGTACTGTACGACGCATCGGTCAACGCCTTACGCGCGGCGATCAAACAATTTATCGCGGATGGCACCCTGCCAGAGGCGCAGGCCCGTGCCTCGGGGCTGTTTTCCTACCCGGAACTGCGCGTGCGCTGGGATGGCGAGCACCCAGACCATCCAAGAACCCGCGCCTATGGCCGTTTTACCCGGCCTGGCAACTACACCACCACCATCACCCGGCCGCAGCTGTTCCGCCCTTATCTTGCCGAACAGCTAGCAATGCTGGCCAGTGAATATGCCGCCGTGATCGAAGTGGTTCCCTCTCAACAGGAGATCCCCTTCCCTTATGTGATCGACGGATCCGATCTGGCCTTGGACCGAACCATGAGTGCCGGGCTTACCAAGCATTTCCCCACCACCGAACTGGCGCAGATTGGCGATGAAAATGCAGACGGGCTGTCTCCTTTTGCCAACCATTTTCCACTTTCCCATTTTGACGCGCTGCGGACCGATTTCTCACTGGCACGCCTGCGGCACTACACCGGCACGCCGGTGGAACATTTTCAGCACTTTGTGTTGTTTACCAATTACACGCGCTATGTCGATGAGTTTGTCCGCTGGGCGTGTAGCCAGATCGCCGATCCGGCCAGCCCCTATATCGCGCTTTCTTGCGCCGGTGGGAACTTTGTGACGGCAGAAACGCCAAATCCAGAGCAGACGGTGTCCGATCTGGCCTGGAAGAACCATCAGATGCCCGCCTATCACCTGATCGCCAACGATGGTCAGGGGATCACGCTGGTCAATATCGGTGTCGGCCCGTCCAACGCCAAAACCATCTGCGATCACCTGGCAGTGCTGCGGCCCCATGCCTGGCTGATGATTGGCCACTGCGGCGGCCTGCGGGAAAGCCAGTCAATTGGTGATTACGTGTTGGCCCACGCCTACCTGCGTGACGATCATGTATTAGATTCGGTGCTACCGCCTGATATCCCAATCCCAAGCATCGCGGAAGTTCAGCGCGCGCTGTATGACGCCACCAAAACGGTAAGCGGTATGCCTGGGGAAGCGGTAAAACAGCGGTTACGCACCGGCACTGTGGTCACCACCGACGATCGCAACTGGGAGCTGCGCTATTCGGCTTCCGCACTGCGCTTTAACCTCAGCCGCGCCGTCGCCGTCGATATGGAAAGTGCCACCATCGCGGCGCAAGGTTATCGCTTCCGGGTGCCTTATGGCACGCTGCTGTGCGTGTCTGATAAACCGCTACACGGCGAGATTAAACTGCCAGGCCAGGCCAACCGTTTCTACGAAGGCGCGATTTCAGAGCACTTGCAGATTGGCATCTGTGCCATCGATCTGCTGCGGGCTGAGGGTGAACACCTGCATTCACGCAAACTGCGCACCTTCAACGAGCCGCCGTTCCGCTAATCCAAAGGCTGGGCGCCGCATACGGCGCCCCTACAGCGCCAAAGCCAGCACTCGCGTCGGCTGATGATGGCTGGCGGTAATTTCCAGCAGGATCTCTCTCACCGCTCCCGCCGCCGCAGTGAGCGGCTTTTGGCCGCAAACCACTAACGCCAGCGGTACCGAAAGCGCCGGAGCATTGAGGCGGATCATCCAGGCCTTGGCCGGGCCGATCGTCGCCCTGGCAAGCGACTCTGGCAGGATCGTCGCCCCCATTCCGCTAGCGATAGCGGCGCAAAGCATGCTGTGTGATTCGATCTCACCAATCACATTCGGCGTGAGTTGGCGCAGCGCCATAGCCTCATCAACCAGGTCGCGCACCACATCCCCCTCACGTGGCAAGAACAGATTAAACCGGCTCACCGCCGATAAATCGATGCTGTTGCCCGGATGAGGGATGCTTCTTGCCGCGACCAGATACAAATCCTCTTTCGCCAACGCCGTAACGTTCAGGTTCGGTGGCATGTTCTGCCCGTACATCACCGCCATATCCAGAGCCTGCGTCGCCACCTGCTGGCTTAACGTATTGCCGATATTTTCATTCAGGCTCAGCAAAATCCCAGGATGCCGATCGCGTACCGCTTGCAACAGCGGCAGCGCCAACTGCGAGGCCGCACTGCCTTGCACCAGGCCGACGGCCACCTGCCCAGCAAGCGTTTCCCCACTGCTGATCACCGCTTGCTGGGCCTGCTCGCACTGTTGAAGAATGGTTTGCGCATGCGCATAAAGAATATTGCCAGCCTCCGTGGGCATCACTCCGCGTTTGGTACGGATCAGCAATTGCTGTTTCAGTTCCCCTTCCAGGGTGGCAACTTGCTGGCTCAGCGCAGGCTGCGCGATATGCAACACCTCCGCCGCCTGAGTCAGGCTGCCGATATCGACGATCTTTACGAAATACTTCAAGCGTCTGAAATTCATCGTGGCTCCTAGCTGCGGTTAACTGCATTCAATATCAACTACTGCAACTACAGCAAGAAACGGGCCAGGCAGAACAAGCGGTGTATTATCAGCCTAAGTGATTAAAAAATAATGAAAGGTAACGATAAGGCGGGATTGGATGAAGAGGTAAAACCGGGTTCTGCACCACGCTGGGGCATTGCCAGTCCCCAGCGTGGTTCAGATAAAAAAACCCGCCAATCGTCTGGCGGGTTTGTTAGAGGGTTACTGAGCTTTTTGCTCGGAGGCCGGTATCACATCCAGGATGCGTACGTTGTAGACCATGGTCGCGCCCGGTGGGATATCCGGTGCCATGCCCTTCTCGCCATAGGCCAGTTCAGGCGGCACCACCAGCGTCATGTTACCGTGGTTCTTCAACTTACCTAGCGCTTCGCGGAACAGTGGTGGATAGGCGCTCAGCGGCTGCGAAATTGAAGTACCAGCCAGATCCATATCCTTGATCACTTTACCGTCGGTCAAGCTCTCTTTAACCACTACGGCGACGGTATCACCCTCACCAATCACGCTATCGCCAACATAATCGATGCGGTAATAGAAGCCTTGCTTAGACTGAACGACGCGTGGCTGCTTCTTGAACTTATCGATATAGCTGCTGCCTTGCTTTTCGTTCTGCTGTTTGATCTTTTTATGCTGATCGTTCAGCTCCAACTCGCTTTCATACAAGGCTTTGGCAATCTGTTCTTTGGCCAGTTTGGTCTGGCCATTGATCACATCGGTCACACCTGCCAGCGCCAGTTGGCGGTTCACGTCTACACCCTGCGTCTTTTTGCTGTTGAGCAAATCCAGGATGTCATTACCCAACGCGGTACCGATCGCATAATCGCGTTTTTCCACCTGCGTTTTCGGCTCCGTGACCACGGACGTACCAGCCGTTTGCTTTTTCTCGGCTGCAGTCAGCTTTTGCTGTAGCTGGGCAAGTTCCTGCGCCTTCTGCTCATTGTCTTTGGTTTGTGCCGCCAACTGCTCTTGCAGCTTGGCACTCTCCTGCTGACTCGTCTGCTGCAACTGAGCGATCTGCTGGGCTTTTTGCTCGCTGTCTTTGGTCTGAGCAGCTAACTGCTCCTGCAGCTTCGCACTCTCCTGCTGACTCGCCTGCTGCAACTGAGCGATCTGCTGGGCTTTTTGCTCGCTGTCTTTAGTCTGAGCTGCCAATTGTTCTTGCAGTTTGGCTGTCTCCTGCTGACTCGCCTGCTGCAACTGAGCGATCTGCTGCGCTTTCTGCTCGCTGTCTTTAGTCTGAGCGGCCAACTGCTCTTGCAGCTTGGCACTCTCCTGCTGACTCGCCTGCTGCAACTGGGCAATCTGCTGTGCTTTCTGCTCACTATCTTTGGTCTGAGCGGCTAACTGCTCCTGCAACTTCGCCAATTCCTGCTGGCTTTGCTGGAGTTGTTTAACCTGCTGAGCCTTTTGATCGTTGTCTTTGCCATAAACCGTCAACTGTTCTTGCAGCTGCTTTATCTGCTGCGCTTTCTGTTCACTGTCTTTGGTCTGCACGGTCAGTTGATCTTGCAGTTTCGCCAACGTCAGCAGCTCTTGCTGCAACTTCTTCATTTGTTGAGCTTGTTGCACGAAATCTTTGTTATTCAGCGCCAATTGCTCCTGCAACTGCTTGGTCTGTAGCGCTTTTTGTTCGCTATCCTTGGCCTGTGCAGCCAGTTGAGTCTGCAACTTGGCCAACTCTTGCTGGCCTTGCTGGAGTTGCTTCACCTGCAGGGCTTTCTGCTCATTATCCTTATTGGAAGCGGCCAACTGTTCCTGCAGCTGTTTAACCTGCTGCACTTTCTGCTCGCTGTCCTTGGCCTGAGTCGCTAACTGAGCCTGCAGCTTGGCCAGCTCTTGCTGGTTTTGCTGCAGCTGTTTCAGCTGTTGCGCTTTCTCATCATTGGCTTTGGTTTGGGCGGCCAGTTGCTCTTGCAGCTTGCTACTGGCCTGTTGCAACTGTTTCACCTGCTCGGCTTTTTGCTCGCTGTCTTTGGTCTGGATGACTAGCTGTGCCTGCAACTCTGCGACGGTTTGCTTATTTTGTTGCAGTTGCATCACTTGCTGCGCTTTCTGCTCATTATCTTTGGTTTGCGCGGTCAACTGCTCCTGCAGCCTGGCGCTGGTCTGCTGCAGCTGCTTCACCTGTTCGGCTTTCAACTCACTGTCTTTGGCCTGAGCGGCCAGCTGTTCTTGCAGTTTTGCCAACGACAGTTGGTTTTGCTGCAGTTGTTTCAACTGCTGGGCTTTTTCTTCAAGACCCTGGGTTTGCGCGGTCAGTTGCTCCTGCAACTTGGCGCTCGCCTGTTGCAACTGCTTAACCTGTTCGGTTTTCTGCTCGCTGTCTTTGGTTTGGGCAGCCAGCTGTTCTTGCAGCTTCGCCATCGCCTGTTGGGTCTTTTGCTCGTTCTCTTTGCTGCGCGCCGCCAACTGATCTTGCAGCTGGGTTACCTGCAGGGCCTTTTGCTCACGCTCTTTGGTCTGGGCAGCCAACTGTTCCTGTAGCTTCACTAACGCCTGCTGGTTTTGCTGCAGTTGTGCAGCCAACTGTGCTTTTTCATCGTTAGTTTTGGTTTGAGCCGCAGTCTGTTGCTCTTGCAGCTTGGCGCTGGCCTGCTGCAACTGCTTAATTTGTTCGGCTTTCTGCTCGCTGTCTTTGGTTTGGGCTGCCAGCTGTTCTTGCAGTTTCGCCATCGCCTGCTGGTTTTTTTGCGCCGATTCTTTGTTGCGTGTCGTCAGCTGTTCTTGCAGCTGTTTGACCAGTTGGGCTTTGTATTCACTGTCTTTGGTCTGGGTGGCTAACTGTTCTTGGAGCTTCGCCAACGCCTGCTGATTTTGCTGCAGCTGCTTGGCCTGCTCGGCTTTTTCATCGTTAGTTTTAGCATACGCCTTCAGTTGCTCTTGCAACTTGGCACCAGCCTGTTGCAACTGTTTCACCTGTTCGGCTTTCTGCTCGCTGTCTTTGGTTTGGGCAGCCAGTTGCTCCTGCAGTTTCGCCATCGCCTGCTGGGACTTCTGGTCATTCTCTTTGCTACGTGCTGACAGTTGATCTTGCAGCTGTGTTACCTGCAAGGCTTTTTGTTCACTGTCTTTGGCCTGGGCAGCCAACTGTGCTTGCAGTTTCGCCACCTCCTGCTGATTTTGCTGCAGTTGCTTGGCCTGCTGGGCTTTTTCATCGTTAGTTTTAGCATATGCCGTCAGTTGCTCTTGCAACTTGGCACCAGCCTGCTGCAGCTGTTTCACCTGCTCGGCTTTCTGCTGGCTGTCTTTGGTTTGGGCAGCCAGTTGCTCCTGCAGCTTCGCCATCGCCTGCCGTGACTTCTGTTCATTCTCTTTGCTACGCGCTGACAGCTGATCCTGCAGTTGGGCTATGGCCTGCTGATTTTGCTGTAACGTTTGCTGCAGTTGCTTGATCTGTTGCGCTTTTTGTTCGTTATCTTTGGTTTGCGCTGCCAACTGTTGCTGCAATTGCGAGCTGTTACGTTGCTCCTGTTGTTGCAGCTTCATTTGCTGCATCTGCCGCTCGCTTTCCTTGGCCTGAACGGCAAGCTGTTGCTGCAGCCGCGCATTTTCCCGCTGGCTTTGCTCAATGGCCTGTTGCAGACGCGCCAACTCTGCAGAAGAGCCCGCTGACCGAGATTGCGCTTTACGCAACTGCTCAAGAGCCGCTTCCTGGCTGGTGACTTTGGCTTTCAGCTGATTGATGGTTGCCTGCAGCGTCTTCATCTCGCGAATACGCTCACTGCCCCTCTCATCCGCCGACTTTGCCAGTGCGTTAGGTTTGCTGCTGGCAGGTTTACTACTTTTGGGTCTTGCAGGTTCTGCTGTATCCAGTTGTGAAGGCGTCAGAAACAGGAGTGCCGGAGCCTCATCCACCTGGCGCGTGATCGCTTCCAGTGAATTCAACGCATGGGCATCGGGAGTCACTGCCTCCTCAGCCCTTACGACTCCTAGCGGCAACGCCAACGTCAACAAGGCACCGCAATATATCCTGCGTTTCATTTCACGCCTTCCCCTCTCTGGATCAAGCCTTGCAGGACGTCACGTTCGATCTCGGCACATAACTGATTGGTCTTGTATTTGTACAACGCATCAAGAGTGTCTTTGGTTGTCGAACTCACATCGCCGCGTACCGCGCTATATACCGAGGCATTGTTCACCAGACGGTTAAAGTTGGCCTGCTTGATCGCGTAAGCCTTCGGATTAACCTGCTTGAGCGACGCCAACTCGCTTTGGCAAAGGCCAATTTTGCTGGTTTTGGTTTCTGGGGCAGCCGGTTCTGGCGGCGGGGACACACTGATCTGCTGAGGGGGAGCTTGTACGGTGGTCGCTGGTGGGTGTTCTTGCCAACGGGTCTGTGAGGTTTTCTGGCATCCTGCCAGCAACAAACCACTGCACAGTATTACGCCTAAACAGAGGTTCTTTTGGGTGCTTATCATTGAAAATTCCTTTCAAAAAATTCCGTTACCGATAGGTCAACTCAGACAAGATCGGCTATATCCTGGATAAATAATATGTGCATTTTTCAGCAATGATATAGGGGTGGCTCTTTAGTAGCAAACATTCACTGGAGCTATACTATGGCCGCTCATTGCCCCTACTCTTGCAACGTTCGCCATGGCCTATTAACTAAACGAATACTTAACCGGGCATCATCGGTGACCTGCATAGCGCATAATGCGCCTGCAACTTGCCCGCGATTTAACATGCCCACGACGTTTGTGAAGTGCAAAATAATACTGGTATTTTTTATATCCAGCAACTCTGCAAGCGAGCCTGAACGCCGAGTTGCCGGGCAAAAACGGCGCTTGCCGCCAGGAAGGACAAAGACACTCTCCCGCATACAACAGCATTCACTCTGATTTTTTGGTACAAAAAACCGTAAAACAATAAAATAAAATAGATTTAAAACAATAACATAAATGAATCACTGACGATGTTCACCGCTATCATTCCCCCCACCATTTTTCCGAATGGAAATGACTATTACCCATGATTAAAAATAGATGTTTATATTATTAAAAACGCATTTTTTGGCGATTTACTCCACTCGCACCCGGATGATTTTCTATAGCGACAGCGCAATCTAAAGATTTATCCGAGGCACTCTGATTGTCGTGTCAAAAATACAGGGCTTGATGATAATCCTTAAGCTGACTTCCCCACCGATTATTAGGAACAATCCATGCAAATTACAGGAAATATCTTAGCAAAAAATCTCATTTCCCCATCTTATAAATAAGAATTTTCTCGGGTTTGCTCTTTAAAATATTAACACCCCGCAAAATTCGGCATTAACTCACAAAATGTGCTCGGCCTGCAATGATAGCGGCCTGCCTGCCGGTGCTAAAGTTTAACCAGCTGGAAAATAAGCCAATTTGCTCACAACTTCGACA
>RCUM01001306.1_pt1 | contig 10159 bp, 8 predicted proteins | sample 2166141 | NCBI WGS metagenome assembly RCUM01 (sample SAMN09932756, study PRJNA488358) | compost metagenome | isolation source: compost soil in crotonic acid-enriched | place: Germany: Experimental Botanical Garden
TGACCCAGACGCTGAGCCGTACTTTGATGACCTCCGGTACCACCCTGATGGTGGTTCTGATGCTGTACATCTTCGGCGGCGCGATGCTGCACGGCTTCTCTCTGGCTATGCTGATTGGTGTGTCTATCGGTACCATATCCTCTATCTACGTGGCGTCCGCGCTGGCGTTGAAACTGGGTATGAAACGCGAGCACATGCTGCAGCAGAAAGTGGAAAAAGAGGGCGCAGATCAGCCTTCGATTATGCCGTGATTTGCCCGTGAGTTGAAATACGATGCCGGTCGGCTTATTCCGACCGGCATTTTTTTGCCTACAGGCGGCTGACTCCGCTCTCTGAGGGTTCGGTTAACGTCAATTGGTTGAGTGAATTCACCAGCTCCGCCAGGCTGGCGGCCTGCATTTTTTCCATCACTCTGGCCCGATGCACTTCAACGGTACGCACCGCGATAAAGTGACGATCGGCGATCAGTTTATTGGTCATTCCCGCAGCCACGGCGCGGGCTATTTCACGCTCACGCGGCGTCAACGCACTGAAACGCTGCTGTAGCTGATGGCGTTCCAACCGGTTTTGAGAATGGGCGATCCCGCGATCCAGCGCTTCGATCAGCGGCGCGGCGGCAATCGGTTTTTGCAGGAAATCCACGGCCCCCAGCTTCATCTCCGTCACGGCCATGGCAATATCACCGTGACCGGTGACGATCACCACCGCCAGGGTACTTTCCTGCCGACGCAGTTGTTGATGAACCTGTTGCCCGTCCATGCCCGGCATCCGAATATCCAGCATCACCACACCGCATTGATAAAGACTGACCTGGTCGACGAACTTTTGGCTGTCGTGCCAGATCTGCACCCGATAGTTCAGCCCCTCGAGTAAAAAGCGGCAGGCGTCGGTAACGGCTAAATCGTCATCGACCAGATGTATTAACGCCATGGCAGGTTTCCTGTTGGATCACGGGGAAGTACAGGGTCACGCGCAACCCTTGCTGTTGAGAAGCGGAAAAATAGTTTTCCAGTGTCAGATCGCCGCCCTGGTGCTTCAGCAGCCGCTGGCAGATCACCAGCCCCAAGCCGAGGCCTTCCGGTTTGCTGCTGCGAAACGGGACGAACGGCAGCGTCAGCTGCTCGGCGTTCAGGCCGCCGCCGTCGTCCTCAACGATCAACCGTTGCTGATGTTGGTCGACTTCCAGCCGCAGAGTGATTTGTTGGGCACCTGCTTGCAGGCTGTTACTCAGCAAATTAGTGAGCACTTGCTCCAACAACGTCGTCTGGCTATACAACTGGCTTTGAGCCGGGATGGCCAGGGTTATGTGGCACAGCGGATACTGTTGTTCTATTTGCATCAGTTTAATCAGGTGTTCCACCAGCGGACGCAACAGCAGGGGGCGTGTGCTTTCATGGTGCGGCGTTTTGCTGGCCCAGCGTCGCAAATTGACAATGCTTTCCGCACCACGTTGCGCCTGCTGGCCAATTTGTTCGAGGATTGGCAGCAGTTCGTGCTGTCGATCGCTGCGCTCAAGACGAATACGGCAGCCCTCCGCATAGTGCCGGATCGCCGCCAGCGGCTGGTTAAGCTCATGAGCAAAGCCGGACGCCATCTCCCCCAGAGTGCTGAGGCGTTGTGCCTGAGCCAGCGCGGTTTCTCTGGCGCGCAGCGTCTGATGCATTTGTTCGAGTTGGCGTCCGCGACGGCGCACCAGATGGCTGATCCACAGGTGGTTAGCGCCGAGCAACAGCATCCCCCCGAAGATGCCACCGAGCAACAGCAGGTGTTGCTGTGCCCAAAGGGTCACCTCCTGCCAGAGTGAGCGTTGGCTTGGGTGGATATTCAAATCGCGCAGTAGCTGATTAACCTGGCGGGATGACGCCGGGGCGCCCCAAACCGGCAGGCCGGGAGCGTTCATCTGCAGTAACTGGCGGGTTAACTCATCTGCCAGCCGATCCGGGACGTGGTTCAGGGCGGCAAATGACCAGTTGGGATACAGCTCGGTGCTGGTCAGGCAGGGCTGGCCACTGTGTTTTGCCAACAGGGCGCGGTAATCACTGGCTTGCAGCAACCCTTCCGCCTGCATTTTTTCCAGCAGGCAAACCGGCACAATCACCGCATCCAGCGCCCGATCGCGCAGCTGATAAAGCAGGGCATCCGCCGGGTAACCGCTGAAATGCAGTTGCAAGTCTTTCTCCGGGTCAAGGCCCGCGCCAAGCAGTTCTTTATATCCCAGCAGGTAGCCGCCAAAAGCGTCCGCGGCGACGGCACCGACCTTTTTACCGGTTAGCTGATTGGCCGTAGTGGTTGGGCTGTCGTGACGCACCAGTATGACGCTGCCGACCACGTTGCCTGAGGCCTGCTGCGGCTGTTGGGAAGAACGCAGCGAAACCAGCCAGCGCAGCGGGTAGCGGTTATCCAACTGGACATATTGCGCCGGGTTGGTGAGCAAAAAGTCCACGCGTTCATTACGGACCGCCTCATCCATACCGGCCAGGCTTAGCGGCGACAGTTGGAAGTGATCGCCGGGAAACTGGCGATTAAGGTGATCGACCAAGGGTTGCCACTGGGCCAGTGCATGCGCGTCGCCGCGCAGCGCCAGCACCGCGATGGTCCATTGCCCCGCCCAGGCAACGTTTAACCAACCCCCCAGCAACAAGATTAGCGCTGCTCTTTTCACCTCTTCTCCACTTTTATGATCCGCATCACCGGGTTGAATTGTCCTGGATCAAGCCGCCGTGGGGAATGTGGTAAACCACAATATTGGCGGTCGGTCGCTGTTTTTACACTCCTTTGTATCAGTTCCCCGGCGGATACTTATTGGGAGAAATCAATGGACAGTGGGAAACGGCAGTTTTTACAACGACTCGGTGCATTGACTGCCGGCGCAGCTCTGGTGCCGCTGGCGCAGTCAGGCTGGCAGTTGCAGCCGGCTCGGCGGGAAGGTGACAGCAAAAAGCGCATGGCGATGCTGATCGACCTGCGCCGCTGCATTGGCTGTCAGGCCTGTACCGTTAGCTGTGCGGTGGAAAATCGGCTACCGCAGGGGCAATTTCGCACCAGCGTACTGCAATATCAGGTCAGCCTGACGGGGCAGGACTCGACCACCAACGTGCTGCTGCCACGGTTGTGCAACCACTGTGACAATCCGCCTTGCGTGCCGGTCTGCCCGGTGCAGGCGACTTTCCAGCGTCAGGACGGCATTGTGGTTGTCGACAATACCCGCTGCGTCGGCTGTGCCTATTGCGTGCAGGCCTGCCCTTATGAGGCTCGGTTTATCAACCATGAAACTCAAACGGCCGATAAATGTACTTTCTGCGTGCATCGGCTGGATGCCGGGCTGTTGCCAGCCTGCGTCGAGTCCTGTGTCGGTGGTGCGCGGATGATTGGCGATCTTAACAATCGGCAAGGTGCATTAAGGCGGGCTCTGGATGAGCATCAGGCACAGCTCAAGGTACTGAAACCCGAACAGGGAACACATCCTCAGGTGTTCTATCTGGGGCTTGATGAGGCATTTGTCAGTCACGTCCGGGGACAACCGGCACTGTGGCAAGAGGTGCATCCATGATCCGCGAAATTATGGCTCGCCCGCAGGAGATCGCCTGGTTGCCCTGGGCGGTGCAGTATTTTTTCTTTATTGGCCTGGCATGCGGCAGCATCATGATTGCCGTCTGGCTGCGCTGGCGCGATCCGCAGAACACATCCCGGTTGGAGCTAGCCGCCGTCTCGCTGGCGGTGGTGAGCGGCACCGTGGCGCCGATGGCCCTAAGCGCGGACTTACATCAGCCCGCCCGCATCTGGCATTTCTATGCCTACTTTACCCCCTGGTCGTGGATGTCGCTCGGCTCGCTATTTTTACCGCTGTTTACCCTGCTGGTGGTCAGCTATTTCGTTCTGCTGCTACGGGGGCAATTACGCGCGAAGACCTTGCCGTTTTGGGCGCGCTGGTTACAGTTCCGCCCGGCATGGCGTGAAGAAAAATGGCTGCGTTGGGTAGCGTTGGCCAATTTACTGTCTGCGGTCAGTATCCTGCTTTATACCGGACGCGAAGTTTCAGTGCTGCGGGCGCAGCCACTTTGGTACAGCCTTTGGTTACCCTGGCTGCTGTTGCTTACCGCCATGCAGGCCGTCCCGCCGCTGTTGGCCTGTTGGCTGCGTCAGGAACCGCAATGGCAGCCGCGTCTGGCTCGCTATCAGGCCGTCAGCCTGCTGTTGCTGTGCCTTTCCGGTCTTGGCTGGTGGCTGGATGGCAGCACTTCTTCCGTCGCGTTGCGCTCGCTTTCGACTCAGGGGGCGGTCTGGCAGTGGGCCGGTATCGCCTTTGTCGGCTTAACCCTATTTCTGTTGGCGCTGGCGTGGCGCACCCGCCATCGGCCGTTGGGCACGAAAGGGCTACTGGCGCAATCTACCGCGGCGTTGCTGCTGTGCTGGGGCGTGCGCTGGATGCTGTTGATGCAAACCCAGACGCTGCCCAAGTTCAACGTATTGACCAATCCCTATGTGTTACCCCTCGGCAGCGAAGGGCTGTTGGCGATCCTGGGCACCCTGGGTTTATGGATGGCTTTAATCATTGGAATTCGTGAATTACAGCATGGGCTGATGGAGAAAAAACACTATGGCTAATTCAACGCGGCGTCAGTGGTTGAAAGGTGGGCTCGCCCTGGGTGGATTGGCAGTGTTTGGTGCCAGTTACAGCGAGATGGTGCAGAAAGTGTTTACCGGCCTGCGTGACGGCAGCAGCGATAAATTGACGCTCGACCGGATCAGCGCCAACTCGCTGCCGACAGAGGGCCATCGGCACCCGGATGGCTGGCAGGCCAATCCGCAACAGGCGGTGTCCATGACCCAGTGTTTTGGCTGCTGGACGCTGTGCGGCCTGCGGGTCAGGGTGGATCGCGACAGTAATCAGATTTTACGCGTGGCGGGTAACCCATATCATCCGTTGTCGCACGATCATCACTTTCCTTATCCTTTGCCGGTGAGTGACGCACTCAACCGTCTGGGGGGCGATGAAGGCCTTGAACAGCGTTCCACCGCCTGCGCCCGCGGTGCGACCTTGCTGGAAGGGCTGACCAGCCCTTACCGCGTGCTGGAACCGATGAAGCGGGTAGGGCCACGCGGCAGCGGGCAGTGGCAGCGCATCAGTTTTGAACAGTTGATCCACGAAGTGGTCGAGGGCGGCGATCTGTTTGGTGAGGGGCCGGTTGAGGGGCTGCGGGCGATCCGCGATCTCGAAACGCCGCTCGATCCTGAACAACCTTCGCTGGGGCCAAAGGCCAATCAGTTACTGGTCACCAATGCCGGTGATGAAGGGCGGGACGCTTTTATCAAACGCTTTGCGCAAAACGCCTTTGGGACACGTAATTTCGGCCATCATGGCGCTTATTGCGGGCTGGCTTACCGTGCGGGATCCGGGGCGTTAATGGGGGATTTGGAAACCAATGCGCACGTTAAACCGGATTGGGACAATTTGCGTTTTGGCTTGTTCCTCGGCACTTCGCCGGCGCAGTCCGGCAACCCGTTCAAACGTCAGGGGCGTCAGTTGGCCAACGCCCGTCTGCGTGATGAATTCCGGTATGTGGTGGTGGCACCGGCGCTGCCGTTGACCACTACGCTGGCCAACGATCACAACCGTTGGGTGCCGGTGTTGCCGGGCACCGATTCCGCACTGGTGATGGGCATGATCCGTTGGATCATCGAACAGGAGCGTTATAACGCCGATTATTTGACGTTACCCGGTGAGGTGGCAATGCAGGCAGCCGGTGAAAAGAGCTGGACCAATGCCACACATCTGGTGGTGATGAATGACGATCATCCGTTGTGCGGCCAGTTTTTGCGTCAGGTGCATTTGGACGGCGGCACAACCGGAGAGGCCGAAAGCCCGCCTTTGGTCTGGGATACGCAGCGGGCTGAACCGGTGTCGGCTAACCAGGCGCTACAGGGCGCGTTGCGGGTGGAGCAACAGCTGCGGCTGGCCGACGGTTCACAGGTCCAGGTTCGTTCGAGCTTTCTCTGTCTGCAGCGGGCGGCTGAGCGCTTCACGCTGGCTGAGTACAGTACTCGTTGTGGCGTCAGTGCCGAGACCATTGCGGCGTTAGCCAAAGAGTTTACTTCCTATCAGCGGCAAGCGGCGGTGATCGCCCATGGCGGCATGATGAGCGGCAACGGTTTCTATAACAGTTGGGCGGTGATGATGCTCAATGCGCTGATCGGTAACCTGAATCTTAAGGGCGGCGTCTCGGTCGGCGGCGGTAAGTTCAAAGAGTTTGCCGATGGGCCGCGCTATAACCTGAAGACATTTCCCGGCATGGTGAAACCGAAAGGGTTGGTGCTGTCGCGTAGCAAACAGGCGTACGAACAATCGGACGAATATCGCCGCAAGATTGAGCAGGGTGAAAAACCTTACCCGGCGCGCGGCCCCTGGTACCCGTTTGTCGCGGGCCAGTTCACCGAGCAATTGGCCCCGGCGCTGATGGGATATCCCTATCCGCTAAAAGCCTGGATCAGCCACATGGGTAACCCGCTGTACGGGGTTGCCGGTCTGCGAGAGGTGGTCGAAAGCCGGTTGAAAGATCCCCGTCAACTGCCGCTGTTTATCGCGATAGATGCCTTTATTAACGAAACCAGTGCGTTGGCGGATTACATCGTGCCGGACACTCACAACTTCGAGAGCTGGGGTTTTACCGCCCCCTGGTCCGGTGTGATGGTGCGGGCGAGTACTGCGCGCTGGCCTATTGTCCCGGCGCGTACCGCGACTACGGCCGATGGGCAGCCGGTAGCGCTGGAAAGCTTTGTTATTGCGCTATCGAAGGCCATGGGGCTGCCGGGATTTGGCGATGCGGCACTGCAAGATACGCAAGGCAACACTTTTGGATTACACAGCGCCGAAGATTATTATCTGCGTGCTGCGGCCAACGTGGCTTTTGCCGGTGAGCCGTTGCCCGAAGCGACGGAAAGCGAGCTGAGACTGACCGGTGTTGATCGCCTGCAACCTGCTCTGGATAAGGTGCTGAAAGCGGATGAACGGTTGCGGGTCGGCTATATGCTGGCTCGGGGTGGGCGTTTTGCACCTTATGAGCAGGCCTGGCGAGGCAATGAAACCGGGCCGCAGTGGAAAAAAGGGCTGAATATCTGGAATGAAGAGGTGGCGCGCCATCGCCATGCCATGACCGGAGAGCGTTATAGCGGCTGTCCGACCTATTATCCGCCGCGTTTTGCCGACGGTTCCGATGTTGGGGATCACTATCCGCCAGAGGCATGGCCGTTCCGCCTGATGTCGTTCAAGTCGCATCTGATGAGCAGCTCTACGGCGCCCATTGATCGCCTGCGCGCAGTGAAACCAGTCAACCTGGTGGCGCTCAATCCGGCCGATGGTGAGCGTTATGGACTACAACATGGCGATCGGGTGCAGTTGCAAACCCCAGGTGGCAGCGTTGAGGCGCAGATCAGCTTGCTCGACGGCGTGATGCCCGGCGTGATTGCTATTGAGCACGGTTATGGTCATCGCGAGATGGGGGCGCGTGCGCACCTGCTGGATGGTCAGCCACTGGCTGCCGATGCGCGCATTGCCGCCGGAATCAACTTAAACGACCTTGGGTTGCCGGATCCGACCAGAGAAATCAGCAATAGCTGGCTGGATTGGGTCAGCGGGGCGGCGGTGCGCCAGGGGCTACCGGCAAGGTTGCAACGGCTGGGTTAAGCAGGTGGCCCACTTTCTCTAAGGGGGGAACGTGGGCCTGGCCTGGTTAGTTTTGTGCGGCGGCTGCTGTTGTGGGTTCTACGCTGTGCAGTCGCACATAGCCCAGTTGATCCGGTGTCAGGCCGCTGAAACGCAGCTCAAAACTGTATTCCGTTTTGGGCAGCAATGAATCCTGGCTCACGATCGGCTGCGAAAGTGCTTCAGCCGTCAGTGGTTTGCCGGTGGTCGCATCCAATTGGCCCCATTCGACAATGGCCTTGAACGCCGGCAGGGAGGCCTGCGATAGCGTGCGAACGTGCAGCATGGCCTGGGTGCCGTTAGCCTCGCTTTTCACGTGGCTGAGTGACACGCTCAGTTCACCGAGACTGCTTTGCAAACGTGGGGCGTTATTGGCTGCCGGCAGCAGATAGACGCCGCTGGTGGAGTTCTTGTTCAACTGGTTTTGCTGTTCCAGCGCCGTGGCCTGGTTAGTCAGGGTGGTTAATTGCTGATTTAGCTCAACCACCTGATTACGCAGCTTGGGCACTTCGCGAGTTTGCGCGCAGCCTGCCAGCAGCACCAGTGTGCTGAGCAGGAAAATCTTGGGGTAACGGGTTGTCATGGCGGGGATTTCCTATTCAACTTCTCCTGTTATCAGCTTAGTCCGCCTGGCCGGGAAAGTCATGTTAACCCTCGTTTTGACCGCCGTTGATAACGGGTCTTCGCAACAAATAACCGGCGGCCTTTGTTGTGACCGCACTTCGGGGTAAACTGTTCTTAACTATGAAAACGTTTATCAGGACGTGTTATGCATTGCCCTTTCTGCGCCGCCGTTGATACCAAAGTCATTGATTCCCGCCTGGTGGGTGATGGTTCGCAGGTGCGCCGTCGCCGCCAATGTTTGGTTTGTAATGAACGCTTCACCACCTTTGAAGTGGCTGAACTGGTGATGCCACGGGTAATCAAAAGCGATGAAGTGCGTGAGCCATTCAACGAAGACAAGCTGCGTCGCGGCATGCTGAAGGCGTTGGAAAAACGCCCGGTCAGCTCCGACGACGTGGAGAACGCGATCAACCATATTAAATCTCAGCTACGTGCCACCGGCGAGCGTGAAGTCCCGACCAAACTGGTCGGTAACCTGGTGATGGACGCGCTGAAAAAGTTGGATAAAGTGGCCTATATTCGCTTTGCCTCGGTTTACCGCAGCTTTGAAGATATCCGCGAATTCGGCGAAGAGATCGCCCGTCTGCAGGACTAAAGGGGCTTTGATGCATAACGACGAGTTTTATATGGCTCGCGCCTTTGAGCTGGCGCGACTGGGGCGTTTTACTACCGCACCGAATCCCAATGTCGGCTGCGTTATCGTGCGCGATGGCGAAATCGTCGGCGAGGGTTTCCATCTACGCGCCGGTGAACCGCATGCGGAAGTTCATGCGCTGCGCATGGCGGGTGAAAAGGCGCGCGGTGCCACCGCTTATGTCACGCTGGAACCCTGTAGCCACCACGGCCGCACGCCGCCCTGTGCCGATGCGTTGGTCGCCGCTGGCGTAGCCCGTGTGGTGGCGGCGATGCAGGATCCCAACCCGGAAGTTGCCGGACGTGGCCTGTATAAACTGCAGCAGGCGGGGCTGGATGTGCGCCACGGTTTGATGCTGGCCGAAGCTGAATCGGTGAATCTGGGCTTCCTCAAACGGATGCGCACCGGTTTCCCTTATGTGCAACTGAAGCTCGGCGCCTCACTCGATGGCCGCACGGCGATGGCTTCCGGCGAAAGCCAATGGATCACTTCACCGCAGGCACGTCAGGACGTGCAGCGTCTGCGAGCGCAAAGCGCCGCTATTCTCAGCACCAGTGCCACCGTATTGGCTGACGATCCGTCACTGACGGTGCGCTGGGATGAACTGGACGCCGAAACGCAAAGCATTTACCCGCGTGAAAACCTGCGTCAACCGTTGCGCATTATTCTGGATAGCCAAAATCGTGTCACCCCACAGCACCGGGTGGTACAACAACCGGGGCAAACCTGGCTGGCGCGCCTGCAGCCGGATGAGCAAATTTGGCCGCAGGATGTCGAGCAACTGACCTTTCCGGCGCACGGCGGTGGCGTTGATCTGGTGGTGATGATGATGCAACTGGCGAAACGCCAGGTGAATTCCATCTGGGTCGAGGCCGGCGCGCAGTTGGCCGGTGCCTTGTTGCAGGCCGGGCTGGTTGATGAGCTCATTTTGTATATCGCGCCAAAACTGTTGGGTGATAATGGCCGCGGTTTGTGCCATTTGCCGGGCCTTGAACACCTGACCGATGCACCGGAATTCGTCTTCAGCGAAGTGCGGCAAATCGGCCCTGATTTGCGGCTGCGGCTGAAAGCAAAATACTGATTCTAAAACCTGCGTGCCGGGTCGGCTGTCGTTTTACAAAACCGCCGCGCAGGCAGATAAAGAATGTGATAGAATCCGCCCCCCTGCGGGGTATTGAACCCATTTTTAAGGAAAGCCCATG
>RCUM01001311.1_pt1 | contig 10102 bp, 8 predicted proteins | sample 2166141 | NCBI WGS metagenome assembly RCUM01 (sample SAMN09932756, study PRJNA488358) | compost metagenome | isolation source: compost soil in crotonic acid-enriched | place: Germany: Experimental Botanical Garden
GCCGCGCTGCCAAGAGGGCGGGTTCGACAGGTTGTATACAATCATGACTGAAATCAATAGTCTCGGCGCACAAACCGCCATCAGCCCCCAGGCAATCAAGGCGGCGATGACCGGCGAACTGCTGCGCCTGACCCAAGCGCAGCCCGGCTTGCTGGCCCCGGGCGAGACGGCGCAGGCCGAAATCCTGTCAATGCGCCAGGTGGGCCGCGACTTCCAGCTGGTACTGCGGCTGATCCAGGCCAATGGCATTCACACCCAGTTGCAGGCCAGCGCCAGCCAACCGTTGCCGCAGGGCAGCCAGGTCACGGTCAGCCAGACCGCGGGCAACCGCCTGGCGATCATGCTGCAGCAGGCCAACACCAGCCAGCTCGCCACCCTCACCCGCCTGGACACCAGCAAGGTCCCGGTCGGCACATTGCTGCAAGGCAAGGTCCTGACCCATCAGCCGCTGCCACGAAACGCTGGCGAAGCGGCCGTTTTCCGTTCGCTGGTCAGCCTGCTCAACAGCGCCCAGGCCGGCGCCACGCTGACCCTCGATAGCCCTCGCCCGCTGCCCGTCGGCAGCCTGCTCAGCGCCGTGGTTCAGGGTGATCAGTCGCTGCGTTTCGTGCCCCTCAGCGGTCGCCAGGAGCAACTGAGCATCGCTTCGCAACTGCTCGCCCAACAGAGCCGCCAGGCCTCGCTGCCGGCACTGCTCGATACCCTGCGCCAGGTCGCCCAGGACCCCAGCAGCAACGGCGAGCTGCGCGGCACCGCCGCACGCCTGCTGAGCAGCCTGCCAGACGCCCGCCAACTGGGCGACGCCAAGACCGTCGCCCAGGCGCTGAACGCCAGCGGCGCTTTTCTTGAAGCGAAATTGCTCGGTGGCCAGGCCGCCAGTGTGGCCACAGACCTCAAGGCGCACTTGCTCAGGCTGGTGGCCCAAGCCTCGCAGAACATGCCAGGTAGCCCCGCCTTCTCCTCCGCCACACAGGCCTTGACTCTGCCCCTGATGGCCCGGGGCGCCCTGGGCATGCTTGACCGGGTCAGCCCGAGGCCGCAGCCGGGGGCGTTCCCGCTGCCCTCGCGACTGCTCAAGGCCATGGATGACGAAACCGACCTGCAACAGCTGCTGCGCTTGGCCGCTGCCGCCATTTCCCGCCTGCAGAGCCATGCCATGAGCAGCCTGCAACAGACCGGCAACCTCGATAACGGCAACCTGCAGACCACCTGGCAGACTGAAATCCCAGTCCGCCACGGCCAGGAATTCATCCCCCTGCAGGTCAAGCTGCAGCGCGAAGAAACCCCGCAACAACAAGCCGACCGCCAGCACGCGCCGCAAGATCCGTTGCTGGCCCTGTGGCGAATCGACCTGGCCTTCGACCTGGCACCGCTGGGCCCGCTGCAAGTTCAAGCGCAACTCAGCCAAGGGCGGTTGTCCGGCCAGTTGTGGGCCGAGCGCGAGCAGACCGCGCGGCTGGTCGACAGCCACCTTGGCGGGTTGCGCGAACGCCTGCTGGCCCGTGGCCTGGACGTGGGCGATCTGCAATGTCATCCCGGCATACCGCCGCAAGGGCCGCGTACGCGGCTGGAACAACGCTGGGTGGATGAAAACGCATGAACAGCAAACAGCCGCGCCAGGCCATTGCCCTGAGCTATGACGGTGAGCAGGCCCCAACCTTGAGTGCCAAAGGGGATGACGCGCTGGCCGAAGCCATTCTGGCACTGGCCCGCGAGCATGACGTGCCGATCTACGAGAACGCCGAGCTGGTGCGCCTGCTGGCGCGGCTTGAACTGGGCGAGCAGATTCCCGAAGCGCTGTACTTGACCATTGCCGAGATCATTGCCTTTGCCTGGCAACTGCGTGGCAAGGTGCCGGTGGGGTTCGACGACGCCCCCGCGCAGGAACGGGATGTCACCCCCTTGCAGCATGGGCTGCCGCCGGGGGCATGAAGCCCCCACCCCTAACTATCTACCGACACCCCACCCCACCACTCGCTCAGCCTTGTGCGCTTCTCGACACAGACAAGGCGAACACCATGCCCACCACCCGTATCAACGCCGCGGGCGTCCAATACGTCCGCGATCACCTGAGCAACATTCCCCGCCCCGATCGCGAAGCCAGGCGCGCGATCCAGCAATGGCTCGCCCAACATGGCAACAACCTCGACCCGGACCAGATCGACGTCGTGACCCTGCACTACCGTGCTGATGGCCCAGACGGTTACCTGGCCTCGATCACCCAATGCCTGAGCCTGACCCAGGCGCTGCTCGGCAACTGGCAAGGCGAGTCCGAGAACAATGTCTTCGACGCGCTGCTTTCGCACCCGTGGGCCGGAACCTTCCCCGACAGACCAATAAGCATCGTCGAAACCCTGCCGGCCCCGGGTTTCAACCACTACGGCACGGCGTTCGATGTCTTCAACGGCCTGTTCCTGCGGGTCGAACCCCAGCGCTATGACGCCTCGACGCTCATTCAGATACCCGCTGAAGATTTTCAGCGCTTCATCGAAGCGCTGGATTTCCACGCCCCCTTCAGGGCCACGCTCGACAACTACTGGCACGATCACTTCGACAGCTACCGCCTCTCGAGCAAACTCAACTTCATCGCCGCGTGCAACAAGCAGGTGGCCGAAGGCAGCCTCGGCGATGAAGCCAGAAAGCTGGTCTGGCGAGCAGCCGACCTGCTTCCACGGGGCAGGATCCGCCTGAGCACGTTGAGCATCTACGGCTACGCCGCGACCGACCTGCTGTACATGAACGATGCCGACAGCGACCTGACCGTGCTCTACATCCCGGGCAACAGCGCACCACTGCTGCAATTCAGCACTGAGATCGCAATGAAGGACTGGATCGGCCAGCAGTGCAAGGATCCGGCCCGACGGCAGGCGCTCAAGCAGCATTTCAGGCTGGCCGATGGCCCGCAGGGGCTCGACTTCAGCGGCCTTGACACCGCCCTCGAAGGCCTGGCCGACTACCCGAACACACACCGGCTGCCCCCGGAGCATGGCTACTTCAACGACGACGGGGTCTGGCCGCCACGCACCTACGTGAACTATCGCCCCGGCAAGTACAACCCGCGGATCACCGGAGACATGTTCCAGGCCTTGGCCGAGCGTCAGCGCCAGCGCAGTTACGACGATGCCGACTTCATCATTACCCGCGACAGTGACGTGACCAAAGCCAGGTGGCGCGGCTACCTGATCACCACGCTCAACCTGCTGGCAGCATTGACCTTCGTTGTGCCAGGCCTTGCCCCTTTGCTGGCGCTCGGCGGTATCGCTCAGCTGGGCCTGGGCGTAGACCAGGCGATCAACGGCAAGACCTTGCATGACCAGCAGGACGGCATCACCAACATCACCTGGGGGCTGTTCAACGCCGTTCCCCTGGCCTTCCACGGACTGAACCGGAGCACTGCGCTTTTCGAAGTAAAGAGCGATGCCTTCGTCGCCCCCAGCCGCATCAACGACCAGATCGGCTATCCCCTGAGCCCGGTTTCTCCGCCGCGCCTGCCGGACATCGACGCCGCCCGGTATTTTCACATCCGCGAGCCGATCGCCCCGCTGCCGGACGCCGACCAGGCCGTTGCCAACTCGGTGATACGGGTGCCCCGCTACGATGGCACGCCTGACAACCTCGACGCGTCCATCGACACCTACTCAGCGCGAATGGTGTATGACATGGCGCGGGATGTGTTCATTTGCGAGCAGGACCTGAATGAGGTCAACCCAGTTGGCTACATCGCCCGTGAAGGCAACCGTGACCTTCAGGTCGTCCCTGCAGCGCGCGAGGTCACCGATACCATGCGCACCCGCAGCCTGCGGGCGCTGGGCGTCGATCTGCCACTGCCGGTGGAGTTGCCGGTAATACCCGCCGAAGACAGCACTGCGATCCCCAGGCAGATCTCCTGCCTGTGGGTCGGCGACAAGCTGCTCAGCGCGCCGCTCCTGGCCAATCTGGCCAGCAATGCCACGCGGCTGACCGACAGCGAATACACCTTGCGCCTGTTCCTGTCCAACGCCACGCCTGCAGCCTACGCTGAAAACCTGCGCCTGCTGACCGAACAGGCTCCGGGCTTGCAGGTCCTGCCGCTGGAAGACCAGGCGTTCTTCCAAGCATTTCGCGAGAGCCCCTACCACTCGCAGTATCTGGCGGCTATCGACGGCAATGGCGGTGTGGCCCGCAACTTTTCTTCAGCCTCGGATGTGCTGCGCTATCCGATGCTTCATCACGAGGGGGGGCTGTACATGGATGTGGATGACATGCTGCTCACCGCGGATCAGGGTGAAGCCATCGACGCTGTGGCGCTGCTCACCCCCCAGGATGGACTGCTGCTGCCGCCGCCCATGTCGAACGAGAAAATGAGTATGAACTGCCTGTACAACACCAGCCTGATTGGCAGCCATGCCGGCAATCCGACGCTGGAAGCGATTTCCGCGGTGATGCATGAGCGTTTCCAGGCCAACCCGGAGTTCTATGACAGCAAGCCGAGCCTGTCCGAGGATCCCCAAGGGTTCTACCGTTATGCCAGTCAGCTCAGCCGAATGACCGGGCCCGCCCTGCTGACCGAGGTGGTCGATCAGCGACTGCCGAGCCTGCGCACCCTGCGCCAGGTCATGAACCTGTGCACCCTGCCGCGCCGCAATGCCTGGCAGTTCGTCAACCTGGACAGCTATCAGGAAGCGTTGCGCAACCTGTTGCCGCTCAACCGCTTCGCCGAGGTCGGCAGCAACAATTCCTGGGTCACTACCTGAGGCCCCTGGGGCTGCTGCTATGGGCCGCGCAGCGGCCCCCGGCATCACTCACCGCGATGCAACTTGCTCATCAGCTCCGCCTCGGCCTGGGTCAGGCCGCACGACTCGGTCAGCTCGGCAACGCTCGCGCCCATTCCGACCAGCTTGGCTGCCTGACTGAAGGTCACGCTGTTGGGGTCGCGCTGCTCCAGTTGCTGAATCTTGTCGGGCAACGGCGCCACTTCCATGCGCAGCTCATGAATGGCCTCCCCCATCAGCACGGTACCGTTCTGGTAGTCGTCCAGACGCTTGGCCAGCTCCTTGATGCGCTGATCGCGCAGGGCATCGCCTTCGGCCTGTTGCGCCGCCAACTCGCGCTGACGCTTGCAGTAATTGAGGAAGAACCAGAGCCCCAAGGCCCAGAGCAGTGCCAGGAATACGACAGCCCCGAGAAAAACCCACTCAGATGTTTTCAAGCTCGGACCACTCTTCCTCGGTCATCATCTTGTCCAGCTCGACCAGAATCAGCAGCTCGCCGTTCTTGTTGCAGACGCCCTGGATGAACTTGGCCGATTCCTCGTTACCGACATTCGGCGCCGTCTCGATCTCCGACTGGCGCAGGTAGACCACCTCGGCAACGCTGTCGACCAGGATGCCGACCACCTGCTTGTCCGCCTCGATGATGACGATACGGGTATTGTCGGTCACCTCGGTCGACATCAGACCAAAGCGCTGACGGGTGTCGATCACCGTCACCACATTGCCCCGCAGGTTGATGATGCCCAGCACGTAGCTCGGCGCACCCGGTACCGGGGCGATCTCGGTGTAGCGCAGGACTTCCTGCACCTGCATGACGTTGATGCCGTAGGACTCATTGTCCAGACGGAAGGTTACCCACTGCAGGATCGGATCATCGGAACCTTGTGCAGACGACTTTTTCATTCCCTAACCCTCAAGATCCGCCATTGGCGGTGTGTTCGCTGTCATTTGTGTTTGATGTGCATCTGCTTGACCGCGCCGCTGGCGATCAACTCGGCCAGTTCGGCGACATCGAGCAGGGCACACATGTGTTCGATCACCGTACCGGCCAGCCAAGGGCGCTGACCCCGCTGGGTACGCCATTTGATCTCGGCCGGATCCAGGCGCAGCGAGCGGCTGACCTGGTGTACGGCCAGCCCCCATTCATAGCCCTGGACAGAAATCACGTACTGCAGGCCTTGGCGAAAATCTTCGCGATAACGGTCGGGCATCACCCACCGCGCCGTGTCGAGCACCTTCAGGTTGCCGGCCTGGCAGGTAAGAATGCCGAGGAACCAGTCCGGCTGGCCGAACAGCGGCGTCAGCTCCTGGCCCGCCAGCGGGTAGATCGAGCCCAGGCACACCAGCGGCACCGCCAGCGTCAGCCCGGCAACGTCGAACAGCAGGCATTCGAATGGCTCGGCCGCCCAGGCCGGGCGTCCGTCGACTGTCGCCGGGGGCGCTGGCAGATTGGGCCCAGGCAGGTGCACCTCGACCAGCGGCGCCACCGGTTGCGCCGGCGGGTCGAGCAGTAGCGGGATGCTGGCCTCGGCCACCACTTCACTGTCGACCACGACTAGCACCGGCGCTTCCACCGGCAGCACGCTGGCCAGTGCCGTAGGCTGCGGTTCGGCAAAAGGTCGCGCACCAATGCTGGCAACCACCGGTGCTTGCGCGGGCCGGACTACATCGCGGGCCTGCTCCTCGCGCACCGCAGCGGCGAATTCATCATCGGTTGCCGCCTCGGCGGGCGAAGCGTCGGCTACAGCGAGGCTGTCATCAGCCTCGGTGGCTTCCTGCAGCAGGCCATCGAGATAGGATTGCAGGGCCATCTGCGGCCGCGTGCTGATTTGCCGGGTTTGCGTCATCAGGCCACCTGCACTGCGGATCGGTAAGTCAGCACATGCTTGAGCAAGGCCCGATAGGCAATTACGCCGCGGCTCTTGCCGTCGAATTGCGACGGCGTCAGACCCTTGCGGCTGGCATCGCGCAGCCGGGTATCGACCGGAATGTAGCCCTGCCAGACCGCGTCCCCATAGGTATCGCGCAGCAGCTTCAGGGTGCTCAGCGAGGCCTGGGTGCGGCGGTCGAACAAGGTCGGCACGATCTGGTAAGGCAACGCCTGCTTGCGCGAGCGATTGACCATGGCCAAGGTGCCGACCATGCGCTCCAGGCCCTTGACCGCGAGAAACTCGGTCTGCACCGGGATCACCAACTGCTGGCTGGCGGCCAGCGCATTGACCATCAGGACACCCAGCAAAGGCGGGCTGTCGATCAGGGCAAAGTCGAAATCCTGCCACAGCTGCGCCAGACTCTTGGCGATCACCAGGCCCAGGCCATTCTGCCCCGGCGACTGACGCTCCAGCACGGCCAGTGCGGTGCTCGACGGCAACAGCGAAATGCGCTCATCGCTGGTGGGCAGCAGCAGTTGCCCGGGCAAGCCTTCGGGCACCGTGCCCTTGTGCAGGAACAGGTCGTAGCAGCTGTGCTCCAGGGCATCGGGGTTGTGCCCGAAATAGCTGGTCATCGAACCGTGCGGGTCGAGGTCGACGACGACCACGCGCTTGCCCGCCTCGGCCAGCAGGCCGGCCAGGGCGATGGTGGTGGTGGTCTTGCCGACGCCACCTTTTTGATTGGCTACTGCCCAGACTCTCATCGTGCGTTGTTTCCCCCCCGGAGTGGCCGCCTGCCCTGCCGGGAACGGTGTGGAATTCAGTGACGGAGAATTGACGACTTACTGCCCCGCCATCGCTGCAGGCGTAGCCGGTGCACTTTGTGTGCCAGCGCGCTGCAAGGCCGCATCCGGCGTCGCATTGGCACTGCCAGTGCCGGTAAGGCTGCGGCGCACTTCAAGATTGCGCGAAATCACCAGCACCACCCGACGATTGCGCGCGCGCCCCTCGGCGGTGTCGTTGCTGGTCAGCGGCTGATACTCGCCATAGCCCACCGATGCCATGCGCGCGGGGTTGACCCCTTCCATCGCCAGCAGGCGAACGATACTCGCCGCACGCGCCGAGGACAGCTCCCAGTTGGTCGGGTACTGCGCGGTGCGGATCGGCAGGTTGTCGGTAAAACCTTCGACATGAACGGGGTTGGCATACGGTTCGAGGATGCTCGCCACCTTCTCGATGATGGCGAATGCCTTGTCGCTGGGCATGGCATCGCCACTGCCGAACAGCAGCGAGGAATTGAGCTCGATCTCCACCCACAGCTCGTTGCCGCGCACGGTCATCTGGTCGGACTTGATCAAGTCGCCAAACGCATCGCGCACGTCGTCGCTGATGGTTTTCAGCGGATCGACATTGGACTGCGCCAGGCCCGCGTCGCTCTGCTGGCTGTCCAGGACCAGCGGTTCGGCTGGCCTGACGCTCAGCGGCCGCTCCTCGCCGATGGGGATCGCCTTCAGGCTCCGCTCCGGGTCGTTGAACACCCCGACAAGGGCTTGCGAAATGACCTTGTACTTGCCCTCGTTGATCGAGGAAATCGAGTACATGACCACGAAGAACGCGAACAGCAGGGTAATGAAGTCGGCGTACGACACCAGCCAACGTTCGTGATTCTCCGGTTCCTCGGTATGGCGACGGCGACGCATGGGCTACTCCATGAAGCCTTGCAGCTTCAGCTCGATCGAACGCGGGTTCTCGCCCTCGGCAATCGACAGCAGGCCTTCGAGCAGCATCTCGCGGTAGCGCGACTGGCGCATGACGATGGCCTTGAGCTTGTTGGCGACCGGCAGCAGCACCAGGTTGGCGCTGGCCACGCCGTAGATGGTCGCGACGAAGGCCACGGCAATGCCGTTGCCCAGCTGCGACGGGTCGGCCAGGTTGCCCATCACGTGGATCAGGCCCATCACCGCACCGATGATGCCGATGGTCGGCGCGTAGCCGCCCATGCTCTCGAACACCTTGGCCGCCTGGATGTCGCGGCTTTCCTGGGTCAGGAAGTCCACTTCGAGGATGCTGCGAATGGCTTCCGGCTCGGCGCCATCGACCAGCAGTTGCAGGCCTTTGCGCGCATACGGGTCCGGCTCGGCATCGGCCACCCCTTCCAGGCCCAGCAGGCCTTCCTTGCGCGCCGTGAGGCTCCAGTTGACCACGCGGTCGATACCGCCTGCCAGGTCGACCCGCGGCGGGAACAAAATCCAGCGCAGGATCTGCAGCGCCCGCTTGAAGGCCGGCAACGGCGACTGCAGCAGGGCCGCCGCCAGGGTGCCGCCGAGCACGATCAGCCCTGCCGGGCCATTGATCAACGCACCGACGTGGCCGCCTTCGAGGAAATTGCCGCCGACAATCGCGACAAAGGCCAGGATCAGACCGATAAGGCTGAGGACATCCATCAGACACAGGCCTCGATCAGGTGCTTGCCGATCTCGTCCAGGCTGTACACCGCATCGGCCAGGTTGGCCTTGACGATGGCCATGGGCATGCCATAGATCACGCAGCTGGCTTCATCCTGGGCCCACACCGTGCTGCCGCCCTGCTTGAGCAGGCGCGCGCCCTCGCGACCGTCCGCACCCATGCCGGTGAGCACCACCGAGAGCACCTTGTCGCCATAGGACTTGGCCGCCGAGCCGAAGGTGATGTCCACGCAGGGCTTGTAGTTCAGACGCTCGTCACCGGGCAGGATCTTCACCGCGCCACGGCCGTCGATCATCATCTGCTTGCCACCCGGCGCCAGCAGGGCCAGGCCAGGGCGCAGCATATCGCCGTCCTCGGCTTCCTTGACGCGGATCTTGCACAGCTTGTCCAGGCGCTCGGCAAAGGCCTTGGTGAACGCTGCCGGCATGTGCTGGATGAGCACGATCGGCGCCGGGAAGCTGGCAGGCAACTGGGTCAACACCCGCTGCAGGGCCACCGGGCCGCCCGTGGAAGTGCCGATGGCCACCAGTTTGTAGGGCTTGCGCTTGGGCGCTGGGGCATGCGCAGGCGCAGGGGCCGGCGCGACACTGCGCAGCGGTGCGACACTGCGGGCCAGCGCAGGGCTGGCGAAATTGCTGGCCGGGGTATGGGCGGTGCTGGTCGGCGCCGCAGTGGCGACCGGCGACGGGCTGGCGTAGCTGCCGAAACGGCGGTTGCTGCGCGACAGCGTATGCACCTTCTCGCACAGCAGTTGCTTGACCTTCTCCGGGTTGCGCGAGATGTCTTCGAAGTTCTTCGGCAGGTAATCCACCGCACCGGCATCCAGCGCGTCGAGGGTGACGCGAGCGCCTTCGTGGGTCAGCGAGGAGAACATCAACACCGGGGTCGGGCAGCGCTGCATGATGTGGCGCACAGCGGTGATGCCGTCCATCATCGGCATCTCGTAGTCCATGGTGATCACATCGGGCTTGAGCGCCAGCGCCTGGTCGATTGCTTCCTTGCCGTTGGTCGCGG
>RCUM01001318.1_pt1 | contig 10069 bp, 7 predicted proteins | sample 2166141 | NCBI WGS metagenome assembly RCUM01 (sample SAMN09932756, study PRJNA488358) | compost metagenome | isolation source: compost soil in crotonic acid-enriched | place: Germany: Experimental Botanical Garden
AGTCGCGTTTGGCATCCATGTTACCCAGTTCCAACACGTCCAGTTTGCCCAGTTTAATTTTGGCAACGGAGTCAGTAATTTTACGGGTAACAAACTCACGGCCACGCAGCGGCGACTCATGGTTAAACAGAATGCCGCTTGACGCAAAAATACCGTAACTTTCACGATAGTTGATGGTCATCCAGTGGGCATACAGTTTGGCAACGCCATACGGGCTACGCGGGTAGAATGGCGTATCTTCCTTCTGTGGAACTGCCTGTACTAAACCGAACATTTCAGAGGTTGATGCCTGATAGAAACGGATTTTAGTGTTAACAATGCGGATCGCTTCCAGCAGATTAACCGGGCCAATACCGGTTATTTCCGCTGTGGTAATAGGCTGTTCGAAAGACACCCCCACAAAACTCTGTGCCGCCAGGTTATAAACCTCCGTTGCCCCTGTTTGCTGCAACAAACGGATGCTGGCAGACAGATCGGTCAGATCATACTCAACCATATGCAGATTCGGGTGCTTATCAATCCCCAGCTCTTCAATACGCCAGAAGTTTACGGAACTGGTACGGCGGTAGGTTCCGTGAACCACATACCCTTTTTCGAGAAGAAGTTCAGCAAGATAAGCGCCATCTTGACCAGTGATACCTGTAACTACTGCTATTTTCATAGATATATTCCGTTTTTATATGAATATTAAAACCACTACGCTTCCACAATATCAATCGCGGACTAGAAAGTCTTGAAAACTTCCATACTCAGACTATTATGCATTTTCCTGAGATAGTATTGTAACAAGTTCTTTTGTTTTGTCATGCATCAAGTCAATATTACCACGAGACTCAACATTTAAACGTACAACAGGTTCTGTATTAGAAGATCGGAGATTGAAACGCCACTCGGAAAAATCCATGCTGATTCCGTCGGTATAGTCAATATGCTTAGCAAGTGCCATATACCGTTCTTTAATATTGTTAATGGAAACATCCGGATCTTTCAGGTTAATATTAATCTCTCCTGAAGATGGATAAGCCGAGATACGGTCTTTAACCAGTTGACCAATGGTTTGCCCTTTGACACAGACCAGCTCGGCGATCAATAACCAAGGGATCATTCCGCTATCGCAATATGCAAAATCACGGAAATAGTGATGGGCACTCATTTCACCACCATAAATGGCGTCTTCGGCTCGCATACGTTCTTTAATGAACGCGTGGCCAGTCTTTGACATAACTGGCTCTCCGCCTGCCTGCGTCACCACATCGATGGTATTCCAGCTCAAACGGGGATCGTGGATAATCTTCGCACCAGGTTCTTTTTGCAAGAAAGCTTCAGCCAGCAGACCAACAATATAATATCCCTCGATAAACTCGCCGTTTTCATCAAACAAAAAACAGCGATCAAAATCCCCGTCAAATGCAATGCCCATATCAGCACCGTGCTCACGTACTGCATTGGCCGTATCTGCACGACACTCAGGTAACAATGGATTAGGAATACCATTCGGGAAGGTACCATCAGGTTGATGATGAACCTTGATGATTTCAAGTGGAGAATTATGCGCTATCAGCTGTGCCTCAATTGCATCAATCACATGACCAGCGGCCCCATTACCGGAGTTAATTACCAACTTCAGCTGCTTGAAGTTTGCTATGTTGACGTAAGCAAGCACATGCTGGACGTAATCTGCCAATACATCCTGTTGAACATAGTGACCACGTGCTGCCAATGGCGCCGGGAATTGATTTACTTCAGCCAGTTCTTGGATAGCACGCAAGCCAGTATCTCCGCTGATAGGGCGAGAACCTTCACGTACCAGTTTCATGCCATTGTAATTGATCGGGTTATGACTCGCAGTTACCTCAATACCACCGTCAGCTTTGAGGTGGGACGTCGCAAAGTAAATCTCTTCCGTACCAGTCATACCGATATCGATTACATCAGTGCCTGCATCTTGTAAACCTTCTGCTAAGGCTAGTTTCAAACTTTCACTTGTTAGACGCACATCGCTGCCCAACACAATTGTCTTAGGTTTTAAAAACTCGCCATAAGCACGCCCAATACGGTAAGCGATCTCCTCATTAAGTTCTTCACCTAATTTACCTCGAATATCGTAAGCCTTAAAACACGTTAACTTATTCATTTCAGATCCTTCAGTTAAACCCTACCATACCGGTCATGTAAGCGTTCTATATCGTCCTCTCCCAAATAGAATCCAGAGCGTACCTCAACTATTTCGAGATCGTTCTTACCTGGATTTTCCAGTGTATGTATGCAACCAGCAGGAATAAAGGTGGACTGATTCTTGGAAAGCAGGAATTCTTTATCATCAACGTTTACTTTGGCTGTGCCACTAACCACAATCCAGTGCTCTGCCCGATGATGATGCCGTTGTAGCGAGAACCCATGTCCAGGATGGACAACGATTTTTTTCAACTGATAATGAACGCCACTATCGATATCACAGATGGTCCCCCAAGGACGGTACGAAGATGGATGCTGCCGGTAATGATGAAGATCTCGTCTTTTTAGTTCATCAACAACCTTTTTAACATCCTGAACCTGATCTTTCGTGGATATTAACAGTGCATCGTTAGTATTAATGATTATCAGATTATCTAGACCAATTGTGGCGACTAACGCAGAGTCAGACGAGATGTAGTTGTTACTGGAATCAATAGAAATTATTTGACCTAAATTCACATTACCGGATACATCTTTTTCTGAGACATCCCATAACGATGACCAAGAACCAACGTCACTCCAACTGGCATCAATCGGAATCACTACCGCGTTGCTGGTTTTTTCCATTACAGCGTAATCAATAGAATCACTCGGGCAGTGTTTAAATATTTGCTGATCTACGCGGATAAAGTTCATATCACGCTTACTTTCTGCCACAGACTTTTTTGTATTGGCAGAAATTTCCGGACTGAATTGATCCAACTCCTGCAAAAAAGTGGCAATTTTGAACATGAACATGCCACTATTCCAACTGTACTCACCGCAATCAAGATACTCTTGTGCCTTTTCAAGGCTCGGTTTTTCGACAAAAGAATCTACTTTAAAGCATGCGTGTGAAAAATTCTCTCCGCGTTTAATGTAGCCGTAGCCAGTTTCAGGATGCTCAGGAATAATGCCAAAAGTCACCAGATGGTTATGTAACGCAAATTGCAGTGCAGTTTGAATAGCAGAGTGAAAATTATCAACCTTTTTAATTAGATGATCTGCAGGTAGCACCAACAGAATATTATCAGGATCTTTTTCGGCCGCAAGATATGCCGCAAGAGCAACTGCGGGGGCAGTGTTGCGCCCAACAGGTTCAAGAATAATATTCGTGGCTAGTTGGCCAATTTCACGTAATTGTTCAGCCACCAAAAAGCGGTGATTTTCATTACAGATAACGAGTGGGGCCTCCACCTCAGCCCCATCAAATCCAGATAGACGCTGCAGGGTTTGCTGCAGAAGACTAAAACCACTGTCATCAATTGACAGAAATTGTTTTGGGAAAGACTCACGTGACAGAGGCCAGAGACGACTCCCTGTTCCCCCGGCCATAATGACAGGAATTATTTTTGACATTAACTAATCCTTTTACTGCATCACTTACTTTGCTGAAACCATTCTGATTATGGCTTCATTAATTAGTAAACGACACAAATTCGAATAATCATCTTAAACGTTAAATCGAAGTGTATATTTAATTATCTAACCGTAATTTTTAGCATCAAACACATGAAAGATTCAAAAGTAAAGAAAAGAAAGTTTAAATGTTGTTATGTGCGAATATAACGCACTCGTAAAAAGTTTATTTTTACTAATCCCACGCCATAAAAAATAACATTATAAATACAATGCATCACTGCAAAATACAATAAATAACTTAATGCAAATTAAAGCAATAGAAGATTAAGATTAGTGATTATTTCTTCCTCAATCGGATTATATGTAACTTGGTATATTTCTAACCAAGCATTTAAATAGTTTGATAGTGTATCGAGATAGACTTGAGAATGAGTGGCACTCCAACCATAAGCGAGTATTTTCATTTTATCCCAATAATACGTAACATCCTTTATCTTTTTACATACCCTTCCCTGAATAACATTCCCTTTAATATGTACATTTGATATTGCGCTCGGTTTCTTTTTGACTATTGATCTGGTAGATTCAATATTATCTTGATCGATAGCAGAGGCATTATTTATTTTTTTACCCCTTGTGATAACAACGCATAATCAGAAGCACATACTATATTAGAAAAAAATATATTAATAATCTATTCATGGCTCACTATTTAGAGTAATAAAATAATGGCGAGAGAAACCAAGTTATCAATCAAGAATCAATCTCCAAAAAGGAATCTGATATTTTCAGAAGAATAACTCCAATCGAAATCTTTTTTTCTATCTTTAAGAGTTTTATTGATTTTCATATGGTTTTCGTCAACATATTTTAGTGTATTCATCAATTGATCCACTGAGCCATAATCAAATGTTAATTCTTTTAAACCTGACGCCCTTAAGAACTGGCAAGTTTCACCAACCGAAGTTGAAATGAAAATAGTAGAATAATGCAGGGCATTATACATTACTCCTGACTGGGATGCTGCTTTATATGGTAATATGAGTATAATATTTTCGGACAGTAACTCTTGTACTTCCTCAATAGGGAGGTAAGTATCACGGACTGTACATCCTTTTTTTTCTAATTCACTAGATAAGAATTTCAAGCCTATATCAAACTTACCATAGACCTCAACTGTATAACCGGCTGAAAATAATTTATCTGCTGATTCTAAAATGAAATCCAAGCCTTTATAAGGCTTGATATTCCCCCAAAAAACAATCCTTTTTGGGGGAATATCGTATCTTTTATATATTCCATTACCGTTATTAGTAACCGGCATTACACCAAGATTCATTACCAAACTTTTAGCATTAAAAGCAGCACCATAGGAATCAATAAAAACATCTTTAGTATATTGACTTACGAACATGATTCTTTTAGCTATACGGGCAATAAGCTTGAAAGGTAAATAGACTTTATTGTTATAATCATGAGGAATAGCATTATGAAATGTCATTACAAGTTTTTTTCGAATTAATAACGAAAATAATATATCTAGGCTAGGAACGATGCTCCATTGCAAGTTAATTCTTTGATATAGCGATTTATTCTTCAATATATCAAACAACATTCTTACATAATTTAACCCTCCTGTAATCTTATTAGCATTAGATATGTCGTAGCATATGACATTAACGTTAATTAATTCGGAGATTTCATTTAAATATTCTGAATTGAATATTGAGTTGGAACAATAAAAATCTATTACGAAATTTTCACTTAAAGACTTGAGGAAAAAATAATCATATTGCAATGTATATGACGCGGGATCTACAACAGCAATTCTATTCATTAGTGGAATGCTCGCTTATAGCCACATTGATATGAAACCTGACAATTTCTTTCTTTAATAAACCTAGCCGGGTTACCCGCGTAAAGCTGATTTTTTGGTATGGGTTTAGTCAAAACTGAACCTGCGCCAAGGACAGCCCCCTCATGCAAAACAACGCCGGGTAACAATAACGCAAACGAACCGATTACGACATTATTTTCTATCGTGACTGGCTTTGAAATTGTTTCATATGTGCTAGATGAAATATCATGATATTGAGTGATGATTTTCACACCTAATGTCAAGTCAACATTGTCTCCGATAAATATACCACCCCGACAGTCCAAAAATGCCCCCCATTGTACATTTGAACCTTTGCCAATAACCAATTTCCATGGTGCGAAAATTTTCACTCCCATATGGATATTAGTGCTGTGATGAATCTTAGCACGATAAAATATTCTAAGTATTAAATTCCTAATAAGATATGATGGTATATAACTAAAAAAATGATTCCATAAAGCCATAACAGAATAAGAAATAAAACGTTTAGAAATTCGCATTTAAAGCCTCGTATAATTCGTTTTTGCCTCGATTGTTCCAGTGTAAAAAATAATTTTCATTTATTCTACCAACCAATGGTAAATTCGATTCGATGATAGGAAATAATTCATCCCAATCTGAAACAAGAAAAACCCTATCAGGAAAATACTCACTTGCAAACCGGCCAAAAATACAGTCCGAAACAATAATCAGAGCGTTAGACTGCAATGCTTCATACAAAACACTACTCACTCTATAATCGAAATTTTGAGGTATAATTACAACATCTGAAGAAACCATCATGCCATTATAATCTTCAAACCATGAAGAAAGAATTATATTTTTACTTTCAAATTTCACATCATATTTTTGCTTTGCATAAAGCGTATATCCTTTATTTTGACTAACCACATGATAAATTTTATTCGTCGTCTCCGCATCGATAGTTGCAGATGGCATGAAAATAATTTTATCATGATTAATCCCTAACGGTTCAACACGCTTATTAGTTGAGTCAAATATATTATTCATTGGAAGACGAATAGTTACCGCCTTTTTATTAAATTTTTCATTGACATACTTAGAGATATAATCCATTAAAGTGATATGCGTTACTGTTTTCGATATCATCTTATACAGCATTTTTTTTAAAAAACCTGAATTTGGCACTGTATTATGTTCAAATACATATAGATTTGTACGTGTAAAGTAGCGAAAAAAATACGACCAAATGGACATTGAGAGAGGTTCATATGATAAAAATAAAACTTTATCAAAACTATTATGTCTCAGTTTAGAAAAGACATTTTTCATTAGGATTAATTGATTAAACTTATACTTCCATTTACTATTTTTTACTAACATTTTGTCAGGGAATGATCGGGAATTTGAATCAAAATTTCTTGCCATTGAATCTGAAAAATACATACTAACATCTTCATTTCCCAGCCAATCGACAATAGATTGATTAAAACTTGTGTGTGCACGTTCAGATAATGTATCAACCAGTAAAACTTTCATTTATGCGACTCTTTTGGAAAAAGAAATTATAGAGAATATAACCATAAAGGTAAATGCGTGTATTGGTTGCCAAAACATATTTAAACAGAAGATAGAATAAAAAAGCATGAACAGATATAAAAACATCTCTAATGTAATTTCTTGATTAACAGCAACATTTTTATAACTCTGTTTAAGACACGTGAATGACAGTTTTATTGCCATGAAAACCGTACTCAAATAAGCAATAATTGAAACAATCCCACCTTTTAATAAAAGGTAACTGATGAAGGTATGAGGACGTTGAAATCGGCCAGATATATTCTCTTGGAAACTGTAGTCAGAAACACCAACATCAATAGGAAAGCCAGTATAAGAAAAATCAAAATAACCACCCAGCCCATTACCGATTATAATTGGTGTAACATGATCAATACCATAACTCGTAATATTAATAAACTCATACCATCTGACCATAGCTGATCCAGAAGTATCAGCATTGCCAGTGAATATATTTGTGAAAAAATTCAGCTTATAAAGTAGAAAGTTAAGACTATCCGGAGCTACAATGAAAAGAACTGATATTAGCGCAAAAACACCAGAAAACAAAATAAATACGGCGGAAATCCCCCGCTTGAACAAATCAGATCTCATTATAAAGAAAGGTAGTAAAAGCATAAAAATAGCAGATAGAGCGACGAACGCTAAGTCATCTCTTTTCATTGAAATTGCTGCAAGCATTGATAATGCAACCAGCAGACACCGTATGCTAAATTTAGGAATTGCAATAATTGCAGCTAATAAAATCGGATATGCTATATAAGGTTGCGTTGATAATTCAAGTTTAATACTGCCTGTGAAATAGTCGTGCAACAAAAATATAATAGTTCTGAGACCAATGGTAATTACAGCCAAGAATATCACAGAAATAATTCCTGACTTTATATTATTATAATTGTGCAATGAGGTTACCACAAGTATTGCACATATCCACACAATGTATATTCTCACATCTGAAAACACACTCCGAATATCGACTTCATTGCCTCTTAACGAAGAAATAAACGTCCCCAATAAAGACAAAACAAATAGAGTTACTATAAAGCCAATAAATAAATATTGGTATTTTGGAACTTTTCGGTCATGTAATGTAAACAATCTGTATAATGCTAAAACACCTAGAAAAATTATCATCAAAACTGACAAGCTAAAGCCAAACAAACTTAGAGAATGAAAAGAGTAAAAAGAAGCAACCTCAGTATTATCACTATCCACCACTTGCTGAACAAAATCTCTGGAAAACTGCGGAGTAATTAGAGCTATATATATATATAGCAAAACCCCTCGCTTAAAATTGATTAGCGATAGAACAACGAGTGATACTAGTATTCCATAAGACAATAGTACGCCGACTACATTACTCGTTAAATAGTCAGTGTATATGAAGCTTAAGAATGCAATTAATAACAGTGCTAGTATTTTCTTTGCATTTAATAAATCACTTAAATACATTATCAATAGCTTCCTGGCATAGCCGTTTTTGGTTTTTAATGAACTCTATGGGTTGAGCGTATTCATCTATTATATCAGACATTATTGACGGCGTCAGATTTCCATGTCTGCTATTGTTCTCATGCAGTCTTCTGCTCCTGACTCTCGGATATATCTTTCTTCTTTAGGAGAAGTAAACGATATCAACGTTAGGCAGCCAGCCACGTCAGCAAGCACGACTGAATGTAATCTAACCCCAATATGTAAATAGCTTTTTCTCAAAATATCAATATATTCATCAACGCTATTAGGATTAGTTATAGCGAATTTGCATGTCAAATTTTCTGCTATTCTTTGGTGTAAAGAGTTATCATCTATAACTCCTCGATGAGATGGTGAAAATACATTTTTTTATTTAGTGACCTTGGGATTATATTTAACTTTTCCGCCATAGCTTTAACATCCCTATACCCTTGAACTCCGGAATAAGAAATATAATCACTGTTTCTAACTATATTTTTTATTGGATAATCTCATTTAAAAAAACCAAGTCAGCAGACATTTTAAAATCACCATTGGTGAAAAGTTTCCTCACCACTTCTAAGGACTCATTATCTCTGAAATCTTTCATTACTCATCTTAAATATATTCACTATTACATCTTTAACGTTATTACTTAAATCCCCCATGCCAACACCCATGAAAATAAATTGTGTTCTGAATAACTTGCAAAGAAGACCTATTTTAACTAGATCGTAAAGCCCTCTATTATGATCAACGCTGCATCATAAAAACACGCCCCTCCATATCACCTTTTCAACGCGTAGAATACGCTTTTACATAAGATAATTTATCTGAGGTTTTGACTAAATTTATATTATTAATACCGGATGCTATTTTAAATTTATCTACATCATGGACAGCTACAGTTGTTTTTATAGAGCTATTTTTTAATAAAGAACGAAAAAGATTAGGCAACATCAAATCATCGCCGATATTCTCACACCCATAACACTCATAACACTCATAACACTCATAACACTCATAACACTCATAACACCCAATCAATAAAACATTAATTCCACACCTGCTTTTTATTTATAAATATTATAACTAAAACCCAACCAATCATTCTAGAAGATAAAAATGCAATAGCTGCAGAAACAACCCCTATAGTTCTAAATGTCGAAATAAATACCAATAGGAAAAATGCTAGTTGTGCAGCCTTGATTAATAAAAAATAGTTCTGAGATGATTTAAGTATATAGGCTTCCCAGACGCCCATAACCAAAGCCCCTGAATGTGAGAGTAACAGTAATATTATAATACTAAAACTAACTCGCTCAATGGAAATGACACCTCCATAATATAGAATAGCAAAGATAACCGCTAAAGGTATTACAAAAATAACGACTAACTTTAGCAAACGTGAGCTTACAGCTGATATACCCTCTCGCTTAATATTTTTAGCAGAAAGCTCTCTAACAAATACAGTATTTATTGCGCTGATGACCACAGGAGCAGCAAAGAATATTATAGATATCTTAGCGTATTTACCAGCAGTTTCACTATCGAAAAAATGACTAATTAAAATGACATCTGCACGCATACAAATAATTGCGAGCAAATTAGCCAAATATAATT
>RCUM01001325.1_pt1 | contig 10039 bp, 14 predicted proteins | sample 2166141 | NCBI WGS metagenome assembly RCUM01 (sample SAMN09932756, study PRJNA488358) | compost metagenome | isolation source: compost soil in crotonic acid-enriched | place: Germany: Experimental Botanical Garden
TTGTTGTGACGGTCCAGCGATAGCCACCATGGGTTGCCTGAGAGTTGTTCAGGCATCGGGTGATGCTGACCCGCACAAACCCGCCTGTGCGTTCCGCCTCGACAATGCTGTCGAACTTCACAACCTGCTGTTCTTCGTTGATGCCGATCACTGGCGTCTTGTGCCATTGCGGATCCTGTACCTGGTCCACGTAGAGGCGGCGGGTGTACCGCCCTCTGCCGTTCTCCCCGACCATGCAAAAGTGCTCAACCCGGGTCGTGAAGCGGGCCTCCCTGTGTATCTGACCCATCACGATGCTGGCCTTGCTGACCGTGAGGGAGAAGGCCGCTGCCACCTCTGCGCTGATGGCGCCATCGGTTCGGGCATGAACCCACTCGGCAACCTCCTGAATGATGCTCATGCTGCCCTCCTGATCTGCAGGTGCTTGTAAGGGTTATTGGCTCTGGCGATGGCCGCCATCGGCGGCGGGCTGACGCTGTTGCCCACCATCAACACCTGATCGGTGATGGAGAGCGGGGTGCCGTCGTGACCGCGGTCATGGATGTAGTGGCGAGGCATGCCCTGGCAGCCATAGAGCTCCTTCGGTACCAGCATGCGCAGGCCGATATCCACGATCACCCAGGTGGTGCCGCACCAGGTCACGGTCACCAGTGCCAATCTGTCCTTGGTGGTGATGGTGTGCATCGGCTCGGTGACAGCCCCCCACTGCCCACCGCTCGAGTAGTAGCGCATCAGGAAGGCGCTGACCCGCAGGGCTCCGGCCTCTTGCTCCGGTGTCAGGCCGCACTCACCCGGGCTTGCCATCACGGTCTGCACCAGGGCGTGGTGCTGACCCGCCGAAACGATGGTGGGGAGCTGGCCCTCCGGGGTGCTTGGCGGCAGGTTCTTGCGCAGGTGCACCATGAAAGCGGAGGCCAGTTGCTGCTGGCTGCCGCTGGAGGTGATTGTGCTGCATGGGTCAGCCACGGATCTGGCTGGCACGGTGTTGAACCCGCCGTTGGCCTGCACCATCAAGGGTGCCGCCAACATGGACTTGCCACCACCGCCGGCCATGATGGCCGCAGCAGGTTCATCCACCCCGTGCTCGCCTCCTTTACCGAAGTGGCGCACCACCAGAGGGGCCAGACTCGGGTTGCACAAGGCGAACGCACCACCCTTGGGCCAGCCGGTAATAGTGCGCAGCGGGGCATCGACCGAATTGACACCTCGCCCCGACCAGTTGGCCAGCTCGATGATGAAGGGCTTGGGATTGGTCAGCACCTCGCGGATCACCCCGATTGCCACGCGCTCCAGGGTGGCATCGGCCAGTGGGCGTTTGACGTTCAGACCCTGTGCCCGGGCTTCTTCCTTGGTGAGGAATATAGAGGGACACGGGATCGACCAGTCGATGTGATCCGCCGTTACCCGATACGGCTTGAGGTGGCTGCCTGGTGCCGGGGCCTTGCAATGGGTTGGAGCGGGCCAGCAAACGGGTTCCCCGTCCCGGCGGGCAACGAGGTAGAGGCGCTGGCGGCTGGTGGCCGCACCGTAATCGGCGGCATTCTTGACGGTATGGTCAAGCTCATACCCCATGCGCTCGATGCTGGCCAGAAAGCGGCGCCAGGTCTGGCCTGCCCGCTTGGGATCCGGCACTAGGTATTGCTGCTGGCGTGGTACCCGCTCCCCTGGGTCGGCGATATGCTGCTCGATCTTGGTCTTCTTGCCGCGCTGAACCTCGACCAGCTTGATGACCCGGCCGGTGGCCTTGTCCCGCTTGGCGATGAGGGGCCCCCAGGTGCGCATCTGCTTGACGTTCTCCATGGAGAGCACGGCAGGCTTGCCTAACGCCAACCACTTGGTGATCACCCAGGCCAAGCTGCGGATCTCCTGCTTGCGCGGCTGACCGCCGGCGGCCTGGGAGTGATGGGTGCAATCCGGGCTGGCGTGCAGCCAACCGATCGAGCGCCCCGCCAGCACAGCAACCGGGTCCACGGCCCAGATATCCTCCTGCAGGTGCAGGGCCTCCGGGTGGTTCGCCTGGTGCATGGAGAGTGCCTTGGGGTTGTGGTTGATGGCGATGTGCACCGGGCGCCCCAGCCCACGCTCTATCCCCGTGCTGGCGCCACCGCCGCCAGCGAACAAGTCCACGTTGATGGCAAACTCCAGATTGAGCGGGGCCCCGGTCACCTTGGCCCTGACGGCGCGGGAACGACGAAGTGTGTTGCTCATGCGGCCTCCCCGTTATCCAAGGTCAATGGCAGTTGATCGTGAGCCAGACCCAGCAGGTGTTTGGCCATTTGGGTCGCAGCCTTGAGCATGGGCTCTTGATCAATCCCTCCATCCTGCAGATCGCGGATGTAGCCAGCCAGCAGTCGGGTGTTGGCCGGGGTCAGCAGGTCAGCCTCATCAATCTGGTAGATGACTGACTTGATGGCCGGGTGTTGCTGCCAGTCGTGCAGGGGTTCTATCTCAAGGGCGCTGGCCTCGTTACCGTCGGCTGCTGGTGGCTCCCCCGCGGCCGGTTCTGTTTTGGCGGGTTGCTCCTGGATGACCACGGGGGCCAGCTTGGGGGCGGCGCTACGGATTGCGTGATCGGCGGCCAGGGTGAGCTCTACCGCTTGGCGGTGGATCATGTCGAGGATGATGGTGCCGGTGGTGATGAGGTCGTCACGGCGCAGGCGCGCCTCGGGGCGGCGCTCGCCCTGCCAGCCGGCGTCGAAGATCACCACGGCTGAGGCAAAGCCGCTAGAGCTGGGCTTGTCCTTCTTCGGGTCGCGGGGCACGTACCAGCTCGGCACCTCAAAGCCGATACGGCCGCTGACGAACTGGATGAAGTCGGCATCTTCTGGCCACCAGGTTTCGCTGGTGGCGGCCTTGATGAGCAACATGATCTTGGCGCCCAGCGCCCGTTGCTCGCGGCAGTAGTTGAGGATGGCCTCCATCCCGGTGATGGGGTTTCCCTCGCTATCCATACAGGGGCGCGAGTAGGGCGGGTTGGCGTAGGCAGCGCCTCCCAGACGGCGCAGGTCGGCGGCCAGCTCCTGGGTGAGGGCGTTGTCTTCGGCGTCGTAGTAGTTGGGCACCAGGTGGTTGCAGTCATCGGCGAACATGTCGAGCACCACCGGCCCCAGGGTGGGGGCGAACTGGTGGAACAGGCCCCAGGCCAGCGCCTTGGGGGTCTGCCATTGGTCGCCTATCTGCTTGAGCTCGTGGTCAGGCTGGGCCTGCAGCTCGGCCAGCGCTTGGGCGTAGTGGTTCATGCCGCCACCTCCGGGCTGGTGGGGTACCAGGCAAAGCCGTCTTCGGCTTGGCGGATGACCTTTCCGCACTTCATGGCGAGGTGGAACTCGGCAGTGGCGCCCTGGCTATCGCGCCAGCCTGGGAGCATGACCAGCTCGTCGGCGATCATGACCATGGGCAGACTGCAGGCCATGTACTCGGCTTGGGTCAGGCCATCGGGGAGGATGGCAGGGTTGAGCGGGATATGGCCGCGCTCACGCTGGTGGTTGGCCTCGGCATGGAAGGCGGGGCGGTTGCATTCAGGCAGGCCGGACATGGAGCCGGCGATGTAGATGCGCTTTTGGTGGTGTTGATCCGACATAGTTCATCCCGTTCACTGGTGTGTACGAGAATGATGTTAAGACAGCCAAACTCAGTAGTAAAGGTTTGTGTTGTGAATGCTTAACCTCTATCTTAGAAGCTACCCATAATGCTGGTGGGCTATGTGGAGTGTGGACTTACCAAGCAAGCCAAAATAAATAGCAAATAACAAAGGCGGATGATGCTATCGCTGATACCATGGTAATTTTGTGTAAATCCTGAGATGCTGATACTCTTTTATCTAGTTTAAGCTTTAATTTCTCAACATCATTTTTATTACCTAACTCATCTCCTTTATTAGTGGCAAGTTCCAAGGCTAGTCTTTGGAACAAATTGGTATATTCCTCTTTTATTGCTTGCAGATTGTCTGCGTTGCTTCTAAGTAGAAATAACATAAAAGTCGAAACTAATATTGATGATATTGCGATAGCGTAATTGCTGATTGCAGTAGAAGTCACGCTTATGTTTGAAATGGAAAATAATAATGTTATGGGTGTAGCTAATGCTTTGGTTGCAACGTCATTAATTGATGTATTGAGTTTCCCGTTATACTCCCTATATTTCTCTTCGTATTCACGACGAACATTATCAAACGAGAAACTGGTTACAAATAGGCGATAGCCGTGTTCAAATTGAATGAGAAACTCTTGTAATCTTTTAAGTAGCGATTCAAAACGCTCCTTTTGGATTACCTGTAACAGCATGTTAAACATTACTTCTTGAAATATATATTTCTTTTGTGTGGTGTGTTCAGGCTCTTGCATTGTATCAATGAACAGGCCAAAGTTAGTGGAGTTTAAGCTATCAAGAGCGCTTTTATCATAAATAATATCAACTGTTAGCTTACCACGACCAAGATAGACTAATGAGGTTGCACTATTCTCATGATCTGCCGCAAACTTAAGATAATCGATTAGTTTGACGATAACTCGGTATGCATTAATAAGTGCGTGGTTATCATCATGAGAGTAGATACTATACCCATCTTTAATGACCATAAAATGTGCTGGAACTGCCAGTCTATTATCTTGATTACTTAATAGTTCATCCCATGTTTGATAAACGTTTGTGGGATTGGAAAGGGTCAGACTGACCGTGGCGCCAAGTTGTACAAGTTGTTCACCATGCTCTGTAATTGAAAGTTGGTCTTTGTCAAATAAAACTGAACTGCCAGGGATCAAATCGAAATCATTTGCACGGATTAATAAAGAGAGATTTTCTGATGTCATGGATATGGCTACAGACATAGTATCATTACGAGAAGGATTGCTCTCGATTATTTGCCTATGAATATCTCTATAAATTTCAAGTGCTTCAACCGTAACAAACATAATTAATTTCGACCCTATTAGTCATTCTCCGTCAGCATTTTGAGCAAATTATCTGGTATTGCATTTATTTGAAGTGTCTTATTGACCTTGTCAAAGGTTACCTCAGTACCAAGTGCGCGACGAGCAAATCTTATAGATAAAAGAGCTGTTTTTCCATTAAAATATGTGAACCTTGATAACGTAGATCTGTCTATGCCAATCTTTTCACTCAGGTTGTGATTTTCTTGCGCATGAGTTCTGAAATTCGCAGCGTTGTCAGGAAATAGTCTGTTACTTATGCCTTCTAATGATACTTGGCCATCTTGATTGATACTCTTCTTTATATAATCTACTGCGTCTTGTAGAAGGTCATTTTTTTGTTCAACATCATATTCCATCTCATCGCAAAATGACTCAATTGCTGACTTCAAAGCTGTAGTATCAGTGCGATTATTTATGTATTCATCACATCCAACAAAACTTGTAAAATACTGACGCATATCTCCTGCGCTTTTCCCTAATTTAAAACGGAGATATTTAGGGCCGAGTCTGGCTGGATTTTTCCAAGAAGTGAGGTTAATTCGCACGGCGAGGTGTAGTTTATTCAGATCCAATGGATCCACAGAACTCAAAACAAGCTCTTCATCAAGAACCATACCTGTTGTTTCATGAAGCATGACAACGGCTAAAAAGGTTTCTCTTTGAAATTGATATGCATAGAACAATAAATAACCAGGCTTGGCCGACCCGGCTTTGCCCCAGTGATTCATTGCAAAATCTCTTGTTGAACGTCTTGATAGTTCAAGGAAATCTGTAAATGAATTATCTACAAACCCAATTTTAAGCTGAGATTCAAAAAAAGATGGTTCTATCGGTGGTTGACCGTCATCTGGAGGCGTGTCCGACTTGAAACATCCAGACGCTAAGGTTGTGGATCGAAATAAATCACCTAGCACTGACACAACTTGCTCGGATAAATTATCTACATCATTCTCAACGTCCCTTAATTTAAAGGCCGCTCTCTTTGTGTCATTATCTCTCGTTTCCCATAGAACTTTATGAATTATGAAGTTCTTGATTAAAAGTCTGCCATCTTGCTCTTCATTAACTTGTTGGAGGTCATCAATAACTCCCAAGACTTCTGGCATAGCGCTCAATTCCTTTTTATTAAAACCTACTGGTTAGCGTCGCTTCCGGCGGCGACGGTGTTCCACCATAGTGCCGATAATCTGGATATGCTGGCGATCCGAGCGCATGGTAGGAAAGTCGTCGTTAAGTGGTACTAGCTCAAAGACCTCTTGGCCATCCTCACCGATTCCTCGAGGGCGATACTTTTTGAAAGTTGCTGCTTCCTCGCCGTTCTTGGCCACCACGAAGTCACCTGGGTGGGGGTGTTCATCCGGATCAATCAGAACGACATCCCCTTCGACAAACTCCGGTTCCATGGAGTGGCCTTTCAACTCAATGGCAAAGGCACGCTCACCAAGTTCGAGATCAGTAGTGATGTAGACCAAGTTGCCATCGTATTCGCGGATCTCGCTAGTCTCTGTCCAAACCCCAGCCTGTACATAGCTGATCACGGGAATGCGATGAACATCCGGTGGTGCTATCGATAAATTCTGGCCTGCAGGGTCACCTTTACCGTCCATCAACCAGAACACAGACACAGATAGCGCTTTTGCTAGTGCTGATAAGTTCTTGGCATCAGGCGTGTACACACCATTCTCCCATTGAGAAATGGATGCTTTGTTTGCGCCGATTCTGTCGCCAAGTTGCTGCTGAGTCATTTTAAGGCGCGACCTAGACAGCTTGATGCGTTCTCCAATGTTCATAGTTAAGTAATTTAAACCTTTCGAGGTTAATTGTGCTTGACTGGTTTGTTGTGCTTGCTTAACCTCGCTGTGTCTACAGGAGGGACTATGAAGAAACTAGATGTCATCGCTTTTTTTGGCGGAGTGACAAAGACCGCAAAAGCACTAGGCATAAGCAAGTCTGCGGTGTCCCTATGGGGAGAAGAAATCCCATATGGACGAGCCTGTCAGGTACAGCTTGTCACGAAAGGGCGGTTGAAAGTCGAGACTGTGGGACAGGTGAAGCCATCATGACAAAAACCACCAGAACAACCACGAGAGTGAAGCGGGAACACTCCCACCTTTCTGACCCCATTGACGCCGCTTATCAGTTGAGCCGCCGGTACAACATCACCGACCTGGCCCGCCTGATGGGCTCCAAGCGCCCGACCACTCTGAACAACAAGTTCAATCCGGCTTGTGAAGACCACCACCTGACCCTGTCCGAGGCGATGGCAGTGACCGAACTGACCGGTGACAACGCCATTCTGCAGGCCTGGGCGCTGGCCCGCGGCCATACGCTGGTGGCCCTGCCAGATAGCACGGTGACCGAAGAGGAGCTGGCCGACCAGGTGATGCTGGTGGGCGAGGTAGTGGCGGCGGTGTTTGGCGAGCTGCGTGAAGCGCGGCAAGACGGGGTGATCGACCCGATTGAGCGGCAGTCCATCACGGCGGCAGTGCACCGGGCCATCAAGGAGCTGTTGAGCCTGGAAGAGTCGGTAGCCAGTCAGGTGCGCCCGTTCCCGGGTTCACATGCACAAGGAGAGAAGTGATGAAGGAAGCACAAAAAGAGTGGGCCGGCGCTGCTGTAACAGCCCGACCCGAGGTCCATTTTCGCGGAGAAAAGAACATGGAGAAGCGTACCGAACAAACACCGATCGCGCAAGACAAGCGCCGCTCATGCATTCCGCCCACGCTGCCGAGGCTGGTGGTGGGCACCCAGGGAACCTTTCTGGTCTACAGCGGGTTACGCATTCCGGCCACTGCCGAGCAGGCGCAACGCCACCTGGCCTGTTTGCAGCAGCACCTGCAGGAGGTGGCCCATGCATCCTGAGCTGTTTATCGAGCGCAACGTGGCGCAGATCCTGACGGCGGGGGGATACACCCCGGATGTGGTGCACACCGCAACCCAGGCGGCCCTGCGGCATTTTCGCACCACGCCGTGCTTTGCCAAGGGGCAGGCCTTTGCCAAGTGCCTGGCGGAGGGAAAGAAGATGGCCAAGTTGCTGCAGCGCAAGCTGCGCCAGCAGGAGAGGGACGCCAAGAAGGCGGCCAAGCCGACGCGATTGAAGAAGGTGAGCCATGGGTGAGGTAGTCAGACTGGCGGCCCCGGTGGCCGCCCCAGTTTCACGAGGATGCAACGTGGCCGACAACCGCCGCAGCGGGTTTGTGCTGCTTTACAAGAGCCTGAAGGAGGCGCCGTTCTACCGTGACCCGGTGCGCAAGGCGCTGTGGCTGCACTTGTTGCTGGAGGCTGCGCATGAACGCTGTGAGGTGACCTTCAACTGTAATCGTTTGCTGCTGCAGCGTGGGCAGATTGTGGGCTCGGCCCGCTCCCTGGGGGAGGCCTGCGGCATCTCTGAAGACAGTGCCCGCCGATCCCTGGAGGCCTTCGAGCAGGAGGGGATGATCAGCCGCACCAGCAAGCAGGGTACCCGGGGTTACACCCTGGTCACCTTGCTCAACTACGACCCTTACCAGCGCGGAGTTTCAGAACACATTGGCGCGGAGTTGGGCACGGAGTTGCAACCCGCATCAGGGCAGGGGATTGAGGGGGTATCGCAATCTGATGGCGCGGAGTTAGGCGCGGAGTATCACGCCGAAGATCTAAACAAGATAAACAACAAAACAAACAAAGATCTTAAAGACTCTTCGTCGCAACTCGCTGACGCGACTTTCGACCAGGTTGGGGAAGATCCCGCCGCTCTGGAGGTTGCCGATCCCGAGCCCAAGTCCAAGACCCGGGTCATTCCCGAGGCGGCCATCCAGACCCCGAACGGCAAGGCGTGGGGGACCAGCGATGACCTGATGACCGCGAAGTGGATGTTTCGTCGAGTGCAGCTGATCACCCCGACCGCTCTTGAGCCGAACTGGGCGCAGTGGTCCAACGTGATCCGGCTGATGCGTGAGCTGGACCAGCGCAGTCATCGCGATATTTGCGAGCTGTATGACTGGGTGAGCCGGGATGCGTTCTGGTGTACCAACATCCTGGCCCCGCAGAAGCTGCGCCAGCAGTGGGATCGGTTGCAGGCCAAGCGCGGTAACCCGTCTGCCGGCCACCAGCGCCCTCTGTCCAATCTGGCGCAAGCCCAACAGCAGGCCCAGGCCCTGCGAGCCGCGGGGGTCGATTATGACGACAACACTCCCCTCTAACGTGACCAGTCTGCCCGTGAATCAGGCCAGTCTGCAGGTGAGCACCGGTATGTCGATGTTCCTGGCCGACGAGCTGTTGCCGCTGATGGCTGGGTGCTGGCCCGCCAGTGCCAGCCAGTTGGATGCCAATGCCCGCGGCGTGGCCATGGCCTGGGGTGTTCAACTGCGCGGGTTCACCGCCCAGCAGATCCGCGAGGCGGTGTTGGAGCTGGCCGATGACGCTGGCCGCCAGTTCGCCCCGCGCCCGGCCGAGGTCAAGGCCAGCATCCTGCAGCGCAATCCGGTACCGAAGTCTGCCCCTGTGGGCCGCCAGGTCTCTTTGCGAGCCTGCGAGATGCAGGCGGAGGCCCGGGTTTATGTGCGTGATCGCGAGGTGACCGATGAGGCTGTTCAAGCTGAGCTGCAGCCACTGCTGGCCCAACTGCGCCGCGAGGGTGTGACGATAACCGGGAGGATGGCGTGATGGCGGTGACGTTCAGTGATGCCTGTGAGCGGGACATTCGCCGCGCCCGGTATGTGCGGGTGGCGGTGTACCCGGAGGTGAAGGACTGGTTGCCGGTGCAGGTGCGCCTTGAGGTGTCGGATTGCCCGCGGCAACTGGGGTTCACCTCGAAGATCCACCGGGCCGGGCACTACCTGGTACAGGGTGCCGAACTGGCTGAGGTGATGAAGGCGGTGAACGCCCTGCGCGGCCAGCAACAGCGGCCCGCCACGCTGGAGATGATCCCATGCGCGATCTCGTGATGCCGGCGTTGATGCTGTTGTTGCTCGTCGGTCTGGCGTTGTACCTGGCCGCCAATGTTTCGATGGGGGTAGAGAGATGGAGTTGATGATGAGGGGCGTGACCCCTTTGACGATGACCAGCGTGGAAATCGCCGAGCTGACCGGCAAGGAGCACAAGAACGTGCTGGCCGATATTCGCCGGAT
>RCUM01001326.1_pt1 | contig 10028 bp, 8 predicted proteins | sample 2166141 | NCBI WGS metagenome assembly RCUM01 (sample SAMN09932756, study PRJNA488358) | compost metagenome | isolation source: compost soil in crotonic acid-enriched | place: Germany: Experimental Botanical Garden
GGGCCTGGCTGGTGCTGAAAGGCGACAAACTGGCCGTGGTATCTACCGCTAACCAAGACAGCCCGCTGATGGGCGAAGCCGTTGCCGGCGCTTCAGGTTTCCCAATCGTGGGCCTGGACGTGTGGGAACACGCTTACTACCTGAAATATCAAAACAAACGTCCAGACTACATCAAGGCATTCTGGAACGTGGTTAACTGGGATGAAGCGGCAGCACGCTTCGCTGCGAAGAAGTAATTCGCCCCCAGAAATGAAGATACCCGCTTGATGCGGGTATTTTTTTGACCAAAATTCGCTAAAGTTTGACCGTTCTTTGCCGATGGTTTGTTCAATTGACGTTCGCCCGAAGGAAAGGAAAATCATTATGGCGGCATTGAAAACCTTGGCAGGAAAGTTCGTTCATCTCACCGTGGGTAAAAAGCTCGGCCTCGGATTTGGCCTGATGCTGTTGCTGACGGCGATCATCGCCGGTACCGGCGCCCAGTATCTGAATATCATCGAATCCCGCGCCAACCGCATCGATTTCAGCAACCGGCTGAACGACGAGATCAATCAGGCCAAATACAACCGTGCGCTATTCGGCCAAACCTACAAACCGGAATACCTGAAAAATAACCGCACCAATATCGAAAACGCGGTCAAGCTGATCAACCAGGGCCAGGAACTGAACTGGGATACGCAGAGCCGGAAAGATCTGCAGCGTTTGGTCGGGCTGATTGGCCAATACCAGCAACAGCAAAACGCCTTCGAAAAGGCGGTGGCGGCAAAAGATGCCGTACGCCAAAGCTGGAACATGTCGGAAGTGCAGGACAGCCTGAACCAGGTGGAGCGGCAAATCACCAATGCTGACCTGCAACTGGCCTTTATCCAGTTGAACCAAAAGCTGACCCTGGTGCGCTACGGTGCTCGCGGCCTGTTGCTGAGCCTGAGCGCGGAATCCGAAGCCCCGCTGGTGGCGGCCATTGACGATGCCCGCAGCGCGGCCAATGCGCTCAGTCGGCGACTCAGCGATGCTCAACGCCCCTTGCTGCAACCCCTGCTGACCGCGCTCGACGACTACAAAAACCGTATCGAAGCCTACCTGCCGGCTTATCAGCAGGAACAAGCGGTCAGTCAGTTGCTGGGCAACAGCGCGCAAGAAGTCGGCACGCTGGTTAATGCCTTTATGCAGGACGAACTGACGCAAACCCATAACGACATCAATTCGGCGCAGTTGCAGATGGGTATCACCACGCTGATCGCCATTATCGCCGGATTACTGGTTGCCTGGCGCATCACGCTGCAAATAACCCGACCGCTGCAAAGCACGCTGGCACTGGCGGAACGCATTGCCAGTGGCGATCTGCGTCAGGCGCAGACCAGTACCCGCCGCGACGAACTGGGCCAGTTATTGAACGCCGTGGCCGCCATGAGCCAGAACCTGCGCGATATGATTGAAAAAATCCAGATGGGCGTCAGCCAGGTGTCCACCGCCGCCGCCGAGATTGCCGCCGGTAACACCGATTTGTCCTCACGCACCGAACAGCAGGCGGCCGCAGTGGAAGAAACCGCCGCCAGCATGGAACAACTGACCGCCACGGTGAAGCAAAACGCCGAAAACGCCCATCATGCCAATCAGTTGGCTACCGATGCCTCGCAGACGGCCCAGCAGGGCGGCAAACTGGTGGAAAGCGTGGTCAGCACCATGCGCGATATTTCCAGCAGTTCGCAGCGGATCGCCGAAATTACCACCCTGATCAACGGCATTGCCTTCCAGACCAACATTCTGGCGCTGAATGCGGCAGTGGAAGCTGCGCGTGCCGGCGAACAGGGCCGTGGCTTCTCGGTGGTCGCCAGCGAGGTACGCAATCTGGCACAGCGCAGTGCCCAGGCAGCAAAAGAGATCGAAGGACTGATTGCCGAGTCGGTCAACCGGGTACAAACCGGCACCACGCTGGTGGAAAACACCGGCAATACCATGGAGCAGATCGTCCTGTCGGTCACCCACGTGCGTGACATCATGGCGGAAATCGCCGCGGCCTCCGACGAACAGACTCGGGGTATCGCCCAGATCGGCCAGGCGATTGTCGAAATGGACCACACCACCCAGCAGAACGCCGCACTGGTGGAAGAATCCGCCGCCGCCGCCGACTCGCTGGAAGAACAGGCAGAAATGCTGCTGCAGAGCGTTTCGGTATTCCGTCTGGCGGAGCATTCTGTGCCTGCCGCCGCGAAAGCCGTCGCGGCCAAAGCCCCGATCGGCAAACAACCGGCCACCCAAACCGCCGGGCAAGACAACTGGACCACCTTCTGACCCTCTCCCGCCCGAAACCTCTCGGGCGGGTTATTGTTCCCCGCTGCCAACTCGGGCTATGCTGGGCCTTCGACGCGAGACAAGGAGGCGCATATGCATCACCCAGAGGTTTACATCGGCACTATCCAACCCTACGAAGGCGGACGGCCCAGCGGCATCGCCAAGCGCCTGGTGGACGGTGCCGTCAAACTGACCCCGCTCGGCCTGGAAGGCGACGAACAAGCGGAGAAAAGTTATCACGGTGGGCCGGATCGCGCGCTGTGTCACTACCCCCGTGAACATTACGAGCACTGGCGCGAACAGTTCCCGGCGCAGGCGGAACAGTTCTGCGCGCCGGCCTTCGGTGAAAATATTTCTACCCTCGGGCTGACCGAACATAACGTGTTTATGGGCGATATCTTCCGCTGGGGCGAAGCGCTGATCCAGGTCACCCAGCCGCGCTCTCCCTGCTTCAAGCTCAATTACCATTTCGATATCGACGACATTTCGGTGCTGATGCAGCAAAGCGGCCGCTGCGGTTGGCTGTACCGCGTAGTGTCCGCCGGTAAGGTCAGCGGCGATCGTCCGCTGGAACTGGCAACGCGCAACAGCGACGTCTCGGTCGCCGAGGCCATCGGCATCGCCTGGCATATGCCGTTTGATGAAGAGCAGTATCGCCGCCTGTTGGCGGTGGCCGGGCTGTCTGCCAGCTGGAGTAAAACCATGCTGACGCGCATCAGCGAAGGCCGGATCGAAGACTTTAATCGCCGCCTGCTGGGCCGCTAAAATAGACCGGTTGAAAATAAAACCTGGCGCTAACTACAGCGCTAAACATTTTCACCGGCCTATACTGTTCAGCGTCGGTCGTTCCGGCAACCTCATTCAGGCAGGAGCAAAGTTATGAACACCCCGTCTCATTCGATTCACCATGCCGCAGCCGAAGGCTACCAGGCCAACGCCGATCGTTACGTTAAAGGGCGTCCGGACTATCCGCCGGAGATAACTACCTGGCTACGCGACACCATCGGCCTGCACGCCGGTATGACGGTGATCGATCTCGGTGCCGGAACCGGCAAGTTCACTCCGCGCCTGCTGGAAACCGGTGCGCAGGTGATCGCCGTCGAACCCGTGGCACAGATGCTGGAAAAGCTCTCGGCGGCGCTGCCGCAGGTTAAAACCCTGGCGGGCACCGCCGAATCTATCCCGTTACCGGATGAGTCGGTCGACGCCGTGGTTTGCGCGCAGTCCTTCCACTGGTTTGCCACGCCGAGTGCTTTGGCCGAAATCCAACGTATCCTCAAGCCTGGAGGCAAACTTGGCCTGGTGTGGAACATGCGCGATGCGCACGTGAGCTGGGTGCGTAAGCTCAATCAGATTGTCGACCGTCACGAAGGCGACGCGCCGCGTTTCTACACCGGTGAATGGCGTAAACTTTTCCCGACCAAAGGATTAGAACCGCTGCAGGAACAGGTGTTTATGCTCGGCCACCAGGGCGCAGTAGAAGATGTGATTTATAACCGGGTGCGCTCCACCAGTTTTATCGCCGCCTTGCCGCTCGAGCAGCAGGAACAGGTGATCGAACAGATTCGGCAGTTGGTGGCAGAGGAAGGGGAATTGCAGGGCAAAGACACTGTGACCGTGCCCTATCAGACCAAGGCGTATTTCACCACCAAGCTTTGAAAACCGGGCGCCACAATCAACGGCGCCCCGGCAATCAGAATGCTTTTCTGGCGTAGCCGGTGACCACTTTCAGGCCCATTTCACGGCCCAGTGCGGTCATCGGATGCACTACGATCAGGCCGCGCACGTTTTTCTTCAACGTGCCCATATCCGCCTGCTCTTTCTTGGTGATTTCACGATTGAACGGCAGTTGGCTCAGCTTTTGCGCTTCAGCGCTCAGCTTCTCAACGCGCACGCCTTTCAGGCGCTCGATCTCCGCAGCCATCTTCTCTTTTTCTTTGGTGTGCTGAGCAATCAGGTCAAGATTACCCTGTTGGATAATCAGGGTGTCTTTGTGCTTGAGTGCGTCCAGCAGGTCGCTAAGGCGCTTAATCTCTGCCTTTTCTATTTCTTTCATGGTTTCTGGCCTGTTGTGCCGATACGGCACGCTAATCAATGATGTCCACATTGTAGCAAAATGCGCGCGTGGTTACTCGTCTTGCGCAATGCCCGGCGGCAAGCCGCTCATCTCGCAGGCTTTGGCACCGACACGCGCCAGTGCCTGGCTGTAACGGGCATTAAACGGGTAGCAACAGGAAAGCCGCAACGCGTTACGATAGCGGCCACTGGGGGAATACAGCGTGCCGGGCGTCAGGCAAATCTGTTCCTCCAGCATCTGATGGAATAGCGCTACGCTGTCGACCCCGACCGGGAACTCCACCCAGAATACAAAACCGCCCGCGGGTTGTGTCGCCCGGGTACCACGTGGGAAGTGACGCGCAATCAGCGCCCGCGCCTCATCCACCTGAGCGGCGTAGCGTTTCCGCAGGTTGCGCAGATGGTGATCGTAGCCGCCGGTTTCCAGAAACATCGCCAGGGTTTCCGACAGCAGCTGCGACTCGGACATCGACGACACCGCCTTCAGCTTGCGCAATGCCTCGTTAAAGCGGCCACCGCTGATCCAACCGATGCGGAAATCCGGTGCCAGGGTCTTGGTAAAGCTGGAGCAGAACAGCACCCAACCGTCGCGATCGAAAGATTTTACCGCCGGGGACAGCGCATTGCCGAATTGCAGCTCGGCGTACAACCCATCTTCAATCAAGGGCACCTGGTGATCGTTCATCAGCCGCGCCAACCGTTTTTTCGCCGCCAGCGGCATGGTGCAGCCCAGCGGGTTTTGTACCGTCGGCATGGCAATCACCGCATTCAGCCGCTTCTCATTGAGCAACAGTTCCAGCGCATCCAGCGACAGCCCGTGCTGCGGATCGGTAGGAATTTCAAGCGCCTTCAGCCCCAGGCTGGCCAGCAGCGGCAGCAGATAAAAATAGGTCGGTGATTCCAGGCCGATACAATCACCCGGTTTGGTGGTCACCCGCAGCGCCAGTTGCAGCGCCTCCATGCAGCCATGAGTCAGCGTGATATCGCCGGGCTCCAGCAGCATGCCCAGCGCCATCGAACGACGAGTGATTTGCTGCCGTAGCCTCAGGCTGCCGGGTGGCAGTGCGTACTGGCCAATCAGATTCGGCTGACGGCGTAACTGCGACGACAGCATCCGCCCCAACTTGCCGCCGGGATAGAAATCAGAAGTCTGCGGGCAGGCCAGCGAAAGATTGGTGAACGCCGGGTTTTGCTGGGCGGCAAACACCGTGTCGATCAACGCCAGTACGTCATCCGCCGGTGGCTCTATTCGGCTGCTGGTCGGTGAAGCGGCCTTCAGCGCCGGTAAGGTGTTACACACATAAAAACCGGACTGTGGCCGTGCCTCTATCAGCCCGCGATCTTCCAGCGTGCGGTAAGCCGCCACCACGGTATTGATACTGACGCTGTGGCTCTGCGCGCAACGGCGCACCGAAGGTAAGCGGCTGCCGGGTAGCAGCGTGCCGCGGCGTATGGCTTCTGCCAGCGTATCCGCCAGCTGCTGGTAGCGCGTTTCCGGCATTTCATCGAGCAAGGTCACAGTTTGTCTCCAGGTAATGGGTACAGTTTGAATTTGCTACAACTGTATCCATGACAATAGCGGGTTTTTGGTTCTGTCACCATCTGCCCGTAGGTTTTATGCTGGTTCCCTTGCTTCTTAGCCTTAAAAGGAACCCGTTATGCTGGACTCCGCCTTTATCAGTTATGTCACAGTCATGTCGATCACCCCTGGCCCCAACAACCTGCTGCTGGCCTCGTCCGGGGTCAATTTTGGGCTGCGTCGCACCCTGCCGATGGTGTTTGGCATTAGCGTCGGCTGTGCGGTGCAACTGGCCCTGACCACCACCCTGCTGGCGCTGATCCTGAGCTCGGCCGGCATGATCCGCTTTCCGTTAGCGGTGATCGGTTGCACCTACCTGCTGTGGCTATCATGGAAATTATTCAGGGCAGCCTCGCCCGATGGCAAACAGCAGGCACAGCCGATGCGCTTAATCAGCGGCGCGCTGTTTCAGGCGGTGAATCCCAAAGCCTGGCTGATGGCGATTAACGTCGCCATTCTGTTCACCCCGCGAGAAGGTGCCAGCCTTGGCCATACGCTGATGATCATTGCCGGTTTCACCGCCCTGAACATTCCTTGCGTCCTGGTGTGGGCGATATTGGGCGATCGGCTGCGCGACGCGCTGCGCGTAACCTGGAAACTGCGGTTGTTTAACGGCGTCATGGCGGGGTTGATGGCAGCCACGGCACTGTGGCTGTTATTCGACGAGTGGCGCGCGGCTTTTGCTTAATTGCGGCCGAGCGGGGAAAGCCGGGACGGTTGTTTGGCACCGATACCGGCGATCAGATCGGTGACCGACAGTACCATTGTGGAACGTAACACCTGCTGGTATCGCTGACGCTGCATGGCGATCAGCGATTCTTCCGCTTCGCCGGGCTGCAGGAAGGTCGGTACCGGCGGCAGCGCAGCCACGCAATGCAGTTCGCCGAACGGCCCGAGGATTTCATCATCGACAAAACGGTATTCCGCCCCGTCGTGGTTCAGTTCTTCGCGCATCGCCATCAGCAGTTCGGCGTCTTCATATTCGTGACGTGAAATCACCCCCAGCCCATACATCAGCTTCAGGCGTACCGACAGCTCACCCAATGGACCGGCGCCGGACAATAGCGGTTCGACGGCATACTTCACCGCATAGTCATCTTTGCGGAACACCTGCACCACCAGCACGTTCAGCGCCTCCGCCAGCAGCTCTACCGCCGCGATCAGGAAACTGCGCACCGTCTTGCCTGCGTTCAGCCGTTCCAGAACCTTATTTTCAAATGCCTGTGCTTCTTCCATCGTCGCTTTTCGAATGGCCTGGGTGGCGCCGTCAATGCCGAAGTCGGGGTGTAGGGGCGCAACTTGCTGCGCCCGAAGATTCATCATATTGAATCTACTTTTGCATGGCGTTATACACAGCAACCGCCTGTTCTACAACCTCACTTTCCGCCGGCAGGCCGGAAATTTGCGCCAGCGCCGCTTTTGGCCCCAGTTTGGCCAGCAGTTCCACCAGCTCTTTGGCCTGCGGATCCTGCTCGCTGCGGTAGCTCATGGCGGCGGCAATACCCTGGATCAGGTTGGCGTGCGGCAGTCCGTACTCCAGCGTGCCGAGCAGCGGCTTGATCAGGCGATCGCCGGCGCTCAGTTTGCGCAGCGGCTGACGGCCCACGCGCTCCACGTCGTCTTGCAGATAGGGGTTTTCAAAGCGGCTGAGGATTTTGTCGATGTAAGCGGCGTGCTTGGCGGCGTCAAAACCGTAGCGTTTGATCAGCACCGCACCGCTCTCTTCCATCGCGCCTTTCACCACCTGGCGGATCTTCGGGTCAAGAATGGCATCGCGAATGGTCTGCAGGCCGGCCTGTTGCCCAAGATAGGCGGTAATCGCATGGCCGGTATTGAGCGTGAACAACTTGCGCTCAACAAACGCCATCAGGTTGTCGGTCAGTTCCATGCCGGCAATCGCCGGTGGCTGGCCCTTGAACTGGGTTTGATCGACAATCCACTCGCTGAAGGTTTCTACCGTCACTTCCAGCGGATCGCTGCTGCCCGCTTCCGCTGGCGGTACAATGCGGTCAACCGCCGAATCAACGAAGCCCACATGCTGTAGGGCCCATGCCTGATCCTCCTGCGGCAGGACATCAAACACGTGCTGTTTTAACTGGCTGGTGCCCCGCACCATGTTCTCACAAGCGATGATGTTCAGCGGTTGGCTATTGCCCTGCTGGTGACGCTTGCTCAGCCCTTTGGCGATAGTCCCGGCAATTTTAGCCAGGATCTGCGGCCCCACTGCGGTGGTCACGATATCCGCTTCGGCGATCAGCGCAACCGCCTCTTCACTGCCGCTGTTCACTGCGCTGACGTTGTTGACCTGTTCGACCCTGGCCTGTTCGCCGACCACGTGCACCTGATAACTTTTGCGGCTGTTCAGCAGGTCCAGCACCGTCTGGTTGACGTCGGCAAAGGTCAGTTCGGCCTGCGCGTCCGCCAGCAGCTTGCCGATAAAACCACGGCCAATATTTCCCGCACCGAAATGTAATGCTTTCATATTTCTACCTTTCTAATGTCGAAGGGTGCAGCAAGCTGCACCCCTTAAAATGATTCTGTTATCCGCGTTTTTTGCCGCCCAGCAGATCCAGCACTTCCTGCACGCTGCTGGTATTCGCCAGCCGCTCGATGACGCCGTCGTCATCCAACGCATTGGTCAGGCTGGTGATCACCTGGATATGTTCGTTATTGCGTGCGGCAATACCGATGACCAGCCGCGCCACCTCGTCCTCTTCATCACCGAAACGCACGCCCTGCGGGTATTGGCAGAACACCACGCCGGTGCGCAGTACCCGGTCTTTGGCTTCGATGGTGCCGTGCGGCACGGCGATCGACTCGCCCAGATAGGTGGAGGTCAGTTTCTCGCGCTCCAGCATCGCAGGAACGTATTCCGGCTCGACGTAGCCCCCCTTGACCAGTTGCTCACCGGCAAAGCGGATCGCCTGTTCCTTGTCGCTGGCCTGCAGGTTAAGGAACACGTTGCTTTCGCTGAGGCGGAACAGGTTTTGCTCGCTCGCTTCAAAGCTGTCGTCCAGCGTGCTGATGACTTTCTGTTGGTTATCGGTGGTTTTGTTGGCCGCCACCAGACGCTCGGTCAGATCGCTGTACAGCTTGCTGTCGAGGAAGTTGGTCAGCGAGATATGCTGGGCCTGAGGCGCGTGCCGCATCGCTCGCTCGGTCAGGTCGCGGTGAGTGATCACCAGATCCACATCGTCCGGCAGGCTATTGATGGCGCTGTTGGTCACCGAGATATTTTTCAGCCCGGCATCCGCCACTTTTTTGCGCAGCACCCCGGCCCCCATCGCGCTGGAGCCCATACCGGCATCGCAGGCAACGATGATTTTACGTACCGTGGTCAGATCGCCATCGACCGCTGCATGAGCCGCCGCGCCGCCTTTAGACTGCGACTTCATTTCTTGCATACGGCGAGTCGCCTCTTCCAGATCGTCCTCTTCTTTCACTTTTGAGGTTTTCAGCAGGAAGCCCGCGACCACAAACGACACCACAAAGGCCGCACCGATAGCCGCCAGGTTAGCGAAATAAGCGCCCTTCGGCGTCATCGCCAGCACCGCCAGAATCGAACCCGGTGAAGCCGGAGAAACCAGACCGCCGTTCAACATGGTCAGGGTGAATACGCCGGTCATGCCACCCAGGATCACCGCCAACAGCAGACGTGGGTTCATCAGCACGTACGGGAAGTAGATTTCGTGGATACCACCGAAGAAGTGAATGATCGCAGCACCACCGGCAGACTGCTTGGCACTGCCGCGACCAAAGAACATGTAGGCCATCAGCACGCCCAAACCCGGGCCTGGGTTGGCTTCGATCAGGAAGAAGATGGATTTGCCGGTTTCGGTCGCCTGCTGGATGCCCAGCGGTGAGAAGATACCGTGGTTAATCGCGTTGTTGAGGAACAGGATTTTCGCCGGTTCCACGAAGATTGACGCCAACGGCAACAGGTTGTTGGTCACCATGATGTTCACGCCGGTAGCCAGGATATGCGACAACCCTTCGACCAGCGGACCAATCGCCATAAACGACAGGATAGCCAGCAGCATACCGATAATGCCGGCGGAGAAGTTGTTCACCAACATCTCAA
>RCUM01001331.1_pt1 | contig 10007 bp, 12 predicted proteins | sample 2166141 | NCBI WGS metagenome assembly RCUM01 (sample SAMN09932756, study PRJNA488358) | compost metagenome | isolation source: compost soil in crotonic acid-enriched | place: Germany: Experimental Botanical Garden
CGGCGGAAGAAGATATACCAAGGCGCACTGAGCGGTTGTTGCAGCGCAGGGGAGTGTGGCGTTGCCTGCTTATTCATACTTTTATAGGCAAACCATAGAAGATATAACCCGCCGATGACCTTGATGAACGAGAAGATCCCCTCGCATTGGGTGATCAACGTTGCCATGCCAAACAGGCCCAGCCCGGAATAAACGGCGTCACCCAGCGCTACGCCAAGGCCGGTAAGCATGCCTGCTCGGCTGCCGGAAGCCAGGCTGGTTTGCACTACGACGAACAGGTTAGCGCCGGGGTTGAAAAACGTTAATACAAACAGGCCGATCGTCAGGGTGATTGCATGTAGTGGATCCATCTCGGCTATCCTTTCTGCGCTCAAACGCCAATGATATGGCTAGTCCTGCAGCGGAGATGCGAATCGCATCACATCCACGACTGAGTAATGACAGAACCCTATCAGGCCCACTATAGGGCGAGGATCTAAACGGTGAAAAACCTTTAAGCGGCAGTTCTCAAACTGTGCTCGATCTGATAAAAAAATAGACTTGTTGCTAGTGAAGGGACTCAACTATGACGTTTGATGAAAAGAAGGAACGGGCATTAGCGTTGATGGCAGAGAAAAAGATGTGGCGTTGCAATTATGCTCCACCGCTCTTGCGCCTGCTGTGGAGGTTAGGCGTCCAGATCCCACCGCCACCGTTTATGCCGTTCTGGCTGAATGTGCTTTGCTTCGGTGGCTTTTTTGGCTCTGTGTGGGGCCTGTTTATGTGGTTTACGACTTGGAAAAGCGAATGCTACAGCGTATTGATGGCGTTGCAGACAAGCTTGCAGGTTGGGTTGCCGTTTGGCCTGATGATGGCGCTATATCACTATTGGCGCAAGAGGGTAAACAAGCTGCCGGACTGGGACAGTCTTTGATTGGCGGGTGGGGGCATAAGTCATTCGCCTGAACCCCCAGCAAACTGTGCTGTCAGCCTTTCGGCAATAAGGCACCAATCAGTGAGGTAAACACGCCCCCAGTGGTAAAGGCATGCGCTATTTTGTATTCCTCCCCCCTGATGTCTTTAAATCTGGCAAGGGCGGCTTGCGGGGAAGTGGATTGCAACTCTTCAAATTGCTTGGCATAGCCTTTATCTAACAGGTGCTTTTGATTATCTGCGAAATCGGGTACAGAGTTATCCAGTACCACAATCTGCTCGCCCTTCACGAAAAAACTGTAAATCACCATAGTATCTTCCTTTTGCTGGTGTCACGACTATCCCAAGATCGGATGAATTCTGTGCACTGTCAAGGTGGGCTATCAGGAAACAGTTTCCGCCACCACTCTGGTTTCATCAGATTGCCTCCGGGAAACCTCGTCCTTTAGGCCGGGGAGGAAAGGAGGCGGTTTTCAAGCTAACCAGGTCAGCGATGAAGTAGGTTTCTGTAAATCTGGATGATGTGAATACCAGGATATCGCCAGTCCCTACCGCAATCTCGTCAAAATAGTATTCGCATAGGTCACAGAGATTAAGACTGATGTGCATTACCTCCAGCGCTGCTTTTAAATCTGCATTGGGGAAGAAAGGGCCGTACTCGTCAGGGCAACATGTCCAGTCACTCATAGAGACACGGACAGTAAAAACGGTGGTTGGCATTCGTGCTGTCATCATCAATCCTTGTGGATGAGCATTAGTAGTAAGTTACGATAATGCCTGTCAGTTAAGCAATGCATCACAATACGTACAGTGAAGCCCCTCACCCTAGCCCTCTCCCAAAAGGAGAGGGGACTGAACGTGCTACAAATTGGCTTCTGTACTTGGCTTAGGCTCCGTATCAGCTCCCTCTGAGTAGGGGGATGCTGTAGCCTTAGTAAGCGTTGATGCTGATAACACACTGATATAATTGATAATTATTTGGTTTTAAGCACAAAAAAGCCCGCAACGTGAATTGCGGGCTTTTTCGTCACTGTCGCCGGGTCTATCTGGTATCACTGGCGACCTATTTGGCTGGGGGAGTCTGAATTGGTTATGTAATTCATTGAATTTACTTTGGTAACTACTGGTTCAACTTTTCGAAGGTGCCTATTTAGGTGCCTAAAAGTTTTTTCACCCCTTTTTGAAGGGAAATAGAAGAGAGGTAGGGAGGAGGGCTAACATGATTTAAGTGCTCATCAGCCCGGTAGCTCGTCTGGCTCTGAGAATATCGGTCGCGGTCAGAAATGGTGTCTGCTCCTGCCATGTAAACCCTTTGCGGTCAGTGCGAACCAGTTCATAGCGTTCCACCAGGAAATTTACCGCATCAGCAAGTGTTATTCCCGCTTCAATATGTTCCTGAATGGCCGCGTCGTTGTGGAATGGCGTGTCGTTAAGCGTCAGGCCGTAATGGTGATCCAGCAGATACGTTAAAAGTTGCTGCCAGACCTGTACGGGCGACAAGCGTGACGCAACCGGCACCGTGGCCGGTACAGATGAAATGTGCATGAGTTGAGTCCTAATAAAAGAAGAAGTGAGGAGGTGTCACTGGGTTGGATAAATCGAAATGTAAACGTAGCCGCAGCTACCATGGGTATCAGCTATGCAGGTTAAACTCGCAAGCTGAATGGTCACCTGATGTTGCTGGTGTGGATTTAGCTCACCGGAATGCAGCATTGCTTCCAGTTGATCTATAAACAGTGGGAAAGCCTGATCCAGTTTCTGTAATTGCTCCGGGCTAAAGCTCCCCATCAACCCAGCCCTGTCAGCCAGGTAATGCAGCCGGTTACCTTCCTGAACCAATCTTGCGCCAAATCGTGGGGTGATATCGCTTTGTAAACCCCATTCATGAGGTGGCGTTAATGGCATGAAAACCTCCGTTTAAAGCAAACCCTGCTCAGCAAAAGAAACCACTTCATTCCCAACAACAAGATGATCCAGCACTCGCACTTCGACCAGTGCCAACGCTTTTACGATCTGCTGAGTAACATGTTTGTCCTGCTGGCTGATTTCTGTCGTACCTGACGGATGGTTGTGCGCCAGAATTACTGCAGCGGCGTTGTGGCGCAGAGCCGCTTTCACCAGCTCACGGGGATGTACTTCGGTATGGCTGATGGAGCCTGTAAACAACGCTTCGTGCCCCAGCAGGCAATGTTGGTTATCAAGGTACATCACGAGAAATACCTCCCGCTCCTCGCGAGCCAGTTGTAGCTGTACCCAGCTTTTAGCAACACTGGTGGAGGTAAACTGTTCACCCGGCTGGCGTTGATATTTCTCCAGCAAGCGCAGGGCTCGCCGGATAACGCGCTGCTCGTTTGCCGGGAATACCGGGGATAGATGAAGTGCAGACATATCAGTTCCTTAAAACACCAAGCCCCGCCGGTTTATAGACAGGGCCTGAAGGGAGTGAGGGCAAAAAGATTCATGAAGCAAGCTGCAGCATATTCTCGGCCATCACCCACAGAGCGCGGTTAAGCTTCACATCACCGTCGATACCTTTTACCGCACGAGTGTGGGCACGTTTGCCTTTGGTCGTTCGCCCTGACAGCCCGCCTTTAATCAGGTTTTCCTGAATACGCTGGTAAGTGGTCCACAGGTCATTGCTTTCGTCCTGCCAGCGGCGCGGGGAAAGGAGCTGCGATTCCGTCACCGGCTGATGCTCTTCACCAAAGCGATAGGTTAATGCTGCTTTTGCCATCGCCTGTTGAGCGGGTGGTGGTAACAGCAGCGACTGCATGGCATCACGCTTCTCTTCCACTCGGTCAAATATCCCCAGTACTTCGTAAGCCCCTTCAATGACTTTCTCCACCACATTGCCTTTATGCGGCACGCGCACCTCACCAAAACTCTCACCGCAAATCAGTCCATTTTGGCAAACCGATCTAAATAGCCCCGGCAACATCTGGTATGAACTGGAGCCGTCATGGCTGTTAAGCAGAATGATTTCCGGTACCTGCTTGCCAGTGATTTGGCCTTCGCGGCGCAGGCGCAGCATGTGTTTGGTGTGTTCACGCTTGCTCTGATCCCGCACACGGGTCTGACAGGCAAAGAACGGCTGGAAGCCTTCACGCTTCAGGTTATCGAGCAGGGTGATGGTCGGGATGTAGGTGTACCGGTCGCTACGTGATTCATGCTTTTCTTCACTAAAGACACTCGGTACGTAATGCGCCAGTTCATCATGGGTTAATGGGCGATCGCGGCGAACGAGGTTCACCGATCCAAAGCGAGATGCTAATCGGGTCATGGCTATTCCTTATTTAGAGATTAAAAACGAAAAGGCCATGCTTCCCGAAGGAGGCATGGCCTGATTTGTAGTGAAGGATTGTGCTAAGTTGATGTTTGGCAGATGCAAAGCTAAGCCAGTTATGATGCCTTATTCCCGGCAACCGATACTGACAGTGGCTGGTAATACTGTGGGTCGAAAACGGACAGTGGCAGCCTAACCTGATGGCCGTTGCGCTCTTCGGTCGCCTTCATGATTTCAACAGCGTTGACGTTTTCAACACATTCATGCTCCAGAAAAGCCTCCTGAGAACGGGTAGCGTCGCTATCGCCAAAGGGGGCTACGTCCATGGTACCTGTCGCCAGTGTGTTGCCTGCTTTGTCTTTCAAACGCAGTGAAACAGCCAGTTGGCCGAAACTCACTCCGCTACCACCATTATCCAGGCGGAACTGATACACGCAGATATTACCGGGCGTCCACATGGTATCGGTGTTGTGGATGCTGATATAGCGTTGTTCGTCAGCATAAGCGGATGACAGGTGGCACAGCATTAAACCGGCGATGACAGGTAAGGCTTTAACAAATTGGCTCATGGGTGGCGCGATTTTGAGGTAAATAGGCTTTGCCCATACCCTTGCCGTCGTGAGAGTCGGTATCGCAATAACCTTCTGATAATCCTTTTCCATCGATCTTTGCCTTTAGTGGTATTGAGAAGAGGTCAGCAGTTTCCTGTGCGGCGACATAATTCAGCGAGACTTTGCTGTGCCACCCATTGCTGGAGCTTTCGGTCTTCTTCCGAACGTTTAGCAGCCAAAACGGCCTGCTGTTGTTTATTCACACAGTTATCCGGCATGACCATAACTACCTGTGGGCTGAATTGCTGCCTGATTTTAGCCAGCTCGTTTTCCACATTATCGACGCGAGGATAGCCATAGAGAACATTCTGCTCGGCCTCGTCTCTTGCCCAGAATTTGTTATCAATAATGGCGAAATAACATCCATTTCCGTTATTCTCTCCCTGGTAGACCGTTTCAATATCGTTGTAATTACCGCTAAGTGGATTCAATTTCAGCTGACGGATGGTGTGAGCTTTCTTGTCAGCCAGGAAAATTGCACCGCCGCCACGGACACGTAGCAGAAACTGTTTCGTCCACGGGTAGTTATCAATCACGCTGGCTTGATAGAGCATGTTGTGCAGCTTATTGTCGTCCATGCCATCTGCAGATTTCCAACCGTCAGCCTGCATGTATTGCCAGGCTTTGACTGTGCCGACAGTGTTTCCAGCGTCAGCCGGAAAAACAGCACCAAGGCAAAAGCTGGCGGCCAGCACTGTAGTGGTATGCAATTTCATCGTGATTATTCCTTCTGAGGTATAAGCCCGCCGTCAGTTGCGACAAGCAATGAATGGAAAAAGCGAAAGTGGGGTAAAGCCTGAAGAAAATCCGGGTGAGAGAGAATGTCGCGCACCGCTATATCTGGAGCGAAGCTGCCGTTGTGGAGCGTGACCGCCCGAATATCGGTCAGGGGAAAAACGGCAATCCGGGCCTGATGCTCACCCGTCAGATACCATTCTCCCTCACGCAGAACCAAGCGATAGGGAGCAAGGTCTGTGCAGCGACAACCGCTTCCCAGTAGCGTCACCTTCCGGTGTTCTGATACTGCGCTCACCAGTCGTGTGAACACGCCCAAGTCTGGGGATGACGCTTGGGCCACTCCCTGCCAGATAAGGCAGGGAGACTCACCAGGACCGCTCAACAGTGAAGCGACCAGATGGTTATCCATACCAGGAAACAGTGCTTCAACGCCCGACTGGCGGGCAAATGTCATCACAGCCAGCTCTCTCTGGCGGCCGCCGGACAGCAAGCGACATTGACCCTTGCGATACTCCAGATCCAGATACATCAGCCGTTCCCGAAAGTCCCGGCGCAGGGTACGAGCCGACACGCCAAATTCAGTTGCCAACGTTCGCAAATCCAGCGTTTCACCCGCCACCAGACGGCTGATAATTAACGACAGCCTGACGGCAAGCCGGTCATGACGGCGTTCAGCCTGAGTCATGAGACAGGTTCTCCAGTGAGATAATTAGCTGAAAATAAAACAGTTATTTTAACGAGGGGCAGGGACAGGGAATGGACACAAGAAGACGTATTTTTTACTGTTGCCGAACTCAACTGTGACGGGGCTTAGAGAGAAAACATACCAAATTCGATAGCTTATAAAACGTCATAACGGACAGGGTATGTCCCTAAGATAACGGCAGGTGCGCCAGCTCAGAAGAAAATCCAGTCCCAAACGGCACGGGCAACGGATACCACGGCCTCGCGGACGGTACGAATGATCGCTTTTAGTGGTGCGGGAATAAATGATGCCACTTCCGCAGAATCAAACACTTCTCCAACCGCATGACCAAAACCCTCACGCGCCTGCTTTTTTACCGGTTCACTGCATAACCTCCCGTGCAGTTGCGTCGCCAGAGGGCTGGTGGCACGGTCAGGCAGGCAACGCATCATGGTTTCGACCATTGGCGGTAGATTCCATTCTGTCCTTGCTGAAACGGCGCACACTGGATGGCTCGGTGAAAACAGCTGGCGAATGGAGTCCTGCTTGGACTCGATATTAGCCAACTGGTGCGGTGATGGCGTATTGCTGGTGGCGTTCCATTCATGGCAAGGTTCGATTTTGTCGACCTGGTTAATGACAAACAGTATTCGCTGTTGGTAGCCCGTCATCACCCGTCGGTAGAAACGTTCATCGATGGAGAAAGCACGATCATCGGCTTTGATAACCCACAGGATGAGATCCAGCTCAGGGAGAATATGGCGATACAAAGATTCATATTCTTTATCCCGTTGCTCACTCTCGCCTACACCGGGTAGGTCCACCAGTATAAGGTTATGGTCACCGCTGCTCAGTCGCAATCGCAGCACTTCACGGGTGCAGGCATCGACATCACTGACAGGCGTGACTTCGCTCTGGAACAAAGCATTACACAGACTACTTTTTCCTGAACCTGTTTTGCCCATGATGCCGATAACCGGCTCGTAGTGAGTAAGCTTTTGAATATGAAAAATAATATGTTTTCCAATTGCATGTGGGAGCGACGCTAAGGGCTTCTCGATGGCCTGCAGGCCTTCTGATTTTTTCATTAAATAACCTCAGACAGAAAAACAAAACCCCCGAGCCAAAAGGCTTCGGAGGGATTCGCGGAGATAATATCTTTCTGAAATTATTTGGGGTGTGGGTTTTAACTCTCACTTGCTCTGAATTCTTTGCAGTTCTGGATGTAACCGGAACTAGTAGCTTGCTTAGTATTAGAAACGTGTGTGATTTACATCACATTGGGATAATCGCTAGGAAGAAAGTCAAAAAAAACCACAAAAAAGATAGGGTAGTGATTACTTATTCTGCTACTAATACTTACTTAACAGTGCAGTAAACTTGGCTGCTTCCAATGAGGTTACAGTGTAGTGATGTGAAGGGGGGCTGGGGTTGCTGGTGTAACTTGCTATTCGGGAGGATGTTGTCGAATGTTGAGGGCCTGCGGAAGGAACTCGGCGGCAACACCTATAAAAGGAGAACCATGGAAACATTCCACAATCCAGATCGGTTTATGTCTGATCTGCGACAGGTACTGTCACAGGGCAGGAAGCGAATAGGGATTCTTGTTGGTGCAGGAGCACCACTTGCAATACGCGTAAATGATAAGAATGAGATAGACCCTAATGGGAAATCACTGATTCCGGGTGTAGAGGCGCTGACACTGCAGGCAACCTCTGGACTGTCAGAAACTCAGACGGAGGCGGTCGAAGCAATAAAAGCAAGTTTGGGAAGTACCGCTAATATTGAGTCAATTCTTTCACGTATCCGCTTATTAGAACAAGCGTTGGGAAAAACGAAAGTACAAGGGCTAGACTCAGAGGATTATAGGAAATTAGGCAAAGATATATGTAAAAAGATTGCTGAGATAGTTGGAGTTTATTTACCTAAGGATCGTAACGCATATTCCGATTTAATAGCATGGATTACGGGCACCGTTCGTTCTAATTCTGTAGAAATATTCACTACAAACTATGATTTTCTTTTCGAAGAGGCATTTGAGAGAGTCAGAAGTCCTTATTTTGATGGGTTCTCAGGGGGCAGTAAGCCTTTCTTTGATCCAGTCTCCGTAGCAGGCGATGACTTACCGGCTCGATGGGCAAAGTTGTGGAAGATGCATGGCTCCCTTGGCTGGGCCTTGGAAGATGGAGCTGTTGTCCGAGGACATGGGCGAGAAGCTGCTGAATTAGTTTATCCAGACCATTTAAAATATGATCTAACTCAGAAACAGCCTTATTCAGCTCTCTTTGAGAGACTCAAAAGATTTTTGCTTACGCCTGACTCCTTATTGCTCACGATTGGATTTTCCTTTAGGGATGCGCATATTTGTGCGGTTCTTGATGAAAGTTTAGCGATGAATGCGAATACGGCTGTCTTGGCGTTTCAATATCAATCTCTTGAAAAGGAAGAGCCTGCTGTAAAATTGGCAAGTGACAGGCCCAATCTGAGTGTCTACGCAGCAGACGGTGCTGTAATAGGCGGAGTTCCAGGAAAGTGGCGTCCGGGGGAGTTGCCCAAAAACTGGGGAAGTATCCGTGCGAGTTTTTGGGCATCGCGATGGCCGAAAGAGCCAGCTCTGTTTCTATTAGGGGACTTTGCAGCTTTTGCTCGCTTCTGTGCGTTAGCTCAAGCGAATGATTTGATAATGCAGTCCTTGAAAAGAGACGAGCCAGACAAACCAGAGGGTGAAACTGATAGTAGCGGCAGCGATTGGGTTGAGCTAGAGGGTAGCCAAAAATGAGTGGCAATGATCCGACCTACTTAGGCATCGTTAGTGCCGTTTCAGGCTCTACACTTACTGTAAAACTTGCAGAGTCCCTAGACTCAGGTTTTGCCGTTATTAATGGTCATACATACCGGGTTGGTCAAGTCGGCAGTTTTGTCAGAATCCCTCAGGGCTATCAGGACTTATTTGGTATCGTTTCTGAGGTAGGCGCGACTGCTGCACCATTACAATCAGATATTTCCGGCGTCGACTCAGGCAGATGGATGACGGTCCAGCTTGCCGGTGAGACCGTCGGTGGGCAATTCGAAAGGGGGTTGAGCCAGCATCCTAATATAAATGACTCAGTGCATTTAGTTACCGAAGCCGATCTAAGAAGAATATACGGATCGATCGGTGACGATCAAGTGGTCATTGGTCATCTTGCGAGCGCTGAAAATATTGAGGTGCGTCTTTCTTTGGATGCACTTGTAACGCGCCATTCGGCAATACTTGGATCGACGGGAGCAGGAAAATCTACAACTGTTGCAAGCCTCCTACGATCAATAATTAGAAAAGATGAAAATCCAGGTTCGCCTGGAGCTCGCATCCTAATGCTAGATATTCATGGTGAATACACGAAAGCGCTGGAGGATGTGGCGACTGTTTTCAGTGCTACCCCCAGCCAAGGCCAAGAGCCTCTATATGTTCCTTATTGGGCCTTAGAAGCTGGTGAACTTTTAGACTTTATAACAGGGGGACTATCCGACGCACACGAAATAGCCTTCACAGATAAAATAGTGGAGTTAAAAGATAAAGGTATCAAAGCAAATCCAAGAGCGGGGGTTGATTCAAGAACACTTACCGTAGATAGCCCTGTTCCATTTAGTTTAAAACAACTTTGGTATGAATTGGTTGAATTTGAAACGACCACTTATGTCGGAGTAAATCGCGATGAACCAGCGCTCGAAGAAGCGGGCGACGCAGACACTTTAGTTGCGCCAAAATACCAAACTCATGCGTTAGGAACCAAGGGAC
>RCUM01001332.1_pt1 | contig 10001 bp, 7 predicted proteins | sample 2166141 | NCBI WGS metagenome assembly RCUM01 (sample SAMN09932756, study PRJNA488358) | compost metagenome | isolation source: compost soil in crotonic acid-enriched | place: Germany: Experimental Botanical Garden
AGGTTGATGGAGAGCGTATAGGGGCCTTTTTGCGCGAGCACGGGCAGGTCGCGCATGATGGCCCTGAGCATGACGATATCCAGGTGCAGGGACTCGTCCTGGCTGAGGGAGGCAAAATCGATGCCTTTGTAACACTGGGCCACCGGATCCCAGCGTCTGGCCAGCGCCTCATACCCCTTGACCTGACGGTCCCGACCTATGATCGGCTGGTAAAAGGGGACGGCGACATCCGCCATGGCCATCGTTGCCATGGCACTCATCGGATCCTCTTCTTTGAACGCAAACATGGCTCTCACCTGATGGAGATGGATGGCTGCGCATAATACAGGGTGCAGCCACCGCGCAGCTGTAGGAATTATCTGATAATGAACCTGCCACCTGAAACCCAATATAGGACTATTCCGATTAACATCCCCCGGCGTGCTGCATAAACTGGCCCCAGTGATATTCGAATGGCTCGTTAATAGCTTGTTCAATAAAAACTCGTCAATAGCTTGTTCAAGAAGAAATAGTGTCGCAATAAAATCAGTCTGGAATAAAGATGAGAAACATATTTTTTATTTTGTTGCTGATACTCAGCGGTAACGTATTGGCATCGGCCGAAATCAGCATAGGCACCCTTTATGACTATATGGCCGGTCAGCAGGGCACCTATTTGAAACGGATCAGAAATCAGGGCGACACCACCGCCTTCGTCAAGGTGGCCATTCACGAAATCACCTATGACGGCGCCGGCCAGCCCCGTGAGTCGGCGGAGCTGACCGAAGGCAACCGGGCCCTGATCGCCAGCCCGTCGCGCCTGATCATCCCGGCCAAAGGGGTACAGGCTACCCGCTTGCTCTATATGGGGGCGCGGGACAAGGAGCGCTATTTCAGGGTTCGCTTTATTCCCGTGCTGCCCAGGAAAGAGGATGGATTCAACATGGATGACCAGGGTATTGATGGTCAACAACAAGTCTCTGCCGGCGTAAATATATTGACCGGATTCGGCGCCATTATTTTCGTCATGCCAAAAGAGACCCGATTTGATACGAAATTGATAGAGACCGACACCATGACCACTGTCGTGAATAACGGCAATGCCACCATAGTGCTGGACTTTTTCGAGGAGTGTGATGGACGGGCAAAAAACTGTTCAACACCAGGAAAAATTCATCTGTTGCCGAACATGAAGAAGCAACTTTTGAAAAAGAAAGATCACCTCTATCGCTTTGCGCTGATTGAGGGTGACCAGAGTAGAAACATGGTGATTGGACACTGATGTTTCTTGTTTATACAGAGGAGAAGAGTAATGAAAGTATGGATTGTTGCGCCCCTGGCGATGCTGGTATCGGCCCATCTGATGGCGGCAGAACGCATTGAGCATCAGGTCACAGTGACCGCCCAGATCCCGAGCGAGGCCTTCTATGTACAGCCGACCGGTGGCGACAACTGGATGAGCACGCCGCAGAAGCTGGCCTACAACCCCTACACCAAGAAGCTGGACACGCTGAGCAAGCAGCTGGATGCCAAGAGCACCATAGGCGCCATCACCGGTTACCTGACCAACCCGGCCGTGATGGCCAGCGGCAACGACAACATTCCCCTGACCGTCAAGGTGGGTGGTGTCGCCCTGTCGACCACCTCCGTTGAGGTGATGAAGGCAGAGGATGCCAAGACCGGCAAGTTGCTGGGACTGGAAGTGATCCCCGCCGACGCCCCTGTGGCCGGCTATCAGCCCGGCAACTATCAGGGCGTGGTGAACATGATGTTTGAATCGGAAGCGCCCAAAAAGCCCTAAGCCAATGACGGCGATTAAGCTCGGCTCCCTGTATCGGGGGAGCCTTTTTTGTTTGCGCTGATGCCAAGAGTGAGATGACCCGTGCCCTATTTCTCTTTCCTGCTGGCGCTGGCCCTGCTGGCGCTGGCCCTGCTGGGGCAGCCTGTCTGGGCAACTGAGAGTCGTGCCACCCAGCCCCTCGATGTATTGCAACAAGCCCAGGACTTGCCTGATGGCTTTGCCGATCACTTCTTCGACGTCCCGCTGGCGGTGCGCATCCTGGTGGATGGGCAACTGCTGGGGGAGGGCGAGATAGTGCTGGGCAAAGACACCAGCGTACAGCTATTGACCCTGACCGACGGCCATGAGAGTGAGCTGGACGAGCGCACACGTCAGCGCTGGGTCGAGGTGCTGGCCGTGCCCCATCGCCTGGGTCCGTGCCAGGGCGAGTGTGCCAATGGCGTGCTGGCCCTGGAATACAGCCTGGAGAACTCCCAGCTCTCGGTGCTGACTACCCGGGTGGAAAGCGGATCACAGACGACCCGCTACCACCCGTTGCCTGCCGCGGGCAGCTATGGCGCCCTGATGCGCCATCAGCTGAACCTGACCCTGGGAGAGGAGGAGCAGCGAAGCGGCCGCTACAACCTGCTGGCCCAGGGCAGCCTCGGCCAGTGGACCCCCTTGCTGGAAGGTGAGCTGAGCCAGTCTTCCGGCCAGCCTGCCCAGCACCATGTGCAGCAGCTCTACGCCGAGCATGAGGGGGAGGGGCGCTTCTACCGGCTGGGTTATTTCTCACCCTATGCCCAGGGGCTGGTGCGCCAGCCTGCCCAGTTTGGCGGCGGCACGCCGACCGTGCTCGGGGTCATGCTGGGGGATTCGGACACCCTGCTGGTGGAGCAGGGCAAGGCCAGCACAGTCCCGCTCTATGTCACCCCGAGTCGGCCCGGCATGGTCGAGATCTACAAGGATGGCTTGCTCATCAACTCCCAGCAGGTGGGTTCGGGGCTGCAGGCCCTGGATACCCGGGTGCTGCCCACCGGCATCTACGAGGTGGAGCTGCGGGTGCTGGAAGATGGCCAGGTCACAGAGCGGCGGCGGGAGATGATCTACAAGCCGGGCAACTGGCAAAACCCGGAGGAGACCTGGCGCTTCAACCTGTTTCTGGGCCAGCAGACCCGACTGCTCAGCGACTGGGAAGAGAAGCGCCCCGAGAGCACGAGTGGCGGCGTCATGCTCAACCACCTGCTCACCCCCTCGGTGATCCTGGGGGCGTCCAGCCAGTACATAGACCAGGGCTGGCAGCATGGTCTTTCGGCGGACTGGAGCCCGGGCAACCAGTGGCGGCTGTTTGGCAACCTGATGGCGACCCAGGGGGTGGGTACCGGCTTCGATCTGCAGGCGCTCTATCACTATGGGGATGGCAGCCTGGTGCTCAGTCATCAGCAGCAGCGCTATCAGGGGCTGCGGGAGGGGGAGGCGCGTTACCTTGCCCAGAGCAACCTGTCGTTGCAGCAGCGACTCGATGAGTATCACTCCGCCAACCTCTATCTGGCGCACCGGGAGGGGCAGGGGCTGGGGGCCGATCTGGGCTGGCGTTACAACGGCGAGTTGCTCGGCCAGGGGGTGAGCTGGAACCTGACGGTGTTCGACCGCCCGGGCAGCATCAGCACCGACAATGCGCGGGACAGGGGCGGCATGCTCTCCCTGAGCATGAACCTGGGGGGAGAGCGCAGCCAGCTTGCCATCGGCCTTGGCAGCCGGACCTCCCGCTCCGGCGGGCAAGAGCGCAACGCCTCCCTCGGCTACCAGCAGTGGCTGGAGTGGGGCGCCTTGCAGAGTGTCGGGGCCAACCTGACCACAGACAGCTATGGGGTCGGGATGGCGGGCCATGCCCGCTTTCTGGGGGCGCTCGCCAGTGGCGACGCCCACCTGCTCTCTTCTTCCTACAACCGGGCCTTGAGTGGCGGGCTCAATCTCGACAGCACCCTGGCCTTTGGCGATGAGGGCAGTCTGATCCTGACCGGTCAATCACAGGGGTATGAGGCGGGCATGATAGTGGATCTGGAGTCCGACCTTCCCGAGCTTGCCCTGCGCGCGGATGACGATCAGGGGGGGAATGTGGTGCTGCGCCCCGGCCGCAACCTGGTGCCCGTCACCGCCTATCGCGGCGGCGCCGTGCAGCTGGACATGGCGGGCGCCGAGTCGCCATCGGTGACCATCCGCCCCAACCTGTTGCCCTATCACCTCAACAAGGGGGGAGTCGCCTATCACAGGGTGCGGGTGATGAAGACGGTGACAGTGATAGGTCGCCTGCTGGATGGGCAGGGGACACCGCTCAAGGGAGCCATGGTGGTCAACCACGCGGGGCGTACCGTCAGTGAGGCCGATGGTTTCTTTGCGGTGGAGATGAGCGAGCGAAACCCCAGCTTGCAGGTGGAATTCCATGGTGCGCAGCAGTGCGACCTGGCGCTGGATACGGCCCGTACCGAGCGCCAGCAGGATCTGTTGTTGCTGGGGGATCTGGTGTGCAGCCCCGAAATCTGGGCCAGCCAATAGGCCCTCGAACAGGAGTCGATAATGAGAGTGCAGATGATGCGTTGTGGTTGGTGGCTGGCCCTGTTGATCGGCTGGTCCGCCCAGGGCGCCACCCTGAATGTGACGGCGGAATATAACCCGGCGACCTATGAGGCGGGGGGAGCCAAGTTTATCAACACCACCCCCTGTGCCCAGTTCCCTGACGCAGCGAGCTTCTGGTGCAGTACCACGGCTACAGTCGATACACCCCAGGCAGTACGCTTCGATACAAGCATCACTCGAACGGTGAAAGCGGGCGGCGACAGCCGGGAGGGATTGCACTATCTCGGTTTCCCGGGCGCCCGTGACGTGACCCTGGTCAAGCAGGGCGGAGGCACATCCTACACCTTCAAATTTATCGTGACCGCAATCGGATCTCAGATGGACCTTGATTCATTGCCAGCATATGTAAGTGTTCCAGAAAATGGTAATTGCATTTACTCCTATCCACAGAGCCGTTCTAAATCTCTACTTGTTTTCCGTCAGGTCAAGGAATCCGCCAGCGCATCCGGTGGTCGCTGCCATGGCCAAAGTGCGGGTTCGGTGGGCAAGGATCTCAATATCAGTTCGATTTACCTAGGGTATAAATTGAAAGCCCCCAATCCACTGGCGATGGAAAATGGGACCTATACCGGCAAGCTGACATTATCCATGGGGCATAATCAGGACTTCGACTTCGGGGCCGGTACCTATAAGGATACCCAGCTGACCGTGAATTTCACCATCCAGGTACGCCATCAGATCAAGATTGATTTTCCGGCCGGCGGGAATCGCGTCGTCTTGCAGCCCCCGGGAGGATGGTTTCACTGGATTTATCGTACCCCGGATTATCTGGATGCCGTGCTGCCGGCGCGCTTCTGGGTCGCAGTGCCTTATCATGCCAGCCTGAGCTGCCAATATCTGAATGCACAGGGGGATGGTTGTCAGATAAAGAGCGACAAGAATGACCATAAAGTACCTGTCAAGGTGTATGGCACCGGCATCCGAAATAAAGAATGGCCTCTCTATGCAGGAAAGAAAGACCTGTATGCTTATCATAAAATATTGGCCGATAGTAATAGGCCATTCAGGTTTGTCGTGGAAAAGAAATCCGTGCAAGAGATGATGAAATATCCGGGCAGTACCTATAAAGGTGACATCACCATCATCATCGATGTGGCCATCAATTAACCCTTATTACAGTCCCATCTCTTTTGCATAGTGAAACAGGGCGCTATCGCTTTGCAGGCCGAGCCGCAGCATGGCGCTCTTTTTCTGGGTGCTTATGGTCTTGACGCTGCGATTGAGGTACTCCGCCACTTGGGTGACCGACATGCCGCTGGCCAGCAGGCGCACCACTTCGTTCTCTCTGGGGGTGAGCTGCACCGCGGGGGGGTGGTGAAGCAATCCGGCCTCGGCCAGCACGGTGTTGACCGAGTTGCCAATGTAGTGCCGGCCTGTCTTTATCTGGCGAATGGCGTCCGTCAACTCATTGAGCACGGCCTTCTTGAGAATGATCCCGCTCACCCCTGATTGAATCAGCGACTGCAAGATCCCGGCGTTGTGTATCTGGGTCAGCACTATGATGGGCAACTCGGGATATTCCCGTCGCAACTGCTGGATCATGGCCAGACCATCGCAGCGTTCATCCCCCGGCATACTGAAATCGGTGATCAGCAAATCGCAGCTATGTTGCTGCAATGTTTTCAATAATTCAGAAACTTGATGGGCCTCGGCAACAATATCGCAACCGATGTGACTCTGGGTAATAAGGCTGCGGATCCCGGCCAGTATCAATGGATGATCATCGGCGAGAATGATTTTTAAAGACATGATTGAGCCTCATATAAATCAATGAATAATATTTGGGGTGTTAAACATGTGGATTATATAATACTTTATGCGCCGATTTTTTCCGAGCAATAAAATGAAACATGTTTTCCAGCTTGCTGACAGGGTGAGGTGTTACCCATCTATTTTATTTAGACTTGCCATGCTAGCGCTGCTATTTAATTTCATTCTATATTGCCACTCTGTTATTGCCACCAGCAAGCCCCCTTTGAAAGTGATTAAGGTGGGGGTGCTAAAAGGCGGCTGGGGGCCATTTCAACAATGGGATGGAAATAATGGCAGCGGCTTCAGTGTGGAGCTGATGGCCTTATTGGCCAGGAATCTTGATTATCGCATCGAGTGGAAAGCCTATACGGACTGGCGTCATCTATACAAGGCGAGCTGTCGCGGTGATGTCGATGTTTTGCTGGATGCCTTTCGCGCCGACGAGCGCAAGTGTATCTCCTATAGCCGCCCCTATTATTCCTCCCCGACCGTGGTAGTGGTTCGCCACGACAGCCCCCTGTTTAGGGATGTCAGCGGCCTGAGCCAGGCCAGGATCGCCGTCGAGATCGGGTTTCTGACGGAGAAGCTGGTCCGGCTGCACTATCCGTCGGTCTCCCGCATCCTGTTTTCCGATTCGAGCTCTGCCCTGCGCGCCGTGCTGGAGGGGAAGGCTGATGCCTACATTGGCAACCTGCATGTCACCAACGAGTTCATCGGGCAGCACCCTGAGCTGGCCGTGGTGGCCCAGTCCCCCCTCTTGATGGAGAGCCTCCATCTGGGAGTCAGCAGGCATAAACCCAGCCTGGGGGTGCGGCTCGACACCGCCATCCTGGCCCTGACGGTGGAGGATCGCACCGAGCTTGAACGGCGCTGGTTGGGAAATAATCGCCCTATTTTTCAGGGATATAACCGTTTCTTGCTGCGACCGGATGAGCGGGAGTGGCTCGCTCAGTTGCCCCCGCTCAGAGTCGGCCTGCTCGAGGGCTGGGCGCCCTTCTCGTTTTTGGACAGCCAGGGACGGGTGAGCGGGCTCATCGACGACTACCTCGGCCTGTTCAAGGAGAAACTGGGCCTGGCCTATCACCATCGAACGGACCCAAGCCGCTCGGCCCTGTTGCAGGCGCAGATCCACCAAGAGGTGGATCTGATAGTGCTGCCCCTTCGCGTCAGCCAGCGGCTCACCGGCTGGCAGGTGAGCCAGCCTATCGCCTCCTTCCCCATTGTCATCGCCACGGCCCGTGGCAGCAACAGCATAGGGGGGGTTGCCGAGCTGGCGGGCAAGCAGCTGATCGTGACCGATCGCATGCTGGTGGCCGAGCTGAAGGCACGTATCCCCCACGTCATGGTCACTGTGGTGTCCGGCCCTGAGGAGGGGCTGGCCAGGGTGGCCGCCGGTCGTGGGGATGCTTATCTCGGCAACCTGGCAGTGCTTTCCCGGTTGATTGATGAGCGCTTCGGCGACACCCTGCACATAGCCGCCCCGACTCCGTTTCGGGACGAACTGGTGGTGGCGGTGCGGGAATCCTATGCCCCCCTGCTGCCCCTGATCAACCGGGTGCTGGCGAGCATGAGCGACAAGGAGAAACAGCAGATCCGCAATACCTGGCTGGCCTTGAACTACAGCGAAGGGATCCCGTGGCAGAAGCTGCTGCGTACCCTGATCCCCATCGGGGCCGGAGTCCTGCTCGCCATCCTCATCCTCAGCATCGCCTACTGGCGTCTGCATCGGGAGATACGGCGTCGCCGCGAGGTGGAGGCGGCACTCGCCCATGCCAAGGCGCTGGCGGAGCGGGCTGCCAGCAAGAAGGCCGAGTTTCTGGCGACCATGAGCCACGAGATCCGCACCCCCATGAACGGCATCCTCGGCATGGCGGAGCAGTTGAGTTTTACCCCGCTGGATCTCGAGCAGCGCCAGATGGTCGCCATCATCAACCAGGGGGCTGAGGGGCTGCTGCAGCTCATCGGCAATGTGCTGGATTACGCCAAACTGGATGCGGGCAAGATGCAGCTGGCGCCCACCTCCTTCCTGCTGCGGGAGCTGGCCGACAATGTGCTCACCATGATCAGCAGCGAGGTGGATCGCAAGGGGCTGCAGATCTATTTGCGGGTGGATGATGAAGTGGGGGCGCGCTTCAACGGGGATGTACTCAGGCTCAAGCAAATCTTGTTCAATCTGGTGAGCAATGCGGTCAAGTTCACCGAGCGTGGTTTTATCGAGCTGTCGATAAGCCAGGAGTGGCTGAGTGCCGGTGAACAGCGGCTGCTGTTCGGGGTGCAGGACACCGGCATCGGCATGAGTGCCGAGGTGCAGGCCCGCATCTTCAATGCGTTTGAACAGGCCGACGGTGCCACTACCCGCAATCATGGCGGCACCGGACTTGGGCTTAGCATCAGCCACACTCTGGCGGAGTTGATGGGGGGAACGCTCAGGCTGGAGAGTGCCCCCGGGGTGGGCACCTTCATCGGCCTCTCAGTCACCCTGGTGCTCGAACGGCAGAAGGAGTGCGATCCTCTGCTCGCCGGATTGCGTGCCTTCCTGGCCGTGGACGATGAGAGGTTGCGTCATACCCTGCGCCAGCACCTGTTGTCACTGGGGGTGCAGATGTGGGAGGAACCGGGAGGGGCCGATCTCGTCTTCGGCGAGGCGCGGGATCTGCCGGACAACGGCATCTGCATCGCCCCCCTTGGCAATGTGCTGGGCTATCAGCGGCGAGACGGAGTCTACTGGCTCAACAGCAATCCCCTGACCTGGCAGGCGGTGCGGGAGGTCTGTCATCGTCATCTCGCCCTGGGTGAGGTGGCTCCCTTGCCTGCGGCTTCGCCTCTGACAAAGGCCTCCCTGCCGCTGCCCGCTCGCGTGCTGGTGGTGGAAGACAATCCCCTCAACCAGACCCTGATCCGGCGTCAGCTCAGGCAGCTGGATCTGGGGTGCGATCTGGCTGAACATGGCGGGCAGGCACTCCTCATGCTGGATCAGCAGCCATATGAGCTTATCCTGTGCGACTGCCAGATGCCGGTGATGGATGGCTACGACTTTACCCGCAGGGTGCGCGCCACCCGGGACCAGGTCTCCCTTCCCATCATCGCCATGACTGCCAATGTGATGCCGGAGCAGGCGCAGCGTTGTCTGGCCGCCGGGATGAACGATGTGCTGGGCAAGCCGGTACTGCTGGAGGGGCTGCGTGGCATGCTGATGAAATGGCACCTGCTGCCGTCCCCCGGTCTGCTTGATGTGGCCGCGTTGCAGCGTCTGTTCGGGACGGGTGAACCTTTCGCGCAGATGCTGCGCCAGTTTTGTGAGGAGCTGGTGCAATCCCTGGCACAGGTGCAGGAGGACGACAAGGGGTTGGCAGACTGGGTGCATCGCCAGGCGGGTACCATCTCCATGATGATGGTCGAGGATCTGGCGCAGCAGGCCTGGCATCTGGAGGAGAAAATACGCCAGCAGGGGGCGAGGGCGTGCGAAGCCGAACTGAGGGAGTTCAGGGCACTGCTGGGGCAGATCCTCGATGAACTGAGGGCTATCCTCCTTCGCGCCTGAGGCGACCTCAGCGGGCCGCCATGGCCTGCAGGGCTTGCTGGCTCGGAATCGCGTGCATGGCCTGGGCCAGCCACTCCCAGTCGAGTTTGGGGGAGCCGGCCTTGAAGCGTTGGTAGGCCTGGCCTTGCGCAACGGTCAGGAACAGGGTGCTCGGCAGGCCGAGGCGGTTGAGATAGCGCACCATGACGTCACCCTGATAATGGCGCAGTCGTTGTTGCAGCTCGGGCAGCGTCAGCCCTTGCTCACGGCCCCTTTCATCCCAGATTTCAAACATGTGAGGGCGTTCCTTGCGACTCGAGGCTTCTACTGTTT
>RCUM01001342.1_pt1 | contig 9925 bp, 9 predicted proteins | sample 2166141 | NCBI WGS metagenome assembly RCUM01 (sample SAMN09932756, study PRJNA488358) | compost metagenome | isolation source: compost soil in crotonic acid-enriched | place: Germany: Experimental Botanical Garden
ACGTGGTGATTAACGAGATCAACACGCTGCCGGGCTTCACCAATATCAGCATGTATCCCAAACTGTGGGCAGCCAGCGGCGTCAGCTACAGCAAGCTGATTACCCGGTTGATCGAGCTGGCGCTTGAACGCCATCAGCAAGATCGCGCGCTGAACAGCTCGGTGTTCGAGCGGTAATAATCGGATATTTCTCGCGTTGTTTTTTGGTAAAAAGGTATTTATGAGGCTGGTCCAAGGGAGTTCCAGCCTCATAAAAGTTATCACGTTCATCTTTTTGTTCTTAAGGGCAGGTAATACCCGAAGGTTCTTAAGGGAAAAAATTGTTGTTATCTAGTCTCAGTTAAAAGGAATTCCTGATACTAATGCACTATAGAATGCACTACGACGAAGTGCTTCCTGACGACGGTTGTGGTTGGGAGCGCAAGCGTTTTACCTATGAACGAGCAACGCATTATTCTTATAAGTTTATGGTATCGGGTGAGTTTTATTCTGTGGTAGCCCGACATATAAACTCAGAACGTGAGCTTAACCAATTAGGGTATGCACTTCCTCAAGACTGTCGTTTTCCTGATCCTCTCATGGCGGAAGTTTATTTTGACCGCTTTCATGATATTGAATCATTTGGTAATTTTCTCCATTACTCCAGCAAGGGACTGGGAAATGGAACTGTATTGCTCAATGTTGCATCACTTATGCTGGAGCACTACAATACTTTCAATCTCGGTGGTTTTGTTTTTCAAGCGGCTCTCCCCTCTCAAACCGGAGCTAAGCGACAGGCAGATCTGGTTGAGATTTATGATTGTTTGCTTGGGTTGAGCACAACACCCCGTGTTAATGTCAAAACGGGAAGGTTGAAAAAGAGCATTACACCGCTTCTGCCACCTAACATGAGAGCCTTTAAGTCAACTTCGACGGGGAGGGATTATGTCATCATCTGCTAAAGTTGTTGCCCGTGAAGTGACTGTCGAAATGGTCATGAGCAGGCATCGTAAGACTATGAAGAGTTTACTCGTAGCGGAGACAGAACGTCTGCTTTGCGGAACTTCCGGGGTTTACGGAAAAGACGGTGAGGCCGACGTGACTGATAATAAACTGAGCACGCGAGCTTCAATGAGTGAGTTACGCCGTAAGCTGAAAGCTTAAGTTTTTAAGGTGAAAATGGCTCCAGTTAGTAACGGAGCCATTTTTATCGGCCAGGCAGAGGTAGACTAAAAGATACATTCCCCAGCGTCACCTTACTCATTGTGAACGGCCTGAGGGAGGCGCTTATTTCACCGTCACGTCGATATCGCCAAAATACTTCTTCGCCAGCTCGGTCACTGTGCCTTGCTGCTTCACTTTCACGATCGCGTCGTTCAGCTTTTTCTTCAATTCGTCATCCCCTTTGCGCAGGCCGAAGGCAATGCCTTCACCGAGGATCTTGTCATCGCTGACCGCATCGCCGACGAAGGCGAAGCCCTTGCCGTCCGGGCGCGCCAGGAAACCGCTTTGCCCTGACGGCGCCATCACCAGGGTGGCGTCGAGGCGGCCGGCGGTCAGGTCAAGGTACGCCTGGTTTTGATCCTGATAGGACACCACGTCCACGCCCTGCGGCGCCCAGTGGGATTTGGCGTAGGTTTCCTGAATAGATCCTTGCAGCACGCCGACGTGTTTGCCCGCCAGCGATTTGGCGTTGGGCAGCAGGCCGCTGTCGGTTTTGGCGATCAGGCGGTTCGGCACCTGATAGATGGAGTCGGTAAAGTCAATCGCCTGGCGGCGCTGGTCGGTGACGTTCATCGCCGAGTTGATGGCGTCAAACTTGCGTGCTTTCAACGCCGGGATCAGGCTGTCGAACGAAGTCTCGACCCAACTGCATTTCAACTGGGCGGCGGCGCAGACCGCGTTGCCCAGATCGATATCGAAGCCTTCCAGCTTGCCGTCGGCGGATTTGGATTCGAACGGCGGATACAGCGCTTCCAGGCCGAAGCGCAGCGTGTTTTCCGCCGCCAGAGAGGAACCGGCGGCCAGCAGGCAGCCCACAGCGATCAGCGTTTTCAGTGATTTCATAGTCAGTGCCTTTTTCCCATGGTCAAACCAAAAGTGAATGCATTACACCTGACACAGACGGCGTGCGCCTTCCAGCAGGGTTTCGTTATCTTTTGAAAAACTCAGCCGGATGATGCCGGTGTTGGTGCCGTCGCTGTAAAACGCCGACAGCGGGATAGTCGCGACTTTCGCTTCACGGATTAAACGCACCGCAAAATCGTTGTCGCTTTCGCTGCTGAAACCGCTAAAGCGGGCCAGCATAAAGAAACTGCCACGGCTGGGTAATAATTCAAAGCGCGAATCTTGCAAAGCGCCGGCCAGCAAATCGCGTTTCTGCTGATAGAAATCCGCCAGCCCCAGATAGCTTTGCGGATTGCCCAGCGCTTCGGCGAAGGCATATTGCATCGGCGTATCGGCGGAGAACACCATGAATTGGTGCACCTTGCGGATCTCATCCATCAGCGCCGCCGGCGCCATGCAGTAACCGACGCGCCAGCCGGTGACGTGATAGGTTTTGCCAAACGACGACACAATCACGCTGCGTTCGGCCAATTGCGGGTGGCGCGCCATGCTGTGGTGAATATCGCCGTCGAATACCACGTGCTCGTAAACCTCGTCGGACAGGATAACGATATCGGTATTGCGCGTCAGGGCGGTCAGGCGCTCAATGTCATGCTCGCCGAACACGCTGCCGGTCGGGTTGTGCGGGCTGTTGACGATGATCATCCGCGTTTTGCCGGTGATGGCGGCGGCGACCTCGTCCCAGTCAATGTGCAAGTCCTGCAGCGACAGCTTGATGGCTACCGGCGTGGCGCCTTGCAGGCGGACAATCGGCGCGTAGCTGTCGAACGCCGGTTCGAAATAAATCACCTCGTCGCCCGGGTGCACCAGCGCGCTGATAGCGGAATACAATCCTTCGCTGGCACTGGCGATGACCGTGATTTCTTCGTCGGCGTCATAACGCGTGCCATACAATCGTTCAACTTTATCTGCCAGCGCAGCGCGTAATGCGGCCACGCCACTCATCGGCGCGTACTGGTTATGACCTGCGCGCATGGCTTGCGCCACCGCGTCGACCAGTTGCGGTTGGCAGGCGAAGTTCGGTGCGCCCTGCGACAGGTTCAGTGCCTGATGTTCAGCGCTGAGCTGGCCGATTACGGTGAAAATGGTGGTGCCGACATCCGGCAACTTCGAGCGTTGTGAGCAGGCGCTCTGCATGATTGGCTCCTGGAGTGGGGGAAGTATTGCTTGATTAAGCATCAGTGACGGTAGGCGGACAAGGGAATGTTTGTCATACTAGCCATGAGTTAAAGTCATGGCTATCCCCGTCATACTTGAAGCTGCATCTGTGTTGGCTGCGTTCACTCACCCGAATCACTTACCTGAGTAAGCTCATCGGGATTCCCTCGCTTGCCGCCTGGATGCAACTCCAATTATTTAGGGGATATGCCCGTGATTATTAATTGGCGAGATTAAGGAACCCGCTATGCAGACATCTCTGCCGTCGCTCGACGTTTTGAAAACTTTTGTGGTGGTGGCTCAGCGCCTTAATTTCACTCATGCCGCCCAGACACTGCACCTGACGCAAGGCGCGGTCAGCCGTCAGATCCTCGGGCTGGAGCAGCATTTGGGCTATCCGCTGTTCAGCCGCCGGGCGCGCGGGCTGACGTTGACCCCGCAGGGCGCCATGTTGTTGGCGCCGGTGCAGCAGGCGCTGGGGCAACTGGGCGAGGCGCTGGCGCGGATTGGGGCGCAGCCGGGCACGTTACGCATCAAGTGCCCGACCTGCGCTATGCGCTGGGTGTTGCCGCGCATTATCCGGTTGCAAAACGAGCGCCCGGAAATGCATATCGAACTGACCGCCTCGGTATCGCACGGGTTGGATTTCAGCGCAGAGCACTTCGATGCTGCGGTGGTGTTCGGCCAGCCGCAGGGCAAAAAGCTGGCGGTGCATCACCTGTTCGATGAAATCCTCACGCCGGTCTGCACGCCGTCTTATCTTCCCGATTTGGCCCGCCCGCCAACCCCGGCCGATCTGGCGGAGAAAACCCTGCTGCACCCCACGCGCGATCGCCGCGACTGGCTGCTGTGGTTGAAGGCGGCAGGGCTGGAGACGCTGCCTTCCGGCAAGGCGCAGCATTTTGATACTCTGGATTTGGCGATGAGCGCCGCACTGCAAGGTTTTGGCATCGCCATCGGCGATCTGTGCCTGCTGGAGGAGGATATCCAGGCGCAGCGCGTCGTTACGCCGTTCCCGCTCAGCGTGGTCAGCGGCGCGGCCTACTATTTGGTCTACCCTGAACGGGCGCTGATGCCCGCGACATTAGCCACGCTGGTCAATTTTCTGGGCGAAGAGGCGGAGCAAAGCCGCGCACGGCTGAAGAACGGCTTATCCGCCTCCGCTAACAGCTTGTAACCTTTAACATTACAAATTATTTCTGCGGTGAAAAAGAGTATGTCACACTGTTTTTCCACTTTGATTAATCCTCTCCGTCGCAGGCTGCGGCGGGAACATGCCTGAGACAAAACAATATGAAATGGCTTTGTGTGGTGAGTTTGCTGTCCGGCCTGGCGATCAGCCCGGTTTTTGCGCAGGAGAGCGGGGCGGCGCAAGGAGTTAATGCCCAGCAGCGTGATGCTTTCGTTTCCAACCTGATGAAACAGATGACGCTGGAAGAAAAAATCGGCCAGTTGCGCTTAATCAGCGTCGGGCCGGACAACCCGAAAGAAGCGATCCGCGACGGCATCAGCAAGGGCCAGATTGGCGCTATCTTCAACACCGTCACCCGGCCGGATATCCGCGCGATGCAAGATCAGGCCATGCAGCTCAGCCGCCTGAAAATCCCGTTGTTCTTCGCCTACGACGTGGTACACGGTCAACGCACCGTCTTCCCGATCAGCCTGGGGCTGGCGGCCAGTTTTGATCTCGAAGCCATCGCGCTCAGCGGCCGGGTATCGGCGCAGGAAGCCAGCGATGACGGCCTGAACATGACCTTCTCGCCGATGGTCGATATCACCCGCGATCCGCGCTGGGGCCGAGTATCGGAAGGTTTCGGCGAAGACACCTGGCTGGTGTCCAAAATTGCCAAAGTGATGGTCGATGCTTACCAGAACGGCGATCCGTCTCAGCCCGGTTCAGTGATGGCCAGCGTTAAACACTTCGCGTTGTATGGTGCCACCGAAGGCGGCCGCGATTACAACACCGTCGATATGAGCCCGCTGAAAATGTATCAGGACTATTTGCCGCCGTATAAGGCAGCGGTAGACGCCGGCAGCGGTGGGGTGATGGTATCGCTCAACGCGATCAACGGTATCCCGGCCACCGCCAACCCGTGGCTGCTGAAAGATCTGTTGCGCAGCCAGTGGGGCTTTGGCGGCATTACCATCAGCGATCACGGCGCGATTAAAGAGTTGATCAAGCACGGTGTGGCCGAAGATGCGCGCGATGCGGTGCGGCTGGCGATCACTTCCGGCGTCGACATGAGCATGAGCGACGAATACTACGACCAATACCTGCCGGGGCTGGTGAAGGACGGGCTGGTTTCGGAAAGCGATATCGATCGCGCCTGCCGCGATGTGTTGAACACCAAATATGATATGGGCCTGTTCAAAGATCCGTATAACCACCTTGGCCCGGTAGGTTCCGATCCGCAGGACACCAATGCCGAAAGCCGTCTGCACCGCGCCGAAGCGCGCGTAGTGGCGCGCAAAACGCTGGTGCTGCTGAAGAATGACAAGCAGACGCTGCCGTTGAGCAAGCAAGGCACCATTGCGCTGGTTGGGCCGATGGCCGACAGCCAGCGTGACGTGATGGGCAGTTGGTCGGCGGCCGGCGTGGTCAAGCAGTCGGTGACCCTGCGCCAGGGGCTGGAGCATGCGGTGGGCGACAAGGCGAAGATCCTCTACGCCAAGGGCGCCAACATTACCCAGGACAAAAGCATTATCGACTATCTGAACGAGTATGAGCCGGCGGTGGTGTTTGATACCCGCCCGCCGCAGCAGATGATTGATGAAGCGGTACAGGCGGCCAGACAGGCCGATGTCGTGGTAGCGGTCGTGGGTGAGGCGCAGGGCATGGCGCACGAAGCTTCCAGCCGTGCCGATATCACCATTCCGCAAAGCCAGCGGGATCTGATCGCCGCGCTGAAGGCGACCGGCAAACCGCTGGTGCTGGTGCTGATGAATGGCCGGCCGTTGGCGCTGAGCTGGGAAAGCCAGCAGGCGGATGCGATGCTGGAAACCTGGTACAGCGGCACCGAGGGCGGCAATGCGGTGGCCGACGTGCTGTTCGGCGACTACAACCCGTCGGGCAAGCTGCCGATGACCTTCCCGCGTTCTGTCGGCCAGATCCCGATGTACTACAACCATCTGAATACCGGCCGGCCGTTCGGCAAGGAAAACCCGGGCAAGTACACGTCACGTTACTTCGACTCGCCTAACGGCCCGCTGTATCCCTTTGGTTACGGCCTGAGTTACACCACCTTCAGCCTGTCGGATCTCAAGCTTTCCAGCCCGACGATGGCGCGCAACGGTAAACTGACCGCCAGCGTCACATTGAAGAATACCGGCAAATATGACGGTGCTACCCTGGTGCAGTTATACGTACAGGATGTCACCGCATCGGTCAGCCGCCCGGTGAAAGAGCTGCGCAACTTCAAAAAGGTGATGCTGAAAGCCGGCCAGTCGCAACAAGTGGAGCTGCCGATCACTGAAGAGGATCTCAAGTTCTATAACGCCAGCCTGAAATGGGGCGCGGAGCCGGGTAAGTTCAACGTGTTTGTCGGCCTGGATTCCGACAACGTACAGGCGCAAAGCTTTACGCTGCAGTAAATCGTATCGCCCTCTCTTGCTGTGGTAAGAGAGGGTTTTTCAATGTTTCAATTCCAGCGCAAAATCATAGTACTCATTCAAACACCAACTGCGGGTGTACTCGATGGGCCTTTCCTCGCGGGTGAACCCGGTGCGGGTCACCAGCAGCAGCGGTTCCCCCACCTCCATCGCCAGATAGCGGGCGACGGATTTATCGGCTATCTCGCCGCGAAAACGCTGAGTCGCACGCACAATGGGTTGACCGATGGAGTGCAGATAGTGGTACAACGACTCTTCCGGCAGGCCGCTCGCCGGCAAAATGGCGGCGGGAAGCACCGAATACTGTAAGGCAATGGCGATCTCGCCGGCTTTACGCAAGCGCACCAGTTCGACCACATCCTGCTCATCGCTCAGCTGTAACGCCTGCATTTCTTCTGCCGTCGGTCCGCGCCGCAGAAAGCCAATCAGTTCGCTTTGCGCCCTGAAACCTTGCGGCTCCACCATCTCGGTAAAACTTTCCAGCAGTGGCAACGCGGGTGCGAAGCGCGGCGCGATAAAGGTGCCGGAACCCCGATTGCGGTTGATGGTGCCATCCTGTTCGAGATGTTGAAACGCACGGCGAGCCGTCCCCCGCGCAATGCCGAAAGCTTCCATCAGCGCTCTTTCCGAAGGCAACGCATCGCCGGAACGCCACTGCCCGGATTCCACGGCGGCCCTTATTTTTTTTGCCAGTTGCAGATAAATCGGCGTGCTGTCTGCCGAATCCGGTTGAAGCAAGGCCAGTTTTTCATCCATACGAATCTTCCCCACGAAATGACCATTAAGTATACCACTTGTACCGATGAAAACTAAGTGGTACATAATTGGTTTAGTGATCATAACCGGAAGCTTGCACGATGAAAAGATACCTCGACTGTACCGCCACCGATCTTGCCAACATCACCAAAGACAATTTGCTTTACGCCATTCGCGCCAGTGAAGGGCGGATCCTGGTCAGTGAAAGCATTGCCGTGACGCAGCCGCTGCTCAATAACGTCACCAATGCGGAGCTGGCGGCCAGCCAGGGCGCCGATATGCTGTTGCTGAACCTGTTTGACGTCAACCGGCCGCGCATCGAAGGCTTGCCCGACGGAGTGCCGCCGCAAGAGGTATTGCGCGAGTTGCAGCGGCTGACCGGGCGGGTTATCGGGGTCAATCTGGAAGCGGTGGATCCGGCGTTCACCTCTACGCACAATGAGTTTTGGCAGATGACGGCGGGCCGCGCCGCGACCGCAGAGAACGCGCGCAAGCTTTATGAGCTCGGCGCCCGCATGGTGGTGTTGACCGGCAATCCCAATAATGGCGTCAGCAACCAGGCTATCGCCGCGGCGTTGAAGCAGATTCGCGATGACGTGGGGGACAAGCTGGTGCTGGTGACCGGTAAAATGCACGGCGCCGGCATTGTGCGTGAAAGCGGTAGCCAGTTGATCAATGAGCGGGACATCGCTCTGTTTGTCGAAAACGGCGCGGACATCGTCCTGCTGCCGGCGCCGGGCACCATTCCCGGCATGTCGCAGGAAAAGGTGGCGGCGTTGATTGCGTTTACCCAACAACAGGGCGCGTTGGCCATGACGGCTATCGGGACGTCCCAGGAAGGCGCCGACGTACAAACCCTCCGCCAGATTGCCCTGATGAGCAAAATGGCCGGGGCCGATCTGCACCACATTGGCGATACCGGTTATCTGGGGCTGGCGTTGCCGGAAAACATCTTCGCCTACAGCGTGGCGATCCGTGGCGTGCGCCACACCTATACCCGCATGGCTCGCTCGGTTAACCGCTAGCCGGTAAAACGCGTCGGCTCTGTGCAGAGCCGTGCTTAATCTATTAGCTTGTTAAGTTAATAAATAATTAAGTTGCCGACTTTTCATCGGCAACGGACAGTTTGCTTTGCGGGGAAAATCGCTCATGCCTTCGCCTATGCTCATGGCGACATAGCCTGAAATGCAGCTTTGCAATGTTGGGATCGGCAGCAGTTCTTCCGGCGTACAAATAAAAGTGCGAAGTACGATTTGGCCCGGTAGAACGCGATCAAAACCGCGAGGCGGTATTTTCAGCGGTACTTTTTTAGAGGTTGGCGCTGGCGGTGAGCCCTAAAGGTGAGATGATTTTGCTGGCCAACCGTTTAACATTGACCGACTTGAATCTGGGGTCAGCTGGAGAGATCCAGGGTTACCAATGTGCGGTTGCCGGTAATGGGCTGTAAAATCATATTATCAGCCTGCCAACTTATTAAGCTGGCAGGCTGTTAGGCTAATTACAGCTTTTTCAGCAACTGCAGCAGATGTTCTTCGCTCTTTTCGGCCAGCCCGTCAATGGCCAGCTTGATGATGTCGGAACGGGTAATGCGTACCACGCCATTGCGTGCCGCCTGCACAATGATTTCATCGATGGTGTCGACGTGGTTATCGGTCAGGCTGACCGAAATCGCCTTATAGGTGCGTTTACGGCCCTGTGGCTTGGTTTCGGCAACGGGGGTAATCAGGGTATGCGACGTGGCGCTGTTGATAAACTCGTCTTCCGACATGCGGTGAGTTGGGGTGCGCTTTTTCACAGGATCACCTCTTTCACCAGGCTTTCGATTTCCGCCTGCGCCTTGGCGTTGTGCGCCTCGTGTACGGTAATCGCCTCACCCCAGGCATCGCGGTAAATCTTGCGGTCGCACAGGCGGTTGCTGACCAGGGTAAATTCCGGATACTCGCTCAGCACCTGCGCCGCTTCGTTGGCTTCGTTAATAAAGATATTGGTCGGGCACATGTTCAGCACGATGTAGCCTTTCACCTTCTCGTTATATTCCTGCGCGGTGGAGAACATTTCCGACAGATAACCGATGGTGTCGAGATCCATCTGCGATGGGCGCAGCGGGGAGAGGAACAGATCTGCGGCCAGCAGGCCGGAGCGCAGTTCGGCGCTGTCGCGGCCGGCGGTGTCGACAATCACATAATCGTAATGACGATCCAATTCCAGCAGGGTTTCTTTGATTTTTCCCGAGGCGGCGACTACCGGGATATGCGGCAGGCCCTCCACATTCTGGCGATCGTTATACCAGGTCATGA